>SESG01009962.1_pt1 | contig 14634 bp, 15 predicted proteins | sample 3171421 | NCBI WGS metagenome assembly SESG01 (sample SAMN10866946, study PRJNA518727) | freshwater metagenome | biome: subpolar coniferous forest; feature: holomictic lake; material: water; isolation source: holomictic Lake 227, 6 m and 8 m depth | place: Canada: near Kenora, Ontario | collected... | reverse complement strand
ATTATACGGTAACCAGGAGCCAATTGATATCATTACCTTATCAAACCGTCTTGAAGAAAAAAAACAATTATCAACAATTGGCGGTCGCTCTTACCTTGCCCATCTTTCTAATGTCGTGGCCACGTCCGGCAACATCGTTCAATACGCTAATATTATCCAACGCAAAGCAACCCTTCGTCGCTTGCAGCAAGCGGCCGCAGAAATTTCCTCCATGAGCTTTAACGAGGAAAGAGAAATCGACGAGGTACTTGATGAAACCGAAAAGAAAATCTTTGGCGTATCACGAAAATATTTAAAAAATGCTTTTTTGCCAATTGATAATTTATTAACCGCGGCCTTTGATCGTATCGACGAACTCCATAAATATAGTGGGAAATTACGCGGTCTCTCAACCGGCTTCCCTGATCTTGATCATCTCTTAGCCGGTCTCCAGAAATCTGATTTAATTATCTTAGCGGCGCGCCCATCTGTCGGTAAAACTTCTTTTGCGCTTGATATCGCGCGCCAAGCAGCAATTAAAAGCAAAGAGGGGGTAGGAATCTTTTCTTTGGAAATGAGTAAGGAACAATTGGTTGATCGTATGCTTTGTGCTCAGGCTAATGTTAGTTTATGGAAAATGCGCACAGGCAATTTATCAGATAAAGAAGAAGATAATGATTTTGCGCGTATTGGAGAAGCAATGGGTAAACTAGCCGAAGCACCGATTTATATTGATGATTCTGGGACCTTATCTATTATGGAAATCCGCGCCAAGGCTCGACGTTTACAAATGGAAAAGGGTCTAGGCTTAATCGTTATCGATTACTTACAGTTAATGGAAGGCCGCGGAAAATATGGTGATAACCGTGTCCAGGAAATTGCCGAAATCAGTCGTGGTTTAAAATCGATTGCGCGTGAATTAAATATTCCGATTCTCGCCCTAGCGCAGTTATCGCGCGCCGTAGAAGCAACTCACCCGGCAATTCCAAAATTATCTCACTTACGCGACTCTGGTTCAATCGAACAAGACGCTGATATCGTTATGTTTATTTACCGGAAAGCGGCTGATCGCGGTTATAATCCAGCCGATCTCCCGATGGACGAACGCTATAAAGCGGAAATTCATATTGCTAAACACCGTAACGGTCCGACCGGAAAAGTCGATTTATACTTTGATGAAAATACGGTTAGCTTTAAGAGTTTAAGTAAGATGCCAACGAATAACGCGCCCGTTGAATTTTAATCATACTAAATAATAATAATTAAACCCTGATTTAGGGTAAACTATCTATGTTCAGCAAATTAAAACAGTTCCAAGATTTACGTAGCCAAGCGAAAACAATGCAGAATGCTCTCGCCCAAGAAACTATTACTGAAGAAAAAAATGGCGTCAAAGTAGTTTTAAATGGCAATATGGAAATTATTAATCTAAGTCTAAATGAATCTTTACCAAAATCTTCCCAGGAAGAAATTTTAAAAAATTGTTTAAACGATGCCCTTAAGCGTGCCCAGAGAATCATGGCGAAAAAACTACAAGATATGGGCGGCATCCCCGGCATGAACTAAACCAGCCATAACTAATAAATTAAAATAATTTAATGCGCTACCCGCAGGCGATTCAAAGTTTAATCGAAAAATTATCCCATTTACCCAGCGTCGGTCCGAAAACGGCCGAACGTTATGTTTTTCATCTTTGGCGTCAGAGCGAAGAGAACTTAAATTCCTTAGCCGAAGCGATTAAAAATCTAAAAACGCAAACTACTTTGTGCGCGCTCTGTGGCGCAATTACTGAAACCAACCCCTGTTCTATTTGCGCCGATAAAAACCGCCAAGCCGATATTCTTTGCCTAGTCGAAAATACTCAAGATCTCTTAGCTCTCGAGGCCACTAAACAATACGGCGGAAAATATTTTGTGCTCGGCGGACTAATTAATACGATTAACGAAGTGAATCCCGAAGATTTGCCGATTAAAAAATTAATTAAGCGAATCAAGGACGATAAAATAAAAGAAATAATCCTAGCCTTTAATTTCACTCTAGAAGGAGAGACCACTTCTCTGTATTTAAATAAACTCTTAAAAGATCATTTAAAAATAACGCGTCTCGCTAAGGGTTTGCCGGCTGGCTCTGACTTGGAGTATGCTGACGAAATGACGATTTCAAGCGCTCTAAAATATCGCAATGAAATAAAATAAAATATTTAAAAAGGAGGTAAGGATGATTATCGGTTCAGTTTCAATATTAATTATTTTGGCTTTTATTTTATTTTCTATTATTGGGATCTTTAATAAAAAAATTGGTCGGTTCATGAGAATGATTACTTTCTATCTAAAAAACCTGCGTCTGACGAAAAGGAATATTACTAAACTGCCAAAAACAGCTAAAAAAATATATCCCGTACTCCGCCGCCGCCGCACTCTATTTATAATCAAACTCTTTCAGAACTACCAAAAAAACAAAAAAACGAATACTAAAGCTCGAGATCCAAGCCAATAAAAAAGTCCGCTCCCAAAACTCAGGAAGCGGACTTTTAAATTTTCTAAAAATTTAAGCAATACTTAAAATCTTCAAAGCGGTGAACTTCTGACGATGACCAACGGTTTTCTTATAACGAGTTTTATTCTTATATTTAACAACCGTAACTTTTTTACCTTTAGCGGTTTCTAGAACCTCGGCTTCTACTTTATTACCTAACGAGGGTTGTCCCAATTCCAAATTAGCACCCTCAGCGATTAAAAGAGTATCGAGCTTAACGGTTTTACCTTTTTCCACCTCTAATTTTTCTACTTTAACCGTGTCGCCAACAGCTACTTTATATTGTTTGCCACCGGTCTTGATTACTGCGATTTTTGCCATAAAATTTGATAAAATTAACATTTCTGTTTAACATTTATAAATGATAACAGATATTTGAAAAATGTCAATAAATAAGCTATAGTTATCTTAAGAATTACAAATTTTAGTCTTTACGAATATGCCAAAATTCATTATTACTGGTGGTAAAAAATTAAGCGGAGAAATCGCGGTTGGTGGGGCAAAAAATAATGCCCAAATTATGATTCCAGTTTCCCTCCTCTCAACTGAGACCATTACGCTTAAAAACGTACCTTTAATTGATGGTGTCGAAAAATCTTTAGAATTATTACGCGATTTAGGCGCGGAAGTAATAGAGGGCGATCATCAACTCGAAATCAATACCGCTAAAATTAATAAAAATGAATTAGATAAAAAAATCGCGGACAAATTCCGCACTTCGGTCATGTTTGTTGGCCCGATTTTAGCTCGTCTCGGCGAAGTTAAATTTCCTCATCCTGGTGGTTGTGTTATTGGCGCGGCTGGCCGGCCGATTGATTTATTCTTAGAGGGCTTTGAAGCTTTAGGCGCTAAAGTCGAAATAAAGGATAAGTATTATCACATTAGCGCAAAAAAATTAATCGGTAATGACTTTTTCTTTACGACGATGGCTGTAACTGGCACACAGAGCATGCTTATGACCGCCTGTTTAGCCGAGGGACGAACAACATTACGTAATTGTGCTATGGAGCCAGAAGTAACTGCTCTCGCTAGTTATCTAAATTCTCAAGGCGCAAAAATTAGCGGTGCCGGCACGCCCACAATCGTAATCGAGGGTGTTAAAAAATTAGGGGCAGGTGTTTGCGAAATTATTCCGGATAGAATTGAAACTGGCTCCTTCGCCTTAATGGCCGCGGCCACAAAATCAGAAATAAAAATTACCAATTGCAACCCAGAACATATTTTAAGTCTCTTAACTATTTTTGATAAAATTGGTGTTAAATACGAAAAAGGAAACGATTATTTACTCATGAAAAAATCAGAGAATATTAAAGCCTATGATTTGAAAACTCATGAATATCCAGGATTCTCAACCGACTTACAATCCCCTTACGTTGTTTTAATGACTCAAGCAAGTGGCACCTCGCTCATCCAAGAAACAATTTATGATCGTCGCTTAATTTGGGCTGATATGCTATCACAAATGGGGGCTAATATAACAATGTGTGATCCTCATCGTATTGTTGTCAGCGGTCCAAGCTGTTTATACGCTAAAAAATTAATCAGCCCGGATATTAGAGCTGGCATCGCGTTAGTAATTGCCGCTATGATTGCTGAAGGCGCGACCGAAATTGATAATATTTATCAAATTGATCGCGGCTATGAACAGCTTGATCTTCGTCTAAAAAAATTAGGGGCGGCGATTGAGCGCGTCGATTAAATTTTTCTTATGTCTAAAAAAGTCCGCGACTATTTACTGATCGTCTTTGTTATTCTTTTTGTTTTTATTACCGTAGTAACTTCCTTATATGCTTCGGGCTATAAGTTTAATTTATCTTGGCCGCCGAAATTTAATCGGCTCCTCCAAAAAACCGGCATGCTCGCCGTGGCAACGAATCCTGAAAGAGCGGTTATTTATTTAAACGATAAACCGCAAAAAGACCTCTCAATCAAACCCTGGAGAAACGATTATTTGCTCACGCCAACGAAAATAAAAAATATCTTGCCGGGCGAATATGAATTGCGCCTTGAACAAAACGGCTATTGGCCCTATAAACAAAAGATTTGGATCAATTCCGGCGAAACAACCTTTGTTGAAGACGTTAATCTTTTTCGGGAAAATTTGCCGCTACTTGTTCTCAGTACGCCCCTAAGCGATCTGAATCTTAGTCTGGATAAAAAATATCTTTATGCTTCGGCAGCCAAAAAGATTATCACCTTGAAAACCGAATTAACTCGTGATTTAAATTTAAGTGGAAATACAAGTGGCACTTGGCTAAAAAATAATCGTCTTTTAGTGGGCGGCCTTATCTTTGACCCCCAAAAAACTCAAAATGACACAAATTATACTAACCTTATTGGCACTGGTGTCACTAATTGGTATTTTGAGGAAGCAACTAGTCGTCTTTACTACCAAAACAATAATTCTATTAATCGTTTAGATACGAATAGCCTTACCAATACTCTCATAATTAGCGGCGATAATTATCTTGCTTATGAGCCGCGCCAAGAAAAAATATTTGTTATTGTCAGTAGCAATAATCAAACCCAGCTTCGCGCTTACTCCATAAAAAATAACCAATTACTCGAAACTAGTACTTTACCGACGAGCGGTCACTATCTTTTTGTTCACGATATTTTGAACTACCTCGCAATTTACGATGACCAAAATAAAACTCTTTATCTTTATTCCGAAACTAATCTTAATAATGGCCCGACGATAATTAGAAATATTAAAAATTGGGCCGTTTACAGTAACGAGTCACTAATTTATACCAACGATTTTGAAATCTACGTTTTTAATTACGCAAATAACCGTGTCGATTTGATTACTCGTCGCAGCGAAGTAATCAATAAAATAATCTGGAGCGCTAGCGGCAATTATTTACTTTTCTCTAGTCCTACGACCTTAAATGTTTTAGATTTTAAAAATCGTAACGCCACTCTACTTTTCCGAGCCGAAAAAATCGCTTCTCCTGTGCTTGATGAAAAGAACAATAACCTCTACTTCTGGGCGCAAGTCGGTCAGCAGGAAGGAGTTTATAAAATGTTAATGCAATAAAAAATCATTAAATTTTTTAATAAAAACACCGGATGCAGAACCCGGTGTTTTTTTTGAACGAATAGAATAAATCTTTTTAATTAGTACCTAATTCATTAATCAGTTTCTGCAAATCAGCTCCGATTTCTTCATTCTTTAAACCAATTTTTAAAGTCGCTTTAATAAAATTAAATTTATTACCGGTATCAAGCCATTCTCCCTCAATTTTTTTTCCATAAAGTTTTTTACCCTGCTTAAGCATTTCCTCGTAAGCATCCGCTAATCTAATTTCGCCTGACTTACCGACTTTCATTGTTTCTAATATTTGTAAAATATCATTTGTTATAACATTAATACCAACCTGAACTAAATTTGATGGCGCATCCTCCATTTTTGGTTTTTCAATAAACTGAGTAATTTCATAAACACCATCGCCTAAATCAGTACCGGCAATTACTCCAAATTGGCTAACTTCATCGGGTTTTACTTCTGATAAACCGATAATCGTTTCACCATATTTCTCATAAGCATCAATTACCTGCTTAACTGGAGAAATGTCTGCATCGTATAAGGTGTCACCGAACATTATTAAAACCGCCTCATCTTTATCAACTAAATGGGCAGCGCACAGCACGGCTTGGCCGTCACCAAGCGGAACGGGCTGGCGCACGTAAGAGAATTTAGCCAAATTTTCAATCTCTTGGACTTTCTTAACTAAGTCTAATTTATTTTTTTCCACTAAGGTTTTTTCGAGCTCAAATGAATAATCAAAATGATCTTCAATCGCGCGCTTGCCGCGCCCAGTCACAAAAGTAATTTCTTCAATTCCAGCGGCAACCGCTTGCTCAACCAAATATTGAATAACCGGCTTATCAACTACCGTTAACATTTCTTTCGGCTGCGCTTTCGTTGCAGGCAAGAATCTTGTACCGAAACCAGCGACCGGAAAAATCGCTTTTTTAATTTTTGGGCTATTTTTAATTTTTGGCATATGAATTATCTTTAAATTTAATTCCCCACTTTAAAAAATATTTTACCCAGGAGCCAATATGGCGCCAGGCTAAACGATCGAGAAAAATTGCGAGGTACCAAGGGTACTTCGCGCTCTCGCGCGCATGATCATGAATTAATATCGCTTCCGGATTATAAATAACTTTAAAACCATTTCTCCAAGCTGTTCGGCAAAGATCCGTATCCTCAAAATACATAAAATAAAGTTCATCAAAACGCGGTTCCCAAATCTTTCCATCTTTAAGGGTTAATTTTTTTCTAAACATTAACGCTGAGCCCATGAGCCAATCAACTTCTTTAATCGAATTATGATCAAACTCGCGCATTTGAAACTCATCGCGATTAACTGCGAAATAGTCGCCTAAAAAAGTGCGACGCAAAATCGGCATATAAACTTTTGGAAAACGCGAACAAGAGTATTGTAAAGAGCCATCAGGGTTAAGCAGTTTCGGACCGACAATCGCGACTGAAGAGTTATTCTTTAAATAAGCCAAAAGAACAGAGATAGCTTCATCTTTAATAACAGTGTCAGGATTAAGAATTAAAATATATTCGCCAGACGCCGCCTTAATACCTAAATTATTCCCACCACCCATGCCTAAGTTTTTTGGGCTCGCAATTAATTTAATTTTGTCACTTAAATTTACTAAATCATTTAGGTCGTCACCCGAATTATTTTCTACTAAAATAACTTCGTAATTAAGTGCTAGTTTAGCGCGAAGAATTGAGGCTAAACAAGCTTCAAGTTTTTTCTTACTATGATAATTGACGATAATTATTGATAAATCCATATTAAATAAAACGACGTACTATTTGCCAATAAAGATTAAACAAAGGGTTAACGATATATTTTAAAATGGGATTAGCGATTTCTTGAAATTCTATTTTACCGGCGAATTTTTTAGCTAAAGACGCGAAAGACTTAGTTTTAAATTTTTCGATTCTATCTTTCTCTGCTTGAATCTTAACATAGTTTTTAAAATGACAAAAATAGCCATAAATTTTTGTCTCTTCTTTAAACCAACCGTTTAAAAGAGAGAAAAAAAACATGCCAATATCCATGATTACGCCCGGCAAACCAATTAAAATCAAAAGCCAAACCGGATAAAATATCATAAGCGTTAAGTACCGATTACGCTCCATATAGAAGACCATCTTTGTGCTCCGCTTAAACTCATATTTGTGATAAATAACCGAGAGCGGGGCGAGAATTATTTGGTAGCCCGCTAGTTTTGCTTTTAAACTTATTTCTAAATCATCATGATACATGTAATATTCTTCATTATAACCGCCGATTTTTGCAATTGCCTCCGCACGAATAATAAAGGAGCAACCACTCGCATAACCCTTTATCTCCGGATATCCTAAAATTTCGCGATCCGGTTCGCCGTAGCCAGAAGTAAAACCAAATCCTAAAAAATGGATAATATTACCTAGACTGTTTATTTTTAAATTTTTCTTTTCTTCTTCTGTTTTAGGAAATAGTAAAATCTTCGACTGGGCAATGCCCGCGGTCGGATTATTCTCTAAAGCTAAAACCAATTCACTGAGCCAATTAGCCTCCATCTCCGTATCCATGTTAACTGTAACAAAATAATCGCAGCCATCTTCTTCAGCCTTTTTAAATCCTAAATTATTTGCGGCCGCGTAGTTGCCGTCATCCCTAATTAAAATATTTGCCTCCGGATAATTATCTTGCAAATACTTAAGTGACTCGGGTGTGGAGGCATTATCAATAATATAAATTTTTATCAAGTCCGTAGGATAATTTTGGCGACGCAAAGAATCACAGCAAGGCGCTAAGAAACGCTCCGCGTAATCTTTATAATTTATTAGTATTACTGCGACTTTTTTAGACATGTTTAAATTACAAAATAATTCTTACAATTCCCCAAACTATTTTTAGAATCAAATACTCAGAGCGCTTCTCCCATTTTTCAAAATACTTAAGCATAGAATCGCTAAAATATTTTTGCGCCTGACCATGTTTAACTTGCGCGAAGCTTTGACCAACGTAATCAAGACATTCCGCTACCGGTGTATACCAAACCTCTCCGCCTAAACGATAAACCTCACGACAAAAATCAACTTCTTCAAACCAAATAAAATATCTTTCGTCTAAACGCGGGTAGGGCCGGCCACTTTTTTTACAAAATTCTTCCCGATTAATCAAAAAGAAGGCACCCCGAATCGAATCAACTTTAGCGGTCTTAGTATAATCGAACCCCGAACATAAATATTTATTAACTATCCCGGGAAAAAGGTGGGGTAGTTTTAAGGTAATCGCTAACTGATCAGAAAATTTCGGAAAACGGCGCACTTGTTTAACGACTTCTCCTTTTTCATTTACTAATTTACAGCCAGTTACCGTGGCTTGAGGATTATTTCGTGCCCATGCCAAGCCATTTAATAAAGTATCGGGTCGCACGAGCATGTCTGGGTTTAGTAGTAAAATAAATTTCCCTTTCGCTCGCTCAAGCGCCTGGTCATTAGCCGCCGCAAAACCAAGATTATCTTCATTAACTATTAAATTAACTTGCGGAAATTCTTTCTGAATCATGAAAGCGCTGCCATCTTGAGAATTATTATCAACCACAAATACCTCAAATTTAAAATCGCCTTGTGATTGAAACAAAGCGTTTAAGTTAGCTTTTAATTTGTCGATGACTTTCCAGGAAACAATGATAACTGATAAGTCCATACAGTGTTCTCTAATAATTAGCGACTAACCTTAATTAGCTTAGCTCTTTCCGTTAAACCGCTGATAATTTTTACCTGGTATTTTCTCACGCCCAGGGCTTTGGCAATATAATTAATAAGCTCCTGGTTAGCCTCTCCTTTCTCTGGCGGAGCAGCTAAGGTAATTTTAATAGTCCCATCAGTCATTTCCTCTCTTACCTCGGTTTTTGGCGAGCCAGGAATAACTTTGACGTTAAAATAAATTTCTTTATTATTAGCCAAATTTTCAATCAATTTCTCTAACATGCCTATATTTCTTTAATTTCTAAATAATGCCTTATTCTCTTCTTATAGTTTATCCCCTTTTTAGGGTTTTTTAAAGCCCTAAAGAATAGAAGTGACCATCTGTCAAGATTTATTTTATTGTAATAATATATTAAAATGTATATACTAAAACATTAAAAAAAATATTATGTCTGAGGTCTACAAACGCCCCTCATGGGATGAGTATTTTATCAAAATAATGGAAATGGTCGGCAGTCGCGGTTCTTGTGATCGCGGTCGCTCCGGCTCTATTATTACGCGCGATAGGCGGATAATTTCCACCGGCTATGTTGGTTCTCCGGTTGGTTTGCCGCACTGCGACGAAGTTGGTCACGAAATGCATACCGTTATTCATGATGATGGCAGCCAAACTCGTCATTGTATTCGCACTGCTCATGCCGAACAAAACGCAATTTGTGAAGCGGCCAGAATGGGCATCGCTTTAGAGGGCGCGACCTTATATTGTAAAATGACTCCTTGCTATACTTGTGCCAAAATGATTATCAATGCCGGCATAAAACGTGTCGTTTGCGCTCAAGACTATCACGCCAGCGCCCGCAGTAAAGAAATTTTCAAAGAAGCTGGCTTAGAGTTCTTTCTGCTTTCGGAAAATATGACCGAATACTCTGACCAAAAATAAATAATTATCTAATTCTTTCAATAAATATGGCAAACATTTTTATTTACGATGAATTTAATCCCGAGGACACAGCAATGATGCAAGCGCTTTATTCAAGAAGTCCAAAAAGCGTAACTGAACATGTCGAAAAAGTTAAATCAAGCGGCTCTGGCAAATTCATGGAAACTTTTTACGTTGGTTACGGTCACTCAAGTATTGCCGACTGTGGCAGCACCACTATTTTTATTGAAGGCATTAGTATGCTTGGCGATAAGGCAATTCAAGATTGGCAATTATACAGCGGTCAGGAAACCAGCACGCGTTATATTGATATGTCGAAGCAAGCGATTATTGACCCCCTAAAAATAGCTGCTTCGGGAGAAATTATTAGTGCTTGGATGAACTTTTATATTAGTAACCAAGAAAAAATCCAACAATTTCTAATATCAAAATACCCACGCCAAGCAAGTGAAGATGAGGGTGTGTATCTTAAAGCAATCAAGGCTCGCGGGTTTGATATTATGCGTGGCTTTTTGCCTGCTGGTATTACTACTCAATTAAGTTGGCACACAAACTTACGTCAGGCCTGGGACAAACTAGCGCTCTTGCGCCACCACCCATTAACCGAAGTCCAAGAAGTAGCCGAAGGAATTCTAAATAATTTAAAAACTAAATACGCTCACAGCTTTTCTCATCCCCTTGATGACGCTCAGGAAAAATACCGTGACTTAACCGTAAAAAAACATACTTATCTCAGCCCGGAAAAAGCTATTGAGTTCGCGGCCACATCTACAATTAAGGCTGACGAATTAGCCGAATACCAAGAAGCCATTAATGCTCGCCCCCTTAAAATCGGTCTGCCTAATTTTTTAGCTGAACTAGGAACATTTACTTTTAAATTCTTGCTCGATTTTGGTTCTTTCCGTGATATTCAGCGTCATCGTAGCGGTATTTGCCGCATGCCACTTTTAACAACCAGTCTCGGTTTTAATTCTTGGTACTTAGAACAATTGCCAGAAGATTTGCGCGCTGAAGCAGAAGTTTTAATAAAAACGCAAATAGAAAAACTTGAAAAACTAGAAACTACTCCGGAAATAAAACAATATTATATTGCTATGGGCTTTAATGTATTCTGCCAGACAACCTACCCGCTACCCGCTGCCTTCTATGTGATTGAACTTCGCTCCGGTCGTATGGTCCATCCGACTTTACGCCAAGTTGCCCATAAAATGCACAAAGCGGTTTTAGAAATGTTCCCTAATTTAAAACTCCATTCTGATTTAGATAAAGACGATTGGGATGTTCGTCGCGGTTTAGCGGATATTACAACTAAGTAACACTATGAAAAAAACCATTATCGGTCTCGTCGGCGAACTCGCGAGCGGCAAGGATGTTACTAAAAAATATTTACAAGATAACTACGGCGCTAGCTGCCATCGTTTTTCAACTATTCTGCGTGATGTTTTAGGCCGTCTCTACCTTCCAATTGTGCGTGAGAATCTTCAGGATCTTTCAACTGTCTTACGCCAACGTTTTGGCGAAGATCTGCTCGCAAAAATCATTGCCGAAGATGTAAAAAACGATCCGCACGAAATTATTGTGGTTGACGGCATTAGACGTGACGCTGATATTGTTTATCTCCGCAATCTTCCCGGCTTTGTTTTACTTAGTTTAGAAGTTGACGCAAAAACTCGCTACGACCGTTTAATCAAGCGCCAGGAAAATGCTGATGATGCTTCAAAAACATACGAACAATTTTTAGCTGATGGCCGAAAAGAGGCCGAACTAGAAATTCCCAAAGTAATGGCCGAGGCAAATTATAAATTAAACAATAACGGTTCGCGCGAAGAGCTCTACCGACAAATTGAAAATATTATTATTGAATTAGAAAAATAGTATGAATAACTACCCCGGAAAACTAATCGTCTTCTACGGCATAAATAACCTCGGCAAGAGCACGCAGGCAAAGTTACTTGTGGAAAGGCTAAAGGCTAACGGCTACCAAGCAGAATATTTGAAGTACCCGATTTATGATCTTGCTCCTTCCGGACTTATCTTAAATGATTACTTGAGGAATGCTAATCCGCACAATCTAAACGCTAAAGAAGCGCAAATTATTTATGCGATGAATAGAACTCAATACCAAACCGATCTAATCGCTAAACTTAAAGCCGGTGTTAACGTAATTGCTGAAGATTATAAAGGAACGGGTATTGCTTGGGGTTTAGGCGCAGGGGTTAATGAAAATTTTCTTAAAGATATTAATTCTCATTTAATAAACGAGGATTTAGTTTTTCTTTTCGACGGCGAACGTTTCCGCCACGCCATTGAAAATAGTCATAAACATGAAAACGATGACGACTTGATGACTAAAGTACGTTGGGCGCATTTAAAGCTACGCGAAGAATACGGCTGGTGGAAAATAAATGCTAACTTAGCGATCGAAGAAATTCATGAAGAAATCTGGGCCGGCGTTCGTGAACTACTTGAGGGACCAAGAATTGTTGCTCCAGCGACACCTAATATAACTAAAGCAAAAGAAACTTATAACTACTCTGGTTTCCAAGCGATTGGTGACATTATAACTGACAATCGCCAAACCATTATCAACCCTGAACCAGTAAAAGAAACCAGCAAAGAAATTATTAAAGAAGCTAGCAAAGAAACAAATGGGACTTTAGCAGTCGAAAGAATAAGTGAGGCGGCTAAGTTACCACAAAAAGCTCACGTCGGTGACGCTGGTTATGATCTTTACTCAAGTGATTATTATTCAATTTCGCCTTACGGCCAAGCTTTAATCGCGACCGGCATAAAAATGGCCATACCCGCTGGCTATGTCGGCTTAATTTGGGACAAGAGCGGGCTGGCTTTTGAGGGCTTAAAAACTATGGGCGGCGTAATTGATTCTAATTACCGTGGCGAAATAAAAGTTATTATTAAAAATTTAAGTGAAGAGTTTTATAATATCATTCCCGGCCAAAAAATTGCCCAAATCTTAATTCAGGCTGTCGGCGACTTAGAAATAAAAGAAGAAACGATCTCTGATTCTACTACTCGAGAAGCGGATGGTTTTGGTAGCACTGGAAAATTTTAATATGAAATACAATGTCATAATCGGCTTGGAAATCCACGCCGAACTAAAAACTAAAAGCAAAATGTTTTGCGCCTGTAATAATGACGCAAACGGCAAGGCGCCGAATACAACGGTTTGCCCGATTTGTCTTGGCCACCCCGGAACTCTACCCGTACCCAATCAAGAGGCAATTAACTGGACGCTTATGACCGGCCTGGCTCTTCACTGTAAAATAAATCGCCTTTCTAAATTCGATCGCAAAAATTATTTTTATCCTGATCTACCAAAGGGCTACCAAATTTCTCAATATGATTTACCTTTGTGCTATGAAGGCTTCCTGAAAATTGATGGTAATAAAATATTAATTACTCGCATTCATTTAGAAGAAGATACTGGCAAATCAACTCATTTCAAAGACGCGGACTATACTCTGCTTGATTTTAATCGTGCCGGCACGCCACTAATGGAACTTGTTACTGAGCCGGTGATTAAAGACGCTCAGGAAGCAAAAAAATTCTGCCAAGCTTATCAGCAAATACTGCGCTATCTAAAAATTAGTAACGCTGACATGGAAAAAGGAGAAATGCGCTGTGAGGCCAACATCAGTCTGCAGACTCCTGGTAATTGGGAATACAAGAATGGACTTATACAAGCAAAAAAGGGCAAAACCTTAAACCATAAAGTTGAAGTAAAAAATATTAATTCTTTCCGCGCGGTTGAGAAAGCAATTAACTTTGAAATTGAACGTCAAAGCGCTGCTCTTGATAAAGGAGAAACTATTGTCGCTGAAACTCGCGGCTGGGATGAAAACAAAACACAAACCGTAAGTCAAAGAGTTAAGGAAACTTCGGCTGACTACCGTTATTTCCCAGAGCCAGATATTCCCCCGCTAAATATTGATGATGCTTGGCTAGCTGACCTAGAAGCTGAGCTGCCGGAAATGCCGCAAAAGAAAACCGAACGCTTTATTCATGAATATAATTTTACTCCCGAGATTGCCACGACCTTAGTGACTGATAAAGCTTTGGCTGATTGGACGGAAAACGTTATTTCCGAGCTTGATGCTTGGATTGAAGCAAACGGCGACGAAGAAGCTCGCCAGGAAAAACGTCTCTCTAAAACCGCGGGCAACTGGATTACGAGCGAACTCTTAAAACATTTAAATGCTGACAATAAAAGAATCACTGATTTAAAAATAACAGCGGAAAATTTTGCCGAGCTCATCTGTTTAATTTATCAAGACAAAATTAATTCTTCAGCTGGTCAGAGAATACTTGAAGAAATGTATCAAAATGGCGGCGACCCGACTGATATCATGAAATTAATGGGACTTGAGCAAATGGACAATAGTGATGAATTAGAATTAATCACGAAAAAAATAATCGATAATAACCC
>SESG01023399.1_pt1 | contig 14651 bp, 11 predicted proteins | sample 3171421 | NCBI WGS metagenome assembly SESG01 (sample SAMN10866946, study PRJNA518727) | freshwater metagenome | biome: subpolar coniferous forest; feature: holomictic lake; material: water; isolation source: holomictic Lake 227, 6 m and 8 m depth | place: Canada: near Kenora, Ontario | collected... | reverse complement strand
AACCTAATTTGCTGATGGAGGCTGCACCGGAGCAGGCCGTCACCACCCATCCTGAGATCGTACGCGCCGTGCTGCGCGCCGTGCGCACGGCGGGCGGCGTGCCGGTGGTAGGAGACAGCCCCGCTGATGTGGCCGATCTGGAACGTGTCTGGGAGCGTAGCGGTCTCGCCGCCGTTTGTTTGGAGGAAGGCGCCGGACGCGTCGGCTTCGAAAGCGGTGGATCGTCAACCTTCACCAGGCACGGGCGCACATTCTCAATTGCTCGCGCTGTGCTGGAAGCCGATGTCGTGATCAACCTGCCCAAGGTCAAGACGCATGTTTTCACCCGGCTTACCTGCGGCGTAAAAAACCTCTATGGCACTGTGCCGGGCTTTCAAAAGACGGCCTTGCACAAGCTCCATACTGATCCGCAGGATTTCGGCGGATTGTTGGCGGACATTCTTGGCGTTGTTCGCCCGGCATTGACAATCGCGGATGGAGTAATCGGCATGCAGGGCGACGGGCCCTCCGCCGGAACGCCAAAAGCACTGGGCTTTTTGGCTGCCTCAGTTGATCCGGTGGCCCTGGACGCGGTTGTTTGTCAGCTGCTGGGCCTTGATCCCGCCGAGGTGCCGCATTTAGTCGCAGCTGCCGCGCAGGGGCTTGGCACGCATCGCATCGAAGAGATCACGCTGGCAGGCTCACGGCTGGATTTAATCCGCCCATCTGAATTTGTTCTGCCTGGAACGCTTGCGCTGAATAAAATCCCGCGTTGGGTGGTGCGGTTGATTCAGCCTTTGATCTGGAACCTGCCATGCATCGGGGCTGCCTGTGTGTATTGCGGTTTATGTGTGCGCGCCTGCCCTGTCAGCGCGCTCGCGGAGCGCCCGCTGCAGCCTCCGCGTTTTGACCGGCACCGTTGCATCGAGTGTTGCTGTTGTCACGAAATCTGTCCGCAAAAAGCCATCCGCATGCAGCCAAGTCCGGCGCTGCGCTTTGTGCATGCCGCCCGGCATGCAATCAGGAGACTGCGTCACTAATGAACACGACTTCTCTTCCGGCAACGTCAACCACGCGGCTGCAAAACCGTGCCAAGCTTCAAGGCGGGGTGACCCACGCGGTTTATCCGCCCGGCACTCCGGTGCTGCGCAAATTTAACCATTGGCTGCAGTACGTCATTGTGCGCGCAGCGGTCTGGCTGGTGCAAAGCCTGCCCTACCGGGTCACGCTGAGTCTGGCGTGGCTGTCAGCTGTTTTCGTCACGCATGTGCTACGACTGCGAAGGCGCGAAACAGTCCGGCGGCTGCGCAGTGTTTTTGGTGCGTCACTTACCGATCGCGCGGCGCGGCGCATTGCCGCGCGGGCAATGCGCAATTTCTGTTTTGCCATTGTGGACACCTGCCGCAACACCCGGCTCACGCGCGCCACGTTCGACCGCCGTGTGGATGCTTCGGTGGCCATCGAGAGTATCGCTGCGCAGCTGGCCACAGGCGGCGGTGCAATTCTGGCAACGCCGCATATAGGCGCATGGGAAACCGCTGGCACGGGCCTGGCATTATACAACCTGCCGCTTTTTGTTGTGGCGGGCCAGCAGCGCAACCGCTACTTCGATGCCTGGCTTCAGAACAGCCGGCGGCGGATGGGATATGAAGTGCTGATGCGCGGCGCGGCCTCCATGCGCAGCGTATTGCACCGGCTTCAATCCGGAGAAGTCATGGCGGTGCTGCCGGATGTGCGCATGCGGACCGAGGCAGTGCCGGTGCGTTTTCTTGGCGGCACGGCAAACCTCGGCGCCGGCATGGCCCATTTTGCCCGCCTCGCAAAGGTGCCGATCTTTCCAGGGGTGATACTGCGCGAGGGCTGGAGTAAACACCGGATTGTTTTATACCCGCCCATTTGGGCAGATCACACGCTAGATAATGAAACTGACATACAGCGCATGACGCAAGCGGTCATGGACGTCGTGGACGCCGTGATTCGGGAGCACCCCGACCAATGGTTCTGGTTCAACAAGCGCTGGGTGCTGGAACCTGTGGCCAGGCGACGTGATTTGAGGATGCAGAGCATCAGCGTTCAGGAAGGATAAGACAGCGATGGACAAAAAGTGCCGCCCGGGATCCCGGACCCCGAAGACAGGACATCTTATGAATGATCAACGCGCGGAAAATGTGGATGTAGTAGTGGCCGGGCATGTTTGTCTGGACATCATTCCGACCTTCCCGGACTGCGCCGGCACGCTGGCTGAGACGCTTGTGCCAGGCAAGCTGGTGAACGTTGGGCCCGCCGTAATGGGCACCGGGGGTGCCGTTAGCAATGTCGGCCTGGCCCTGCACAGGCTTGGCGTCACACCTCGCCTGATGGGCAAAGTGGGGCGCGATGCCTTCGGAGGTATCGTGCTCGAAATGCTTGGACGCCGCGACGACGCGCTTACCGGCAGCATGATCGTCGCGGACGATGTTGCTACTTCGTATACGGTTGTTATTAATCCGCCCGGCGCCGACCGGATTTTTCTGCACTGCCCGGGCGCCAACGACGCCTTTGGCGCGGATGATGTGCACTCCGGCGCAATCGCTGGCGTGCGCCTTTTCCACTTCGGCTACCCGCCGCTGATGTACCGCATGTACGCTGACGGCGGCGTAGAGCTGGCGTCCATGTTCCGGCGCGTACAGGCCCTGGGCGTTGTCACGTCTCTGGATTTGGCGCGGCCCGACCCGGCCTCGCCTGCCGGTCGCGCCGACTGGCGGGCCATTCTTACTCGGGCCCTGCCGCACGTAGATATTTTCGAGCCCAGCTTGGAAGAAATTCTCTACATGCTCGACCGTCCGGCCTACGACCGCCTGCTGGCTGGTCAGCCGCCAGACAGCGCACAGCTGCGGCGTACGACTGATGAATTGCTTGCGATGGGTGCGGCGATAGTGGCGCTGAAGCTGGGCGATCAGGGGTTACTGCTGCGCACAACGTCCGATGCCGTGCGTTTAGAAAGCCTGACGCGAGTGCTACGCCTCGACGCCGGCCAATGGCGTGACCGCGAGCTGTTGGCGCCATGTTTCGTGGTGCAGGTTGTCGGGACCACAGGCTCAGGCGATGCCACAATCGCCGGCCTGCTAGCCGCCCTGCTGCGCGGCGAAGCGCCGGAGGAGGCCGTTACCGCCGCCGTGGCGGTGGGCGCCTGCAGCATCGAACAGGCCGACGCCACCAGCGGCATACCGGCCTGGGATCAAATCCAAACTCGCATTTCCTCCGGATGGGCCCGGCGGCGAGGCTGAATTGACAGCGGTCATCCACAGGATGGGGCTGATGCGTGAATAGTGAAGGGTGAAACGGTGTTGGCGACGAGCTGGGAAGCTTCTCCAATGTGAGCAACTGCACTCTCAGCAGCCCATTCTGGAGGCCGGTTCTGGTTCCGGGCACTGGGTGGCGTGGACGATGAAAAACGAGGTATGTCGCGCCTGCCTTATCGATGGTGGTCTGGCATACGCGCCTGACAGGCTTTGTTAATCCAATAACGATCATCGAACTTAACGTAACCAGCGTCGCGGATCATGATCATTTCGGCGTCCGAAGGGTTCCAAAGGGCGACGATCAAGTCAGGTCTTATTTCAATCCTCAGCACTGCTTTCCGGTAAGGAACGGGCATGGCGCGGCCGCCGTTACATGGGGAAGCGCAGGTGATTAGGGAACCCCTCTGAAGGAGTGGAAGCAACTGAGGGCGGGATGTCAGAAGCCGGATGAAGGAAGGCGGATGGCAGGGTAGAGATTGCGCACGAAGGTGAACAGTTCTTGCTGCGCCTCGGGTTGATCAAAGGGGCGCGCGGCGAAGATTGAGACGTACGCCCATCGTGAAGCGCGGTTGTAAAGCAGGCGGTCCGACGCCATCCAGGCCAGTCGCCGCCAATGCGACGCGGTCTCGCGGTCGCGCCCGGCGAACCAGTAGGCAAATCCGATGCGATTAGCGCTGCTGGAGGCGTGGGCCTCGATGACCATCAGATCAAGCGGTTCGCGTTCCGCCAGCGGCGCCTGCTCCGTGTGGGCGCGATCAATCACGAATCCTTGCGCCGGCAGGCATTGCTGCGGGCGATGAATGCTGCGCTGATCCTCGCCGCTGAAAACAACCGTGACCATATATGAGCGACCATCGGCGGATGTATAGACCTTCTTCAAAACCGTTGTATCCTTGGGCAGGATATTTCGCTCGCCAACTGAAGTTCCAGCGAGCTGGCTACCGCATGCCGGGCAGATGGCGCGGTCTTTAAGCGACGTTACGGAAAAGCTCCTCATGCACTGCTCGTTCTGGCAATAGAGCAAATCGTCACCTTTAAAATCCCCGACGTGTGCCGGCAGATTGTCGCGCAAGCCGCAGGACGTTTCAACCACCACCGGCGGCGCCAGCATCGTCCAGACCGAGAGCATGGCCATCATTAGCGGCGGCAGAAGACGGGAAAGGAAAAATGATGCCGCGGCCGGAGGTGCGAAGTCAGAGGTCGGAGGCCGGAGGTCGGATGCCGTCAAAACGTTGCCGGATGTCTTGCTCTTACCGGTCCGCCGGTTCAACCATCCGGCAAGCGCGAACATCAGGCCTATCGCCACGGAGAAAAAGACGAAGCTGGAGTAATCGTGATAGAAGCCCGTGGCACGCTCCTGACCGAAAAGGCTGGCGACCACGGCGATGCTGACAATACGCACCACATTGCCTGCTACGGCCAGCGGCACGGCGGAGACAACCAGCAGCCAGCGCGCCCGGCATCCGCGCAAAAACAACCAGGCGTAGGCGGCGCTCAGCGCCACCAGCGGAAGCAGTGAGTGCAGCCCGCTGCACGGATCGGCGACATCCAGGTTGAACCCGCCGCCAGCCAGAGAGTGTATCGCGGTGCCGCTGCGGGTGGCAGCAATGCCAATGCCGTTGAGCGTGGATGTGGCCAGCGTGGTGGCGATGATCCGCAGGGGAAAAGTCAGCGAATCGAGAAAACTGGCGGGAATGCAAAAAAGCAGATAAAGGGCTGGGAACCAGATTTGCCGTGCTACACTCCAACCCCAAAAGACAAATGGCACGCTCCACAGCAGCAGCAGTAGCGAGAGCAATGTCAGGCGTGTTTGCTGTCCGCGCACGCCGAGCCAATATAGTCCGAGCGCCACCGATAAAACCAACACGCCACGGAGATCAGGGCGCCTGGGCAGCGCGCGCAGAGTGCGTCTCATTTCCCAGAGCGCGTAGATGCTGACCAGCGGGACCAGCCAGGCATGCGAAAGATCACCGGCCGCGCCGTTCCAGCGCGCGACCATCCAAAGAATCGCCGAATGGCCCCTGGCCGCCACCTCCTCGGCGTTGCCGTTGGCGTAATACAGAAAGAAAGTCAGCAGTGCAATAAGTGACAGGCTGAAGCCAGTCAGCCAGCCGTAGCGGTTCGCGGTTCTAGATTCATCGTTCATGGTTTAATAATTGCAGGTGCTGGTGATAAATCGACTCTGTGTAATGCGGGCGGGGTCCACTGTTCAAATGCAACGGCGCAATAGGAGCGCTGATAACCTGCCGACAGCAGTCGTTTGCGCACAACGCCGTGGGCGTCGTAAATGTCAGGTTTCGAAATCAGCGCCAACCCGGGCAGCTCCGTCGGCAACTTATGGATGCTTTCGGGGTTGGAGAACATACGAATACCCGGATGATTGATCCCATAGTAAACGCCGGTATTGTTATCGGCTACCCACCAGACCGTCTGTCCATTTCGAGCGACCGCCAAAGCGTGGGAAGTGGCGCTGCGGTAGTCATCATGTCCGTATTTCGGATCGAGCCGTTGAATCGCCGTCGAACATAACAGTAAAAGCGCCAGAAAAACCAACACCACTGTGCCCCAACGTGGTCGTGCCTGCTGGACCCCCGCAGTCAACCAGCCGATCGCCACGACCCAGGCGGGCATGAGGGCGGCTAGATGGCGCCCCCAAATCGGGACGTTGATTGCAAGCGAGGCGATCCAAACGAGCGCGACAGAGGTGCCCAACCAGATCGACGAAGCGCGTATCACGGTGCGTTGCCGTGGGTTGGACGCGCGCCAGGCTGTATGCATTCCAAAAATGAGCGTGCCGTAAACTAATGTCAACATACTCATTGCCGGCAAATAAACCATCAGAAGCCCTCTAAGCTGCGCCATGTCGTGCCCGGCAAGCACGGCACGCATCGTGTTGCGCGGAATGCCAAGTCCGGAGTATCCGGCAAACTCATACGCGGCGAAGATCAAGTTGGAGATGCCTGCACTCCATAGGCGCACCTTGGCGATGCCCTGCAGCATGCCCCAGAGGTAAAAGGCGCCCAGGGGTGTCAACAGCAGCCATGCCCCACCTACCACGCAACACGCTGCGCGCGAAGGTAATACACGGAGACGTCCCAGCCCGCACGCAAGCACAACGGAGGCCACGGCAAAAAGGATCACACCTGTGATTGTCGAGGCGGCTAACACGAAGCCACCCACACTTAGTGCCCAAGCCCACGCCGCTCCCGTGCCGCGTTGATGCAATCCTGCAAGAAACCCGTAAAGCAGCCAAGCCCCAGCCGCCATGAGCAACGCGTAAGGGCGGGCTTCGTTCACGTAGAACCAGACGAATGGTTGTATTGCGAACAGAAGCGGCAGACGCCCAAGGCGTATGAGTCGGCCGATGCGGGCGAGCGCGACCATCGCAAGCGCGGCATAAACCAAATTCGGCGCGCGGAGCGCCCACTCTGACTCGCCCAGCACGCGCACACAAAGCCAGGTCAGAAACATGCCTAACGGCATCTGCGCGTCGCTGGAGTGCACCACCAGAGCGTCGTTCCGCAAATGCCCAAACCAGGCCGTGATCGTCGGTTGTGCAGCGTAACCAACCGTGCAAATCTCATCTATCCATAGACTCTCGTCCGTCGGCATGAAAGGAAGCAGACAGATGGCGAGCAGCAGAAGCAGGTTGGCAACCGATGCTGGAGCGCGGTGGTCAGAAAAACGGAAATATGGGCGTGCGGATCGCATTATCCGTGTTAAAGAAAAGGTAATTAAAAGTTACGAGCCGGTTACGTCCGTTCGCGTGACACCAATACCAGCCATACGAACCTTGGAATTCCCACCAGATAGCGGCGCCACAAGCGGAATGGCTCCATGGCCAGGCGGAACAACCATTCCAAACCGCACCGCATCATCCAGCGCGGCGCCTGACGCACATGCCCGGCATGGAAGTTGAAGGCGGCACCGACCGCGACTATCACGGCTGCCTCGAGCCGAGGCCGGAAGCGTGCCATCCAGAAATCCTGCCGAGGGGTACCAATACCGACCCATAGCAAATCCGGCTGTGCAGCGTTGATTCTAGATTCCACATCCGACTCCTCCCCTGTTGTCAGTGGACGGAATGGCGGAGCCCATGTGCCGGCAATCTGTAAACCCGGAAAACGGCCGCGCAAACGGCGGGACAAATCCTCCAGCAGTTCTGGCGTGCCGCCGTAAAAGTAGTGCCTCCAGCCACGTGAAAGGCCATGCTCACACAAAGCCAGCATCAAATCGGGCCCGTACACACGACCGACCGGTAGGCCGCGGCTCCTCCCTATCCAGACAAGCGGCATTCCATCCGGCAGAGCCAGGCCTGACGCATTAACAATTGCGGCCAGATCGGCATCATCATGCGCCTGCAGCACCACATCGGCAGTGCAGAGATTGACATAGTACCTCGCGCGCCGGGAAATCCAATTGGATATAATCGTGACAGTGTCAGGCAGTGTGACAGCGCTGATGCCGGTTTTCAGAACCTTGAAACGTTCAGGCGTCACAAAAGGTTCGGGAGTATTCATTTGTTCTCGGTGCCCGGTGCTTGCACCAAGGCGATCCGGGGGTTCAGCATGACTACGCACCATTCCCGTTCGCCTTCGGCGACTTTGATGGTCAGGCGCACCGTCGCGATCATCCGTCCGTCAATAACGGCCAGCCATTTTTCGACAGAGCCAGATTGTTTCTCCACAATTTCACGGCGTGCCACGATCGCCTGTATTCCCGTCCGGTCGAGCCATTGGCGGTTCATGATTTCCGGCCCGATCATATCCACCACGCGCCGGTGGCCGAGCGGTTGCCACAAGGCGATCTCAGGATCGTCGCCGGTTTGGATGAACCCGATGACGCGCGTCCCGGGCGGCAGCAGTTTGCGCGCTGGGGCGAGGGCGTCAGACCGGGCCTGATATACTGAGTAAACGGTGGCTATTCGCGCAAAGAGGCGGTTGCCAGGTGCCCACGAATGACATGCCTGCGTGACGGATTGCGCGGGCCAGAGCGGGCGCGACGGCGTCAGCATGGTAATCGCCAGCGCCATGACACTCATCAGAACCGCCAGTTTTTGCCACCAGCGTGTCCGCGTGACATCCGCACATCCCGGCAGCGCCAGGACACATGCCAGAGCGAGGGTATAGTAAGGAGTGAGAAGACGCGCCGTGCTTTCCGACACCAGCAGGCTGCAGTATGCAAACAAAGCCGCGGCACCCGCCATCAGTACGGCCCAGCGCCTGGTCTGCGGACGCGATCTGGGACGGCGGGCCACGGCAAAGATAGCGGACGACAGAAGTAGAATCGTCACCCCGCACCCCAGGCCAACATGTTCTTCATTACCCAGCTCACCAATCCTTAGCGAAAATCGCGGGAATCCGTCTGCCAGTTGCTTGCGAATCCATATGGGAAGGAACTTGTCGGCATGGGCGTTCCACGCCGAGGCCAGCGGAAACACCGGCGGGGCCAGACACCCCGCCGCCAACTGGAGGCCGTTTCCAATCAGAGCCGGGAGCGTGGCGGTAGCCTTTAATTTCAGGTGGTTGCAGGGATCGCCGCTCCAATCGCCCGTATGCGCCTGATTCATGATGGCAATAGGAGCAATAGACACAGCCAGCGCCACGCATACGACTCCCGATGTTTTTAAGCAGTGCGCCTTAATCAGCTTCCAAGCCGGAGCTGCGGCCACCATAACAGGAAGCACTAGCGGCAAGTTGCTTGCCTTCACGCCGGTCATCAGTCCTGCAGCCAGGCATCCCAACCAAAATGCGGTTATGCTGCTATCGCGAACCGCCCTGCATGCGAAATGCATTGCGGCAAGCGCCAGGACCGCGCCGAACGCATCGTTTCCGCCCCCGCCTGCTGTGGCGGCGTAACAGTACCCCGCCGGTATAATCCACATCCAGAACCAGCTGGTACGGCGTTGAATGCCGAGTTGCGTAAGCACGGAAAAGACCAGGCCGGGCATGAAAAGATAGGCGACGACGTTCAGCAGAGAAAAAAGGCGACTGGAACGGGCCAGAAGCAGCAGCGGCATCATTGTCCACTCCATGCCGCTTCCGCTGGTGTTCTGCCGCATGTTGACGGTGTGTATCCAATACCAGTGACCGGCATCCCACCATTGCAGCATGCGGGCGAAACGGTATGTCAGGAAGTCATAATTATTCGGCGCGTAAAGTATGCCGCCGAGCGCGGTGGCCAGCGCCGTGAGTGCGAACAGCGCCGGAAGAGGGCGCCTTATGCCGCGCTGCGCGAATCTTCGCATGTGCCTGCATATTTCGCGCGCAAGCCCCGTCAACGCGCCGCGACGGTTGAAGATCATCCAGGCGAAGAACGGCAGGCATGCCAGTGCATAGCCCGACAGGCTAAGACCGTCCAGCAGCGACAGCAACCAGCCGGACAGAACAGCCCACGTCAGGGTGAGAATCCACGCAGCATGCATGTCCACATGCACAGGCTTGGTCGATCCATTACTATGGAAATCAGGACTCATGTACAGGCTGTGAAAAGAATGGTCACGGCGGGAATTCCATTGATTACGAAGAGCCGACGCAGTGATTCTGTTGAGCCAAAGTGTACGCGTTTATAAGGTTCTCCCCGGCCACGCCGGGACTATATGTATGCAAATAGTCCAGCCTGGATTGCCGCGCCATCCGCAACCATAGCGGTGTATCAAGAAATAGACTCCGCGCTTGGTCCGCCAGTTCTGCTTTGTTACGGGGATCTGCCAGTATGCCATTGAAACCGTCCCGAACTATCTCAGGCAAGGCGCCGGTTGCCGGGGCCAGAACTGGAACAGCATGCGAAAATGCCTCAATGGCCGTCAATCCGAAGCTCTCGAATCCCAAAGATGGAATCACTAAAAACCGGGCATTCGCCAGCTGGTCGTTGACCTTTTCACGCGGCAGCCAGCCCAGGAGTGAAACATGGCCCAGCGCAGGATCTCGCAAACGTTCCTGCACCGCATTCTTCAGCGGCCCATCGCCAGCCACATGCAAATGGAACCCGGGCAGCAGCCGCCACGCATCAAGAAGCTCCATGATCCCCTTTTCGGGTTCCAACCTTCCCAGAAAAAGCGCGTATAGCCTCTGGGCTGGCTCCCGCTCGCCGGGATCCGCGACGAAATGGGGTTTAACGATGATACGTCCGGGCGGAAGTCCAGCAGGAATGATCTGTTGTTTCAAATATTCGCTGGGCGCCAGATATAGATCCACAGAACGCATCCAGGAACGCAGCGCGCGGTGCAGGGCCAGCACGGAAACGATCGCTGCTGACGAGGTCCAACGGTTCTGGTAACAGCGCCACCGGACTGCTGGCCATGCCACAGGCTTCCCGCGGCACAGTGTGCAAAAACAGCCGTTACGGATCAGCCGGGCATTGGGACAGGCCAGTCGGTAGTTATGCAAGCTCTGGACGACCGGAACGCCAGCCCTCCGCAAGACATGATAGACGGCGGGAGAAAGCACGGAAAACACGTTATGAACATGGGCAACCTCCGGCTTGTTCTGTTCTATAATGCGCTGTAAGTCCAGAGCGACAGCACGGTTCCACAAGGCATTTCCAATATTCTTCAATAATGAGCCCGCGAAGATTTCATCGTTATGTCTGACAAACCGGATGACTTCATGTCCCAGTGATTCAAGCAACGCCGTTTCAGATTCGAAGACCCGGTCCTCCCCGCCGGGGCGTTGGTAGTAATTATGCAGAACAAGAATACGCATGGGTCAAATCGCCCCGCCACGCGGAGATGGCCAACGGAAAGTGCCGCGCGTGGCAGTAAAACTGGCTCGTTTGGAGTGACTATCCTGCGTGTAAATCTCGTAGGCCAAAGGAAATCTTTGACAAAAAGCGCCGCTCAACATTTTTTCGGTCAGGCGCGCCGCATCCCACCCGATACGGAGCCAGCGGATCCACCACGGCGCCTCACGGCGGGCGGCAATCATTTCGGCTAAGGCGGCGGAAGTATTGCCAAGATTGGCGCCGGTCAAAGCGAATGTGGCAAGATAGAGTGGAAGATGCGCCGCATGGAATCCTGCCCGCAGGGTTCTAATTACAAAATCAGCGTCGCCTTGGATTTGCCAGCGCGTATCGAAAGCAACCCCCGCATCCAATACCCGTCGCCGCCAGAACAACGCGCAACTGGGGACATAAAGGTGGGCGGCGGCAATGTATGGCCAACGGAGGGGATAGGATTTTCGAAAAGCGAGCAGTGCGCCATCACCGCTGACGACCAGCATGTTGCCGTACAGCAGATCAACTTCCGGATGGGCGTCGAACATCGAGGCCACCGACGACAAGGTGCCCGGCAGATATTGTTCATCGCAATTGAGATAGCCAAACAGATCGCCATGGGCCATCGCCAGGCCTTTGTTGACGGCATCGTACATGCCGGAATCTGGCTCGCTGATCCAACGCAAGCCAGACCGGGTTTCCAGCCAGCTCCGCGTTCCATCCGTAGATCCGCCATCCGCGACAATCTGCTCAACCGTGACGCCCGACTGATCGGCCACCGAGGCGCAGGCCAGACGCAGGCAATCACCAGAGTTGAAACTGGGCGTGACAATGGAAAAACGGGGTGGCATGTGGGAAAGCATCTAACCTATCCGTCCTGTCCAAGACGTCTGACTGGGCAGACTATTCGACTAATGTTTTGTCGGCGGGGTTTTCTGAGCACTGTGAAAAAGCCCATCGGCTATCAGTGCGAGCACAAAAAGAGACATGAACGACTGAACGCCGCCAGCAAAACCGACAAACACGATCGCCTGCGCCAGAAAGGCAGCCAGCACAATGCGGTGGTAGTTATGCAAGACCGTGTTCGGCCAAACGTAGTATAGTCGCCGAGTTTCGCGCACGGCTACTGCGGCGATGTAACCAAGACCAATAACAAGTCCCGGCAGGCCAAGGTCGATCAGCAGACTGAGCAGTCCGTTGTGGTAATTGTGAGTAATGATGAAGCTCTCATACTGATTAGCGGTAGACGTGGAAAATATCGATGCATATTCTGAAAAGGAAAAGACATAGCCTTTACCGACCCATAGATACTGAGGCGCTTCACGTAACAGCATACGCCAAAGTTCAAACCTCCACAGCGATGTCCCCTCAGCGTCGGCGGACGTAATATCGGACACGTGCGCGAACGGAATCCACGTCAGTGCTCGCTGAAAAGCGGATGGAAGATAGGGCGCCAGCAGTCCCAGCAGCGCTACGACTACGACCGTTCCCCAGATCATCGGATTTCGTAGACGAGCGATAAATGGTCTGCGAGCATCTAACAGCGCATAGATGAAGAACAACAGCAATGTGTATACCAGCGAGATGCGGTGGCCGGAGATGCCGCATAGCACGAGAGCGACCAAAATGGCCAGTCCTGCGGCAAAACGGCGTGATCGCAGTTCGCCCAGCAATAGGAGGGCAAGCAGGAAAACGTACATGCTGGAGACATTAGCGATCTGTAGCCGTGTCAATTCGTTGCCAGTTTCAATGCCACGCAAATACGACTGCGCTCCGCCGGAAAAAGAGATGAAAAGGGACAAACTGTCGGAGAAACTCCCGCCTGACGCCGCATTGATGGCATACGCGGCAGTGGGAATAACAGAAAACACACATAGGCCATAGAGAGCGTAGCGCCACTGCACGAGGGTCATGCTAACGCTGCGTGCAGCGAGCAGCATGGCCACGCCGATCGTCAACTGCACGTAAACTGCGCCACCCCAGCCTTCGCCACCAAACATGCGCAATCCGAAGCCGCGGATCGAAGCGGTCAACAGAAGCACCCCAGACAGGCTTAGTGCGCACCATTCCGACGCTCCCATCGCGGGAAAGGCGCGCGGTCGCAACACTTGACGAGCAATGGCTGCTACGGTTAGGAGGAGGGCGGACGCCAGGAACAGGTTCATGTTTTCGGGAGCGCCGGGGAAGGTCAGCATGCTGGCGTGCAACATCAGTGTAATCACAAGCAGCGCGGAGGGGTTGCCGATCAGAAAGAGCGTTGGAAGAACTACGAGCAAACCGTACACCCAGTTCATGTTACCGGTCAGCATCGCCAACAAAGACAGCATCCCTGCTCCGGTTACGGCAATACCAGCGATGATTTGAGATTGTCGGCCTAACATGCGAGCACCCTTCGGTAGTAAGCCGCAGTTTGCGCGGCGCAGTTTTTCCAGGAAAAGCGGGTCGCTTGCTTGAGCCCGGCTGTTACCAACGCAGATCTTAAGGCAGAATTTTGCGCAAGACTGACCAATGCGTCCGACAAGGCGGGAAGTTGATCCGGCGGTATCAGTATGCCGCCTTTCCCAACCACTTCGGGCAGACTGCTGCTGTTGGTGGCCACCACCGGGCAACCCAGGGTCATTGCTTCGAGTGGAGGTAACCCGAAACCTTCGTAGCACGACGGATATACCAGCGCTAAAGCGTGATCATAGGCGCCACGCAGCAAGGCATCGTCACCCGCAACCCACCGGACGCGCGCTGTGAGCGCATGTGCTGCCAGCAGGCGGTGCTCGACTTCCGTAAACCTGCCGCCGCCGAAGCAGATCACATCCGTTTCGTTCAACGCTGGCATGCCCGCCAGCGCCTCGATTAACACGGAAAATTTTTTGTACCCGCCCCGGGCGCCTACAAACAACCAAAAAGGGCGGGGATGTGAAAACGGCGCCGCTCGCACCTCGCCTATGTGCGTGGCAAGCGGAATGACGGTGGTATTCTCCGCGGCGACGCCGGTTATTTCCACAAGATCGCGGCGGGTGGTTTCCGAGATACATATAATTCCATGTGCCGCCTGTATCGCCAAACGCTTGCGCGTGGCGGTCGGGTCGTGCGCCGCAAACAAATGGGGAAAACGCTCGTGCGTCATGTCGAACACCGTAACCACCCTGCGGCGGGCGCGAGGAGCGGGCCAAAGGTCATTGTAATACGTCGGATGATAAAGATCCCAGCCACGGCCAAGGGTCGCCGCGGCGAAAAGCACGCGGTTGACCAGCGCCAGCGCGGGTCCGGGGCGCCAGGCGGACGGCAGCTGGAGGCCGTGGCCAATGGCTCCAAGTTCGGTGCGCGCATCCGCGAGGTGACAGTTCACGGAGAGCGGCACGATCAATTCCGGGTTCACCGTGCCGCTGCGACGCCATTCGCGTAGCAATTCGACGAAGTAACGCGAGACGCCACCCGCCCGTTGCGCCCCAAAAGCCTGATAGTCGTACAATACGCGCATCAATCGCTCAAACGTGGTGAAACGGTGGAAGCGTGCAAAAGGCCTTCGCGATTTCCAACCAACGCGATTCGAAGGCCGCAGCGCTGTATTTGCCGTGCGCAACCTGTAGCGTGAGCTCCCGGCGTTCACGTAACGTCGCCTCAGGCAGCGAGGCCAGGCGCAGAAGATCACGTTCCAAAGCATCGGGAGGTTCGCCTTCCAGG
>SESG01035786.1_pt1 | contig 14670 bp, 18 predicted proteins | sample 3171421 | NCBI WGS metagenome assembly SESG01 (sample SAMN10866946, study PRJNA518727) | freshwater metagenome | biome: subpolar coniferous forest; feature: holomictic lake; material: water; isolation source: holomictic Lake 227, 6 m and 8 m depth | place: Canada: near Kenora, Ontario | collected... | reverse complement strand
GGAACACAACTTATTTTCAACCGCCTACAAGCAAAAGGATATGGTCCAGAGATGTACAATATTAAAACTAAAAAAATTAATACTTTTAAAGTTCCAGGTATTAGTACTAAAGTAAATATTCTACACGAGGAGTATACAAAAGTTGGTAGCTCTAACGCTGTAATCATGACTCCTACTACATACAATCCTAATAAAACTTATCCCGTTTTAATCTGGCTACATGGTGGTCCATTGCGTCAGACAAGTCTAGGATATCATCCATATCACAGCTACGGTATATACGATGCATCTTTAAAATTATTACAGAAAAATAATGTCATTGTTCTAAAGTTGGACTATAGTGGAAGTTTTGGTAGTGGACGTGCTTATTCAGAAAAAATAAAAGACAATGTGGGAGTTCAAGATATGAAAGACTTGATGGAAGCAGTATCTTTCTTGAAAAATCAATACAATATAAGTGATATATATCTTTCTGGTAACAGCTACGGAGGATATATGGCACTTAAAGCCGTAGTAGAACATGGTGATATATTTAAAAGTGTAACCTCTATCAACGGAGTAACAGATTGGGAAAGCTTATTAGTAAGAATGAAAAACTCTATCTTCAACAAAGATTTCAATGGTCTTCCAAATTCTTCAAATCAGAATCTTTATGATCAAGCTTCTATAATAAGTAAAATAAATAATTTAAGTAATCAAAAGATTGAAATAATACAAGGTGGTTCAGATAGTACAATACCCCCTTGGCAGTCTGTGCTGTTATACGACAAACTTAAAGCTGCAAATAAAAATGTAAATCTTACAACATATAAAGGAGAAGATCATGTCTTTAAATTCAAAAAGAATATTGATAATATATGTGTAAAACTAATGCAAATGGTGGGGGTAAAAAATACAAAAGAGTGCACTAGCTAAAATAATAAAATCCCCTATAAGGGGATTTTATTATTTTAGCTTAATTTGTTTTAGGTTGAGCTAGACCTACAGGGAAAGCTGGTCGTAATTGAATAGAAGTAGCACTGACGCTTCCATCTGGATTTGGTGTACCTGTAACCATAACAGTCTTACCTGTTGTTACATCAGCAGTAGTTCCATCTACTGTTTTTTCTACTTTAGACGAAGGAGAGAATAGAACAATCTTAGATCCTCCATCACGAAGTTTTAAAGTCATACTAGTTGCATCTACAGAAAGAATTTCTCCTGAGACTGCTCCTCCATTTAATCCTCCTCTCATTCCTTGACCTCTTCCTCCACCATTTTGATTAAACCCATTTTGCCCTCCTCTATTTGCTATTTGATTCGTAGTTGTTTTTGAAGCATCATATTTCATTCCACCCCAAAAACTAATTCCTGCAATAACAACACAAACAATCACACTTGTAACTATATTTTTATTTTGCATCCCGATTAAAAATTATTATATTTTTACATGCGATGATTTTACATATAAAAATAAATAATTTATTATTTTAATAAACCAACTTGTCCGTATAATTTCTAACGGGACAAGTATTTTTATTTTAATTATTAACTAATAATTTTACTCATATCTTAATGCCTCTATAGGATTCAATTTTGAAGCTCGTTGTGCAGGATAATAACCAAAAACGATTCCAATAAAAGCAGAAACTCCAAAAGCTAGTAATACTGATGATAGAGATACTTGGGCTTCTAATATTCCCAATTGGGTAATACCAAATGATACTCCCCAACCAAGCATTACTCCTATAACTCCACCGATAAATGTAAGCATTACAGCCTCAACCAAAAACTGTATATTTACATCTCTTCTCTTGGCGCCTATGGCTTTTCTTAATCCTATCTCCTTCGTTCTTTCAGTAACCGATGTCAGCATCATATTCATAATTCCGATTCCTCCTACTAACAGTGAAATCCCCGCTATGGCAGAGAGCAACATAGTAAATGTTCCTGTGACAGATGAAGCTGTTGCTATTATGTCTGCCTGATTCATGGTGTTAAAATCTGCTAATGTTGGATCTGAAATATGGTGATTTGATAAAATAGTTGTAGTTCCATCTGATTGAACGTGCGATGTTACATTAGAATCTGTTGCTGCTACTGATATAGAAGTTACGTATTGATCTCCAGAAAAATATCTCTGAGCTGTTGATAATGGAATATAAATCATATCATCTGGATTCTGAAAACCCGTACCACCTTTAGCCACTGTGACCCCAACTATTTTAAATTGATTGCCTTTAATTTTAATTGTTTGACCCATAGCATCAGTAGCCACAGCACTAGCACCAAAAAGATCTGTGACTACAGTCGGGCCGACAACTGCTACCTTAGCACCAGCTGAGACATTTTGATCAGTTATAAAGTTACCTTGATCGATAGTTAGATTACGAACAGTCGGATAGTCTGGAGTTACACCATCAACTGTTGTATTAGTATTTGTACCTTTTGCTGTTACTTGCATTCTACTTGAAACTTCAGCAGTTATCGCTTTAACTCCACTAACATTCTTGATAGAAGCAACATCATTTAATGTCAAAGTTTTTGCAGTACCTCTTCCTTGATTGACTTGTTGACCTACGCCACGAGGTGCACCAGGAGAAACAATAATTAAATTTGATCCTATTGATTGAATAGAAGCTGAAATAGAATTCTGTGCACCAGTACCGATAGCTGTCATAGCGATAACAGAAGCAATACCAATAACAATTCCAAGCATCGTAAGTCCCGAACGAACCTTATTACTCGAAAGCGCCATAAATGTTTCTTCTAAAATATCTTTTGTTTTCATATAATTTGATGAAGTTATTTCGATAATAATTTATTGGTGTGCGACCATATTTATAATTTTCTTTTCATGAAGATTATTATCACTAATAATAAGTCCATCTCTGATTGTAATTATGCGATCAGCATGTAGAGCAACATCATATTCATGCGTAATAAGTACGATAGTCCTGCCTTGTTCTTTATTTAATCTTTGAAAAGTACCAAGAACTATCTCTCCTGTCTTAGTATCAAGATTACCTGTCGGCTCATCTGCAAGAATAAGAGTGGGATTATTTACTAACGCACGAGCTATTGCTACACGCTGTATCTGACCACCAGAAAGTTGATTTGATAAATGCGTAAAATGAGATTCACTGAGTCCTGAAGCAATCAATGCTTCTTTTGCCCTTTCTACCCTTTCTTTTTCTCCTACTCCTTCATAAATTAATGGTAAAACTACGTTACGTAAAACAGTAGTTCTGGGAAGTAAATTAAAAGATTGGAAAACAAATCCTATTTTATCTTTTCTTATATCCGCCAACTCATCATCGGAAAGAGTAGAAACATCTTTACCATCTAAAAAATAAGTGCCACCTGTTGGATTGTCTAATGCTCCCAAGATGTGCATAAGGGTCGACTTACCAGACCCAGAAGGACCCATAATAGCAACAAACTCACCGTCATTAATTTTAAAACTAACTCCTTTCAATGCTTCAAATGGTTCACCTTCAGTCCTGTATGATTTTTTAATATTTTTAATTTCAATCATAAAGTTAATTAACGTCCAGTTGCAGCTCTCATAGCATTACCACCGACATTTCTATTCCCTCCACCCATAGAACCTAAAATGCTTGGTGCTGTTGTAGCCTTAGCTGTAGTTCCAGCGATTGTTTTTGTTATTATTACATCACCTTCATTAAGACCAGAAGTTATTTCTGTCGAAGTATCATCAGCCAATCCTGTCTCTACTGTAATTTGAGTTGGTGTTGTGAGTGATGCTACACCCAACGATCCTGATGGAATTGATGTTGTACCTAAAGTCTCTACATAACTTACTCCATTTTTACTTTTTATAGCACTATTAGGTACTATTACAACATCTTGAGCCGTTTTAGTTATAATTGTTGCTCCTACACTCATACTTGGCTTTACACGAGCATCATCTACGTCGAGACTTATCGTAACATTATAAGTTACAACACCTTGGCTTACAGTACCAACTGAATCAATACCATCCACAGACCCTGTAATGGTTAGACCATCTACTGCATCAAAGGTTAGTGTTGCTTTTTGACCTAATTTTATTTTTGCTATATCAACCTCATTTAAAGGAATTGACACCATTTTTTGTTTTGAAATTAAAGTACCAATACTACCACTAGCAGACTGTCCAACTTTTGCTGTTAATGTTGCTATTATTCCATCAAATGGTGCTCTAATAAAATAATCATTATAAGCATTTTGTTTTGTCTCTAAAGTAAGCTCTGATTGACGAATATCAAGATCATCGGCTGGCGACATTGCATCTTGCAAAGATTGAGCATTCTCACTGATACTACTAATATTTGATAAAATAGAATTAGTATAGTTATTTACACTATTTGTCCATGTAGTTAAATCCTTCTGCGTATTCATTGAAACAGTTGATGAACCATCTTTTAAATAATAGGTTGTAAAGTCATAACTATCTTGGAATAATTTAACTGAGTTTGAAATTACTTTTGAAGTGCCTAAACTTACTTTTAGTAAATTATCCAACTCTTGATTTGAACTTGATCTTGATAAAGTTTTATATAAGGCAACAGTTTTATCTAGGCTACTTTTTGCATCCCAATATGCTTTTTCTGATAAATCTATTTTGTCTTTACCAGACTGACTGAGTACCATTTTATTTCTATATCCTAAATATCCATAATTTAAATCAGACATACCTGTTACAACAGTTTGCATGTCTACAACATAAGCAGAAATATTATTCCAAGCATCATCATATGTCTTTGTTATTAAATTCTGCTTTTGTAATACAGTTAAAGTGCTTGGCTTCTTTAATTTATCTAAAGAAATTTGAGCTGTCTCTAGGGCTATCCTAGCATCTGTAGAATCCATACTTGCTATCAATTGTCCTTTTTTAACTTCTTGGCCTACTTTGACAGGAACTGAAACTACATTTCCAGAAACATTAGAATTTATATTTATTGTATCTGTTGACTCTATTTGACCACTACCAGAAACAGAAACTACTACATTACCTTTTACAACAGCAGCTGTTACATATTTAGTCTCAGTACTAGTCTTTGTTTTAAAAAATAATAAATATGAAATTAAAACAATTGCTAAAATTATAACTATACTCCAGATTTTATTATTTAAGAGAAAAGATTTTATTTTTTGTGTAAATGTTAAGTTGTTCATTATTATATTTTATTATTATTAAATTCTGACATATTTAGCTTTACCATCTCTTCTGGTGAAGGAATAATTCTTATTAATTTCGCTTCAATTTGACCGGATGAGTTTGGGCTTCCTATTACAATTATATATTTATCCAAAGTTAAATTTTCCTTACCTACTTTTTCTTTTCTTTCTAAAATATTTGTTTGATCATTTATTACAACAACTTTTTCTGTTTGATCTTTATCTAAAACTACAATATTTGGATATTCTACTTTTATTATTTTACCTATGGCACCATGAGCATTTGGAAGGTTGCCAATATCATCTCGCATAAAAGGAGGAACTTTGCGCATTGGCCCGAAGTTTCTCTCATAATTATTCCCCCAGTCACGACTAAATGATGCCTTTCTAAAACCAGCTATCATTCCTGCTTGAAAAACAAAAAATAAAACAAATATTGATCCAAAAATGTATACAATATTTTTAAACTTTTTTGATTCAACAAATTTATTTATTTCATTTTTTAATTCTTCTTTATTCATATAAATTATATTAAATTGATAATAATTGATTCTTGTATTGTTTCAGTAACTTTCTAACAGAGATAAGAATAGATACTAGTAAAAAGACTGACGCACCCAAACTCGCCACAGGCAATGAATCTGCTAATGATAGCAAATATTCTTTCCAGTAACTTGCAAAAAGATTACCATCAGAGAAAATCAGAGATACGTACTGGAAAAATCCTGACGAAGTGAATTGTTTCTTCATATAAAAAATCATAAAGACAAAACAGCCTAAAGATAAAATCCCTATAATACCATATACAAGAGATTGTATCTTTAGACTTTTAGCTTGTTTTGTTTGTATCGCATACCAAATATCATCCGAAAGTCGACCTTCTGGATGATTATATGTCTGCTTGAACAATTTTGATAGATTTTCGTTCATACCCTAGTGTATACGAACCAAATTAGATTTTGGTGCAAAGTTCTTTAAGCTTCTTAATAGCACGAAGATGATAGCTCTTAACCGTATTGAGTGGCTTTCCCAAAATCTCCCCTATCTCTTTAAATGTCATATCTTCCTGATAATAAAGAGTTAAGATTAATCTATAGTCTGGAGAAAGTTCATTTAAAATTTTCGTAAGCATTTCTTTGTCCTGTAAATTTTCTAAAATTTCATCAGGGAGTTTGGCTTCATCCTTAATATTGTCTTCGATAAAATTATCCTCACTTAAAGAAGAAAAAGGTACCGACTTCTTTTTTCTTAAATAGTCAGTAACCGAATTACGTGCAATAGTAAAGAGCCAAGTTTTAAACTGTGATTTACTTTTGTCATATTTTTTAAGATTCTTCCAAACTTTTATAAAAACTTCTTGTGTAACATCAGGAGCATATAGTGGACCAGTAAAACGCTGAGTAAAGTTGTAAATAGAAGAAGTATACTTATCTATAAGCACTTTAAGAGAAGTTTGATCTCCTTCTAGATATTTATTTATCAGCAAATTATCTTCTTCCATAACTATACTATAATACTAAATACAGAAAAAGAGAATTTAGTATTCTTTATTTATAGTATTTTGGATGTTCTTCCTTTATTGATAAAAGATGATTTGAATATCTAGACATAGCAAAAAGCAAAGAAGAAAGACGATTTAAATATGATATTGTTACATCTCCTATTTTCCTAATTCCCTCTTCTCTAACTTTAACGACTCTTCTCTCACATCTTCTAGAAAGAGTTCTGGAGAAATCTAGCTCTGCACTTAAAATACTACCACCTGAAACTGTAAAAGAAGTTATTGGCGGTAAAATATTACTTATATGTGAAATAATAGACTCGATATCATTTAAATTTTTCTTTTTAACTGTTATAGGAGAACCTGCAATCTCAGCCTGTATTACAAAAAGAGTTTGTTGGATTCCATTTAAAATATCACTGTATGGTAAACTTTTTCTTGAACTAACCAATATTTTAATTTGTTCAATTTCTGAATATACTTTTACTATCCCTATATATGCATTTAATTCATCTAAAACACCAAGAGCTTCTATAATATCTGTACTTTTTGAAATACGTCCTTGATCACAGTGAAAAAGAGTCGTGGTACCATTATCCCCTTTACCAGTATATAAAATGTTTGATTTATTAACTTCTTTTTTATTTAACTTATTCATACATAAGTATTATATCAATAGTACAAAATAACCCAACCATTGACTTTTTTATAAAATAACATATAATATAAGGGAAAAATAATATTGAACATTTTAAAAAAAATTAAAAATTATGAAAAGAAAGAAACATCTCCCGATGTTTGGTAAAAATTTTCTAACCAACAACAATTTTGAACTGCATGCTGAGTATCCTGATATTCAACTTACGGTATACAAAAACAAAACCCATCTTTTAGGGGTCGACGAAAATAACACTTTCGGTTCAATACATTTAGTTAAAAACAAAAAAAATTTTAATCATGTATTAGAAACAATAAAAAAGAATTTCTCTTGTCATCTCAAAAACAACAACAGTGAATCTAAACTAAAAGAAACTGACCAAGAAAAGAAAGAAAGACAAGAAAGAGAGCTCGAGACAAAGCATCAAGATTTTCTAAACAGAAAAAAGTAAATAAAAAAGTGGTAGTCATTGTAAAATGGCTACCTCTTTCTTTTTGTCTATTTGTGATATACACCTACGGCTTCACTTACATTTTTATATCCATCTTTCTTTATAAGATCTGCAAGCTCTCTATTAATCTTACCTATCACACTTGGACCTTCATATACCATACCAGTAACCATCTGAACCAAGCTTGCTCCCCTCTTTATCTTTTCGTATGCATCATTACCGGTAAAAATTCCACCACAACCTATCACAATAAATCTATCTTTGTATTTTTTATAAACTTCGCTTACTAGATTATTTGAAAGTTCTTCTGTCGGCTTACCACTAAAATTCCCCTTACCAGCATTCTCTATCTCTTCTTTATTAAATACCTTATTCTTCCTATCCTTAACTAAATTAGCAAAAATAAAACCTTTCACCCATTTATAATCTACAGCAACATCACAAAGTGCCATTGTCTCATCTTTGCTTTTTTCTAAATACATTTTAACAAATAAAGGCTTATTTATATTTAGATAAGAAAGTTTATTGAGTAACATACCAAAACCAAGTGGAGTATCAAATTTATCCTTTAAGTTTTCTACATTTATAAGATTTGGACAACTTATATTTAATTCATAATAATCAAAGTTGCCTTCTTTTATTACTTTTTCAAATGAAGTACAGATATCTTCTATCATTCCTTCTATATTTTTATAAGGCATATTCGTAGCTCCGATACTTATACCCAATGGTATATCACTTTTCTTTTTATTTATTTTATTTAAAACTGAAATTAAACCATTACTTTTAAATCCTTTGTTAACAAGAAGAGATTTTGACTTTGGTAAACGACCCAACATAGGTCTTGGATTTCCTTCATATGCCAAATTCGTAACAGTACCTATAGTATGATACCCAAAGGAAACTGAAGGAAGAATTTCTATCAGATCAGCATCATAGTCAAAACCAGCAGCCAGACCAACTGGATTCTCAAAATTAATACCCAAAACTTTTTGTTCCAAGACTGAATTCTTATACACTAAAATAGAACGCAAAAAATTTCTTGTAAATTTATTACGTCCAAAATAATTTCCTGTTTTTAAGAAAAAATGGTGAACATCATCTGCTGGAAACTTAAATAATATTGGTTTTATGATTTTTTTATATATAAATCCTATCATAATTTTATTCAGTTGTTATACCATCAAATTCTGCTTCATTTTCAGTTGCTTCTTTTTTTGTGCCACGGATTATACCATCTTTGTGATGTGCAGGAGAATAAATTGTATAGAGCCTTAAGCCTTCATTTCCGGCTATAACATTATGATTAGCGCCACAAGGTACAATAACAGCGTCTCCATCTGAAACTTCGTATTCTGTCTCATTGATAATTACCTTTCCAGTACCCTTTTCAAAACGAAAGAATTGATCATTATCAGGATGAACTTCCATTCCAATCTCTTCCAAGGGAAGTAAACTCATAAGTACTAGCTGACAATGTTCTCCTGTATATAAAACTTTACGGAAATTACTATTGGATTGAGTTAATTCTTCGATATTTTCTTTAAATCCTTTTTTCATATTATTTAATTTAGATTATTTAATAATAGAACAATTATAACATTTTATTTAAAAATCATTGAGCCTGAATCATATTCTAAATTAAGGACTAAATCCTCTTCCCCATTAAATTTAAATCCTACAACTTGACTCAAGTATGTTGTAAACTTTATTTCTTCAGAACTATCACAAAACATCTTTGTTTGACCTGTAGAACTAAATTTTATATTTCCATTTTCTACAATATATTTACCAAAAATACTATTACAATCTGTAGTACCAGTAAAAGTACCATCCTTATTAAAAGTTAGACTAAAAGCATCTACCTTAGCTGGAGAAAAAACTGAGTCATCATAATTTATAGCTTTTAACCAAACCCATTTTCTATCTATTATTTTACTAATTGGAACTTCATATGTGAAACTATTCTTAAGCGCTTCTCTATCTTTTGCTGGAATATTTTCATCTACAACAACATTTTTACTTGAATCTACTTTAGGTTTATTGTTAACTACGCTTTTATTCAAAGAAACACCAGTATTAATCTTTATAGATTTACTATTTTTATTTTTTAATTCTTTATATTGGAAAATAATAACCCCGGCAAAGATTATAATTATTAAAAATAAAATCAATGTTTTTTTATTCATAAAAAAAATAATTAACTGATAACTTCTTCTATAGTACTTCCTTTCTTATAAATAATTAAATCATAAGTAGAAGTCATCCAAGCCTTCTGTAAATCATCTATAATCCTCCATGTCTCCGTGACTTCTTCACTTGAAGAAAATAAGCTATGATCGCCATTTATTGCATTAAAAAGAACTTGTTCATAAGCATCTGGAAGTGAAGTAAAATGATCACTAAAAGAGAAATTCAAAGCGTGACGACTTACTTGATGTTCATACCCCGGACGTTTTGCCCACACAGAAAAAGATATACCTTCATCTGGTTGAAGTCTCAAATGTAATTCATTTGATTCATTTTCATTATCTTTTTTATAATAAATCTTTATTTCTGTATATTTTTCTTTCAAAGCCTTACCTGTTGCAAGTCTGATTTTTACACCCTCCCATTTAGGATCACTAGACTCCAAATTAATAGAAGCAAATGTTTCCACCATACTTTCATTATTTCCTACTTCTTCTCTATAGCCTTTATACTGTCCCCTTTTTGCATTAATAACTAAAGATTTCTCTATAGGTATTCTCAGTGCTTTCAAGGCTTCATGGCGAAGGCTGGGTACTTGATCAAACTCATCTTCCTTGGGTAAATCCATCAATGTTAAAGAAAGTAATTGCAATAAGTGACTTTGTATCAAATCTCTCAAAGCTCCTGTCTGTTCATAGAAATTAGCCCTTCCTTCTATCCCTATCTCTTCACTAACTGTAACTTCTATTTTATCTATAAAATTTTTGTTCCAGGTTCTTTTAAATAAAGAATTACCATTACGAAAGACTATTATATTTTGAGCTGTTTCTTTTGCTAAATAATGATCTATGCGATAAACTTGTTCAGTATCAAAATATCTATCTATATGGCCAACTAAGTCGACAGCACTTTGAAGGTCCACTCCAAAAGGTTTTTCAAGCAATAATTTAGTGCCTTCTTTTTTAGCCATACCAGAAAGACCAATAAGCTCTACTATTGATTTTGAAACTGTCGGAGGAACTGAGAGATAAAAAATATATTGAGCCTCACTGCCAAATTCCTTTTCAATATCCTGTAAATAGTTTTCTAATCTCTCAAAATCCTTAGGATTAGTAAGATCCATACCGAACATCATCGTATTTTGGTAAATATAAGTTTTATTTGTAGTAAATTCTAACAAATCATCAACTCTTATACCTTGTTGCCTAGTAACACCTATAATCTTAAAATTATCTGGGGCCATACCAGTAGAAGCTATCTGTCCAATAGCTGGCAATAACTTTCTCTTTGAGAGATCTCCTGAAATCCCGATTATTATTAAAATTGTTGGTTTATTATTGGTCATTATTTTATTTATTAATTCTACTATAATCAGTAAAAATTGTTAATTTTGGAACTTTTTTCAAAATCTGAGCTGGCATTTCCGTTATTGATATATCTTTTTTTAATTTTTCTATTATTGGCCATTTAGACTTTCCCATAGAGTAAACTATAGCTTCATCTAAAGATTTTATAACTCTTGGTGTGATAGTTATACGCCTATAAATCTCTGTATCATAAGCACAAATCAAATCGTCCTCAGTAACTGCTTTTGTGTTAGGCAGAATTCCTGCAGTATGACCATCTATACCAATACCAAATATTCCAATTTTATAGTCTGCCTTATCAAGTTCATCTTTTAAAATATCTTTTATATCTACAACTGTTTTTTTAATGTCTTCACCAGACAGAAAAGGAATAATTTTTGCACCCTCAACACTAAATCCTGCATCTTTTAGTTTTAGCCAATTGGAATCAATATGATCAACTTGTCCATATCTTTCATCTACTAAAGTTATTGACAGTCTATTAATATTATTATTTTTTACCTTTTTAGCTATTAAAACTTCGAGTAAAACAGCTGACCCACCAGAAACAAGCCATAGGACATTCTTCTTGTTCTCTAAATTTAGATTAATAGAATCTGCAACAAATTGAGAGATGTCTTCTATATTTTTAGTTATATTTATATTTAGGTCCATGGTTAGATATTTAATTTATCTCTATAAAAACATCTTCTTTTGGAAATCTAATTTTCTTGGAAGAGGCAGACTTATCATCAATAGCCCTATAACCCAAAGTAACTATAACCTTAGATTCAAGATTCAAAGATTCTAAACCTAAAATTTCATCTACCTTAGATTTATCAAAACCTTCCATTGGACAAGCATCAATTTCTAAAACGGCACAGCTAGTAAGTAAACTTCCAACTGATAAATAGAGTTGAAATGTAGCCCAAGCTCGTAACTCTTCATTGGTCTTACCTGAAAAGCTACCATTTATCATTCCCTTAAATCCTTGTAGATTATTTATATCTATATCTTTTTCTCTTGAGACAAATTGCATATAATCATCAACAAGTTTGTCATCAATATTTTTTTTATTAGCAAAAATAATTATATGAGAAGCATCTGTTATCTGAGGTTGATCATAAGCTGCTACACGAATTTTATTTCTCATTTCTTTATTATTCACAATAATAAATTTCCAAGGTTGTAATCCATAAGACGAAGGAGACAATCTTAATGCTTCAATAATATCCTCAAATTCCTTTTGATTAATTTTCTTTTCAGAGTCAAATTTCTTTGTTGCATATCTCCAATTTAGTGATTCTATAATATTTTTCATATATGATTTTTAAAAAATAAATTTATATCGCAGAAGTTAACCTTACATCGATTTAAATCCATAATTCTATTTATTATTTATAATAGGTACATTATAACACCAATACATTAAGATTGGGTGAATCTAAAAATAAGGCCTATTATAGCCTTATTTTTAAACACACAATATTTTTATTTTACTTAATTATTCATTCCTAGTTCTTTCCTTATTTTATTAGCTTCTTTTATCTTTCCTTCTTTTGCTAATTTCCATGCTTCTACAAATTGAGGAAAATTATCTGCTGTAATAATAGGGTCAATATTACCAGTGGTATTTAGTACCAATTGTTTCCATCCATCATAATCAACATTTGCCATAACTTGCTCCATCTGTGAATCAAAAACTTGGTTATATGAAGGACTTTTTTTAGAAAAATCTTGAGCCGCAAATGCTGTTCCTGAGACACCCAATCCTAAAGTTAATGCTAATAAACCGCTCATAATAAGTGAATTTCTATTTTTCATAATTTTGTAAAATTTATTTTGTTTTACACTACAAAATAAATATGTTTAGATTTATAATTTTAATAAGCAATCCAATTGCTTACACTTACTAGTACGCAAAATACAAATTTTTATCTCATTGTATAACAGGTGTTATATTTAAAGCTTTTCTTTTACTATTCATTCCGATACCAACCCAAGGCCTTATTTCTTCAGCATTAAATATATTTTCTTCTACTTTATCTCCTAATATTTTTATTTTCTCCCCTACTTCTAGTTTAACATCGCCATTAGTAAAAGCTTCTTCTGTATTTATAACCCAAACAGAACCATTTGTATCAATTAATTCTAATTCATTATCTCCAAGTAAAACAATCTCTCCAGAAAGTAGTCCCTCTTCTGGATGAAGCCAAACCTCATGCCTATTGAGAATATAATTACTATAAGAGGGTGCGTTATCTAATAATGACTGCTCTATAAAATTACCAATTCCTACAAAATAAAACATTATACCGAAAATGATTGTATATAAAAGATAAAAACCTAGTATTATTGATAAATTTCTACGATAACCAAGTGAAGTTTTTCTATAGTAAAACTCTCCTAATATTATAAATACAAGAAGTGATACTAACCAAAAGTATGGTAAGGTTTTTAATATAAAACTAAAACCGAATTTACCATATAAATCCCAATCATTATTAAACAAAGCAGACAAAATCAATGAAAAAGCAAGAGCCGAAATAACAAGAGAAAAAGCAACTGCTAACCAGAATAAAACACGTTTTATATTAAAAACTTTTTTAGAGATAGGTTTGATACCTTCTCCTTTTATTCTTTCTAAAACTATTTGGCTTATATTTTTGTTTTCCATATTATTTACTAATTACTAATTTCTCATATTCTTCTTTAAAAATTTTCTTTCCCCGCAATATTAGATTTCCTATAGTACTTACAGGTTTTTTTAAGATATCAGCAATTTCTATATAATCTTTTTCATCTAAAAATCTTAACACTAAAACTTCACGATATTTTTCATCTAACTTAGAAAGTGCTTCATCGATATACTTTCTATCAAATGAGTTATCGATATCTTTTGTCATATCAAAAGCATCTCCAAATCTTTCTAAGTCTTCAACTTCCAATGCTATCGTTGGTCTTACTACTTTTTTTCTTATAGCACTAACTGTTTCATTGTGTGCTATTCGATACACCCAAGAAGAAAATTGTAAATCTTTGTCAAAACCATTTAGATTGTAATAAGTCTTAATAAAAACATCTTGCAATACATCTTCTGCATCCTCACGACTAAATTTGGAAATTCTTAAAATATATCTTAAGAGTTTGTCCTCATATCTTTTAGACAAACAAAGAAAATGGTCGGGCTCTTTTAAAGACATACCAACTAATTCATTATCTGTTTTATCTCCACAAAGACTATGATCTATCATGTTTTGTATTATACATCTAATACGCAATATATAACCAATTTATCCCAATAAATGTTTATAATTTATAATATTATTGAATTCTTCCTCACTTAAGTATTTTTCGCTTA
>SESG01026602.1_pt1 | contig 14674 bp, 13 predicted proteins | sample 3171421 | NCBI WGS metagenome assembly SESG01 (sample SAMN10866946, study PRJNA518727) | freshwater metagenome | biome: subpolar coniferous forest; feature: holomictic lake; material: water; isolation source: holomictic Lake 227, 6 m and 8 m depth | place: Canada: near Kenora, Ontario | collected... | reverse complement strand
TATTACGATTATATCAGCGACCAGGTTGCTATGGTGCAAGATCTATACGACTTCGAAAAGTGGAAAAGCAGAGGTAATTATTACAACCGGCAGAAAAAGTTATCGGGCGATAACTGCCTGAAAAACAACAAATAAAAAAAGCCCATCATTGCACTGAGAAGGATACCCTTCAACGGCGTGAAGCCGACCTTCATGCAACACAGACTAAACTGAATATAAGCACAAAATAAGATAAAAAAAATATCAGGGTACGGACTCTTCCGCTGATCTGAATATTTTGCCAAATCTTCTGTCTCACGCATCAGCAGATAACCAACAACCGCCATCGATACAGGCGCCACACTCCGCTTCGCTTCGTTTGCGCAACCTTGCTGAGCGCACGGCCCTAATGACGCTTGCCCGGGCTGCCCGCTTGCCGTTGCCCAACCACCATTATAATCCTCCAATTTTTTCCCGATATCATTTATTTGCCAATCATCGCAGAGCTACAGGGCAGGGAAGGCCCTCGGAGCAACCCCGAACCCAGCCGAGCTGACAAAGAGGTAACCACCAAACTCATCCAGGCTGGCAACATCTTTGACGTAGATTCGGTAAGTGCTGCTTTTCCAAACGAGAAAAATATTTGGATATCAAAAGTTTACTCTCTCTTTTTCGCTATCTTTGGCAACTTTTCAGAACATTTCTCAAGAATACGAAAGGTTCAAAAAAGGGAAATATTGAGAAATTGGCGAAGTTTTGGTAGGTCGTTGAGTGAATATAAAGTTTGAAAAACAGGTTTTCCCTTTGCCGTAACCCCCTTTTTATCTTATGGAACGACGTGAGTTTATAAAAACAGTGCTGCGCCGTACCGGTATTGGTGCTGGCGTTTCCGTAGCAGGAACTGCAGGGCTGGTTGGCTATTATCAGCCGCGAAAAGAGTTGTACACTCAGGTGCCTGAAGGGGCGGATGCAAGGGAGAGGCTTGAGCGGCCAAAAAAGGTGGTGGTTATTGGCGGCGGCCTGGCAGGGATCAGCGCCTCCATAGAGCTGGCCCGCAGGGGGTTTGAGGTGACGCTGGTGGAGTCTTCGGCTGCGCTGGGCGGCAAGCTTACCGGTTGGGATCTTGATGCCCTTGGTGAGCGTTTTCCGGTGGAGCATGGTTTTCATGGCTTTTTTGACCAATATTACAATCTCAATGAGTTGTTTGCCTACGCTGGCGTCAAGCCGGATGTTTTTACGCCTTCCCCTGGTTATCCTATTATTTTTAAAGATTCTCCTGAAGAGATTTTTGGCCAGACGCCGAAGCTCTTTCCCCTCAATGTGCTCTCTATTGTCGGGCAGTCACGCCGCCTCGACTTGATCTCTTTTCTGAAAAATGCCAACGAGGTCTCCTCAATGGGGGAACTCTTCCGGTATGAGTACAAAAGGAGTTTCAGCAAGTATGACTCGATTGATTTTATGACCTATTGCCGCCAGGGTGAGGCGCTTCCTGCATTTGTTGATACGGTGCTGCACCCATTTGCTGATGCGACGATGAATCGCATGGAGATGTTGTCGGCCGCCGAGGCGCTTCGTTATTTCCACTTTTATTTTTTGGGCAGTCCTGAAGGGCTTGCCTTCAAAATAACCAATCGTGACTGTATGAGCGCCCTCATTAACCCTCTTGAGGCCAAACTCAAGGAGCTTGGGGTGACGCTTCAGAAGGGGAGCACCGCAAGGAGGCTCAATGTTGACGGGGACAAGGTTTCAGGGGTTGTGGTCGATTCGCCGGAGAGCGGCAGTGACCTTTTTTTGAGCTTTGAGTCTTCGGCGGTTCCGCAAACCGGGTTTGCTGCGTTTGCTACTGCTGATGGTGTGCCGGTGATGGTTGGCCGCAAGGGGAGCGGTTATCTTGCCTATGATGGACGCTGCACCCATATGGGGTGTCCGGTCAGCCCCGATCTGCTCACTGGCGGCTTTTATTGCCCCTGTCATGCCGGGCGCTATGATGCAACAGGTACTCCGGTGAGTGGGCCGCCCAAGGCTCCGCTTGCAAGGCTTGCCGTTGTAGCGGAAGGAGGAAAGGTGATTGTGAAGCGTGAAGGGGCCCTCGGTGGTAAAGAGGGAGTGCTGCTTGAATGTGATTATTGCATTGTGGCTTCCAATGTGCGGGGTACTCGTGAACTGGTGAAAGCTTCGCAGTTGAAGCGTCCTGAATTTGAGTCGAAGGTTGCTTCGCTTGGTGAGGCTGATCCCTACGCGGTCTATCGTCTCTGGCTCGACCGCCCGCTTGATTCGGCGGATTTTCCCTTCTATACGGTTTCGGGCTATACCTACACTGATTCCATCTCTCTCTACTCGCATTTTCAGGAGCCCTTCATCTCGTGGGCAAAAAAGCATGGCGGGACAGTGGTTGAGCTGCACGCCTACGCCGTTGCACCAAAGGATATCAGGCTGGAAGAGGAGATCAAGGCGACGATGCTTCAGGAGCTCCATACCATCTTTCCCGAAAGCTCAGGTGCAAAGGTGTTGCAGGAGCTTTTTATGATGCAGTCCAATTTTTCTCGCTGGGCTCCGGGTGATCATGCCCGTCGGCCCGGTATTGCAACGCCATTCTCAAATCTCTTTCTTGCCGGAGACTGGGTAAAGGTTGATGCGCCTGTTTTTCTCATGGAGGCGGCGGCTTTTACCGGTCGCATGGCCGCCAACTCAATTTTCCGACAGGAGTCGCTGAAGCTGGTTCCGCTTCCTATTGTGCCGATGAAGGGGCTGTTTGCTTGACCTGCAGGCCGAGGCACTCGACGACGCAGTTGTGCAGCAGCGGACGGAATTTTCGGATTTTGATGTTCTCTGAGGAGGGGTAGACTCTGTTGCTGAGCAGAATGACGGCAAGCTCACGCTCCGGATCGACCCAGATACTTGTTCCGGTATAGCCAAGATGGCCGTAGGAGGAGCTGGAAAAGAGATTTCCGGCTGATGAGTGGCCGTCAGCAGAGCGCAAGTCCCATCCGATGGCCCGGGGGTACTCTGTTCGGGCAAGAAACTTTCGAAGGGTGGCAGGGCTGAAGTAGCGGTGGTGGTTGAGGCTTCCACCCTGCATGATCATTTTCATCATGACAAGCAGGTCACCGGTGGTTGAAAAGAGCCCGGCATGGCCTGCAATGCCACCAAGAAGGGCCGCATTCTGGTCGTTGACGAGGGGGCGTGTCACCTTGAATGGCCAGAGGGTATCCTTTTCTACCGGTGCAATGCGCCAGAGCATTGACGGCGGCGGTGTAAACAGGGTTGAACTCATGCCGAGCGGCGCGGAAAACCGTTGGTGAAAGTTTTCCGCAAGGCTGTGACCGGTGACGTTTTCGATGATTTTGCCGAGCAGCATGAAGTTGAGGTCGCTGTAGAGGGTGGCGCTACCGGGTGCCGTGAGCAGTGTGTCGGCCTCAATGGCCTGGAAAAGCTCGCCGGGGGTGGTGCAGCTTTTAGCAAAAAAAGTGTGGGCTCGTAATCCGGAGGTGTGGCGCATGAGTTGCTCAATGGTCACCCTCTCCTTGCCGTTCTTTGCAAAGCCGGGCAGATAGCTCGAAACTGTAGCATGTAGCGAGAGTGAGTCATGCTCGACAAGCTGCATGGCGATGCTTGTTGTGGCAACGGCTTTGGTCAGCGAAGCAAGATCGTAGAGGGTCGTTGTTTCGGCAGGGCGGCTTTGGGGGCTGTAGGTCATTCGTCCAAAAGCTTTGTGAAAAACAACCTTCCCTTTGTAGAGAATGGCCAGGCTCGATCCGGGAAAAACCGTGTCGCTGACCGCTTTTTCCATAACAACGTCAAGCGGTCTGAAATCAGAAGCAAGAGCCCTTGCCGGAAGCGTGGTGCTCAGTCCGACAAGGAGTATGCTTGAGAGGATAACGAAGCGGAACAAGTACACAGGTGTTATCGGCGTTTAAAAGAGGGTGAACTTGACATAGCGACCCGGCTTTCTTTTCAGGTCAACAAGCACCGAATCAAGTGACGAGAGTGTCCGTGACAGATTGTTGTAGAGTGTCGGATCGGAGGAGAGGTGCCCCAGAGTACCCTTCTCATTGTTCAGCTTGGCGAGCAGCGCTTCGGTTTTCAATGCCGCCTCGTTAAGCCGTTCAATGGCCTCCCCGGTACTTTTTGCCATCGTTTTGTCGTTGAGGAGTTTGGGAAGAAGTCCATCTCCATGCGAGGCCTTCTGCGTCACTTTCGAGAGCTCTGCAGTGGTATTTTTCAGGCTGTTGATGGTTTCGGCCAACTCCTGCCCCATCTTTTCATCGGAAATAAGCCTTCCAGCCATCCCCTTGCCTCGGTTGAGGTGTTCGAGAAGCTCATTGATTTTGACAAAGGCGTTGTTTGCATTGGTCGTGAGGCTTGACATTCCATCCTCTGTGTCAAGCGCAATAAAATCTCCGTTGGTGACGGGAGCCGCCTTTCCTGTTTTGATATCAACATATTTGTCGCCCAGTACGCCGAGAGATTTGATGGTAGCCTTGGCATCCTTGGTGACAAGGGGAGCAAACTCGTTTTTAAGCCTCAGGGTGGCAACGACGAAAAGCTCTCCGTTTCTTCTCTCAAACTCCATTTTTGAGACGGTTCCTATCTTTTTGCCCGATACTGCGACAAAGTTGTTTTCAGCAAGGCTCTGAACATCGCTCGAAAGAATTTTTATAGTGGTTACACCGGAAAACAGGTTGCTGTTTTTACCGATGACCAGTCCCATATAGGCCGCAAAACAGATGCCGAAAACAAAAAAAATACCGGTTTTCAGATCGCTCCATTTCAAAGCGTTCGGATTTTTCATACAGGTGCAGGTGTTGTTGATGTTAGAGTTCGAGAATTTTATCTGATAAAATTGATCGTATAAAGGGATGCGAGGCATCGTGAAGTTTTTCGGTCACATCATCAAAAATGATTTCACCCTGATAGAGCACGGCAACGGAGTCGGCAACATGAAAAACATCATCAATAATATGGGTGACAATGACGGCTCCGAGATTGTTGTGGTTGCGCAGTGAGCTGATGAGCGATAATATTTTTTTTGAGCTGACCGGATCAAGCCCTGCTGTTGGCTCATCAAAGAGGATCATGTGCGGCTTGAAAATCAGGGCCCTTCCTATGGCAACCCTTCGGCGCATTCCGCCACTCAGGCTTTCGGGCAGTTGATCTTCATACCCTTCAAGCCCGGCGAACTGGATCTGTTCGGCAACTTTCTGGCTGATCTCCGCCTCCGGAAGTTTCAGGTTTTCTCTAAGAAAGAAGCCAAGGTTCTGGCTGATGGTTAGTGAGTCGAAGAGTGCATTGCCCTGAAAAACCATCCCCATTTTTCGCCTTATGCTGTAGAGGCTGCGCTCATTCATGCAGGTGATATCGGTACCGTCAACAATCACTTTCCCGCTGTTCGGCTTGATAAGGCCAAGCATGAGCTTGAGAATGGTGCTCTTTCCGACGCCGCTTGGCCCCAGGATAGCCTTGATGGTGTTATCCTTGATGGTGAGGGAGACACTTTTAAGAATCTCTCGTTCACCATATTTTAAACTGACATTTCGTAATTCAATCATGCAGTTACATATTTTCCAGTACTATCTTTGAGACGTAAAAATTGGCAATCAGGACAAGCCCTGATGAAACAACAATCCCCTTGATGGTCGAGCGCCCAACACCAGCAGTGCCTCCCCGTGCCGAAAAGCCGTTGAAACAACTGACTAATGTAATGATGACGGCAAAGACCGGGGCTTTCAGGAAGCCGACCACAAAGTCTTTGGGAGCAAGACGGGGGTAGACGGCGTTCCAGAAGATTCCAGGGTCAATCCGGTGGTAGTGTTCAGCCATGTATGCGGCGCTTTGCAGGCCAGCAAAGTCGGAGAGCGCAGTTAGTGGCAGAAACATGATGAGCGCGGCAACAAGTCGGGGCATGACCAGTTTCGCAATGGGGTCAGTGCCAAATGCACGCAGGGCATCAATCTGTTCTGATATCTGCATGGCACCGAGTTCTGCACCGTTTCTCGATCCGAAGCGGGCGGAGAGCATGAGGCCCATGAGAAGTGGCCCCAGTTCGCGAATCACCGAGAGGGCGGTTGAGCGGCCAAGCATTGTTTTTGCGCCAAAATCTTCAAGAAGGTTCCCTACTTCAATGGCAAGAAGTGCTCCTATGGAGATGGCACTGACCAGCACAATGGGAATAGAATCGGTGCCGCATATTGTGGCCTGATCGAGCACATCCCGCCAGTAGCGGATCATTTTCGGGAAGGCCACAAATGCCCTGAGCGAAAAGAGAAAAAATTCCTGCATGGTGAGGAAAAAATGCTTCAGTTGCAGGAGAAGCTTTTTTTCAAGGCTTCGAAAAAAAATCAAGGGCATAAAAAGGGTGAAGTGAGGTGCACTGGCCTTGGAGAGTTCTGTTTTCATGCGTGTAAAAGTCGGCTTTTCATTTTTGCCACCCATTCACAGGGTATGGTTATCTTGCCGAAGAGGTCTTCATCGCGTTCCCGCATTCCGTGAAAGTCAGAACCTCCTGAAAAAAGCAAAAAGTACTCATTGGCAATTTCACGATAGTAATTCTGGCGGTAGGCATCGTGAGAGGGATGGACAATTTCAATGCCATCGAGCCCGAAGGTAATCAACTGCTTCAGCGTCTCATCGGGCACATTCTGTGCTGGATGAGCAAGAAAAGAGAGGCCCGAAGCCTTGTTGATGAGCCTGATGACATCTGCCGGATGCGTCTCGATGCTTTTTACATAAGCTGGACTGTGTGAACCGAGATATTTGCTGAACGCTTCGCTGAAGCTTTTTACATAGCCTCCGTCTTGCAGTACTGCTGCAATGTGTGGTCGTCCGACACTACCGTTCTGCGCCTTGAGGATGATCTGCTCTATACCGATCTTCACGCCCATTTTGGCAAGTTTGCTCACCATGCGCTCAGCCCTTTCGGTGCGCAGGTGACGGCAATGATCGAGATACTCTTTCAGCTCAGAGTGCTGATAATCGAAAAAATAACCAAGGATATGAATATCATAGCCCTTGTAGGTCGAGCTCATTTCTACACCAGGAATAAGCTCAATGCCTTTCTCTAAGGCTAATGGCTTTGCTTTGTCAATACCTAAAACAGAATCATGGTCAGTAATGCTGATGGCCTTCAATCCGACAAGAGCTGCCTTTTTAACAATCTCTTCCGGCGTAAAGATTCCGTCCGAACATTTCGTATGTATATGTAAGTCTGCTTTTTCAAAACCATTATGCCCTACGCCCAATAAGCTGTATGGCACGGCTGGATTATTTAGCTGTTAATTTAGATTTCCTATATATAAGAAAAATTTTCCGCCTGCTTTCGAAGAAAACTCAATTATTTTCAAGGAGGGTTCCTTTCCCAAAAAGAACTTCCGGAGTGGTTACTTGTTGGGTGTAAAAGTTTTGAGTTTCATCGTCATGTTATGGTGTTGCCTACTTTATGGCAGCAAAACTCCTGTTGTTACAAGGTAGAGTATGGCGGCACCAGCTACAAGCCGGTAGGCAATGAAGATGGTTGTGGTATGTTTTTTCAGGTAGTTGATAAGAAAGGCGATAGAGGCATAGCCGACAATACCGGCGATGAGGGTTGCGACAAGGATGTTGGTCATGCTTTCGGAAGATGCGGTGACGGCTCCCCATGTTTTATAGAGTTCCAGAAGTGCGGCGGCAAAGACCGAAGGCAGTGAAAGCAGGAACGAAAAACGGGCAGCGGCTTCACGTGAAAGATTTAAAAAAAGTCCACCGGTTATTGTTACCCCTGAGCGTGACGAGCCCGGTATGAGGGCGATGCTTTGCGCCAGGCCAATCAGCAGGGCCTCTTTCCATCCAATTTCTTTCATTGATTTCAGTGGAAGATCTTTTTTGAGCCTGTTTTGTATTTTTCCTTCGGCCAGAGAGAGGATAAGGGCAAGGCCGACAAGAGCAGCGCTGACCCAGTAGAGCGAGCGGAGGCTGCTCTCTATCTCTGACTTGAAGAGCAGTCCAAAAATGACAATCGGAAGCGTTCCTGCAACAATCATCCATCCCATTCTGGAGTCATTGTTTTCAAGGGGTTTGCCTCGCAGGATTCCTTCGATGACTGCGGCGACAATGATAAAGATATCTTTCCAGAAATAGAGAAGAACGGCAACAAGCGTACCGATCTGCACAATGGCTGTAAATGCGGCTCCGGGATCTGCCCATCCGGCAAGAGCAGGAATAATTCGCAGATGTGCTGAACTGCTGATTGGAAGAAACTCTGTCAGCCCCTGAACGATACCGAGAACGATGGCTTCAAAAAGTGTCATGAATGTGGATTGGTCACAATTGGAAGAAGATGTGTTTGTTGAAGCACATTCTCAAGATATAAAACAGCTTGTTGAACCGCAAGGGAGCGGTGACTGAGACTGTTTTTTTCTGTGGTGCTCATTTCTGCGTATGTTTTCCCTGTGGATTGTACAAGAAAGAGCGGGTCGTAACCAAACCCGGCATCTCCTTGCTCTTCGAGGGTTATGTTGCCCTGAACCACTCCCTCCGCAGTGTGCTCAATAGAAAAGCTGCCCTCCGGGGAAGGGAGGGAGCCTTTCAGTGCAACAACAGTTCTGAAGCGGGCCTCCCGGTTGGTCATGCCTTTCATGCAGTGCAGAAGATGACGCACATTCTCCTGGTAGGTCGGAGCCAGGCCATCCGCCACAGGGGCGAATCGCGCAGAGTAGACGCCCGGAGCGCCATGCAGCGCCTCCACCTCCAGACCGGTATCGTCTGCCAGTGCAATCATGAAAGGAAAGCGCCCGGAAAGCAGGGCAAAAATAGCCTTCGCTTTGAGCAGGGCATTCCCCTCCAGAGTCTCCTCTGTCTCTTCAATATCCACCTCTACGCCAAGTTCCTGAAGCGTCACGATATTGAAGAGAGGAGAGATACGCTCAAGCAGCGGACGAAGCTCCTTGACCTTGTCGCGGTTGGCGGTTGCAAGGACAACGGTAATTCGGTTATCGGCAGTTTCAGGCATGGGTAGTTCTATTGAATAATACTGAGCATCTCTTTGACCGCCTCTTCAAGGCCGGTCAGCACGGCACGGGCAATAATGGCGTGGCCAATGCTCACCTCCTCAATCTCCGTGATATCTTTGAATGGCGCAATGTTGCGATAGTTCAGCCCGTGGCCGGCGACCACCTTGAGCCCCAGAGTTCTGGCGTAGACGGCAGCCTCACGGATTCTTTGCAGCTCTTTTGCCTGCTCCTCGCCGCTCTCTTTCAGGGCGTAGAGACCCGTGTGCAACTCCACCATGTCGGCTCCCGCCTGCCGGGCAAGGTCGATAGCCTTTTTCTCAGGCTCGATAAAGAGGCTCACCTCTATTCCTGCTGCGCTGAAAGGTTTCAGATATTCTGTCAAAACAGCATAGTGACGGGCAATGTCGAACCCTCCCTCGGTGGTGAGCTCCTCTCTTTTTTCAGGCACAAGGGTGATGAGTTCCGGCCCTGTTTTCAGCGCAATCTGCTGCAACTCCCCGGTCATGGCCATCTCAAGGTCAAGCTTGGTGGTGACCGCCTGGCGGAGTCGGGCAAGATCAAGGTCTTTGATATGGCGACGGTCTTCACGCAGGTGGCAAACAATGCCCGCAGCACCGCACTTTTCAGCCAGCAGGGCAGCAGTAACCGGATCGGGTTCCTGTTCGCCCCGGGCGTTGCGCAGGGTGGCGATATGGTCAATATTTACAGCTAATCTCATGGTATCTGAATGGGTCAAGGGTCAACAACCGGAAGTTTTTCAGTGCAGGTTACCCTGCTTTACATTTTAAGCGAAGGTAATGAAAAATGATACAAAGGGCAATTTTTGAGGCACTTCAGTCTTGGGCAGAGGTGTGGTGATACAGAATCAGGTGTGGCGGTGTGATTCCTCGAAGTTAGAGTTGGTTGTACAGATAGGTGACGACATGAACAAGTCCTTCGGTTGTTTTAATAAGTTCAACCGGCTTTCGGCCAAAAAGAGCCTTGTTTTCGCTTTTGATATTTGAAGCTCTTGAACGCCGGACAGGGTCAAAAATGTTTGTACTTCTTTGAGCACGGCAGAGGTCGAACAATTGTTTATCTTTTTCTTGTGCCTTCGTGGTGACACTCTCTTTGTGAAAAAAATGCGTGTTATGAAACTTCAATCAACACCTTCACTTCTGAATCTTGCTCTGGCCCTCGCTTTTCTGACGGTCGGTTATAATATTGTTGAGGCGGTCGTCAGCATCTGGTTCGGATTTAATGACGATACCCTTGCTCTGCTTGGATTTGGTGTCGATAGCCTTGTGGAGGTGATTTCCGGCGCAGGAATCGTACATGCGGTGCTGAGAATGCGCAAAAGTCCGATTGCATCACGTGACCAGTTCGAACGGCAAGCCTTGCGTATCACTGGCTGGGCCTTTTGCCTCCTTGTCGCAGGTATGATTCTTGGTGCACTGCTTAACCTCTTTCAGGGAAGTCACCCGGTAACAACGGTTCCCGGAATTCTGGTCTCACTTGTCTCAATTGCCACGATGTGGTGGCTGATGAGCGCCAAAATGAAGGTTGGCCATGCCCTCCACTCTGCGGCAATTATTGCTGATGCAAACTGCACCAGAACCTGCCTCCTGCTCTCGGTTGTGCTGCTTGTCAGCAGTCTCCTGTATGAATTCTTTCATATCGGGATGGTTGATGCTGCCGGGTCGCTTGGCATTGCCTGGTTTGCCTGGAAAGAGGGGAAAGAGTCGCTCGAAAAAGCCCGCACCGGCAAGCTTGGCTGCGGCTGCAATGGTGGGAGTTGCCACTCGGAGTAGGTGCTTTATGAGAAGTTGTTGTAACTTTGCGGATATACAAAAGCGATGGGTGCCCGCCAGTCCGATATCCGCAACAAGGTTATTGCACCTGTTTTTAAAAAGCTTGGCATCATCGACCAGTGGGGCAATGGCTTGAAGCTTATTGCTGATGAGCTGAAAGAGTATTCTGAAATCGAGTTCAAATGGTTTGAAAAAGGGCTTCAGTTTCAGGTTCAGTTTTTGAAAAAGGATTACAAGTCGGATGGAGCGCCAGCGATGATCTTCAATGAGAAATGGATGCCGAAGTTTGAACAACGAACAAGGCAGTCATACGGTAACGTTTCAGGTCACTATGAAGCCATGATGAAAATCAAGACACTCTCTCTGCAAAACTTCAGAGGTATTGAGAACGTGAGCCTTCCTCTCCAGTCAGGATTAACAGTTATTGCGGCGGTCAATGGTGGCGGCAAAACAACGGTCATTGATGCATTGGCCATGTTGCTCTCATGGCTTACGGCCCGAACGAAACGTGACTCAGGCAAGGGGCGTTATATCAAGGACGTTGAGATTAAAAATGGAGCAAAATTTTCTCTTATTTCCGTCCAGACATCCCATGGCGAGTGGTTGATTGCAAAATCCCGCGTAGGAACAAGTGGTATCAGCATGAGTAACTTTACTGCTCTTCAGGAGATCGTTTCTCACTTTCGGCATCAGTTGGAGATTGAAAACTCTCTGCCTGTTTTTGCCTTCTATCCCGTTAATCGGGCTGTGAGAGATGATGATTTTCCGAAACGGATAAGAGTAAAGCACGAGTTTGACCCACTCTCGGTGTATGATGATTTTTCCACCAGCAGCGCCAACTTTCGCCTTTTTTTTGAATGGTTTCGTGAACGGGAAGATATTGAAAATGAGAACCTCCGAACCAACGGTATTCTCAATAACGTTGATACTCCTGAGTTTCTTGATCCGCAGTTGCAGGCAGTGCGCAGTGCTCTTGAGAAATTTCTTCCTGAGTACCATGACTTCAGGATAAAGCGGCAGCCGCTTCGCATGGCGGTGACCAAAGGAGATCAAGAGATCCGCATTGATTCGCTCTCTATGGGCGAAACTTGCTTTATCGCACTCATTGGTGATATTGCCCGACGTCTGGCTATTGCAAATCCTCGTAAGCAGAATCCACTTGAAGGTGAAGGGGTTATCCTGATTGATGAAATAGATCTTCATCTCCATCCTGCATGGCAGAGAAGAGCAATCACAACGCTCACCGAGGTGTTTCCCAACGTGCAGTTCGTGGTAACAACGCACTCACCCCAGATACTCAGCGAGGTTCCAGCGAACTCAATTCGTTTGCTTTATCAGGAGAACAACGTTATAAAATTTACCATTCCCAAGCAGTCTATCGGTTTGAACTCGGCAGAAATTCTTCGGGAGTTGATGGATGATCCGGGAATTAACAGCACTGTTCCGAAGCGTCTTGAAGAGATCGCGGCAAAAATTGATCATGATGAGTTTGATGCTGCAAGGGAGCTTATCGAAAAGCTGAAAGCGGATCTGAATGGCTCAATTCCCGATATTGTGGAAGCTGAAGCGACAGTGGCAGAGATACTGAATTTATCCAGTGAGGTGATCATGTGAGCATTGATCGTCCTGATGAGTATCTCCTCGGTATACTGAATGAGCTGCGTCAACTTCCTACGGAAACCGAATGGGTGGAGTTTAAGCATAACAACTCAGACCCTTATGAAATTGGAGAGTATCTTTCTGCTCTTTCAAATTCAGCGGTATTACTTGGCAAAGGTACTTCCTGGATAGTTTGGGGTATTGATAATTGTACCCATGAAATCCTTGGAACAAATTTTAAACCATACCAGACCAAAATCCATAACCAGGAGTTGGAAGGCTGGCTTCTTCAACTGCTCAATCCCAAAATTCATTTCCGATGCTACAGTTTACTGATAGATGAAAAATCTGTGATTCTTCTGGAAATTGGTGCTGCTATTGCCCAGCCGGTTCAATTTAAAAACGAAGAGTTTATCCGTATTGGCTCCTATAAAAAGAAACTCAAAGATTTTCCGGAAAAGGAACGTGAGCTTTGGCGATTTTTTGACCGAACACCTTTCGAACAGGAAATAGCTGCAGAAAATGTGACTGCCGATCAGGTACTGCAACTTCTGAATCATCAGGTATATTTTATTTTGCTCAATAAGGCTCTTCCGGCAAGTATTGAGGGTTGCATTAGTCCCTTGGCGGCTGATGAACTCATTTCGCCTGGCATAGGAGGATTGTGGAATATTTGTAATCTTGGGGCTATTTTGTTTGCAAGGAATCTCTGCGAATTTCGTTCCCTTAAGCGTAAATCTGTACGCGTCGTGATGTACAAGGATGAAAGTCGGGTGACAACGATTCATGAGCAGGAAGGTATCAAAGGATATGCCGCCGGTTTTGAGGGACTTATCGACTTTATCACAAATTTGTTGCCGGGCAACGAGGTCATTGGGAGGGCTTTGCGGAAAGAGGTTCCTGTGTTTCCTGAACTGGCCATTCGGGAACTGGTTGCTAACGCAATTATTTATCAGGATTTTCATGCAACAGGTACAGCCCCCATGGTTGAAATTTTTTCGCGAAGGATGGAAATTACCAATCCTGGTCTTCCGCTGGTCAGTCCCGACAGGTTTCTTGACAGTCCCCCTAAATCTCGAAATGAAAAGCTGGCATCATTCATGCGCCGAATCGGGATCTGCGAAGAGCGAGGCAGCGGAATTGATAAGGTCTTTTTTCTAAGTGAGTTCTATCAACTACCCGCGCCAATATTTGAAACAACTAACGCTCATACCAGAGTAGTTTTTTTTGCCCATCGGGAATTTAAAGAAATGGACAATACTGACCGGGTTCGAGCTTGTTACCTTCATGCCTGCCTGAAATATGAGCAACGTGATTTTATGACTAATACTACTTTGCGTGAGCGCTTCGGAATTGAAGAAAAAAACCAGGCAATGGTTTCCCGCATTATTGCTGATACAAGAGCTAAGAATCTCATTCGGTGCTTTGATGATTCTGTTGGTGCAAAGGCAAAAAAGTACATTCCGTGGTGGGCATGATCATGAAACCATATTTGCTTGACTGTTGCTTGATGAATAAGGGTAAATCGTGGTATATCTTTTTTTAAGTGTTTATATTTAAAGTATTTAATGTTTATTGATTTGCTTGACCGTTGCTTGATTGGCTGTTGAACCGTTATTGTTGTATCGTTTTTTTTACACCGCTTGAGCAATTTTTGTTTTTTTATAGTTCACTACAAAACCTCATGGGAACTAAATAAATGCCGTCACTTGACTGGATTGGGAAAAAAGCTGTTGTAAACCACCACAAGCAGGTGCCGTTTCATTTGTTGCGTCAGAATATGGAGTTGTCGTCTGGTGACCCTGATTCAAAAAATCTTATGGTGCAGGGGGATAACCTTGTCGCCTTGAAGGCACTGCTTCCATACTATGCCGGGCAGGTGAAGTGCGTTATTATTGACCCGCCCTATAACACCGGCGAGCAAAACTGGGCGTATAACGACAACGTGAATTCGCCTGAAATGAAGAATTGGCTTGGTAAAGTCGTTGGTAAAGAGATGGAAGACCTTACCCGGCATGATAAATGGCTTTGCATGATGTATCCACGAATGCAATTGCTTGTTCAGTTTTTGTGTCCTGATGGTTTTTTGTTTGTCTGCCTTGATGATGTTGAAATTGTCCGGTTTCGGCTTATGATGGAAGAAATTTTGCCTCCGAAAAATTACATCACCACTTTGATATGGAAATCACGCCGAAATCTTGATAACAGGAGTCTCCACAATGTCTCTTCCGACCACGAATATGTTGTTGCCTATCGAATGGGTGATAATGCTTTTCGAGGCCAGGAAAAGGACATGGATAAGTAGTGTTTGAACGAAAAGGC
>SESG01000297.1_pt1 | contig 14690 bp, 15 predicted proteins | sample 3171421 | NCBI WGS metagenome assembly SESG01 (sample SAMN10866946, study PRJNA518727) | freshwater metagenome | biome: subpolar coniferous forest; feature: holomictic lake; material: water; isolation source: holomictic Lake 227, 6 m and 8 m depth | place: Canada: near Kenora, Ontario | collected... | reverse complement strand
CGTGGTCTCAACCACAAACCGCAATTTCCCCGGACGAATGGGCAGCAAACATGCAGGGGTCTACCTTGCCTCACCGCTCACGGCAGCCGCATCGGCAATTACGGGTAAACTAACCGATCCGAGAGATTTCCTCTGATCGCACTTGAAATTCGGGAAAACAGACTTATACAATATGGAAACCATCATTCAGGGAAAAGCCTACGTTTTAGGCAAGAATATTGATACCGACCAGATCATTCCGGCAGAACATCTGGTCTACAGCCTCTCCGATCCCGAAGAGGTCGTCCTTTATGGCAAATATGCCCTTTCAGGCGTACCGCCCGAACAGGGAGGCCTGCCTGAAGGCAACATCCTCTTTATCGATGAGGGAAGCTGCCACTCCAACTATACCATCATCATTGCCGGACCGAACTTCGGCTGCGGATCATCCAGAGAGCATGCACCATTCGCCCTCAAGGTTGCCGGCGTAAAAGCCATTGTCGCCGAATCATACGCAAGAATATTTTACCGCAACTGTGTCGATGGCGGTTTTGCCATTCCCTATGAGACAGCGGAACAGCTCAACCAGGTCATCAAGACCGGCGACGAACTGAAAATCGACGTCGAGTCAAACACCATCGAAAACTTGACCAGCAAAATCACCTACAAGCTAAATCCCCTTGGCGACGTCTTCAAGATTGTGGAAGCCGGCGGTATTTTTGCCTACGCAAGACAAGAAAATTTAATGCCTCAAGCCTGATCTATGACTGTTACACCAAAGGCAATAGAACTTTACGATACCACCCTGCGTGACGGCACACAGGGTGAACATATCAACCTTTCCGTTCAGGACAAGCTCCTTATTGCCCAGAAGCTTGACGAATTCGGCATGGACTATATTGAAGGCGGATGGCCGAGCAGCAATCCGAAAGATGAGGAGTTTTTCATCAAGGCCCGACTTCTCCAGTTCAAACATGCAAAGCTCACCTCATTCGGCTCTACAGCCCGTTTTGTCAAAAGCGTTGAGAGCGACCCGAACCTGCTCGGACTGCTCCATTCCGAAACTCCGGTCATCACCATTTTCGGTAAAACATGGAAAGCCCACTCCGAAAAAAGTCTTTGCATTTCCGATGAAGAGAACGCCGAACTCATCTATCGCTCGGTCAGCTTCCTCAAGCAGGAAGGACGCGAAGTCTTTTTTGATGCTGAACACTTTTTCGACGGCTACAAAGACAACCCTGAATTTGCCCTCAAAATGCTCCTTTCCGCCGTTCAGGCAGGAGCCTCTCGAATAGTTCTCTGCGATACCAACGGCGGGTCACTGCCTCATGAGGTAACCGATATCGTCGCCCATGTTCTCGACATCACCGGAGTTCCCGTAGGCATTCACAGCCACAACGACGGCGACCTGGCCGTAGCAAACTCCATCGCAGCCGTCATGGCCGGTGCAACCCATATCCAGGGAACCATCAACGGTATCGGCGAACGATGCGGCAACGCCAACCTGATCAGCATCATTCCCAACGTCATGCTGAAGCTGCAGCGCTCATTCACCTTTGTAGAGCACCTCACCCAGCTCACCTCACTCTCGAAGTTTGTCTACGAGATCCTGAACATGCCGTCGAATACCCGTGCACCCTTTGTCGGAAAATCAGCATTTGCCCACAAAGGCGGCATCCATGTCAGCGCCGTCATGAAAGAGAGCTCACTCTACGAGCATATCGACCCTGCACAGGTCGGCAACCGGCAACGCGTTCTTGTCTCCGAACTTGCCGGCCAGAGCAACATCCGCTACAAGGCTCATGAGCTCGGCATCACCCTGCCCGAAAAAAGCGAGCTCTTCAAAAATATCGTCCACCACATCAAGGAACTCGAACACGAAGGCTACCAGTTTGACGGAGCCGAAGCCTCTTTTGAGCTCCTGCTGCATAAAGAACTTGGCAACTTCAACCCCTTCTTTGAAGTCCTTGAAACCAAGGTACACATCGAATCCAGCAAAAACGCCAAAAATGTAGACCAGGCCGTACTCAAGGTCAAGGTTGGAGATGAAATCGAGCATATAGCCGCCGACGGTGACGGCCCGGTCAACGCCCTCGACAAGGCCCTCCGCAAGGCCCTGATCCGCTTCTACCCCGAAATCAAAAGCATCAAGCTTGTTGACTACAAGGTCCGTGTGCTCGAAGAAAAACGCGGCACCTCCGCCAAAGTGCGGGTACTGATTGAATCAAGCAACGGCCACTACACCTGGGGCACGGTCGGCGTCTCGACCAACATCATCGAGGCAAGCCTCCAGGCACTCCAGGACAGCATGAACTACCACCTCTTCACGCTCAAGGCATTGATGCCGAAGAGCAAAAAGGTACCACAGGAATAAACCACATGAGAAAAAGCCGGGCAAACGCTTTATGCGCCGCCCGGCTTCATTCAGCCTCTTGTTCTTCCCTTTAGTTCCATACATTGCTTTCCTTTACATCATCCGTTTGCCAGAATTACAAAACCAGTACAACCACTCATCCCGAGACCGGGACAACCTGATGATACTGGTTTCAGGATGTTTATTGCGGGAGCTCTCTTATTCAGGCGGGTAAGTTGTTCGTGGATGCCTGATGGGCGTCATCTTTCTTCAGGATGCCATCTTCAACCATTTTGTTGATCGCCTGTGAAAGTTGCTCGTGGGTACGAAGCAAGGCTGGCAGTGAAAGCGCAAGCGATGCAATCGGACGAATATTGGCCTTTTCTTTTTCGAGCTGCGTAATGTTGACAAGATCAAGACGGATAACGCCATCGATGAGCGTAATGTTGGCAACTCCGTCAGCATAGAAAGTCTGCATGTTTTTTCTCCCTTGAAAATATTTTTGATGTTCGATTCATGTAACACAGCGAGGTTACAATATATTAACAGCCGCATTTTTTTTACAAACAATTCGTCGGGCCGGTTAAAAAGCTCGTACAGCCCTGGCACGATAGCCTTGCGATTTGCTGTAGTCATGCTGGTATCCGTCGCCGAAAAACTGCCTCCAGGCGTTATTTACATCGCGCTCGGTGGAACTCCAGTAGAATTTGTCGATAAAATCTCCAACAGCGCTTCTGTTGAAATAGAGATGGTTCAATTGATCCTTGTTTGGCAGAAACCAATCGTTGTAACCGTTGCTCACAAAATTTTGACAGACCTCTTTGGCATCAGCCCAGGTAAAGTAGCCGTCCTCCTTGTCTGGAGAGCTTCCCTGCATATCGGCCTTGGCGGCGACAAGGCCGTGCTGACCCATGTTATTGAGGTAAAAAACAATGCCTCCACAATAATATTCCCCGATCTTGGCCTTGGGTGCCGGCGGTGCCTCAGAAACGGTATCATCAATGCTCTCCACAGCTATCTGTTGACTTGATGGCCGCTCTCCGCGGGCATCCTTCAGATTGACTGATGACTGCATCTGGTTGAACAAAAGCTGGAAATCGTATCCCTGCTCGGATCCTGCAAGTGAAAAGATTTTCTTGAGAAGCCCGGCAAGGCCATCTTGCGATATGCGCAATGCTTTGGCAATCAGAGTCTGGGTTAAAGCAGGATCATCAAGCAACTTGCCTGACTTGGCAAACGCCAGCAACTGCTCCTGAGGTTCCTTGAGCTCTTCATCAAATCGCATGATCAGCCCGCCATGGGGAACATAGAACGTCACCTCTTGCATTCCGCGTCTGCGCCGGATAGCCTCACTCAATGCCTTGACACCGAGTTCATCTCCGTGCTGTGCCAGTTCCATCGCCTCACGTAACGCATCAAGAAAAATAGACTCATCCTGATAGGAAACCAGCCGGCTTACCAGGCGGTCAAGGGGGTCGTCTTGTTTGCTTCCAAAGATGTTTTTTAACAAGCCCATCTATTTCTCCTGTTTTTTTGATTGACAATGGGTTAAATCATTCCTAAAAAGCCCGTACAGCCCGTACACGGCTGACATACAGCTTATTGCTGTGGCTCTGGAAGCCATTGATAAAAACCTGTAGCCACGCATTGGTTGTACTGGACTCCGATGAACTCCAGTAGTAGGTGCTGTAATCGGCAAAACCGCCAACATCACGCTTATGCAAATAAAGCCGATTCAGCTGCTCTTTGTTGGGCAAAAACCAGTCACTGTAGCCGTTAACGATAAAATCATGACAGGCAACTTTAGCATCAGCCCAAGTAAAACGCCCTTCCTCATGACCGGAGGAATGTCCTGACAGGTCATCTTTGGCAGCAATAAGTCCGTGCTTCCCTGTTTCATCAAGAGAAAAGACAATGCCACCACCATACTCGTCACCGATATTCATGATGGTTATCGTTAAAAGTTATGGTTGATATTAAAAAGCCCGTACAGCCCTGACACAACTGCCGTTCGACTTGCTTCCGGCAACCTGGTTACCATTAACAAAGTACTCAGCCCATGCATTGCTGGCATCGCTCTCGGAGGAACTCCAGTAGTAGGTATCCACAATACCGCCAATGGCACTCTTATTGAGATAGAGCTGATGCAACTGTTGCTTGTTCGGCAAAAACCAGTCACTGTAACCGTCGACAAAAGCATTGGCAGCAGTGTTGGAATCATACCAGTTCATGACCCCTTCTTCCTTGCCGGTAGAGTGGCCTGTCATATCCGTTTTGGCCACAACAAGGCCATGCTGGCCAGTACCGTCAACATAAAAAACAATTCCGCCGCCCAGGCTGTCACCAATCTTTGGCGAGGCCGCAAAGGAGAGTGATGAAACCGAAATCAGGCTCAATCCAGCAAGCAGGAACATCATCCATAGCCGGGTGATGCTTTTTTTTGCAATAAATTTCATGAAAGTTGTCGTTAAGGTATTGTTGATTAAAACGGTAATTCGATTTTAATACACACAGATCATCACACAAAAACGTGCAGGTTAAAGATAAAAAAGATTATTTGATTATCCGTGCTGTAATGGGATGAAGACCCGGTTTGCTTTATTGTGCGGGGAAACAAAAAAAGGACAGCGTAGATGGGAATTCTCCCCCTCCGCTGTCCAAAGCAAACAACCTGCCCGGTCTTAACCTATCAATCATCAATCAACACACACAAAAGACCGGGACTTGTTGCTCTCCATTAAGTACGACGTGATTGCCGGCGAAATCTTGCGCAAAAAATCTTTTTTTTAACGGCTTTCTTTGCCTACTCAAAGCGAAGGGCTTCAACCGGCTTGAGTGATGCCGCTTTTCTGGCAGGCCAAAGGCCAAAAAAAATCCCGATCAGCGCTGAAAAGGTCGTTGCAAGCAAAACCGATGCCAGGGAAGTTTTTACCGCCCAGCCAGCAAAAAGAGCAAGAACCAGAGAGATGCCGATACCGGCAAGAATCCCGATAAACCCTCCGCTGATGGTCATGCCGACCGATTCAATAAGAAACTGCAGCATGATATCGTTTTTTCTTGCCCCGATAGCCTTGCGCAACCCAATCTCGCGGGTTCGTTCGGTCACCGAAACAAGCATGATATTCATGATGCCGATTCCTCCTACAAGCAGCGAAATGGCCGCAATCGAACCGAGCAGCACGCTCATGGTCTGCGTGGTGCTGCTGAGCATCTTCTGAATCTCAGTCATATCCCTGATATTGAACGAATCGTCGTCCGCTTTGAGGCGATGCCGTTTTTGGATCAGCTGACTGATGGCGGCTTTGGCCTGTTCAATCAAATTAGGCGAAGCTACCTCAACAAAGATGCCGCTGAGATAATCCTTGCCAAGCACCCGGTACATGGCGGTTGTTACGGGGACGAACACCACATCATCCTCATCCTGCGGTCCGGAAAACCCCTTTGCCGGAGCTATGCCGATAACCTTGAAATTAATCCGGTTGATCTTGATGGTTTTGCCAAGCGGATTGCTGCCTCCAAAGAGCTCCTTGACCACCGTCACGCCGATAATTGCCGACTTTTCACGGGCTTGAATCTCTTCACGGGTAAACCACCTCCCCACGGTGGGGATAGCTGCACGCATGGTACCGTAATCGAATCCCACTCCCGTCAACTGCGAGCTCCAGTTTTTGTTGCCGTAAACAATCCGCCCGCTGCCATTGACCACCCCGGAAGAATTTTTGACCAGCGTGCGCAGCGCGGCAATATCATCCACATCAATAAAGGTAAAACGTGCAACGGCACCCGCACCTTGAGCCGCACCATGAATTTTGGCCGACCCACCCCTTATCGAGAGCATGTTCGAGCCCATGGATTTCAGCTGCTCCTGCATGGCCGCTTTTGCTCCTTCGCCAAGCGCCATCATGGCAATCACCGAGGCAACCCCGACAAAGATGCCGAGCACCGAGAGAAAGGAACGCATCTTGTTGGCAAGAATGGACTGAAAGGCCTGTGCCATAAATCCGGCATAGCGGCCATCCTGCCATAACGAACCCTTCCTGGAAACGGGTGACTCCAGCTCAATCTCCCCTGCCGCTGCCGCCGAAGGCTGCATCCCAACCCGGCGTTCATCTGAGATAATGACACCGTCCCTCATGATAATGACCCGTCCGGCATAAGCCGAAATCTCATTTTCATGCGTAACCATGATGACAGTCTTTCCCTCGTCATGAAGCCCCTTGAGAATCTTCATGATCTCGGCAGAGTTTTTTGAATCGAGGTTACCGGTCGGCTCATCGGCAAAGATGATGAGCGGATCGCGGATCAGCGCCCGGGCTATAGCCACCCGCTGCTGTTCGCCGCCCGAAAGCTGGTTAGGCGTATGATCAATTCTATGATCCAGTCCCACCAGCTTCAGCCGCTCTATCGCCTCCTTACGGAAATCCCCCTTAAGCCCACTGTATATGTGCGGCAGCCGCACATTATCGACAATGGTCATGCGCTTGAGCAGATGAAACTGCTGAAAAACAAATCCGGCAACATTATTGCGCAACCCCGCCTGCTCATCCTCCGTCAGGGTGTTGACATTATTGCCCATAATCATGAACTCCCCCTGGTCGGGATTGTCGAGCAGTCCCAGAATCTGAAGCAAAGAGGATTTGCCTGACCCAGAGGCTCCCATGATGGCAACAAACTCACCCCGCTCTATGGTCAGGGAGACCCCCCGAAGCGCATGAACAGTACTTTCACCGATCTGGTATGTCCGGTGAATATCCCGAACTTCAAGCAGTGGTTTCATCATCGTGTCCTGTTGCGCTGAGGCATAAAGGGATTTGAACCGCCTTTTTTTCCTGGGATGACAAAAGAGGTATCAGGAAGCAGCACAACAGCGTTGTCTTTCAACCCTTCAAGAATCTCGATGTGAAGCTCATCCTGCAACCCGGTCTGCACCGCTTGATAGCGCACGTCATCTTGTTTGCCGCCGCCCCTCCGCTGAAGCACAACCGTCTTGCCTCTTCTGGTCTGCACCGCCGCAACCGGCACAAGCAGCGCATTCTGCTTCTCCTGGACAATAATCTCGATATTGGCACTCATACCTGAGCGGAAAACATCGGGAATGCGCTCAGGAATAACATCGACATTATAGATATTCACGTTATTCTGCAGATGCGACTCATAGTAGATATGCCCGACAACCCCGTTCACCCTGATTTCAGGGTAGGCATCAAGCCCGATCACAGCCTTCTGTCCCACTTTGACCCTTCCGATATCGGTTTCATCAACGAAAGCCTTAACAAGAAGCCGGTCAGAGAGAACAAAGAGCGAGTCGCTTGTGGTCACCGTCTTACCCGGATCAACGCTGCGTACAATAACCTGCCCAGCCATCGGCGCAATGACCGCAGTCTCCTTGTAGACCTTCTGCCAGTAACTCTGCTCACTTTTTCCCTGCAATTTGGCGGCATCAAGCAACGCTGCCCGCTCGGTTGAACTGAGCATGGCAAGGATTTCACCCTTCTTTACCTGTTGTCCCTCTTCGACAAGAATATCCTCGATTCGCCCGCCGACCGATGACTGGATTTTCACGCGAGTCTGCGGTTCAACGGCTCCAGTTGTCGATACCGATGAGGAGATGATGCCTCTTACGGCATGAGCCTCTTCAAAATGTTGCTTCCCGTTCCTGTTGCTGTTGAAATAAAGGAACCCTCCGGCCCCGAGAACCAGAAATGCAACAAGAACACCCCATACCAGTATTTTGCGACTAACCATCAAGACCTTCTCCTTTTGCCTGAATCCATTGAGCCTCGGCAATCAACAGATCTGCTCCAGCATTAAGAAACTCCTTTTTTGCACTCACCAAATTGTTTTCAATAATCACCCAGTCATTGAACGTAACAAGCCCGTTCGAATATTGCGCGTTGGCAATAGTCGAGCGCTCCTGGGCCGCATCAAGAAATTTTTTTCTCACAGACACCAGTTGACGGGCATCCTGATAATTTTTCCAGCTCTCTTCAAGGGTATTGAAAAGCTGGAGATAGCCACTTTTTTCCTGCGAATTCTGCTGACTTAAAACCGCCATAGCTCTGGAAACCCTCGCCCGACCCGTCCCTCCTTCATAAATCGGGACTGAGAGCGTAAAGCCTGCATTCCAGTCCACAGCCTTGAACGGCAAACTGTCAACAGAACCCCTGCCAAGCGATGAGGTCAGATAGAGTTCAGGTGAAAAAGCATTTCTGGCTGCATCAAGATCAAAACGCGCAGCCCGGCTTCTGGCATCAAGCTCCTGAAAAAATGGATGGTTTTTTGCAAGAAGTGCAAGGTCAGGCTTTGAAGTCAAAAGGTCAGCTGCCCTGAAAGCCCCCTGAACCCTGATCGGATAATGGCTGTCACGACCAAGCGCCGAAGCAAGGATAGTCTGGGCAAGCACAAGTCCCCGTTTTGCCTGTAACACCTCAAACTGCGCCTGGGCCAGATCGGCTTCGGCCTGGCGAAGCGAACCGATATGCTCCCGTCCTCCCTGATAGCGCAAACTGATCAGACGGAAATTATTCTGCCGCCGGTCGGCAATCTCAGCAGCAAGGCCCACAAGATCCTGCGCTTTAAGCAACTGCGTAAATGCCGATCGAAGGGCAAAGCGAAGATCAGAGGAAACCACATTATAATTATACTGGGCACTCTTGATAGCCTCTTTGCTGCTTGAAACCTGGCTTGAAGTTTTGTGGCCGTCATAAAGAAGCTGCTGTGCCGTCAGCGAGTACGAGTGCGCAGCAAAGGTGCTGCTCCCGGCGGCTGTAGTACCGTTCTCCTCCGAACGCACACCGAGGCTGAGTTTGGGAAGAAGAGCCCCTCCCGTGATGCGTTTATCAGCCTCAGCCTGCTGCAAAATCGCCAAAGCGGAAGAGAGATCGGGATGCGCCGCTTTAGCCTCACCGACACACTGCTGCCACGTCAGCGACTCTTCAGCATGCAAGGGCGAAGCGAGGATGAAACAAAAGAGCCCCAAAAGCAGATAAATTTTTGATCTCATTATGGACATGTTCTTTTTCTACCTGTTGACAATCGATCATCCTGAACAACACTTTTTGTTGTTCGACGCTCTTTGCATTATAATCTTGCGCTTTATTTGACAATATTTTACAAAATATCAAAAAAAAGCCCCGCCGAGTTACGCGAGGCTTTGTAACATTACAATGATTGGCTTATCTGTTGACAAGTATGGCAGAGTGGCCTGTCCCTTGACTTGCGACAAAGCTACCGTTTTTTGACACCTCCGGACTGTTTTCAACTTTTATACTGCCTTTGTACGAAGTAGAACAACCAGCTAAAGCTACAATCACCATGATTAATAACGCATAGATTTTCATAATCAACTCCCGTTTTGTTATTGATGAAACGTTTACAATCGGCAGGAGGGCACCAGTGTTGTATGCCGCAACCTCCTACCTTGTCATAAAACAAAAATCAGTCAGTTTCTTTTTCCGCCATTATTCTGCCTGTCGTTTTTATTGCCACCCTTGCCCTGCTCGTCCTGGGTTCGCTTGTTATCGGCGCCCTTTTTGAGCGGTTCCTGAACTCGGCGAATCTTAACGGATTTTTTCGGCTGCTGAACTCGACGGATCTCGACAGCCTTGTTCTGCGGTTTCTGGAATCGCTTGATTTCAGAGATCTTGTTAGGCTCATCCTTGATTATCCTATTTTTGACAGCCTTATTCTGTTGCACCTTGACCCGTCCGCTCTTGGCATCGTTACGCTGATCAAGGATCCGCCTCCTATTGTCGTCGTTACGCTGATATTGGTTATTACTATGGTCGGACCTGCGGTACTCAATATCGCGATACCTTCTGATATCTTCCCAGCGATGCCTGCTTATCTGATAAGGAAGCCTGTTATTCAAGATGAGAATCCACGGGCCATGGTAATTAGAAGAACGGTACCAGTGAGTATTGTGGTATATGTAATAGTAATTCCCGTAGTAGATGATATCATAAGAATTACCTACAGATATTGAAAACCCCTGGGCACGCAGATAGATAAAACTCGGCGCTGAATTGATCACAAAAGAAGGGTGACTCCCTGTGGTGATTTTGACGCTTATTGCCGCCTTGGCATCTGCCGCCGGATTACCGAGAAGCATGCCGGCAATGCCTGCCGCCAACCAGATTTGTTTTTTCATTATCTTTTTTCCTGTTCACATGTCGTTTGGCGATGACAGGAATGCGCTACTACTGCCGCATGGAAAAGCTCAAGCCTCACCCTGATATTTCCGGATTTTCCGGGGTTATAAATACCTGATGGTCAATTGCCTGCTTTTCAGGTTAAATACGTCAACCATGAATAACACGAATCAAAATCACCACAATGGCAATAACCAACAGAGCATGAGTCATACCCACCCATGGTATCAACTCTCAAGCTCCAATACGTTTAATATAGCTAAAAAGCAGCTTATAATCGCATCAGAGAGCATTCAGTAAACGTTATGTTCATACGATATGATATCCTCCATTGCTCCCGTCAAGAAAAAAAATCTTTCTTGATTTCATGGGCGTCAACATCACAAGCGATGCCGGTGCTTTGCTGTTGAGGAAAATCGAATGGGAAGGAGGGATCAATATTTTTTCCGCTTCTGAAGAGCTTTATCAGAGATGACCTGTTCGATGTCCGATGAGACGGAGAGGCTACGCATGAGGTCAAGCAGGTTCTGTTGGACGTTGAGATTCAGTTCGATAGGTCGTCCACTCTGATAGTCCGGATTGGCTCCCTTGACCTTGACGGTCATGGTCGAATTGCCATCCGGGCTCATATTGATTGACGAGAGCAGCTCTGCATAGAGAAAGTTTGAGAGTGCTTCGTAGACGATGCGCAGTCCCTGGTTTGCTGCGGCTCGCTCTTCAGGTGTCGTCGCGTAAATAATCTGTCCTGACTGCTCTGCGCTTATTTCCCCACCGTTGATTTCAAACAACTGGCCATTCATGTTTATCGGAATATTTCCTCCCATGCTTCCTGTTGCATAAATCTTTTTTGCGCCCTGCATATCGAACAGTTTCTGCAGCGGAATATTATTGATCTGGAGCACGGTTTCGCCCTTCCTTTTTGCCATATCGTAATCGAATTGCCCGAAAGCGACCCGGCCGTCAAAAAAACCTGCGCTGAAGTCCGAAAAGGATGCGATATCGAGATTCAGTCGGTTATGCCAGAGCATCAGCTTTCCTTTTGGCAAGGTGAGCACTATCTCTCTTCCGTTGCTCTTGCTAAGCAGATTTTTCAGACTGAACGTAATGGTGGTGCTTCTGTTCAATGATCGGTTGAGCACAAGGTCGGGCGCTGTAAAGATAAAGTAGGAATCTTGCTTTTGCGGACCAAATAGGCGTTCGCTTTCGCTTGCACGTAGCTTTTTTGACGGGTCAACAATGGTGACCGTGCCCCCTCCGGAAGACTGAAGATGTGCGTTCTGAATTGAGTATCCGTTTTTTGTTATGGTAAGCGGAATGGTTCCGCTTACCGGCCCTTTCATCGAGCTCTTGAAGTATCCGGTCATGCGCACACGCTCAAGCAAATTAAGGTTGTTCAGCTTCAGGGTCAAGTGTGTGGCCTTTGCAGACGGGTCAATGCTGACAGGTGTTGAGGAGATTGTTCCGCCAAGCAGTGTAGCCGACAGGCCATTCATCGTAAGGCCGGAAAGCTTTTTGTTGCGGCTGTTAAGTATTATGCTTGCATTGAAATTTTTCACGACATCGCTCCCTTTGAAATTGAGTGAGAACCAAGGCGTGTTTTTTCGTGAGTAGAAAACAATCTTGATGCCCTTTTCGGGCATAATGACGGCATGACGCACCAGTACCGTAGAATCCTGGAATTCGACAGGAATAAAACCGCTTATTCGCCCTGATGCGAAGGTTTTTTTGCTGCCGCCCTGGTTATAGCCCGGTATTGCCGTGAGCGGGATTTGTGCCATGGCAAGGGTGAATCGGGACTGTTTTTTTTTCCGGTCATAATCAATACGCTCTGTCGATACCTTCCAATGAAAGAGCTCCATTGAACAGTCGGAAAGTGTAATGATACAGGGCTTGAGCGGGTCGCGTTTTGAACCGAAAAGCGCCATGAAATTGCCCACCGGCGAAGGGTTTCCCTCGTTTAAGAGTTTTGCTATACGCAGTGTATCCAATTGTTGTTGCCACTGTTCTGCCGCGCTGACTCGTACCTTGAAATTCACATTTTCAAGGCTGAGCTTTTCTCGCGTAACGGTGGCTCCATCAATAGTGTAGGCGGCAGAAAGCGGCACAAAAGAGAGGGTGAAGCCGTTCTTGCGAGAAACTTCAATGCTAACCTGCAGTTGCGGCTTGCGGTCGACGAAGGTAACCTTCTCCCTCTGCTGAGTTACCGTGAGCGAATCGGCATCAATGGTTAATGCTGCATTGAAAACATTCTGCAGCAGGGTTCGCAAGCCAAGGGTATCGCGGTTCTCGAAATGCCAGGAGAGTAAACCGTTTGTGAGTGAAAGACTATAGGTGGCCGCATCACTGCAGCAATCGGGCGGTGTGGTGAAGAGCACCTTTATTGAGCGAAACCCAACGCCCGAAAGACCCGGCAGTTCTAAACCGGAAACCTCAATACGAAACGGCTTCCCCTCAAGGGCACGGTTCACCAGTGATTGAGCATACCAAGGAAAAAAGAACCATGCTGCTGTCGGTAAAAGCGCCAGAAGCAGAAGCAAAGCGAGCAGGATGCGCAGAGCCCCTTTTTTTTGCAGGATTACTTTACCTTTTTTATCCATTTCCCCTGAACCTTTACCCACGTCCCTGCCGGAAGACGGCTATAGATTTTCTGGAACATCATCTCCCCCACAACATCAACGGTCAGGTTATTCTGGGCAGCAACTTTTGCATACTCAGCACGGCGTGAGTTATTGATGGTTGCAATCAATTCCTCTGTGTCAAGCGGGGCACCTGGAGGAATGGCAAGCAGTCCATTGTCAACCTCTCCGGCAAGCCCGTTCAAGCGAGCTGTTTTAATATCAAGTGCAAAGGCCGGCAAAGCAATAACCATAAACAGCATCATTGCTGCCGCTACTCTTGACACTCTGGATTGTATATTTTTCATTGTTCCATCTCTTCTGGTTAGAATAAGCCTTGTTTGTTTTCAAGCAGGTAGTCGAGTTCCCGGTCAACCTTGATCCTGATTTCGTGATCGATTTTGATGTTCATGTTAATCACAATTGGCTTGTCAGGGGCTTCAATCTTCACGGTTGGATTGCATCCGGTCATGAACGTCCCGGCGGCAAGCGAAAGAAGCGCCAGCATGCTGACGATTTGTCTTTTCATTGCTCTAATCCTTTTGTTAAAATATTTCTTTTTCACTGTAGTAATATCGGCATTCATCTATCCCACTGCAAGAGGGATGTGTACGATACCCAACAATTGATATCCCCATCCTCCCATCGCGGAACAAGGATACCATCCAATAGTGAGAGCACCCAACCAATAACAATTCTGCAGTAATCCAGTGGCGAGATACTTGCTAAACTCAAATTGTATCTATACATTATAGCTGTTTTACATATCGGTTTTTATTTGCGTCATAGCGACTGAATATTAACCGAACTCCCTTTAATCACTATCCAATTATTCTTTCATGACCAGGCAGAGTCGTGGTTGCTGATGTATGGCTATGATATTTTGGGCCATCCATTCGAACAGGAATATCTGGAATCGTACGGAACAAGAATAAAATTCCAATGCAGCAAGAATCAAGTGACCATAAAAAAATGGATGGCACATCCGATCAGCCTCAGAACAACAAAGTTTTCGCCTTGTTTGATTCCTTTCCTGAACCAGTTTTTATTATTGATCCCGAAGGAAGAATTCTTGAATCAAATGCTACTTTTGCCGCCAGGTTCAGCAAATCTCCTGAAGAGTGTTTGGGGTTGAACATATACGATATGCTGGCTTTTGATCTTTTAATGCCTGATAGAGCGGCATATCGCAGAAAAAAAGCAGAAGAGGTTCTTTGCACTGGCAAGCGGCTCTCTTTCGATGATGAACAGGATGGTAAGGTGTACCGCTCAACAGTCTATCCTGTTCGCTCTCCAGAAGGTAATATCATCAGGTTATTGGTTATCATCCAGGATGTTACGGAATACAAGACGCTTGAGAAAAATGCCAATAATAGGCGGTTGTTCAGCCAGACTTTTATTGATGCAACTCCGGGACCATTTTGTGTGATCGATGTTAACGGGCGATTTACCGCATGGAACTCTGTTTTGCGTGATGAAATTATTTGCAAATCGGAAATCGAGATGGCCAGCGCTGATGCTATAGAGCTTATTTATCCCGACGATCGAGCGCTGATTCTTGAAAAAATGCAGAATGTATTCAGCAATGCTCCT
>SESG01033239.1_pt1 | contig 14698 bp, 11 predicted proteins | sample 3171421 | NCBI WGS metagenome assembly SESG01 (sample SAMN10866946, study PRJNA518727) | freshwater metagenome | biome: subpolar coniferous forest; feature: holomictic lake; material: water; isolation source: holomictic Lake 227, 6 m and 8 m depth | place: Canada: near Kenora, Ontario | collected... | reverse complement strand
CGTAGCCCACAGCCGGTTTGTTTTGGGCCAGAGGCACAATATAACGTACCGCTACATACTCAGGCCTGGCGGCGGCGCGAACCAGGCGGCGCTGGCTGTCGCGTTCGGTGATCTGATAATGACCAAGGGGCGAAAGGCCGCTCATCATCTTTTCAAAGGCTGGCCGTTTGTTATTTGTGATCAGGTCATTGAAGCTCAGTGCAAAAATGTCATGGTTGTCTTTCAGCGAGCCCTTGGTAAATTTTTCGAACTGTTTGTAGTTTATGTCCGGCGTGACCTCAATGAAATTGCGCAGTGACGAGAGCACTTCTCTGTGTGCGATCAGACGCTCAGCAATTTTTCGGGCGATAATCTGGCCATCATTCTCAATATGGTTATTCTGTACTTGTCTTTCCCAGAGGCCAACAGTGTAAAAGGCCAATGCCAGCAGACCTATGGTCAACAGCATGGGTATGACGATTTGCCGGCGACGATAACCCCAAAGACCGTCCTGGCCGTTGAACATGCAAAAGGTTAGAGGCGCAAAAATGAAAACACCTGCAACATCGCCAATATACCACTTCCACCAGGTGAAGAGCAATTCAGATTGATCGATAATGCCTGCGGTGTACAAACTGGATATTCCAATAGAGGCTGACAGCACACAAGCTAGGATACCCCCCAGCACTAGAAAGCGAAACACGTCAGCCTCTCGCACAAGATTGCGCCAATTCTCTCCCTGCCAGCGGTTCACCAGTCGGCACCCTGCCCAGGCTTGTGCGGTGGCGCCGGTAGCGATCAGAAACGCAAGCGATATGCTGGTCGGGCTCAGTGCGTTATTTAGCAAGGCGGGAAAAATATTAACCAAGACTGCGCCTAGCCAGATGCCGGGAAGCGCCCGGCGCTCAAACCAGAGCACGCAAGCCAATGCCAGGCCGGCTGCCGGAAATACCGGACTGGCATAGCCCGATGCAGTGGCCAGCGTCAAACCAGCGGCGCCCAACAAGGCATAGCCCAAAGCGGTAAATGCCACCACAAAAGTGTTTGATTTAGCACGATTTTTCAAATTAAATAGCATAGATACCGCATCTTTCTTTGTCTGAAAGTTTTCTAACATCTTTTTGGGGTCTCCGCAAACCCTATCTTCCTTTCGCGCGTGCAACGTGCGCGAAAGTAGCTCTCGGTTTTTCCTTCACACTGTGGTTTGCTCATCAATATGACATGCAACCTTTGATCAGGGCGGTTATCCATGCGGTGTGACAGAATATGTCCCTCAATAACTTACTGTTATTTTGACCATTCCCCTGTTCTCGTCGAAGCCATAGCCCTCTACATTGGAATCTCTAGTCTTGTGAGAACACACCAAAGCCATTGTGAGCCATTTCAGAGGCCTGTGAGATAATGTGCCTTCAACTCCCCAGATCAGTTCTTTTCGCCCCTGATTTAGTTCAGCTTGTTCTAATGCGACGGATAAACCGATGGACATTCTCTTTTCCAGAAAATGTACCACGGAGCCTGTAAAGCGGTCGTATTTACTGAAACCGAGGTTTTGGGATGTAAAAAAATCCTCCGTGTACCCGCCCTGAAGGCTTAAGGTATAGGTTGTCAGGACATCCGTTTTCGTAATGCCGGCCTTGTAACTCAAACCATCTATTCTGGAACCGCTCGTCGGGTTTTTCATGAAATATCCTACTTGAGCCGACGCGTTGAGAGTTGGGGTGAATGCATGGGTTGTACCAGCATAGGACTCATATATATCGTAATCACCGGACGAGGCATCGAAGTGTCGCCTCAAAAGCGCAAAATCCCCGTAAATGGATGATCTTTGGTTAAATCGGTTTGTATAGCGGGCGTTGAGTTTTTGAGCATTCATCCCGGGAGATATCTGGAATGTGCCGATTGTATTGCCATAGTCAAGGTGGATACCATTTCTCTTGTTTAGCCAATAATCAAAAAAAAGGTTGATGTAATTTTCCTGGCTGTTCTCGACGAAAGTACTAGTTGTGCTATAAGTATTATTACGATAAGTAAACCCAACACGATTTTCCGGTCCGAATTGATATTCAATCGTAGGTTCAATTATATTCCGCCAGTAGAGAGCCCTTTCCGGCGATATGGATAGTACGTACTTGTTATCTGCTGCCGAGGAGAGAGCTTCCAATTCCCTCGGCTCATCGGATTGAATAAACGATTCCTTCAGGTAAAAGTTTATATGTTCCTTGGTCAGGTACTTGACATTTAAAGTTCCGTTCTGGCTGATATTGTTATCGCCAGAATCTTTTCCGTAATTGACGAAACCAAGGCTATATTCAAGATCGACGCTAGACTTTACACCTGTTTTATTGTACTTCACCCCCGGACCAACAGTAGTTATAAAACTTGCCTTTTTATTTGTCGGGGTAAGATTGATATTGTCATTATATTCTTCCTGAGAAAAGACATAGAAACGGAGGCCAGGTTCTGCAGGTATGCCTGCAGCATGGATGGATGCGGGAAGATAAAGCAGCAGAAAGATAGCAACCGCGATAATGTCCGATCGTTTTTTCATGGCACAAAAATGGTGTCATCTGGTTTTAGCATTATCTCAGAAGGATCTGATTTTTTTGAGACCGCTTTTTTATAGTTGAATGGGATGTGCTCCTCTTTACCGTTTACCTTCCGAATGATCCGGATATCTCGCCCATCTGACCATTCATCGAGCCCCCCGGCTAAGGCAACGGCCTGGAGAACCCCCATGTTTTCGGCCAAATCATAGGCTCCCTGATTTTTCACCCCCCCCACCACATAAATCTTTTCTTTTTTCTGCTCCCATGCCTTTTCCATAAATGGCACATAAACCGTTTCACCGCTGTACACCTTCGGCATTGCAACAGAACCTTCTTTGTTACCATGGATTATATCTATAAGATTGACTTTCTCTTTTTTGTTATTTCTTGTAATCGTTATGTTAATCAGCTCCGCTCCCGCCACCTCTCCTCCTGCCCGCACCATAAGGTCCAGAAGATTCATATCATCAGCTGGTTCGTAGCTGCCGGGATTCTTGACTGCGCCAGAGATCGTGATTTTTTTCTTGGTATCCTTTTCCATTTTCTGGTCCGGAGGAATCCATGGGTTGAGAGTCCTCCTTATGTTGCCTAAATTGGGGGAAATGGGCACAAAAATGGTATCATTTTCATGAAGAGGGGGCAGAATTCTTGCATCACCGTTAATCGAATATTGATAGAGATCAACTTTTACCTGGGAATGACTCGAACCGTTCACGCGATCGATGGTAATATCACTCATGACCGCACCATCAATCACGCCTCCAGCCATACTAATGACCTCCGGAACCGTGGCTGCTTCCGGCGGGTTGTACCACCCGGGTCGTACCACGTGACCCATGACCATCACATAGTGCCGCTTCTCTAAAATGCTTAACTCGACCCTTGAAGAACGCGTCTGGTACAGCGGCAGCTTTTTTTCTATCTCCAGGCTTGCTTCGTCTGTCGTTAGCCCCTGAACATAAAAATGAATAAGCCCCGGAATGGTAATAAACCCATTTTTATCAACAGAAAAATCGTTACGCACCTGATCCAGACTCGAACCTGCCGGCGAGGCTGAAGACATAGCCTGGTTACCCGGTAATTTAATAAAAAGGACATCCCCTCTGTCAATCGTTTTCTTGGGCGTCTTGGTCGCGCGAACAACAAGAGTATCACATGACCTTAGATATATCTGACCTTGTGCCTTGGTTTCCTGGAAGCCTTCATTTGTTTTTGTCCTGATGGTGATCTGTGAGAGATCTACGCCCGGCAGAATCCCGCCCGAAATACTGGTCAGATAATCAATGCTCGTTACATGGGGTGCCCGATACCAGCCCGGATAGTGGACGCCGCCCTGTATATACACAAACCGATTACGGGAGAAGATCCGGATGGATATCTCGTCCCCCTTTCCCAGAGATTTCTTCAGTCTGTTTTGGAGTTCCTCCCTCAGGCCGGGGATATCCCTGCCTTCAACGTGAATCTTCCCCATCATCGCCATATAGATGTTCCCCTCTGGGTCAATATCGTACTTCTCGCTCATATCACTTTGCCCGGACACACTTACTTCCAGAACATCACCGGCGAATAAAAAATTATCCTTTTTTGACTGCTCCGATGCAGCCGTCAAAGTATAAGAGATGCTTACCAGTAAAGGGATAACGATGACAAACAGAATAAATTTTAATAAAGAGCCGGAATAAATTTTCATTGTCTGATCTCCTTTTTTTTTGCTTACTATCTACAAAATTTTGAGCCAACGACTAACAGCCTTCATTCTTTATGTCTGACTAGTTACCAGCTCCACCAGGACATCCGTCGCTTTCCCGATGTCCTGATAATGTCAGTAATCAGCGGCAGATGATCAGAACCAATATCGGGACCAACCCCGGAAAATACGACATCTAACCCGGCGCCGACAAGAACATGATCAATGCGCAACACGACGGGTATGCCCCGATATCTGGCCCGTTGAGTCCAGCCGTAACCGTATCCCACCTCCCAGAAGGCGTTTTCATACCCAGCCCACACATCCTGATAAAGTGGGCTCTCCACAGGCATATTGAAATCACCCGCTATGACCACAGGGCCTGGAAGTTCGCCGATCGCCCTGAAGATTTCCCCGGAGACTCGGAGGCGGTGCAAGGTTTCCTGCTCCAGCAACCCTCTACGGGAAAAGCTCAAAATTGTTTTCCGGTCTAGAACCGTAGTCAAACCGTACCGAGGGCTTGGCAGATGGACCGTGCAAAAAGATAGTGCCTCTTTAGGTGTCTGAACAGTACAACACAACATACATTCACGTGGCCAGACATGCGGTGGATGCAATGCCTGCAATGACTTTCCGCGTTGGAGAGGGTAGCGTGACCATATTATCAGTTCCCCTTCCCGCACACTCTGCCACCCCGCAGGAAGGCTCACCCCCGGATCCCGTGGACATTCCTGTAGTGCCACAATATCAGCGTTGGTATTCCGGATAAGATCGGCAAGAGACTTATGCCCGAAATTGCCCGAATTGATATTGCATGTCAAAACTCTGGCAAGGGGAACACCGGCGGTTGCTGTTCTATAAAGCGGAACATGAAGTCCCATTAATGGCCCAGCAGCAGCCAGACCACCTGCAATGAGCGGTATCAACAACCAACGGTTATTGATAAGAGCCAGCGGAAATAAAATAACCAGGGGGATAAGGACAAGCCACCGCGGGCCATACAACACCAAAGTAGCAAACCACAATCTATCACCACACAAGACAGCAATCATCCATACGACGGCAATCAAACCCGGATAACCCCAAGACACCATGGCGAGTATGCGGCCTAGGTTGCCGTAACATTTGATATATCGTGTTGGCAATTTTCTCAACTCAACCCTCAGACTAAAAAAACTGAACCTGGCAGATTAATCACGATGTACAACAGCATAATCGGGAAACGGTAACCCTTTTTCATTTTACATCCATCCAAGAAGAAGACAAGTCCTTCGGCAGGGAACCGATGATCGGCGTCTGAACGGTCTTCGATATGTCCATTTCGTTCCTGATGGTTCCTTTAATCAATTCTTGGAGCAAAACCAATCCCACACCAAGTAATAATCCGCCTAAAAGACCGATCATCCTGATCCGATTTCTAACATCTTCCAGAGGAGAGCCAGGGAGGCTTGGCGCATCAATCATTTTAATGTTGTTCATCACTGACGCCTCTTTTACGCTTGTCTCCAAACTGATCCGATCCATTACCTGAAAGTGCTCTTTGGCCATCTCCATGCCCGAACGAAGGCTGTCCAACTCGCTCTGCGTAAGACCATCGAAGGTGACACGGGAATCACCGGGGATACCATACTTATGCTTATAGGCAATCAACTTTGCCTCTGCTGCTTTATACTCCTGCCAGGCATTGCTTTTCAGACCTTCCGAAAACTCTTTTGCCGCCTTCACGTCTTTCTTGTTTTCTTCCAGATTTTCGGCAAACCATACCTCCATGTACTTTGTGGCCAGAATGACAGCAGACTGCTTGTCCACTGACCTCGCCGTGATCTGGACGATGCCCACTTTCGACTTGCTGCTGACAGAAATCTTCGCCACAATATTATTCAGAAGCTGTTCTCTTTTCATGGATGAAGGCTCTTCATTGGTTCCCTTCTGTAGCAGGCTTTTGATTTGTTGAAACAACTTTTCGCCTAACCATGCCTTCAGGGATTGAACAATGCCTCTCGTAATCTGGGAGGTTAAATCCATGTGGGTGCTCAAATCATTTATAGCCACATTAGGAAGTATTTTAAGGACATTATCCGCAAAGGAGCGGCTTTTGAGCTTTTCTACCTGGGCCAGGACATATTCGTCCGTGGCCTGTTTGGGGACCATGGATTCTTCATTTTTTTTGGACTGAATATTGTACTTGGGTTCTTCCACAATGAATGTAACCCGACTGGAGTATTCAGGACTCACAAATAAGCTGAGAGAAAAAGCGATGAAAAAAAACAAAAGTGTAATAGTTGCGATCATTGCCTTTTTTTCTTGAAGGGGCACAAGATAGCTCGATACCAGCGTGGCTAAATCAAGTTGGGAGTTTTTATGTCTTTCATTTTTCATAATTTCGCTTCCTATGCCAGGGAAGATAAGGGGTATTTATTGAACACGATTCCACTTACTTTTCCACCGTTATTGGCCATATCCTCGATGGCTTTTTTAAGCTGGGTCTTCGTACTCACTTTCTCCCTGACCACCAGCACGACCAGATCCATTACGCGGCTTAAAAGTACGGGATCAACATTTTTCCTGTTGCGCCTGTTCACCGCCGAGGTATCAACAATGACCAGATCGAACTCCTCCTGCAATTGCAGCAACAGCTCCTCCTGCCCCGTGATTTCCTGTAAATTTGGTGGTTCATCTTGTTGCCTTCCGGAGGTCATGATCTTTAACTTTGGAATGCCCGTTTCTTTGCAGGCATCCCTCCAGCTAATCCTGTTGTTCATGACATCCGTAAAACCGCCCTCGGAATCCAGGCCAAAAGCGCGATGGAGTCGCGGATGGTGCATGTTCATGTCCACCAGCAAGATCTTCATTTTTTTCAGAAGCGCAATACTGATCACCAGTCTCAAAATAAGCGTTGTTGCTCCTGCTCCTTCATGGGCACCGGTAACCATGATCGTTTTGGTTTTCTTGTTCGGGTTAGCATTAAGAATCGTCTCCCGAATTCGCTGTATCTCTAAGGACATGTAGGGATCCATGAGCCGGAAGTTATTTTCCCCATCCGAATGTTGGACCAAAGAAGGCGCTTCGCCGGGAATTATTGTCTCGCTTTTTCTATGAAAAGTTGGCGCCTCGGCCACAGCCGCACGGTGTTTATTAAACTTATTCCCGATCATCCCGGACAGACATGTTAAGAACCCCCATCCGAGGCCGGCGTGGATGGTGAAAAAAACAGGGAGTAGATGGCGCAGATATCTGAACCCGTGTTTGTATGCGATCCCTATGGAGGTAAATAGAGAGACCAGAGAATAGAACCCATATATGATACCGAAAGCAAGAAAAAAAATAGGGGCGATCAGGCTGAGCAGCGGCGCCAGAATCAGACCGCCCATGAACGCGGAAGGAATGAGAGTGTTGATGCTAAAGGCTCCCGAGTGTTTTTCTATGAGACGGAATCTCCCTACCCCGTATCTTTTCATCTGTTGGAAAAGGGCGCTAAGCGTTTCCCGTGGATAATACTTGATGGTGAGGGAAGGACTCATGTAGGTTTTTATTCCGGCCTCTTCCACCCTGAAATTGAATTCCACATCCTCACAGGCATCAAAGGCCTCATCTACGTATCCCACCTTTTCGAAAACCTCTTTGCGGTAAATGGCCCCGTTGCTGACCGGGCTAACGTATCCCTCCGCCTCCGAGAAGATAAGAGAACTTCCGCCATGACCAAACCGGGAAGCCCTGGCCAGCGCAACACTCTTCTGAAACTCGTTGATGCCCGGAGGATCCAGAGGCTGGGGCCTGCCGAGACACTCTGCCCCGCTCTTCTTTAGGGACGCGGCAATGTTATGAAAAATCTGGTCTGTCGGAACGTAACAGTGGCCATCGACCACCATGAAAACGTCGCCTTGCCCCTGTCGAAAACCTACGTTCCTTCCAGCACTAGAGAGTCGCTTCGGGTTATCCAGAAGAATGACATTGGGATACTTTTTGCTTAAATCATTCACGATGTCCCTGGTTTGATCACTGGACATACCATCGGCAACAATGATCTCGAACCTGTCCTGTGGATAGTCCTGGGTCAAGAGGCTCTTTAACGTTGACTTAATGTGAGTTTCCTCATTCCTCACCGGCATGACAATTGTAATAAATGGTAAAGATTGCATGGAAATAACTCCTCATAAATATTGTTCATATGCGAACGTGTCCCACGTCGTCAATGCACTCATTGCATCTTTAATGCCAACACGTTCGGGCTGGCAGCGACGTTAAAATATGCTATTATTTATGATGTTTAGAGAATATTTCATTCATGAACAGAGAGAGGCATGTTGTTATGTGTGTATCAAATTGAAACGTGGAAAATATCCATTTGCATGGAATGTATTAAAGTGAGGCGTCTAAAAAATCTTCCTTATCCTGACCCCCATTTTGTCGAGTCTTCCTGAAATGAACACTTTATTGAAAAACCTGGTCTTTATGAACACGGCAGATCCTGCAATGGCACTACCCAGTTTAACATTATTGTGTATAGAGATATTGTTGGTACTATTGATCGAAAATAATGCCAGATCGAAACCCATTTCATGAACTGTTTTAAATGTGAAATCAGCTATTGCCTTGTGAATCGAAAGGTTCCGAAAAGTCGGATAGACAAACGCCTTAAAAATATAGGCAGCATTCGTCGGGAGATCAAAGACGATGCTTTTCGTTCCGGCAAAGGACATTTCGGCTGTGCTATATAGGGCATAGCCAATAATTTCCTCTTTATGCTTCGCGCATATACAGTGCCACCTGCCAGTTACGATTTTTTCTTCGAGGAACTCCCACGGATATGATTTCAAATCTGTTTCCTTATTCAGATAGACCTCTGATAATTCCTCTGGTGAAGCATGGCCAAAAGAAATGGGAATTTTTGCTTGGAAGCTTGAGTTGCATTTTCCGGCTTCCCAAACAAATACGAATACCTTCTGATAATAAAAAAGTCGATCCAATATTTTCTGGACGAATAATTTTGTCATTTCAGAACCTGTCCTCAGGGAATATGTCATCGCCTGCCATCATCAGTCATTGTTTTTAAGAAACGGGCTCAGTTTATGGAGACCATATTTATTTATCTTCCGATAAAAAGTCGCCCGCCCCATGCCCAATTGCTTTGCCGCCATAGTCAGGTTACCCTTTGTTCCCTCAAGGGCATGGAGCATGGCCTTTTTCTCCAGATCATCCATAGACATGATCTCCGACGGAGATTGCAAAACTTCAATTGCTGGTTTTGGCTGCCCTGCAGGTTCCAGGCAGTTTTTGGGGAGTATCCTGGTTAGCTGAGGGGGAAGGCAGGAGAGCTGGAGCTTATCTGTGTCACAAATCACCATCGCCCTATAGATCACGTTTTCCAGTTCACGTACATTGCCGGGCCAGTCATAATCCATAATGACATCCATAACCCGATTATCTACCAGGCGGATTTCCTTCCCTGTCTCCTTCTTGTATTTCCTGAAAAAGTGACTAAGCATTGATGGAATATCTTCTTTCCTTTCACGCAGAGGCGGAAGTGTGATCGGGTAAACCGCCAGACGATAATAGAGGTCTTCCCGGAATGCCCCATTTTCCACTTCCTTTTTCAGATCCTTGTTGGTGGCTGAAATGATGCGAACGTCAACCTTTATTTTATTTCGTCCCCCTACAGGTTCGACGATCTTGTCTTGAAGAAAGCGGAGAAGTTTTATCTGCAGAGCCGGCGTCATCTCACCTACCTCATCGAGGAAGAAGGTTCCACCTTTCGCCATCTCAATTTTTCCCACCTGTGACTGGAGTGCCCCGGTAAAAGCCCCTTTTTGATGACCGAACAGCTCACTTTCCTGGAGGTGCTCAGGAATTGCTCCGCAATTGACGGCTTCAAAAGGCCCGCTTTTTCGTGCGCCATGATAGTGAATAGCACGAACTACGAGTTCCTTACCCGTTCCACTTTCACCCTGAATGAGGACGTTAATATTGTTTTCGAGAACCTTCTCAATCTGCTCGAAAACTCTGGCCATGGCAGTAGATTTACCAATGATATTATCGAACGAATAGGCATTGCCAAGCTCTTTGCGAAGCTGGCCGATCTCTTTGGCCATGGCATATCTTTCGACTGCCTTCTTCAGTGTGGTTCTGAGTCTATTACGATCAATGGGCTTGCCGATATAGTCATAGGCCCCCAGTCTCATTGCAGCTACGGCATCTTCGATACTATCTTTGGCCGTTACCATGATAACTGGTAGCCTCGCATCAAACAATTGTATTCTTTCCAGAACCTCTAATCCGTTCATACCAGTCATCATAATATCCAGGCAGATCACCTCCGGACCTTCTTCGATTGCATCCAGACATTGCGTACCATTCTCAAAAGCCCTCACCCGGTACCCTTCAGCCTCAATCCAGTAAGTGAGCAGTTTTCTCAGATTAGGCTCATCGTCAACAACAAAAATCAGTGATTTACTCATCGTCTCCGTCCATTATGGTCAGCACGCTGTTAATACAGACTGCATAACCGATTTCCTCACCAGACAATATTTCTCAATATAAAGTGTCTCATTTTAACACAAATCTCCGGGCTATGGAAATTGTTTTGTCAACCCATCACCAAGATATTCATAAAATGTTCAATCGCTTACGTTAATTGTACTATTCATGAGAGATCAACCCTTTTTCAATATGGGGCCAGCTATATGGCCAGTCAATATATCTCTCTTAGGAGCCGGATAGCTCTCCAGAGCAGTGTCAATGGAAGTGTATATGTCAAGAGCTTTATCCAACCCCGCCATTCTGAAGACATCCCGTACCTGACCCTGGACATTGGCTATTTTAACAGTTCCACCTGAACGTCGACATCTTTTTACCATATAAACTATTGCGCCTATTCCTGCGCTATCAATGAATTCAACTTCTTTTAGATCAAGAAGCAGCTCGGTTCCATCAACGGCCACAATGCCTTCTATCTCACTTCTCGCATGTTCTATGGCGTCTGCAGACATGTTTCCTTTTATCATAATGATGCTGATGCCGTCTGATGTTCTATGAATGATATCCATAATAGTTCCCTCCATCTCCTTTTTTCCGAATCAAGGTCTGCTGATCACCATAACAGTGACATCATCATCTGCCGGTGTTAAGTCGCGAAAGTCACTCACCCCGTCAAGCAGGGTTTGAGTCAGCGCTTCAGGATCAAGGCTACCATTCCTCCTCACTGCTTCCTGCAGACGTTCAATACCATAGAGCACCCCATCCTTGTTTGTTGCCTCGAGAACACCGTCTGACACAATGATGAACCTGTCATCTTGGCCAATCAACGTCTCTATTTCAGGAAACACCGCACCTTCATCAAGCCCTAACAGCGGCCCACGATCTTCAATGAGCTCCAATGTCCCTTCACTGGAACGCCACCACAGAACAGGCAGGTGACCCGCGTTTACGGAAACAATCCGGTTTCTGTCTTTGCCCAGCCTGAAACAGATAAGCGTGGTAAAGATATCTTCAAGCGACGAATCATCACACAGCAAATTATTCAACTGACCGATGCCACTTGCAAGGGCGCCGCAATTTTTTAGATAAATGTGAAAAACTGTTTTTAGATAAGCCCAGTATGTGCTTGAAAAATACTTAGCTTTCATCCCCTTTCCTGCAATATCCCCCAGGATAACGATCGAAGACCCATCGCTGTAGTTAAAGACCTCTACATAGTCTCCTGATGCGACATCAGCCGGGAGAATGCGAAAATGAAGGTTAAAGCCGTTCTGCATTAATGTCGTGCCACCACAATTCTGTCTTACATATCCGGTTTTCAAATCCTCGAAGAAGCTCTGCTTATAGATTTTGGCCCGGTCAAGAATCTGTCGAACCCGAGACAGGAGTGTTTCACGCTCGACAGGTTTTACAAGGTAATCATCAATACCTAAAGTGAGTCCCCTTTTCCGATCATCGCTTGTGCCCATAGCCGTTATAAACATGAATGGCATGGCATCTGTTCTCGTCTTATTCCGCAGAGCCTCTTTAAGTGCGTATCCATCCATTTCGGGCATCATAATGTCTGAAATAATCAAATCCGGCGTTATTTTTCGAAGCAATTCAAGCGCCTGAATACCGTTAACGGCATGAGTTATCTGGTACTGTTTTCCCAAATTATACTCCAGCAGCAACCTGAAATTAGGATCGTCTTCCACGATGAGAATGCTTTCCCGTTTCATCACTTCGCCCCTTTTCCAGTGAAAACCACAATAATTGTTGCAAGTAAGATGGATAAATCCGTACGTAAGAAACTTCCCAGGCGCGTCAGGGAGGCGCCATAGCCGTGATCGTATATAAGCTTTTCTTTGACGCTGTCAATGGATGTGTCATAACCGCTATATATCTGGGCAAGCCCCGTGATGCCTGGCTTCACATCCATAATCCGCTCTTCGTAAAAAGGAATCTGCGTGGCGAACTTGTCCACAAAAAATGATCTTTCAGGACGCGGCCCCACCATGCTCATATCACCTTTCAGGACATTGACCAATTGGGGTATCTCGTCGAGACGCGTTCTTCTAAGAAACGCTCCCACCATGGTCACGCGGCGATCGTTTTCCGTGGCCCATACTGGACCTGTCTCTTTTTCAGCATCTATAAACATGGTCCGGAACTTAATCATCCTTATTCTCCTGCCGCATAAACCGACTCTTTCCTGAAAAAACAGGACGGGCCCACTTGATTCGAGCTTAATTGCCAGAACAATTAGGGGCCACAAGGGCAAAGAAAGCAGCAGACCGATTATCGAAAAAAGAATATCCATGCTTCGCTTTAATATTGAGACATATTGATTCATATTTTGCTCCTTCTGTTTATCATTAAGAATTATGTGCTCCCTGTTGCTTCACTTCACCGCCAAGGCCAACTTCTGGGGCCAGCGAAGACTTGAGATACCAGGTAATGGTCCGTAAAAGACCATCTTCCAAACCAATCAGTGGTTTGTACCCAAGCATCATTTCGGCTTTAGTAATGTCGGCAAGGGAATGTTTGACATCCCCGGCGCGCTCATCAGCATAAATGGGCATGACGTTTTTATTCATCGCCCTACAGATTGCCTTAACGAGCTCGTTAAGCGTTACGCGTTTCCCACAACCCCCGTTGAAGACTTGACCGGCCACCCCGGGAGCTGTACACGCCCTGAGGTTCATATCTATAATGTTTTCTATATAGGTAAAATCCCTTGAATGTTGTCCATCTCCGTAGATAACAATCGGCTTACCGTTAAGCATTGAGGTAATGAATTTCGAAATTACTCCGGAGTAGGGGGAAGAGGGATCCTGTTTAGGTCCAAAAACATTGAAATAGCGGATAGCAACAGTCTCCAACCCGTACAGGGCATGGAAAAGCCGGCAATAAGACTCCCCGACATATTTGGTCAGGGCATAGGGTGAGAGGGTATCTGGAGGCATGTCTTCCCTTTTGGGCAACTGATTTGAATTCCCATAATAAGAGGAAGAAGCGGCATAAACCACCCTTTTGACACCGGCCTCCCGGGCAGCCATGAGGATGTTTAATGTGCCTTTGATGTTGGATTCCTCGCTTTCCAACGGATTGTCAATGGAACGCTGAACTGAAGGAATCGCGGCCTGGTGCAGGACGTAATCCACGCCTTCCGCTGCGTCCCTTGCTTCCGCCTGATTTCGAATATCACCGTAAATAAACTCGATATCATTCAGGAAAGGCATAATATTTTCAATCTTTCCCGTCGAGAGATTGTCGATGACTCGCACCGCGTTCCCTTTCTCGAGAAGTCTTTCAACCAGATTTGAACCTATAAAACCGGCGCCGCCGGTAACCAGATATTTAGCCATGTTTTTATTGTTTCCTTTCTTGCTTGATAATGGAGTTGCCTCCTTGACTGACTCTTTAAGACATAGATCACAGTAAGTATGAGACTCCCTCACATCAGCTCTAAAGTCTTCCTTTTTGCCGATACTTACACCGCACCTGCAACACCTTATGATCAACATCTCTTTCCCCTCTATAAAAGCTGACACGCCTCTACTACCCAAATATGAGCAGATCTCCAGCCCCACAAGTATCTACAGGCACCAATATTCAATGCCTTTCTCTTGAGCCTCGATGGGATTAAACATGCCCTTGACATCCATAATAATCGGGAGGCCATTGCGGCACAATCGGGCGATGCTGGATAACCCGAGATTTTTGTAATAGCTATGGTTCACCGCAACGATGACTGCGTCGGATCCGGTAAGCTCATCTAACTCCTTAATCTCCAGCTGATGATGAGACAAAACTTCCTTTTTGTCAGCCAGGGGGTCGTGAATGTTGACCTCTATTCCGTAATCCAGAAGTTCTTTGACGATATCCATAACTTTCGTGTTTCGAATATCAGGAACATCCTCTTTAAAAGTCAGACCCAGAATGGCCACCTTTGTTCCCTGGATCTGTTTTCCGGCTCTCATGAGAGTTTTGACTGTACGCTCCGCAACATACTTACCCATGCCATCGT
>SESG01001986.1_pt1 | contig 14702 bp, 13 predicted proteins | sample 3171421 | NCBI WGS metagenome assembly SESG01 (sample SAMN10866946, study PRJNA518727) | freshwater metagenome | biome: subpolar coniferous forest; feature: holomictic lake; material: water; isolation source: holomictic Lake 227, 6 m and 8 m depth | place: Canada: near Kenora, Ontario | collected... | reverse complement strand
ATCTAACATAAAGATTGAACCAGTGCAAATTATTGTTGAATCATCCGAAGCAAGCGTAAAACTAAAGTGAAAAATCGATAACCAGTTAGCCAGTTTTTCTTTCTTTATCCCTGATCTGAATTTTGGTCGATATCATCAGTGCTTGCTCGCAGACATGATTCAAATGCCATTGGAACTAAGAAATCCGAAAAAAGTAAACATTTCCCCTTATAATTAAAGGTATTATCAAGGGGGGTTTGTAGACTTTTTACAGATTTTGTCCTGAAGTAGTCAAGTCTCTTATCAGTTACAATACCGGGTAGTCGATATAGCCTCTTTCTTCACCTGCATAAAAGGTCGTTATGTCGGGGGTATTAAGCGGAGCGTTCTTCCTGAAGCGTTCAGGCAGGTCTGGATTTGCCAAGAAAAGGGAGCCATAGGAGATAAGGTCAGCTTCACTTTTTTGAATCGTAGCATTTCCTTTATCTGCGTCATAGCCTCCATTTAATATAAAAGTTCTATTAAATATGCTGCGAATAATCGAGGCAAATTGTGCCCCAGGTGCTACACGCATCGGTTCTCCAACGCGCTCTATCATATGAAGAAATCCAAGGTTAAAGCGGCTTAGTTCCTCTGCAAAATAGCAAAAGGTTTCATGTGGATTCGAATCATTCATTGAATAATTTTGGAAGTGGGGTGAAATTCTATATCCAACCCTTTCTGCACCAAATACATCAATAACAGCTTCAACGACTTCAAGCGGAAGACGCGCTCGATTATGCAAACTACCACCATATTGATCTGTTCTGTGGTTTGAACCGTCTCTCAAGAATTGATCAAGCAAATAGCCATTGGCTCCATGTATTTCGACGCCGTCAAAACCAGCCGCTTTTGCGTTCACGGCTCCTCTTCTAAATTGATTGATGATACTTGGTATCTCTTCGAGTTCAAGAGCACGTGGTATCTCCATTTTCTTCTTGCCAAATGGAGTATGGATGTCGCCTTCAACGGGAAGTGCAGAAGGTGCAACAGGTAGTTCTCCACTGAGAAAATCAGGATGTGATACCCTTCCTACATGCCAGAGTTGAAGGAAAATCTTGCTTCCTGATTGGTGAACCGCGTCAGTCACTTTTCTCCAACCTGCAACCTGCTCAGAGGAATAGATTCCAGGGGTACGAATGTAGCCAACTCCTTGAGAGCTAACTTGCGATCCTTCCGTGATAATTAGACCTGCTTGGGATCTCTGTACGTAATACGTAATGGATAACGGATTGGGGATATTCCCTTCAATCGCGCGACAACGGGTCATTGGTGCCATAACCATGCGGTTCGAAAGTCTGAAACTACCTAATTCGTACTGAGTGAATAGATCCATATGCGTTGTCTTCTACCTAAATGTACTTCTTTCTTATCATTTGACCCAGAAATCTCAGGGATTCATTGGCGACGCCTCAATGGACTTCAACCGCAATTTTGCAGACTTGACACAGGTAAGATGAAGATTCGGGGTGTTATGGCTCGCAAAGGTGACACACCTGAATATGTGCGCCGGATGCAACCGGAGTTGTTCGAAGTCCTGGTACATGCTGGAGCTTGTGGGCGCGGATGTAAGGGATCTTGCCATCCAGCGCAGGTTGAGCAGGGTGAACTATTCGCGAAGATGTGCAGGAACTTCGGATGTTAAGGCTTGTCAGATGCAAGGTTGCAGTTGGCTCCGGGAATCGAGGTCGGATATGTGATGAGGGATGCCAAAAAGTGGGAAGAGGATACTGAAAGGGATGATTCGGAGTTTGATGCTGAGTATTATGAGAGGCTGCTGGGAGGAGGCTTGGGATTTTCAGGTGACAGGATTAAGATTAAGGTGTCGAGAAAGTATTTATATTCGAAACATCAATTTTAATGTAGAAGCGGCACTGAAATTGGGCTAAAATCGGAGCGCAGCGAAGAGATCTTATCATCTCTGAGCAAGCGTGGTTAAAGGCGCAGGACTTAAGATCCTGTCTCGCAGGAGTTCGCGGGTTCGAATCCCGTATCCCGCATAAAAACCATCAATTAAATGGCGATTTTTTTGAAGATCAAGAAGATTTAACGGGCAGATATTTGACCGACAGGTATATAGACTAAAGTGCACCTCGTTAATAGGCTTCATTTGCATTGATTCAAAAAAGCTGTTGAGATGTTTTTGCGAGCACCGATCGGTTCTTTGGAATCGATATAAAGGATAAATAGAAAAAATGAGATTTGGAAATGGCAGAGACGGCTTGAATATTGGTCCAGGAGAGACGACAGACGTGGCATGTTCCGATTTGGGACGTGGTACCGTGACACCTTTCCCTGAAAAAAAGGATCCAGGCCTGCATATTCCCAGGAATGCTTGCCAAAAGCACAGGCGAAAGGCCTGCTAAGCAATCAAGGCGATATTAAAAGGATTTGATTATAATATTATTGTCATTTCGTTTTAACAAAGTAGCATTCTTCCCCAAGTGCCTCTGCAGCCGGTTGAAGTATCTCTCCGTATTAAGAGACAACAGATACGACTCAACCAGTTTCTTTTCGGATCCACATCAAAGGACTTCAACCAAATCGAAGGTCGAAACTTAGAATTATCTAGAGGCAAGAATGTCATTTGGAAATTTAAATATCATAGATCCGCTTTGCCGAGCATTGGCCAAGGAAGGATACACTGCACCGACTCCCATACAGACGCTGGCTATACCCCATCTTTTGAATGGAAAAGACCTGATGGGCATCGCTCAGACAGGCACAGGCAAGACCGCAGCATTCGTGCTGCCCATATTGCAAAAGATATCAGAACAGCACAGGCCCTCCCCCCCCGGAGTTCCGCGCGCTCTGATTATCGCACCTACCAGAGAACTGGCCGCACAGATAGACCAGAGCTTTGCCACATACGGCCAGTTTATGCGTTTCCGGCATACAGTCGTATTCGGTGGGGTTCGTCAAGGGCCACAGGTCAAGATGCTTTCTCAAGGCGTCGATGTCCTGGTTGCCACACCCGGCCGGCTGCTCGACCTGATGAATCAGGGCTACATTATGCTGAGGGGCGTAGAGTTCTTCGTCCTGGATGAGATAGACCGCATGCTTGACATGGGTTTCATCAAGGATATGAAAAGGATAGTCGCAGCTCTGCCGCCAAAGCATCAATCGCTTTTCTTCTCGGCCACAGTGTCCCGGGAGACAGGCGAGTTTGCAGAAAAGCTTCTCACCGATCCCGTACGCATCGAGGTCACTCCCCAGGCCAGCACTCTCGAGTGCATCAAGCAGAGCGTTTTCTTTGTGGATCAAAACAATAAGTTTCCGCTATTGCAGAGGCTTATCGTAGATGAAGATATGGAACGCGTCTTGATCTTCTCCCGAACCAAGCACCGGGCGGATAAGATCGCTGAGGCGCTCAACAAGAGCAGGATCAACGCAGATGCCATTCACGGCAACAAGTCGCAAAACCAGCGCACCAAGGCCATGCATGATTTCAAATCCGGCCGCTTGCGGGTACTTGTGGCAACGGATATTGCCGCGAGGGGAATTGACGTTGATGAAATATCCCATGTGATTAACTTCGATCTGCCCAACGAGCCGGAGAGCTATATCCATCGCATCGGTCGCACGGGGCGTGCCGGGGCGGATGGCAAAGCATATTCGTTTTGCGCTGCAGATGAACGCAATTTCCTGCGCAGCATTGAACGGCTGATACGGACGAAAGTAGCAGTCATGGAGCACCAGTACCATTCCGAAACGGCAAAGATGGCCGTGGGGGCCGCAGCCGAGTCTGCCAATTCCTATCGAGGGAGGGCCACGGCCAGAGGGTCCAGACAGGAGAGCGCGCACAAATCAGCACCCAGAAAGCCGTATCCTGTCAGGCGACGCTAGTTAGGTTGAAAAAGACTGGAAAATCCGGGTTGAGGCTATTTTATACCAAAAATAGCCGACTACTTTTTTATGGATTGTCATACTTGTTATAAATTCTTTTTAAGCTCATAAAATATCACGCTAAGGTCCTTTCTTAAAGTTATTAAGAATAACGCTGCAAATATGAACGCAGTTATCCAGCAGGAGTATTTTGCGTAATGACCTATCGCCGTAGCAAAGCCAAATAGGAAAAGCGAAAGCAAAATCATGAAACTAAGCTTTCTCAGATCCATGTCGAAGTACTTTTTAGCGTAAAACAGAGGAACTATTGTGCACACGATAGTTCCTATGATGTAACCTGCTGCAGCACCGTCGATCCCAAACGTTGGTATGAGGTAGGGCCAAACAGCTATGCTCACTAAAGTACCAAAAATGGCGGCGAATGCTGGGATTCTAACGTACTTTGTTCCAACTAAAGCGCTGACGGCGGGCAAAACCATGGTAGCAAGACATAAATCCAATATTAGCGTTTGGAGTGAAAAAGCTGCTTCTTTGAACGCGGGTGTAAATAGTAAGATAAGTATTTCTTTAGATAAAATGATTAATATGCCACCCAAGAAGAATACTGCCATGGAGAGCCATACTGTTGTAATATCCAGTAATTTCTTGATTGTATGAACATCGCCAGCTCCATACGAAGAAGATATGGTAGGAAGAAGGACACGTCCAAGGATTGTTGGCGCGTACATAAGAATCGTTGTTATTGATATGGCAGCCGAATAAAACCCAACCTGTTCAGGAGATAGATAAATTCCAATTGATATATTGGCTATATATGCCTTGGATGTGCTGGCTAATGTTCCAATCGCAGCGATGATGCCATAGATCCCAATATATCTACTTAAAGCAAATGACTTCTTTGAAGGCCGAAAGTATTCTTTTAAGCTAACTACGCCCAATAAGGTGAATAGAAGATAGTATGCCAGAAATGGCCACAGCAAATTCTGTCTCCATACGAATATGTCTGCCCCAAGGACCAGAAAAAAAAGCGCAGCAGAAACAAGTTCTAACTTAAGATATTTATCGATAGCATTGAGGCCGTAAAAGCAGCCCCTACAAAAATGGTGAGCTGATATTAATAATATAAGCGGAAGACTGATCATAAATATGCTTTTGTCTATTTTGATATATTGCAGCATGTAATTCTGCAAAGAATAAGTCGCAACTATTAGAATCAATGATCCAATCAGCAGCCACCGCAAAAGCAAAGCAAAAGTGTTTTTCCTATCACTATCTGAGGGAAATTCGCTCAAGAATTTTGTAGCGGAGCTTTCCGTTATTATTGAGATGGCCAAAGAAAGCAGCATGGTAATGGAAATGATTAAATTCATTTGACCCAGGATATCTGCATTAAAGCTTTTTGCAACCGCAATGCTGTAAATTACTCGAGTCAGTCCTGTAAAGGCAAGCGCGAGTCCTGTGAGAATAGTATTTTTAATCATTATTTGTTTGCTAAACATAATTTACATCCACTATAAATTAATAGTTCATATCATATATATTAATGTCATCGCTGGCATATATATTGTTTATGGCGATATCGTTGATCTCTTCTGGCAGTTTGCTTTTTAAAATCGGTGCGTGTTTATTCAAAAAAATGTATTTTATATTTATATTATTATGATTTTTTAGTATATTCCACATATTCGAATTAGTTGAATAATAATCAATAGGACTAAATATATTATTTTTGAATGTAAGTCCTGTTCTTGCCGAATATTTGTCTACAAGAATCATTTCGTCATTATTCAAATTCGTGGAGCAAAATTTTATGGCAGAGGACTCAATTCCTGTCTCATTGAATATATTCGGGGTTAAAATTATGGCAAAGGCACTAATAATAATCAGTCCGGTAATTGCTAATATTTTCCAATTCTTGTACCATTTGCTTACGATAATCTGTAGAAATATAACGAAAAATAATGACGCCATTAATATAGTGCTAGAAAATAGATCTACATGAATTGAAACAATAAAAATCGCCAATGAATATGCGTAAGATATAACTCCGACACTATCACAAAACGCATCGGTTTTCGTGCATTTCATATTATTATAAAGCAACATCAATGCAAAACCAACCAAAAACATGAATACCGTAATCCCAAAAAAGCCGAAATCCAGGTATGGACCTCCAAGAATACTGGCTGTAGTTCCACTTTCCAGATTTGTTCCCCGAACCAGCGATATAAAACTACTTGGTCCTAATTGAATTCCGGGCTTGATTACTTCCAAGCTCATTCGGAAAAATTGGCCATGAAGCCATCCGCTGACGGGAAATAAACGCACGATATCCGAAAATACCGTTGCTCCTTCATGACATGGCAAGTGTGCTGCAATAAGGATGTTTGGATATCCGTGGGGGTTAAGATAATCAAACGAAGAGGAACCAATTGTTTTTTGAAGGCGATATTGTTGAAGCCCAACGATAATTAATCCTAAAATGAATCCTGCGATTGAGAGATAAATTAGTTTAATCCTTCTAAAAGAGACGTTTATTATTACTATAAATGTTAGAAGGAAAACTACAACAAGAATTCTATATGCAGTAAATAATGAAGTGATTATGCCTATTGCGAAAATGAGAACGATATATAATATTTTCATCCTATCACTAATCGCTTCATTTAATTTAATCGATAAATAATAATTTAATGATAATGGTAATATAATAATAGCAGATAATATTTTGGGAGACATGGCTAGGCGTATGCTCGGATCTAATAGTGGCACTCCATAAAAAATGGTTTGTATTGTCATGGCGATAATTGCACCAAATATAGATATTGAAATAAACGCGAGAATTAATTTTCCAATATTTGAACTCTTTTGACATTGGCAATAAAGAAAATCGTTACGCTTAAACGCTCTCGTTGAGACACATGCACCTATAAAATAAAATATAATGCCAATAATAATAAATATAATAGACTCGCGTGATGGATATGGTAGGTTTGTTAACTTAATACATCCAAATGTAAAATACAAAATATATATACTCGGAAATAGATAATATGGTGAAAATAAATCTATTTTGAATATCTCAATTGCATGTGGAAGCATAGTCCTTTGCAAACCTCTTTTCATATTCTCAAATAGACTCCATAAACGTCTAAGGATCTCCACACCTGCATATTGCTTTTTCCAATTCATATTTATATTTCGGCTCGTCAGCTTCATCTAATCTCCAAAGAGATCCGTCTTGAGAATTTCACTATATGTTATCATTAATTTATTTGTTATCCGATCCCAAGTAAACTTCTTTGCGTATTCTTGGATATACTTCTGATCCCACCCTTCATTTAGCACAGTGAATATCGCTCTCGCTAACCCTTCACTATCCCTTGATTCAACTAGTATACCCAGCTTGTCATCTATGACAATTTCCTCGCTGCCACCGTTTCTCGTTGCCACAACGGGCTTGCCGCAGGCCATAGCCTCGATCTGCACGATCCCGAAGCTCTCGCTCAGGCTTGGCAGGACAAAGACATCGCAGGCATTCATCCAGAGAGCGATCTCTTCACGAGGCTTGTTTCCTCCTGCCAGGATGACATTATCTTGAAGGCCATACTTATTTATAAGCGACGAAAGGCTATTTTCCAAGGACCCCTGGCCTACGATATAGAGCATTATATCTTGTCTTATAACCAAAATTTTTTTCATGGCTTCAATCAGATATTTCTGGCCTTTGTAAGCTTCCAGGCTGGCTATGTTGACGAGGATCGTCTTATCTAAAGGCAATTTGAGCTTTATGCGCGCATTATTCGAGTCCATTGGGAAAAACAGGTCTTGGGAATAGCCATTTGGTAAGAACATCAGTTTAGACTCATCGATCTGTAATCGTTTGAATTCCATTAGATCTTTTTTATTAACCCGGATAATTTTATCTACAGAATTCCATGTATAAATTATGTTCCTGTTATTCGATAGAATCTCCCTTAAAAACACATCATGGTCTTCATGCACAGTTAGAATCACAGGCGTTTTATAGTCTTCTTTGAGCTTTGCTCCGACATATCCTGAGGGATACGTGAAGTGTGCGTGTATTAAATCAAAATGCATTTTTCTTCTTCTTATTATTTTCTCCACAACTTTAAATGCTTCATCCCCTCGCCACCTCCTTGAGAACTCAAACGGCAGAGTAAAATACCTGGCAAAAAATACGCTTACATTATCGTACTTATAATCCTTTGCAAAGGCATCTCTCCGCCATCTGGGGTTCATGAACGAGAATTGAGAGAGAAACCTGGGGACAAAGGGGGTCAATGCGATTACATCGATATGGGCAACGTAATTTTTCAAGCAATCGACCTGGCCCTTCACAAAGGATGAGCTTATTGTATCCTTTTCATGGGGATACCGGTCAGATATTATCAATAAATTAGACTTTTTTAACATCATATTCTTTTCTGGCTCCCTCTTTTCTTATCTGCCATAGATGTCAATATTTCAGATATTTTTTTGCTTGCTTTTCCTTCTCCATATACTCTGGGGCGCTCTCCTTGGGGGCTAAAAATATTTATCATTTTTTTGATTTTTTCTTTATCCGTGCCAACCAATACATTCCATCCCATTTCCACAGTTTCAACCCATTCTGTATTCTCTCGGAGGGTGATGCAGGGTATTCCCAGCATAAATGCCTGCTTTTGAATTCCCCCTGAGTCGGTCAAAACTTTCTTGGCCCCCTGCAAGATCCTCAGGAAATTTAGAGAACCAAGTGGCTTAATTATCAGAATATTATCCATTTTATTCAATAGAGGTGACAAAGAATATTTTTCTATAAACTTCTTGGTTCTGGGATGGATTGGGAATATAAATTGTTTACCCGATTCGTTGATTGCGAGAAGTATATTCTTCAAATTCTCAAAGCACTCTGTATTTTCTGATCTATGAAGTGTTATCAAAAAATATTTTTGCGCCTGCAGATGATATTCATCTAAAATATCTCGATTATTTTTAATAGAGTCCGTCTTCTGAAGCAATGAATCATACATTACATCGCCCGTATTAAAAACACATTCAGAAATTCCTTCATTAGAAAGATTGATTACTGCCGTGCTTGTAGGTGCAAAGAGCATATTCGAAACATGATCAACTACAACTCGATTTATCTCCTCAGGCATTCGCCTATCGAAACTCCTCAATCCGGCTTCGACATGCGCCAGAGGGATGTGCAGCTTTACAGCAGCTAGTGCCCCTGCTAAAGTCGTATTTGTATCACCAAATACTAATACGCTATCTGGTTCCTCTTTTATATATACGTCTTCAATGCTTTTTAGCATTATTCCCGTCTGGTATCCATGCAATCCGGATCCGACTTCCAGGTGGTAATTTGGCTCAGGTAGATCCAGCTCGTTAAAGAAAACCTTTGACATCTCATAATCGTAATGTTGACCTGTATGCACAAGAATTACATCATGTTTCTTTAAATTGTTTATAACTGGCTCTGCTTGAACGAATTCGGGTCTTACGCCTATAACACATGCAATTTTCATCTAAAACGTTCCTGGAAAGATGGATTTTCTTTCGTCATCCTTAAGCTCTCGGGATAATTCTCAATAAACCATGTCAGGAAAGCGGTCACATTAATTTTCTCTTTATACAATTTTTCTTTTTTATTTATCCATTTTTCCTTAAGATCTTGCTGTTGAATTAGCTCGATTGACTTTTCTATTGCATTTTCTGGCAGATTATAATTAAAAATTAGGCCATATATTTTTTCTAGCTCTATAAAGTTGCTCATATCATTTTGACCAACGAATGAATTGCATCGTACTGCTGGTGTGCCAAGACAAGCAGCTTCCGTTGTCGAGGTTTGTGTATCACCTACCAACATCGATGCATAATACAATGCATCATGCATTCTATGTTGTGGTATATCTAAGCTATATTTTTTGAGATCTAATGGCAGTTTTACCTCGGACGATATAAATACCTTCGCATATTTGCCTAATTCCTTGACCAATCTCCGTTTGTCTTCCAAAGAGAATCCTTTAATCCCGATATCATGGCTTGCATCGAAGGCGCTAAATCGAAGAATCACATATGGTTCATCTTTTAATACACCGAGTATTCTCAAAATGTCCGATTTGGGCTTGTACCAATTGGGATGAAGATATGCAAGTTCTTTGTATCCGCTAATTCGAATTTGCTTTTTGCCTAAATCCCCTGCAAATCCGCTAGGAGTTATAATTACATCCGTAAAGGGCATGGTTAAAGCTAGCGTTAATCTCGTAGGTTCCGAATCGGTAAAGGTGATAGAATGGCGTCCTAATAATTTACTAACCTGTGCAGAATATGGAGAGGATAAACTCACATAAATATCAGGATTAAATCTTTTAGATATTTTAATTAATTTATAATCATTTTTAAACATCGTAATTGCTTTATTAAACAATCCGGGGGTATTCTTTTCTAAATTTTCATAATTAAACTCATAGTAATCTAATAATTTTTTAACTATATTTTCTCGTTCTCTAATACATATCTTAATCTCATGATTATCTTTTTCTAAATTCTTAATAGTATATTTAAACAAATGGACGTCTGCCGGATGCCCTATATCAAATAATACCTTCATTTATTGTTAGCCCTCCTCACTTATTATTATCATCATAAAATCGCATTTTCTCTCAAATACACAATCCACACTAATCCTACCATTACAATTTCCATCAAATATATAAACACCACCACATCCCTCTCATAGACCTTCCGCTTTATATTTCTTAGTACCGCAATCGCCAGATGCGTGGTATCATATATCTTATCATAGGGCTGCTCCAGGCTTCCATCCTCGTTCACCTTGGCAAATGCCTCTACATTGAGCCCCTTTCGCATGGGCAGAATGAAGTCAATTACATAAGGTATGAAGAGTAAAATCGCAATCTTTTCCATGTCTCCCAAAATCGCCACGCAGGCTACGAGCGCGCCCACGGAGTACGTCAGCGTGTCGCCGGGAAAAACCTTGGCAGGATACCAGTTGAAATAGAGAAATGCCAGCAGAGCGCCCACCATAACCAGGGCAAGAACAGATGCATCCGATTTACCATTCTGCAGCCCGACATAGCCAAGTACTAATAATATTATCACTCCCATCCCGGCCTCAAGCCCGTTATACCCACCCAGCAGGTTATAGGCGTTCGAAGCTCCGACTATTCCGAGGGGAACTATCAAGAGCGGATAGAGGATGCCCCAATCTATGGTGCCCAGAATGGGCAGGTTCATGGTGGAGTGCCCTGCGTTCACGACCATCATGGGCAGGGCGGCAAATAGAGTGAAGATCGGCTTCTGCCACTGCCGTAGCCCCTTCTTCCAGCCCAGGTGGTCATCCATCATCCCGATTATGCAGGTCATGAGCACGGTGCAGAGAACAGCCATGAGATCAATGTATTTCGGACTATGCAAGTAGAAAGTCATGAGGCCGATATAGGCCAGCATCCCAAGCACAAAGCCGAAGACGACGCAGATCCCACCCATCTCAGCAACCTTTGGCTTACCGGGCTTGTTCATATCATAACCATGCAGGCCGATCTTCAGAGCTTTACGAATCCACTTAGGTGTAATAATCAAAGTGGTTAGAAAGCTGATCAGCACGCACAGAGAAAGCAAGAACTCCATATCAAGAAGTTCATTAGGGCTTCAACATAATCAATTTTGCCCTATTAGCGTTAGATATTGAATGCATACGCGTTGATGCACCAGATCTGCAGACCGAAAGCAACTATCATCAAAATCGATTCGGTGCGTGCGCGAGCTTTGTCGTATCACAAAATGTTCAGCAGCTTATCTGGATCTTCCTTTACCGTAATCCTAAAATGAATCTCGTATTCAGAACCAGTCCGCGTCTCACTAACTGCGGGTTTGGCTCCAGCTCCACGTATCTCAGAATTCGCAGATGACACCTTCACGGATACCTTCTTTAAGCCATAACGATAGATAGTACTGGAATTCTTGTGCATGATATCGATGTTGCCTCTGTCATTGACTATATTCCAGTCATCGCGACGTATCATATATCCTAAATTAGAGAGAAATGGTCCATCTGATGACGCTATGCGTACTTCTGGGATTACGGTACGAAAGCTGGTATTGTATGATTCCTTTAATTTTGGATCAAATATCAATAGGCCAACACTATCCATGATCTGAAGTCTGATTGCATTTGCGCCGCATAATACCAATGAGTAGCCATTAGGTGGTGGTAATAATTCCATCCGATCAAATCCGTCGTCTTGTCTTGATATGGTGCACGATGCAGCTTTATATTTCATTTTGGATAAGTTCACGACAGGATCTGTCATTTTGACCTGGCTTGTGTTCTCGGGCGTTATGTTTACATTTATCGTCTTTGAACTGGAGGGCTCAAGAGAGAAGGATCCAGACATTATGTCATGGCCATCATAGGTTACTTTATAATCATAGGCGGTCTGCTTTTTCTCATGCGATATGGTAGTGAATGCGAAATCGATCTTGTCGCCTATTTTGACCATACTGGGAAGCCTATCTGGATCTTCAAAATATATTTCTGAGAACTCTTCTTCGGTCGTATGGCTCGTCAGTACCAGCGCGCCAACAATTATTATTCCCAAGACACAGGCAGCAGCGAATGCATACGCTATGGTTTTTTCTGTGCCCTCCATATCATGCGTAGATATTGCAGGTTACATATAATCATTTTGATGAATGGTGAAACGCAGTGATGGATATAGCCACGATGCCTCTATTACTATTACTTTGATAATCCTGCGGTTGATTATACGAAGTTGCCCTAAGGGGTTGACGGGAGATAATTTACTCATTTCCAAAGGCATGCCTGAAATCACTTCGTTTAATGATAGCGATTTTCTTACTGCGGGAGCCAAAATTTGGATACTTTATCACCCGTCAGCCCTTAAGCCAAATTAAGATATTCCCTTAGTTAGTCTGCTCTCTGGAAACAGCCCTGCTTTATAAGCTTCTTCGCAATACCAGTGTGGTGCCCATAGGTCTTTACTATTGTGGTAGTTATTTGCTATACAATGCCCGAGACACATGTTCTTTACAATACACTCGCTGCAAATTCCCTTTAAGTGCTCATGTACTCCTTTGCGGATTTCCTGAAGTAAAATTGATTTTTCCCAAATATCCGCTAATTTATCTCGGGCTGCATTACCGAAAATAAGTTCCGGAATGGTTTCGCCAATACCACAGAGTGCATAGGAACCATCTGCAAGAACGCCTAGAATTCCAAGAACACCACAGGTCTGACATCCATTCCCGAGAGAACCAAACATCCTACTTAGAGGGCGAAATGCAAGTGGATGACTGGCAAACACCGTAAGCTTTGTCGACTTGGAAAGGCTATTTTCTAAATATTCATTGGTGGCGACAAGTTCCTCAATAGTTAAGGTTTCTCCATCTCGATGCATTATCTCTCCGCGTCCCACATTCTGTACCATATTAAATTTTATTGAACCGCAACCTAAGGATTCAGCTAGTTCTAAGAAATCTTCTTTTTGATTCTTGTTTCTCTTGTTCAAAGTCATGATAAGCTGGGGTTTAAGTCCTGCATCAACAAGGTTACGTACGCCATTTAAAGCAGCTTCGTAGCATCCTGGAACGCCCCGGAGCCATTCGTGCGTCTCGGCATCAGTACCGTCGATGCTAACTGAAACAGAAGGGTCTTTGCACTCAGCGATCTTTCTCGCCAAGATCGGAGAACAAAGGACGCCATTTGTTTCCACAACTAGCCTAAGCTTCTCTATCCTGGTCAACTCAAGAATATCTACAATTTTAGGATGGAGTAACGGTTCTCCTCCCGTGAGTTTTATGCTATTGAGGCCCAAGGGTTTTGCCTGATATATTATAGATCTGAATAGATCTAGGGGAAGGCTAGGATAAATCTGATCATCTTTTTGATACTTAGGTGCAACCCAGCAATGACGACAAGCCAAATTGCACCCTTTTGTTAGATAGAAATATAGCACGTTGAGTGGGAAACTCTTGTTGTCATGGATGGCTTTATTCATGGTGTCTCGCACCTTTTCGTGAGCAATGTGCCGCTAGCCTCAAGGAATCTCTTTAGACATGAATCTGGGCTGGGATGATATTCGTTGCCTAAAATGTTGTAGGCGACGGCAGGACAACCTCCCCTGCAATACTCAATGTAATCACATCCTCTGCAGAATTTGAAATCTTTGAGCGAAATCTTGTGTCTCTCCCTAAGTCTAATTAGCTGGGGATGATGGGACCATATTTCCGTTAGGTTATCTTCGTTTATTCTACCCAGCTCAATGTGGCTAAGCAAGCTACATGGTACAATAACCCCATCCGCCCGTATTGCTATATTCGTCATTGGACCTCCACAAGAGGTCAAATGACCAAAACCTAGATTTGATGGCTCTTCTAAGCCCTGTGCGAGGGATTTTTTCATTTTGTTCCATGCTTTCAAATTGGCAAGGGGCCCTGCCTGGGCTTGAATTCGATCTGAATATCTAATATTCAATATCTGAAGAGTATTCATCGCTAGATAGTGTTCATCTGGAGTAAGTTGGACTTGCTCTGCATTGTTTTTGCATAGCCCAAAATGTGTTGCACTATTTGTGGAGAAACTTGGCAGTCCTATTTCTTCTAGCAATAGTTCTGCGATATTTTCCAAATCGTTCACATTGTACCGATTGATGGTCACCCTTACAGTCAACGGAATTTGATAACTCTTTAGGCAGGCTATCCCTTCCATGGCTTTCTTGAAGCTTCCCACCCCTCGGCAGGCATCATGAATTTCAGGAACTGAACCATCTAGTACAGCTGGGCTGATA
>SESG01030609.1_pt1 | contig 14707 bp, 12 predicted proteins | sample 3171421 | NCBI WGS metagenome assembly SESG01 (sample SAMN10866946, study PRJNA518727) | freshwater metagenome | biome: subpolar coniferous forest; feature: holomictic lake; material: water; isolation source: holomictic Lake 227, 6 m and 8 m depth | place: Canada: near Kenora, Ontario | collected... | reverse complement strand
CGCCCTGCCGGAAGTAACGGACGACCTGGAGGCCAGGATACAGAGCCTGACCATAGCTGAATCGGAAAAATTCATACCATTTGACCACGCGGTATCCGCCGGCGTCATCAAAATTCTGGACTTTCACGAAAACTATTTTAAGCAGCTTTATTCTCTGTTAGACGCCGCCGCAATAAAGAAAGCCGGACTAAAAATCGCGGCGGATTCCATTCATGGCGCCGCCCGCACCTATTTGCGGCCCGCGCTTGAAAAACTCGGCGCGAAAGTTATCCCTCTACGGGAGAACAGGGACGTGCTTTTCGGCGGCCACCCGCCAGACACTGACGAGGAAAATCTTAAAGAGCTCAAAGCGGCAGTTGTAAAGAACCGGCTGAACCTCGGTCTGGCCTGTAATTGCGACGCCGACAGTTTTGGAATAATAGATTCCGACGGCACCTGGATCTCCCCCAACCTGGTGTTTGGACTCGCGCTCGAACATCTGGTTAAGAATCGCGGTTTCAAGGGTAAGATTGCGCGGTCACTAATGACCTCCCATTTCGCCGACGCGGTAGGCCGGCAATACGGCCTGACCGTAAGGGAAACGCCCGTGGGCTTCAAACACGTCGGGAATCTGCTGCGCACCGGCCAATATCTGATCGGCGGCGAAGAGTCCGGCGGGCTCTCGATAATGGGACACGCGCCGGAGCAGGACGGCATTCTTGCCTGTTTGCTCATGGCGGAGATGGTCGCCTATGAACGCCGGCCTATAAAGAAAATATTGGCCGAGCTCAACAAGAAGGTCGGCACTTTCGTCAACTCCAGGATCGACCAGCGCGTGGATAAGGGAGTCAACCTGGCCGCGGTGTTGGAGAAGCTCACTCACCGTCCGCCCCTGAACCTGTCCGGGGCCTCGGTATGGCGCATAGACCACACCGACGGGTTTAAATTTATAATGAAAGACGGCAGCTGGATGGGTCTGCGCCCCTCAGACGCTGAACCGACGATAAGAATATACGCCGAGGCTTCGACCAAGCCCCGGATGGAAGCGCTCATAGAGGCCGGTAAAAAAATAATAAACGGAAAATTTTAAGCCCTGACGGCATACACCGGGTTAGATTGAGAGGAGAAAAACATGGACGCTAAAATTAAAAAAGTAATAGCCAGAGAGATACTTGACTCGCGGGGTTTCCCCACGGTTGAAACCGATATACATTTAACTGACGGCTCTTTCGGACGCGCCGCGGTACCGAGCGGCGCCTCCACCGGCACTCACGAGGCCCTGGAACTCCGCGACGGCGGCAAACGCTACCAGGGCAAAGGCGTGGTCAAGGCCGTTGAAAATGTAAATGACATTATCGCTCCCGAGATCGCCGGCCTAAAAACAGACCAGGTTAAAATAGACGAGCTTATGATAGAGCTTGACGGCACCCATACGAAATCAAAGCTGGGCGCGAACGCCATACTCTCGGTCTCCATGGCTCTGGCGCGGGCCGCCGCGGCGTCCGCCAAGTTGCCGCTTTACGCTTACATTCGCAAAGCTTACGGCATAAGGCACAAGGACTTCATTATCCCGGCCCCGATGCTAAACATCGTCAATGGGGGCAAGCACGCCGATTCCGGCATTAATATTCAGGAATTTATGATCGTGCCTACAGGCGTCACCAAGTTTTCCGAGGCTATACGCGTCGGCTCGGAAATATATCACACGCTCAAGGGCATCCTGTCCAAGGGCGGCTATACGGTGTCCGTCGGAGACGAAGGCGGCTTCGCCCCCAAGATCTTCACCCACGAGTCCGTGCTTGAAACCATCTGCAAGGCAATAAAGGACGCCGGCTATACCTTCAAGGAAGTCCAACTGGCCCTGGACTCGGCCGCCAGCGAGTTCCACCAGAATGACCGATATGTGTTCGAGAGCTCTAATCTCACCCATCAGGAAATGACCAGTAAGTATTCGGAATGGAAGAAGCATTTCCCTCTTATTTCATATGAGGACCCTCTTGCCGAGGATGACTGGGAAGGCTGGGAACACATGACCAAGCAGCTGGGGAAAAAGGCCCGCATCGTGGGCGACGATATTTTTGTAACCAACCCTGAGCGCCTGAAGCGCGGAATAGAAGAGGGTATAGCCAACGCCATCCTTATCAAACTTAACCAGATAGGTTCCCTGACCGAGACCGTGCGCGTTATAGAAATGGCGCAGAAAGCCGATTACGCTACCATCATCTCTCACCGCTCCGGGGAGACGGAAGACGCCTTTATAGCCGACCTGGCAGTGGCAACCAACGCCGGAGCCATCAAGACCGGCGCGCCCTGCCGTTCGGAACGCCTGTGCAAGTACAACCAGCTCATCAGGATAGAGGAAGAACTGGGCAAGAAAGCCAAATACGCCAAGGACATGGCGTTCAGATTCAAATAGAAAGAGTCAGCAAATAGCGAAGTAGGGAAGTAGCGAAATGGCGCGCTTTTTTGTCAGCCAACTGCTTCGCTATTTCGCTATTTCACCACCTCAGCCATGCAGCTTAAAAAACACAAATCAAAGCTTAAATACATCATCCTGCTTTCGCTGATCATCTTTCTGTTAGCGAACAGGGGCTTCAGGTCGCTGACAAAAAACTACCTGGAATTAAGACGGCTTAAGAACCAGAAAATAGAACTTAAATCGGAGGAGCTAGGTCTTGAAAAAAGCTTTAAAACAATGAAGGAGCCCGGGCAGATAGAACACACAGCCCGCAAAGAGCTGGGCCTCATAAAACCCGGCGAAATAGAATACCGCTTTCCGCCGCCAAAGGACGATAAATGAAGTCAGAACAATTAAAGCTTGGCCCCATGGATAATTTTTCCTATGTGGTTTGGGACACAGCTCTGAGAGAAGCCGCCGTTATTGATCCGGCCTGGCAACCGAAAAAAATAGAGGAATTTCTGCGAAAGGAAAAACTCGCCCTTAAAATCCTGCTTCTTACTCACGCTCATCCTGATCACGTCAACGCCGCCCGCTATTTTATGGATAAAGATAAGGACCTTGCCCTTACCATGCATAAGGAGGACCTGTTCCTCCTGGATGACGATATTAAACCGCTGAACCTGATTAAAGACGATGACGAAATCGCTCTCGGCCGCGTTAAAATAAAGGTGATACATACTCCGGGACATACCCCCGGCTCTGTCTCATATGTAACCGGCGGTTGCGTGTTCACGGGAGACACACTCTTCGTGGGCGGATGCGGCAGAACGGATCTGCCCGGCTCCGATCCCAAAGCGCTGCGTCTTAGTCTTTTAAAGCTCGCCGCCCTTAGCGGAGAAACAACGCTTTATCCCGGTCACTCATACAACGGCAACAGCTCCACCATCGGGGTACAAAAAGAGTGCAATATTTACATGAAGCTCGCCGCTAAAAGCGAGGCTGAATTCCTGAAAGCCTCGGCATGAGAAGGGCCTAGGCGGGGCCTGCGCTTGCGCGGACAATCCTTAAAGTATAAACTAGTTAAGAGATTATCGCTTTTAAATCCTAGTTCCGGGATATTGAATCGTATAGTTTTAAATACTGAAATATGCACCCTTTTTTATTACATCTCGGCGGTTTTAAACTGCCAGCCTACGGGTTTATGGTAGCCCTCGGGTACTCGGCTGCCATTTTCTATCTTCTTAAAAGCCGCGCAAGCTTCGCTATAACCAGGGAGCAGACCGCTGATCTTGTATTTTATTCGGCCCTGTCCGGCATACTGGGCGCTAAAGTTGTATTCGCCGCAACATACTGGAATGAATTGGGTCCGGACCTCACCTCAAAACTCCTTTATATTCTGAAATCTTTTAAATATGGTTTCGTTTTTTACGGCGGCTTTGCAGCCGGCGCCGTGGCCTTCTTTATCTACTGCCGCAGACACGGGCTTAGCTTTCTTAAAGCCGCCGACTACTTCGCACCGGCGCTGGCCTTGGCGCACGGATTTGGAAGAATAGGCTGTTTTATGGCAGGTTGCTGCTATGGCCGCCCCTCGCCCGGCAGTTTCGGAGTGGCTTTTACTGATCCTTTATCCGAGATCCCGCAGGCCTACCTAGGCGTGCCCCTATATCCGACGCAGCTTATTGAAGCAGCCGGAAATTTCTTCATATTCGGGGGAATAGTCTGGCTGTCGCGCCGTGAAAGACCGCTACCCGGAGGCGTGATACTTGCCGCCTATATGCTGGCGTATTCCATCCTCCGCTTCCTGGTGGAATTCCTTAGGGGGGACGACCGCGGAGGCGCGTGGCTTGGACTTTCCCCCGCTCAAACATTATCGGTCATCGCGGCTTCAGCCGCGATATTTATAATTACTATTGTGAGAAAAAAATGAAAACACAGGCAATGATATTTGAAGGCGCGCCGGAAAGGCTTGACGTATTTATAACCCGCTCGGAATCCGGGTTATCAAGGGAATTCGTAAAGCGGATGATCAATGACGGCAGGGCGCTGGTAAACGGCACTGTCAGGAAGCCGTCTTTTTTGCTTGAGCCCGGCGACTCGGTTACTATAGATCTTCCCGCCATGGGGAAAAAGGAAACCGCCGCGCTTGACTCGATCATAATATACGAGGATAAGGATCTGCTGGCAGTCTCAAAACCCGCCGGCGTAAGCGTGCATCCCAATGATTCTAACTGGGAGCGCCGACCCGAGACCTGCCTTATCTGCGAATCAACGCTAGTATCGATGCTGCTCCGGGCGCGCCCGGAGTTAGGGAACAACAAAGTTCCCCGCATGGGCCTGGTGCATCGCCTGGACCGGGACACGAGCGGCCTGATGCTGGTGGCGAAAACGCCTGAAGCGCAAACCGCCCTGCAAACCCAATTTCGAGAAAGGCTGGTGGAAAAGACCTATGTGGGCGTTGTCGGAGGAGTGCCGTCAAAAAAGACCGGTTCCATCGATGCGCCTATAGGCCGCGCTTCAGGCTTCAAAAAAATAAAGGTATGGGAATACGGTCGGGCCGCGCTCACGGATTTCAAGGTGACGGAAAAAACCGGAAAACACGCCATGCTAGAAGTTTACCCCCGCACAGGCCGCACCAACCAGATAAGAATTCACCTGGAGTTTATAGGCCACCCGATAGTCGGCGACAGGCTTTACGCCGGTGAGAGGGCTTCCCGCCTTATGCTGCACTCGCGCGAGATAACCTTTATGCATCCCTCGAAGAACAAGAGCATGACTCTAAAAGTGGAACTGCCGGAAGATTTTCTGCGGGAATGGGCTAAAATCAAAAAAGCGGACAAACAGATAATTTAAAGACTGGAAGGATTGCGGACCAGACATTATAATGAGATTCTTTCAATCATCCAGTCCTTTATAATTTAGACACGGAAGCGAACAGCCTGAAATCCAGCTTGGGGAACAGGCTGTTCTTTTTTTCCAGGTCGGCAAGGTTTTTTTCATCCACGCGCTTCTCCAGGACTTCGGAGAGCAGTCTTACGGCGTTGGCTGTATGGGTTTCTACGCGGCCGGCGGCGTATTGCGAATGGGAGCCGATATACATAAGGAACGGCCAATCGGAACTCTGAGCAAGCAGCACCTCTCGGGCGGCCTGGTTAAGGGCCCTCAGGGTGATTGTGGACAGGTCTTGGTTGCGGAATCTGTTAGCTGTCACGATCATCCTGTCCGTCACGTCCAGAATCCTGGGATAGATAACATCGTTAGACTCGTTAACCCAGGGATCAAAATAGCCATTCTCGCCCCAGGAAGAAACCTGAGGGTTTATCTCAGCGGGTTCCGGGCAGGTATTCATGTATTCCTCGGGTGTGACAAACTGCAGAGGCAGCCGATCCTGCCTTATCTTCCTTAAGACACTTTCCAGGAACGCCGGGCCTTCAAACCACCAGTGACCGAACAGTTCCGCGTCATAGCAACCGACAATCACCGGCCGGATACTTTTGGAGGCATGAATTTCGTCAACTTGTTTCATGCGGCGGGCAAGGAAATCGGCGGCGTGGCGCTCAACGGTGGCCAGAGCCTCGTCGGAATCGTAATAAAGCTTTTGGGAAAGGTCCACGGGACCCGTGATACGGTGGTACTTCAGGCCCAGGGACCGGCGAGTGCCGTCGGCGCTCAAATAAGGCTTTATGTAATCATAATCGGCGTCGTAACCCAGGTCGCGGTAAAATTCCCGGTAGGCTGGGGCTCCCGGATAGCCGAATTTCGCGCTCCACACTTCTTTTGAAGAATCAGCGTCGCGGGCAAAAAGGTTAAGGCCGTTCGGCGTGCGGTAGGAGGAATAGACGCCGTTCTTAGGCGCCGCTTCGGAGAAATTAACGGCGTGCGATTCCGTAAAAATATACTTGAAGCCGGAAAGCTTGAGATAAGTCTGGAGACGGGCGTCATAAGCGCATTCGGGCAGCCAGAAACCGGAGGGCTTCCTGTTGAACCTGTCAAAATAATCATCAGCCGCGGCAGATACCTGCGCGCGCAGCGCTTCCGGGTGAGCCAACAGCGGCAGAATAGAATGCGTGGCCGACGTGGTGATGATCTCAATATGTCCCGCGTGCTGAAGCTGCTTTAGAGGGGTTATAAGATCGCCGCTGTACTTATGAATGATCTGAGCCGCTTCACCGTAGAGCCGGGCGTAGAGCCTTACTGTCTTTGAAAGCACGGGGTCGCTCTCCGTCCGGATAAGCTCTTTATCTATCAGTTCCAGGCGCGCGTCTATGTAGCGTTTGAGCTTTCTTTCCAGCTGCTCATTCTCTAGCATCGCGCCAAGGGTAGGCGAGATAGAAATGGCGATGCCGGGCCTGATACCGTCCCGCACAAGCCTGTCAAGCACGGAAATCAGCGGGATATAGGTTTCCACCACGCCTTCAAAGAACCAATTCTCTTCCAGAAAATCTTCCTGCTCAGGATGATTGACATACGGAAGATGCGCGTGCAGGAGGAAAAGCAGGGAGCCTTTGGAGCTCATACGGGATCCTTGCGGAAAAATTCGGAACTGGAGTAGCCGGCCGACAGGACCTGTCTGGGAGCCGAGACTGGCGTGGCCGCGGCGTTGCTCTCAAGGATTTTTTCCTGGGCGCCGTCCTTTTTACGGACATAGACGGCGGCGGTATATGTCCGGCCCTCAACAGGCGGCTTCATATAAAGCTTACCGGCGTTCCATTGGGTGGAAACTTCCGAGGTCAGAGCTTTATCGTCCACGGCGCAAAGCCTCACGATTATTTCCGGCTCATATCCCCCGATTTCAAAAGTTTCCTCAATAGCCCGGCTCCAGGTCCAGCAGACAAAGACCGCGGCCGGGTTCTTGGGCAGCAGATAAATCTTGTCGCTTGACGGGGTGAAGGCTGTTTCGTTTGCCATATATCGCGCGGTGAAGCCCGAAAAAATCCCTACAGATAATTTACTAAATTTCCCCTAAATTAAAAACATTTTTTTATATTTTGTTTTTTTATATCATAATGAAAGGGAGCCATCGGACGGACACCCTGAACATTCTGACTTATCCAGTAAGGAGCCTTTATGAAAGCAATCTGCAAATTATCCCCCGGACCCGGCGCCGAGTATATAGACCGCGATGTCCCGGTCATAAATAAAGATGAGCTGCTTTTGAGGGTGGACCATGCCGCAATATGCGAGAATGATCTGGCGATCTATAACTGGACCGGCTGGGCGCCGGACCGGGTTAAAACCCCCATGATCTTCGGGCACGAGCTCTGCGGAGAAGTGGTGGAGATGGGTCAGTTGGATAAAGGCTTTAATAAGGGCGATTTTGTATCCGTTGAATCCCACATTTTCTGCGGTCTATGCTATCAATGCCGCAATGATCAGCGCCATGTCTGTGCCAATGTGCGCATGATAGGCATCGACACGCCGGGCGGCTTCGCCGAATACGCGGCCGTGCCGGCCCGCTGCGCCTGGAAGCACACCGACGATTCGTTGAAAGATATCGGGGCCATCATGGAGCCGTTCGGCAACGCCGTCTACGGTGTTCTGGCCGAGGACATCGTGGGTAAAACAGTGCTTATCTCCGGCTGCGACCCCCAGGGGCTGTTCGGCATAGGCATAGCCAGAGCCGGCGGCGCCAAGAACATAATCGCGCTCGACTCCTCCGCCTACCGGAAAAAACTGGCTAAAAAAGCGGGCGCGGGCCACGTGCTGGACCCGCAGTCCGGGGATATTTTTACAAAGATAAAACACGCCGCAAAATCTCCGGATGGCGTTGATACCGTTATAGAAATGTCCGGGGACCCTAAAGCCATAGGGCTAGGGCTATCCGTGCTCCGCTACGGAGGTAGATTCACCGCCTTCGGCATGCCCGGCAAGAAAATAGAACTTGATTACGCCAAAGACATAATTTCAAAAGGCATACGCCTCTATGGCGTGGCCGGCCGCGAGATTTTCAGGAGCTGGTACAAGATGGAAAGCATACTGAAATCAAACGCGGTAGATCCCCGGCCGATAATTACCCATACGTTCAAGTTCAGGGATTTCAAAAAAGCCTTTGAACTGGTGGGGTCAAAAGAAAAGAAATGCGGCAAAGTGATTCTGACGCCGTAAGCGTCATAATGCCAATAGCCGTTTGCCATAAACAGAAAAGGACTGCCATTTGCTATTAGCCTTACGCCATATGACAAGCAACTTACAGCTATTGTCATAAATTTCAGTTCAACCGGAGATACAAGGAGACAACCGCATGATTTTTGATACGCTGAAATTCGCGGAAGAAGAAGTCGCCGCGCTTAAGAGGGAAGGCCGTTTTATTAAGCCACGCGTCCTGGAGTCCGCGCAGGAGCCGATTTCCGTAATAGACGGTAAAAAAGTTATCAACCTGACCTCCAACAATTACCTGGCCCTAGCCAATAACCCCAAAGTGAAAAAAGCCGCCATTGAAGCCATAGAAAAATACGGGGTGGGCTCAGCGGCCGTGCGCACCATCATAGGCACCATGTCAATACATGAAGAACTTGAAAACAAATTTGCCGCCTTCAAGCACTCCGAAGCATCCATCCTCTTCCAGTCCGGCTTTACCTCGAACGTCGCGGTCTGCCAGTCACTGATGTCAAGCGAATCCGACCTGCTTATCTCCGACGAGCTCAACCACGCCTCAATAATAGACGGTGCGCGCCTGGCCAAAGCTCCCCGCAAGATTTACCGGCACAAAGACACCAAGCATCTGATAGAGATACTTGAAACCCCCGAAGCGAGAAACGCCCGCAGAAAGCTGGTGGTCACCGACGGAGTTTTTTCTATGGACGGCGATATCGCGCAACTCGACGAAGTTGTGGCCGCGGCGCACAAATATGGCGCTTTCGTTATGGTGGATGACGCGCACGCCAGCGGGGTCATCGGCAAAGAAGGCCGCGGCACTGTCAGCCATTTTAATCTTGACGGCAAGGTTGAGATACAGATTGGGACGCTTTCAAAGGCTTTCGCGTCGGTCGGAGGCTACGCGGCCACTACACAAAATCTCAGAGATTATCTGGGCTCAGTGGCCAGACCCTTCCTATTCTCCAGCTCCCAGCCACCGTCAGTGGCGGCGACCTCACTGGCGGTTCTTGATCTATTGCTAACCGAACCGCAACATTTAAAGAACCTGTGGGACAACACCGCATTTCTGAAAGAAGAACTGAAGAAAGCCGGTTTTGACACCGGCGCCTCAGTTACACCCATCACGCCCGTCATGACGGCGAAGGCCGTAGAGTTCTCAAGCCGCCTTTTCGAAGAGGGCGTGTTTGCTCTCGCCCTGGGTTTCCCCACTGTCCCCAGGGGCAAAGAGCGCCTGCGCACAATAGTGACCGCCGGCCACACGATTAAGGACCTCGAATTCGCCGTAGATAAGTTCCGCAAAGTAGGCAAAGAGTTGAACATAATATAAAGCTCAGGAGCCAAGGTTTGGAGAATAGCGAAAGGGATAATTTTTTTCTCAAACCAAAGCGCCAGAAAAAGCAGCCGGGAACGATATGGTCATAATAATAGGCTTCGGCATTTCCTGCGGAGAGCACTTGACCCTGCAGGGACTTAGAATGCTACAGGCTTGCAATGTAGTGTTCGGACCAAAAGGAGCCATCCCGCCAGATATACTCAGGACGATTCCTGACTTCCGAGACATTGTGAAGCTCTACCAAGGCGAAGGCGCGGAACTCCGGGTGGCGGCAGCCGTATTGGCTGAGGCTGCGCGCGGAAAAACAGTTGGTTTATGCACTATGGGTCATCCGCTTATCTTCGACAAGCCAGCGGCCTTCCTGTCCGGGGAGTGCCGGGCCCGCGGCATAGAGTGCCGAATAATACCCGGTATTTCGGCCGTGGACGCGGTCCTTTGCGAGCTCGGCTATGTGGTGGGTCCGGCCGGGTTCCAGGCTCACCAGGCGCTGCACCTGCATAAGACGCAACTTGATGCCGGCCTTCCGCTTTTTATCTTCCGCTTCAGTGAGCTGACCAGACACCAGGCTATCAGGTCCAAGTTCATGGCAAAACTATCTAAGACCTATGCGCAGTCACACCCGGTATATCTGGTTGAGTCTGGACATGTACCTAACGCCGGCTCACGAATAGAAAAAATAGTCCTGGGAAAACTTAAAAGCAAGCTCGATTCGGCAGCGCAGGAAGTCACACTCTTCATCCCCCCCTCTGTAATACTTTCTTGAACTATCAGTGCCGGAAATGACGGATGCCGGTAAGGAGCATTGCCGCATTCTTAAGGTCGCAGAATTGGGCGCACAACAGATCTTCCCGCCAGCCTCCCGGCTGGATTACCGCGCTGACGCCTGCCATCAGCGCGGCCTCAAGCGTACTCAACGGCAGCGCGGCATCGCAGGCCATAACCAGAGGCGCCTTGCCCTCAAATATCGGATGCTTGTTTTTAAGTTTTGAAACAGCGCTACAAAGCGCGTCATAAGTTGAACTTTCTGCTGCGCTCACGGAGACGGCCGTGCCGCCTGAAGCCAGCACCACCGCGTAGGTTTTTGCGTATTTGGATGTCTTCCAGGCCAATTTCAGCGACCTCAATTCCTCATCGGAAGGCTTGCGTCTGGTAACGCATTGCAGCTCCTGCCCCAAGACCGCCTGATCTTTAGACTCAATCAGTATTCCCCCGGCCACCGCGTAAAGTTCCACCTCATGCGGCGAAAGTACCGGGGGCGGCAGCGTGACGACCCTGAGTCCTTCCTTAGCCCGCAGCAGAGTCAGGGCTTCGCCGCTGTAATCCGGCGCCACCACGCTCTCTATAAAAGCCTCTGTGAGCGCCCTAGCCGTATCCAAATCTATTTGCCTGTTGAAAGCGGCAGTGCCGCCAGTCGCGCCCGCAGGATCGGCCTTTAAAGCCCCCCGAAAGAAATCTGGCGGTTTAGCCGCGGAGCAGACTCCGGCCGGCTTGGCGTGTTTTGAGATGACGCAGACCGGTTCCTCAAATTCCGCAGCCAACTCAAAAGCCGTGTCCAGATCAAGATAATGGTTAAGATTAAACTGCCCGCCGGACAATATCCTGGCGGCGTTCAAGCCGCGCGGCCTGGCGCCGCTGAGAGCGTAAAAAGCGGCTTTCTGGTGACGGTTCTCGCCGTAGGTCAGGTTTGACACTTTCTTAAGGCTCATCACAACTTCTTCACCCAGCAGGTCCCGCGTCTCGGAAAGATATTGAGCGACGGTGGCGTCGTAGGCTGCCATGTACTGCCAGGCTTTGGCTGAGAGCTGCCGCTTATGCTCAGGCTCAAGCCCTCCAACTGCCTTAAGTTTCTCAAGGACAGTCAGATAGTCCTCAGACCGGCAGAGCGTTATAACATCTTCAAAATCCCTGGCGGCGGCGCGCAGCACTGAAGCGTTGGCCTGGTCCAGATAACTGGAAAGTTCCTCAATGGCGAATTCTTCCTGCCCCACTATGTTGGCTATAGGATAGAGATTAGCGGCCACGACATGAGGCTTTGGAACTTCAACTCCGTTTTCGGAAACCACCGCCGCCGCGCCGGCGAGCGCCTTGAGAACGGAAACGGGAACCGGAGGAGAATAACGGATCTCCTCCGCTTCCACTTCGGAATCCTGTAAAAGTTTGAAAGTGGAACCGGATGCGTATATTTCAAAACCGAGTTCGCCCAGACCGCGCGCAAAATCCACGATCCCGGTCTTATCGTAAACGCTCAGATAAGCGACTTTGTTCATAAGAATCAAGATGAAAGCAATCTAGCCGTTTAGATGCACAGCAATTCAGCAAAATTGCTTTACATCTAAATTGCTTTGCATCTAAACTGCTTTACATCTAAACTGCTTTGCATCTAAATTGCTTTACATCTAAATTGCTTTGCATCTAAACTGCTTTACATCTAAACTGCTTTGCATCTATATCCCAAGGTTATTGACCAATCAGTTTGAGGAATTCTTCCTCGGAAGGTATCGTCACGCCCAACTTTTTGGCTTTGCCGTGTTTTGAACCTGGATTCTCCCCCGCAACCACATACGAAGTTTTCGAGGAAACGCTTGAGGCTTCTTTGCCGCCCAGTTCCCGCACCCGAAGCTCTGCCTCTTCGCGGGACATAGCCTTCATTTCACCAGTAAAAACAAAACTTTTGCCGGCCAGTTTGGAACCTTTCGCCTTCTCTGGCTCTATCATGCTGACTCCGAGACTGTCCAGTTCCTGCGCCAGTTCGCGCACATGCTTTTCACTGAAAAAATCAATTATCGCCTTGGCAATTACGGGGCCGATGTCGCTTACCCGGCTGAGGTCTTCAAGTCCGGCCCTCATCAGGGTATTCATACTTTTAAAATGCTCAGCCAGAACTCGGGCGCTTTTCTCACCTATATGCGGTATCCCCAGAGCGTAGACCAGCCGGGAGAGCGGCTGCTTTTTGCTCGCCTCTATCTGCGTCAGAAGATTTGCGGCCTTTTTATCCTTAAAGAGTTCCAACGCCAGCAAGTCCTCCTTTTTCAATCGATAAATGTCGGAGAATTTGGCTACCAATTTCTTAGCCGTAAGTTGTTCCACTGACGCTTCGCCAAGGCCGTCTATATTCATGGCATCTCTTGACGCGAAATGAAGCAGGCTTCTTTGTATCTGACTGGGGCAGGAGGGATTGAGGCATCGGTAGGCCACAGCCTCCTCATCCTTAAAAACGCTAGAGCCGCAGGAGGGGCAGTGTATAGGCGGGAGGATATCCTTTTCATGCCCGGTCCGGGAATCCGCCACGACCTTTAAAACTTTGGGAATGACCTCGCCTGCCCTTTCGATAATCACTTTATCACCCGCTTTAAGCCCTAGCCTTTTTATCTCATCAAAGTTATGCAGAGTGGAACTAGAGATGGTTACGCCTCCGCATTTTACCGGCTCCAGATTCGCCACCGGCGTGATGACGCCGGTGCGGCCGACAGAGAACCATACGTTTTTTACGGTAGTTGTCGCCTGCTGGGCGGGATATTTGAAAGCTATGGCCCAGCGCGGACTTTTAGAGGTAAACCCCAGCAGTTTCTGCGAACTGTAGGCGTTGACCTTCACCACCAGGCCGTCTATTTCATAAGGGAGTGTAAATCGCTTTAAAGCGTATTCTTTATAAAGCTTTAGTACCTCGGAGGCGTCCTTGCATGGTTTTTTGCTGATGAGCGGAACCGGAAAACCAACTTTTCCGCAATACTCCAGATAATCCAAATGCGTTATAGGCTCAGCCACGCCTTCAAAATATCCGTAAGAATGCGCGAAAAATTTTAATTTCCTTTTGGCAGTTACTGCTGGATCTTTCTGACGGAGTGATCCGGCCGCGGCATTTCTGGGATTGGCGAACGGTTCCGCGCCTTGGTTCAATTGTTCGCCGCGGATGGATTCAAAATCCTTTTTGTCTATATAAACTTCTCCGCGGGCCTCAAAAAAAGCCGGTGGGGATTCCATATTCAGCTTGAGCGGCACGGCGCGGATGGTCCGCACGTTAAGAGAAACATCTTCTCCCGTCTCCCCGTCGCCTCTGGTAGAGGCCCGCGCGAAAACGCCGCGTTCGTATTCAATTGAACAGGAAAGGCCATCTATCTTTGGCTCCACGACCAAGTCGTACGGCGCCCCTTTAAGGCCGCTGCGCACCCGCTTATCCCAGTCCAGGAACTCCTCCTCGGAATAGGCATTATCAAGGGAAAGCATCGGTATCCTGTGGGCGACCGGGGCGAAAGCTACAGAGGGTTTCCCTCCCACACGGCGCGTGGGAGAGTCTGGAGTTATCAGGTCAGGGTGCGCGGCTTCAAGAACTTTAAGACGGCTTAGCAAAGCGTCGTATTCCCCGTCGGAGACGCGGGGGTTATCCATCACGTAATAAAAATGGTCGTGCTGCCGGATCTCGCGCCGGAGACGGTCTATTTCTTCTCTGGGACCCTGACTGGTCATTTTGGAAGGTGAAGATTGTGTTGTTTCGCGATACTGTCCAGAACCCCGTTCACGAATTTCCCGGAATTCTCGGTGGAATACTTCTTAGCCAGTTCTATGGCCTCATCTATGATGACCGGGACGGGTGCGTCTTCCAGAAAGATCATCTCACAGACGGCGAGCCGCAGGATGCAGCGGTCGATAGCCGACATGCGCTCAAGCCCCCAGTTCTTACTGGTGGCCGTTATTATCCCGTCAATTTTTTCGCGGTTGGTGATGGTGTCGGTAAAAAGGGTTTTGTAGAACTCAAAGACTTTCTCTTCCAGGGCGAATTCCTGCATCTGAAACATGGCGAGTATGTCCTGCGTCTCCAATATCGAAACATCCGCCAGATAAAGCGACTGCAGGCACTGTTCGCGGGATAGTCTTCTTTTGCTCATAATTCCTTCAAAGAACCT
>SESG01019156.1_pt1 | contig 14713 bp, 11 predicted proteins | sample 3171421 | NCBI WGS metagenome assembly SESG01 (sample SAMN10866946, study PRJNA518727) | freshwater metagenome | biome: subpolar coniferous forest; feature: holomictic lake; material: water; isolation source: holomictic Lake 227, 6 m and 8 m depth | place: Canada: near Kenora, Ontario | collected... | reverse complement strand
CTTGAGAAACTCAGCGGTCTGCTGGTAATCAAGGAAGGTGTTTTGAATCAGCTTTTTTTGGCGACTGGTGATTTTCATTGAATTTGTGACCCGCCTCAGCAGCTTGCTATATTTGAAACTTTTGTCAAGCCAGCCGGACTCCCAGCCGCACTCCCCAAATGTGCGGCTAAGCTGCGCTGATTCTGCAGAACAGCCATTTATAAGCTGCAAAGACGGCCCGGCGAGACGCCTCGCCCTACCTCGCGTACGATCAAGCAGTTCTTGAAAGCCAGACATGGGTAGGGCGAACCGTCCCGGTGAGCCGCTGAGGCTGATAATGTAGCTATCCCGTGCTGGGAAACAGAACCTTAGCCGCACATCAGGGACTATGTTTTTGACTTTTTACCAGCTTTCTGACAGACTTTTGCCTGTGAAAATGCTTGTTCAATCATTGGCAAAGATCCGGCGGAAGTGAACCGGTTTGACATGCAAGTCAATCTTGGCCAATTTGAGCTCACGCTGGAACCCTCCGGCAAGCTGGCACAGCTCAAGGCGGCAGGGTGCGAACCGCTTCTGGGAGGGGGCTCTTATCCGGTGGACCTAGGACCTGATCGCGTCTTCGAATCGCGCGGCTGGGATGAGTGTTTTCCGACCATCGAACCCTGTGCCGGCAACCCCGTGATGGGGGATTTAATTGGCTTGCCGCCGCTCTGCATACAGACCCCGGAGTCCTTGTGTCAGCAGTGGAAAACCCCGCGCTACACAGCCACCCGCACTTTTCGCGCAACAAGTCCGGACCAGCTCGAGCTTCAATTCGCCGTGCACAACCAGAGCGCCAGGCCAATGCCGTTCCTTTGGGCAAGCCATGCGCTCTTTTCGATCGCAGGCCTTCAACGGGTCCGCTTTTCCGATCGGCTGGAGCTCGATGACTTCAGCCTGGACGGAACCTGCCGGAAAGTTTTCGAGCCCCATCAGGGGCCGGTCCGGATAGTTCGCCGGGATTGTGAAATTAATCTGGATACTGATCAAGCGTGGTGGGGCATCTGGCTGAACCGGGGCGGCTGGCCGGCCAAGCGTCCCGCCGGATTCGGGTGTTTGGGGATTGAAGCCACCACAAGTAATTCCGATCTGCCGACGGGGTCCGTAATTGACGGCGGTGGCAGATTTCAAGGCACAGTTATTTTGAGCGTTTTATGATGATCATGGAATTAACGTTTTCAACCACAGCGCATCACGAGGGACACAAGCATGCCAAAAACAACTAAGAAAAAACCCGCCGCCGAGCCGACTGGCGCAGGCGGATGGCTGACCTACCGCCCGGATCTGAAAGTGCTCGACTGCACCATCCGCGACGGCGGGCTGATCAACGCTCACAAATTCAGCGATGACTTCGTGCGCGTAATCCATGCCGCAGCGCTCGCGGCCGGCGTGGACTATTTCGAGTGCGGCTATAAATCCTCCAAGCGGCTTGCCAAGTGCGCGGACTATGGCCCGTGGAAATTCTGCGATGAGGCCGATCTGCGGCGCGTCTTCGGAGATGAACCCGACCAGAAAATGAAACTTTGCGTAATGGCCGACGCCGAGCGCACCGATTTCCACGCCGACATCCTGCCCAGAAGCGAGAGTATTCTCAGCATGGTCCGCGTCGCATGTTACATCCACCAGATGCCGACCGCCGTCGAGATGATCCGCGATGCGCACGACAAGGGCTACGAAACCACCTGCAATATAATGGCGCTCTCCACCATCCAGGAGCCCGAACTGCGCGCCGCGCTCAAGCTGCTAGCCACAACTCCGGTAGACACCGTCTATGTCGTGGACAGCTTCGGCTCGCTCTACTCCGAACAGGTCCGCGACTACATCCGGCTCTTCCTCGCCGGCCTCGGTAACGCCGGCAAGCAGATCGGCATCCACACCCACAACAACCAGCAACTCGCCTTCTCCAACAGCATCGAAGCCGTCATTCACGGAGTCACAATGGTGGACGCGACCATCTACGGGCTCGGACGGGGCGCGGGTAATTGCCCGATGGAACTGCTGCTTGGTTTCCTTAAAAACCCGAAGTTCGAACAACGTCCGCTGATCGAGTGCATCCAGCAGCACTTGCTGCCGCTCTCCAAGCAGATTGACTGGGGCTACAGCATCCCCTACATGATTTCCGGCCAGCTCAACCGCCACCCGCGCGAAGCCATGGAGCTGCGCGAAGGCCCGAAAAAAGAATCTTTACTCGAGTTCTACGACAAAATGATGGAGTGAGCCTCTGTCAAACAACCGGGTAGTTTATCGCAGTCCGTAATTGTTTGAATTACGCGCCCTTGTTCATTTTTGTCCATGCCGGGGCCGTGCGGCCCAGACGCTTCAGCACCGCCTGCAGGTCAGCCCAAACCTCGTGTTTAGCTGGCGGATTGCGCAGCAGGTAAGCGGGATGGTAGGTGGGCATTACCGGAATGCCCTCGAAGTCGCACCAGGTTCCGCGCAGCTTGGAAATCCCCTCTGTCGGGCCTAATAGTCCCTTAACGGCCGTAGCGCCCAGCGCCACGATCAGCGTCGGGTGCAGCGCGGCGATCTGCCGCCGCAGGAAAGGCAGGCAGGCGGTCATCTCTTCCGGAAGCGGCTGACGGTTGTCCGGCGGGCGGCACTTGCAAATGTTGGCGATGAAGATCTGCTCGCGGGTAAAGCCCATGGCTAAAATCATCTGGGTCAGCAACTGCCCCGAGCGCCCTACAAAAGCCAGTCCCTGGGCATCTTCGTCGGCCCCGGGCGCCTCCCCGATGAACATTATCTGCGGCCGCAGGTTGCCTTGGCCGGGAACTGTATTCGTTCGCTGTTTGTGCAGAACGCAAATGCGGCAGGCCGCCACCTCGCCAGCCAGACGCTGCATTTCCGCCGCCACACCAGCCAGCGCCGGATCGGCGGCTTCCGGCATGATGTTGCGCGGGGCCACGTTCGTTGCGCCCGCGTTACGTGTTGTATGCAGCGGTTCTGTCGGCAAAGCGGGCTTCTTCACCGGCGCTGCGACAGCTGCAACCCGTGGCTGGTCAGATTTACCCGCAACCGGACGCGGCGCGGGGATGGCGGCTGCGGGCGCAGCTCCTCTGGTCTTCGGCAGCGCGGTCGTTTCAACCACGCGCACACCTTCGTCACGCAAATTTTCAACGTGCTTCCGCAGATCTTTCACCACGCCCGCCAGGACGGCCCGCTTAACACTCATGCACGGAACTTTCCGCACCCGGCGCCGTTGCGGCTCCCTGCCGTCGCGCCAGACGCCGCGTGGCATGCCACATGTAAAGAGGGCCTAACAATGCGTAGCCTACGCCCAGCAGCACCATAATCGAGGCGGCGGGCACGGAATAGCGGGCGTCTGGAACGAACAGCAATCCGACCAGCACAACCATGGGCATAAACAGTGCCGACACTTTGGTGGGTTTAGGGTAGCGTATGTTGGTCACTTGAAGAACGATGAAGGCTACAATACCTGCCAGAAAAACGCTCTGCATCGGATGCCGCTGGAGCGACAGAAAATGTCCGGGCGACGCCGTTTCGCTCAGGAACACCAGAGTTGCCACCCACCCTGCACAGGCCGTGATCGGAAGGCCGCTGAAGCCATCCTGCCCGCGATGAATATCGCTGGCCTTAAAGCGCGCCAGCCGTACAACGCCCGAAAGCACAACAGCGGCGGTCATGACCACGCGCCAGAAGAGCGGTCCGCGCTCGTTGACAACGTAGATCAACAAAGCCGGGGCAATTCCAAAAGCGGTCATGTCCACATAGGTGTCCAACTCCGACCCCAGCGCGCTGCAGCCTTTCAGACGCCGCGCCACATTGCCGTCAATGCCGTCTAAAATCATCGCCAGCATAATCAGTTGCGCCGCCCAGAGATGCGCCCTGCCCACATCCACCCCGCTCCGCAAACTTTCCAGCGTCATCAGAATGCTGAAAAACCCACACAGCATGGCGGCCAGCGTAATCAATGTTGGAATCGCCTGACGCCAGGTCATGGGTGGTTTTTTTGTCATGGTTTTAGTTTATCCGTCCGTAAGCGGGCGATGATCGTTTCGCCAGCACGCACTTTATCGCCGCGCTTCGCCAGCACACGCACGTCACCGGCAGGCAGGTAGACGTCCAGGCGCGACCCGAACTTCATCATGCCGATCGGATCGCCCTTGCGCACGATGTCTCCGGGGTTAACCCAAAACACCACCCGTCTGGCCACAGGCCCTACAATCTGCTGCACCAGGCAGCGGGTTTGGCTATTAGTGAACAGCAGGGAGCTGTGCTGATTGTAGAACGAGGATTTCTCTTGAAAGGTGAAATAGCGCTTGCCGGGGTAATATCTGGCAAAGGTCACAGTACCGTCCAGCGGCGCGCGGTTGACGTGGACATCGAACAGACTCAGAAAAATGCTGATCCGCACGCTGTTAGTCTGAAGAAAAAGCGGTTCGTCACACGGCACCACGTTCATCACCGTACCGTCTGCCCCCGCTACAATGGCGTCCGGATCCAAAGGCGTCTGCCGGGCCGGATCCCGGAAAAAGTACATCAGATAGCCGCCCAGTACCAGCAGTAGCAGCACGCCAGCTCTGAAGGAAGTCTGCTTGGAAACTTTTGCGGCCCGCAAGCCGGCCCACAACAGACCCGCCAGCACCAGCGCCACGATTAGAAACGGCCAGACCTCAAAACGCACATACATGCTGACGCTACCACCCCTTCACTTAAGTGATCCGCATTGGCATCAGGACATACAGGAAGGGGGTCCCGCTCTTGATCACCCCGGGGCTCAACTCGTCCACGAGTTCGAAGAAAATTTCATCGTCGGCCAGATTACGCAGCGGCTCCATGATAAATTCGGGATTGAACGCTACGGCTATGTCCTTGCCGGTGTACTTGATCGGAAGACTTTCATTAGCCTCGCCGGCATCGGGCGAAGACGCGCTGACTTTCAGCTTGTTCTTGCCGAAACTCAGCCTGACAGAGCTGGATTTTTCGCTTGTCATCAGCGCCACGCGCCGGACCGCCGTCAACAGCATCTCGCGCTCCACAGCTACCCGTTCCTCGCAGTGGCTGGGAATCACCTGACGGAAATTGGGGTATGTGCCTTCGATGAGCTTGGAAATCACCAGCACGTTGTCAAATTCGAAGGCCGCCTGATTCTTTGTCAGTGTAATCTTGATTGTTCCGTCGTCGCGCAGCGTGTGCAACAGCTCGTTGACGGTTTTACTTGGCACAACAATGTCGGTTTCGCTCTCCTGTGGAATCTCCTGCTCCTGTTCAGCGAGCGCCAGACGGCGACCATCCGTTGCCACCACCGTCAGTTTATTGCTGCGAAAACTCATTAAACAGCCATTCAAAATATAGCGCGTTTCATCAGCCGAGGCTGCGTAATGCACGCGCTGCAACATTTGTTTCAGCGTATTCGCGCCCAATGTAAACACCGTGCCCTGGCTGGAATCCGCCGGGGCGGGAAAATCGTCGGTCGCCAGACCCATAACTTTAAAAAAGGCCGCACCCGAGGTGATTTCCGTCATGTGCTTGTCGTCAGACTCCATCTCAACGGTTTCGGCCGAGAGTTCGCGGACGATATTAAGCAGGCGGCGGGCCGGGAGGGTGGTAACGCCGGCTTTGCTGGTTTTGGCTTCCACCCGGCAGCGCACAAAAATTTCCAGATCGGTAGCCGTCAGAGAAAGATGGTCACTATCCGCCTCCAACAGTACGTTCGATAGAACCGGAATTGTGGGCCGTGCGCCAACTACTCCGTTCACCATTTGCAAACCAGCTGACAATGCTTCCCGTGTGACTGATATCTTCACAGCTTACCTCCATGACCTTGTCCGGCACCGCCGGCTTTTAACAGATAGAGTATGATTAAAGGTTATATCATATCAAAATTAATATTATCAGTATAGGCAATAATTATGAATAAAACAGAGTAAAAAGGCCGTGCAGATTGAAGAATAACAACTAAACGCCTGCTGATGAACTTGTTGATAACAAGCTTCAGGCGTGAAGATAACTATGGGGTTATCAACCGCTAAAAGTTTTGAACAGCATGTTGTGCAATCAGTCATCAGGGTTACCATCAGCGTTTATTCAGTGTGTCAGCGTAAGTTGACGGGTTAAGGACGCAATCTCCTGACGCAGGTTTTCGTTTGTGACCATGCGCTTCTCGACCATGCGCACGCCGTGCAACACTGTGGCGTGGGTTTTGGCAAACGCAGCCGCAATGCTAGGCAGTGAGGCAGGGGTCATGCTCCGGCACAGGTACATGGCGATTTGACGTGGCACGGCGATGGCTTGAGGGCGGCGCTTGCTGGTCATGTCGCCCAGACGCACATCGTAATGATCGGCCACGGCCTTTAAGATCATCTCGAAAGTCACCGACTGCTGCCGTTCCTGATCGAGCAGATCATGCAGCAAGCGCTCAAGATCGGGGACCGTCAGCGGGCGGCGTAACAGCGCAGCGTAGGAAGTGGCCCTCGTCAAAGCCCCCTCCAGACGGCGGACGTTGTTATGTATGGATTTGGCGATAAACTGCACGGCCTCTTCAGGCATGGTCATATTGTGATGGGTCATCTTGGTGTGCAGGATGGCCATGCGCGTCTCGTAGTCCGGCGGCTGCAGCTCGGCCACCTGGCCCCACTCGAAGCGCGAAACCAGCCGCTGCTCCAAACCTTGAATCTCCGAGGCCGGACGGTCGCTGGTCATCACAATCTGCCGCCGGGCGTCGAAGAGCGTGTTGAAGGTGTGAAAAAACTCCTCCTGCATACGTTCTTTGCCGGCTAGAAAATGAATGTCGTCAATCAGCAGCAAATCCACTCCGCGGTACTTGCGCCGGAACTGGACCAGCGCGCGGTTTTGCAGGCTATCAATGTATTCGTTGGTAAAGGTTTCCGAGGAGAGGTAGCAGACCTTGGCGTTTTGGCGGCCTAGCACATGGTGCGCAATGGCCTGCATTAAATGGGTTTTGCCCAACCCCGATCCGCCGTAAATAAACAAGGGGTTGTAGGCGTGTGCCGGGGCCTGCGCGACAGCCATGGCGGCGGCGTGAGCAAAATTATTGGACGGGCCGATGATGAACTCGTTAAAGCTGAAGCGCGGGTTCAGCATGGAATCCGTTGTGCCTACCGCGCCGCGTTTGGGTGCGTGGCCTGGCCCGGCTGCAGGCCGCAAGCTGGTCAGGGGCGCTGTGGCCTGAGCGGCGGCGAGCGCGGCATCCGGCGATGCGTGTTCGAGGGGCTGAGTTACCTTGAGGCGGATCGAGCAGGCTTCCCCTGTGGTGGCGGTTACGGCGTTCTGCATGATCGGCAGGTAGTTTTCCTCCAGCCAGGTCTGGTAAAAATCATTGTCCACGCCCAACACCAAATTCTGATTATCCAGCGCTACTGGACGGATCACGGCAATCCAGCGCTCGAAAACATCGGGATGTAACAGACTGCGCAAATGCGCACAAGCCCCTTGCCAGATTATTTCAGCAGTATTCTCGCTCACTAGTATTCCTCAAACTTTCCGGTTGTGTCGCTTTCGCAAACGCGTGTTCCGACCTTCCCACACGGCACGGGCGACAACCTTATAAATCAAGCCAGATGGCAGAGTTAAATTGAACTAACCAGCAAGTTATAAACAAGTTATAAACAGGCTCGCGATGGGCTTCACCGTCACCCAATAGGTTGAGACAATAAGACTACGCTGCAACGGCCACAAGAAAAAAACTGCTAACTGTAAAGTTTTTTTGTTTTGCGCTATGTGTAGCGTTGCCTATCCATGAGTAACACTATATACAGATCCGCATGGTTAGATAAATATTTGCGAAGAGCATTGCAGAACGCGCTGATGCAGTGACATAAAAGATCTCAATGTTAGGAATTTGTGAGGAAACAAAGGGCAATGCAGAGGCAGAAATCAACAACTAGCGTGCTGATTGTTGGAAATACGCTGGAATCGGCGGATTTGCGCTATGTCGCGGGCTATCGAACCAGCGATCCGATTGTCTACGCACAAGTGGCGGGGCATGGGCATCTTGTGGTTTCCGCTATGGATAAAGCCTGGGCGGCCCAGTGCGCGCCAGGTTTAACCGTGTGGTCCCCGCAGGATCTGACGCTTTCGAAAGCCATGCGCCGCCGCCTGTCGGACTGGGCCTTTGCGTTGTTGAGCAAACTGGGCGCGAGCCGCGTGCAAGTGCCTGCAACTTTTCCGCTGGGAGTAGCGCAACGTCTGGCGCGGCGTGGCGTGCGATTAGACGTGGCCGCTGCCGGGGTCTTTCCGCAGAGGCGAGTCAAGAGTGCGGACGAGGTAGCGCGGATTCGTCAGTCCCAGCGGGCCGCAGTGGCTGGCATGCGGGCCGCCTGGGCGCTGCTGCGCGCAGCCGCACCGGATGCTCGGGGCATGCTCATGCACAACGGTGCGCCGCTCACTGGCGAGCAGGTCAGACGCGCGATTAACGTAGCGGCCATGGCTTATGATTGCGTGGGCGGTGAGCCGATTGTGTCTTGCGGCGAACAGTCTGCTGATCCGCATGGCATTGGAGGAGGTCCGCTGCAAGCCGGAGAACCGATCATCATCGACATTTTTCCGCAGCACGCTTTCACTGGCTACTGTGGCGACCTGACGCGCACAGTTTGTAAGGGTCCGCCCAAGCCCGGACTGCGAGCCATGCATGCGGCTGTGGCTGCCGCGCAACGACTGGCGCTTGCGACTGTGCGTGCCGGTGTTTACGGCAGCACCGTGCATCACGTTGTGCAGGCCGAGTTTGAACGGCGGGGCTATAAAAACGAAGTTGTGAATGGCCGTCCGGCAGGTTTTATTCACAGCACAGGCCACGGGGTGGGTCTGGAAATTCATGAAGCACCGTCGCTTGGCCTGCGCCCCGACCGCCTGCAGGCGGGCGCCATCGTCACTGTCGAGCCAGGGCTTTATTACCCTGGCATGGGCGGCGTGCGTATCGAGGATACCGTATTGGTCACGCGCCAGGGCGCAGAGCTGCTGGTTCCCTGCGCGCGCGGATTGGTTATCGCGTAGTTTTTCTGCAATAAAGTAAGCCTTGCAGGCGTCTCTAATAAAAGCAGGCTTCAGCTTCGCGGCAGCTTTGGTGGGTGTCGCGCAATCCAGTGAAAGGGTCGAATGTATCAGACACGCGTTGGTAGTTTTGTGTTGGCCGTGGCGCTTGGCATGAGTGCGTTTGGTTTGGCAATTGCCGCGCCAGTGTGCACCAATTTACCGCCTGCGGTGGCGACCAATCGCCCGCACGGGTCCGGAGCCGGTGACGAACCGCGACGCGGGGCATGGGGCGAGCGCCGGAGCGGATCTTCCGACGGGGTGCTGCAACAGGAAACCCAGATCACGAAACTGCTGGGACGGCCGGATGTTGTAAAGGAGCTGAATCTTTCGAACGACCAGCTGCAGGTGCTGAAGCCGGCGCGCGAGGATTTAACCCGGCGTTGCGAGGAGACAATCCGCAAACTGGAAACCTCGCTGGTGCGGCAGGTGGATCTGCTCAAACAGGATAACCCCGACGCCGGCGCTCTGGATGAGGCGGTCGAAGCCTCTGGGCGGCTACGCACGGAACTGGCCAAGCTCAGGATGCAACATCTGGTGCTGATCCTCAAAACAATCAATGCAGATCAACGTCGCAAGTTGAACAGTTTTCTGCAGGAGTACAGCGACCGGGATAAGAAAAAGACCGGTGACAACGGGCGGCGTGACCGTGTTAAGCAAATGCTGAGCGACCGCCTGCTCGGGGATGCCAACACGAATGGCCCGGTAAAAAAACCATAGGGCTGCCGGGGCGGGTGTGGTTTAGAAGGCCGGGCTGTATTACTTAACAACAGCCAGTTTGTCTTTGAAGTGCTCGTAGCCGCCTGCGAGCGGCGTGGAGTTTCCGTCGGCGTCGAGCGTACAAACACCTTCTGCGGCGGCGGTCAGCGATCCGATGCGCGAGCAGCTCAGGCCCAGGGTCGCCTTCCAGGCTGTTTCGAAGGCCATCCGGTGTTTTGCCGCCACGCTGAAAAGAAGTTCAAAATCCTCGCCGTCTTGCAGGGCATGGGCCACCGGAGTATGGGCGTCGGGGTGTGCAAAAACTTCCGTGGCGATCGGCAAAGCTTCTGTCAGCAATTTTGCGCCGACCTGCGATGCCGCGCACAGCCTCGGCAGATCGGCTCCCAGTCCGTCGCTCAGGTCCATCATCGCCGTGGCCCAGCCTTGCGCCCGCAGCCAGGCCCCTTCCTTGATCCGCGGCAGGAAGTTGAGATGGCGGCCTGCCCGGCTGCCGCCCAGAGCGCCGGTTACATAAAGATCGTCGCCCGCGCGGGCCGTTGTACGCAGCACGGCTGTGCCGCGCGGTACGCGGCCGATGGCGAACACGTGCAGTTCCAGTGCTGGACCGCGCGCACAGTCGCCGCCGACGATGACCAGTCCGTAGCGCGCCGCGGTCGCCTGCGCACCTTCGTAGATTGATTCTACTCGCGCCACACAGGTTGTCGCTGGCGCGACAAGATTAATCAGCCCCCAAAGTGGTTCGGCGCCCATGGCGGCAAGATCGCTGAGTGCGCGCGCCACCGCCTTGTGGCCGATTGCGCCTGGATCAGCGTCAGGTTGCATATGCACGCCCTCGATCACGGGGTCGCTGGTGAGTACGAGATCGTCCGTGGCGTCGGGAGTCGGGCGCACCACGGCGCAATCGTCTCCGGGCCCTACTATGACCGTGCCGCCTGCCGCCGGCAGCCGCCGCAACAGTCGTTTCACGAGCTCCTGTTCCCCAACTTCCGCCAAGCTAGTCGTCATCCTATGCCTCCGGAAGGCGGCCAGATGCCCATCATCTCCTTCCGTTCCAGCTCGTAAAATAGCAGCCCTCCTCTGGCGCTGCAAGATTCAAGGTTGAATCCCAAATGTGCGGCTAAGGTTCTGTTTCCCGGTACGGGATAGCCACATTATCAGCCTCAGCGGCTCACCGTGACGGTTCGCCCTACCTATGTCTGGTTCTCAAGAACCACTTGATCGTACGCAAGGTAGGGCGAGGCGTCTCGCCGAGCCGTCTTTGCGGCTCATAAGTGGCTGTCCGGTAGAATCAGCGCCGCTTAGACGCAAATTTGGGTGGCTGGTTCAAGGTTGACTTGTTGGTGCCGGACGACCTATACCTTGTGCCTGTTCGAACAATCTCCGGGTTTTATTAAAAAAGGAGTTTTTATGATCTCGAAACGTATCCCTGCGCAGCGCGGCCAAGGCGGCGAGAGTGCCATGCGGGATCGCAATCTCAGCCCCCAGCGCATGTTCCAGATGATGGCCGCTGAACTCGGCGCGCAAGACCGTTTTGCCGGCAGCACGGCCGCCGAATTCCGGAGCTGGCATAAGGCGACGCTTCCAAAAGTGCTCGCCACGCTCGGCGATTTTCCGGAGCGCGTTCCTCTCCGGCCTGAATTGATCGTGGAATGGGAAGAGGGCGGACTCCGCAAGCAGCGGTGGTGGCTCAATGTGCAGAAGCACCTCTCAGCCGTGCTGCTGGTGGCCTGGCCGGTGTCATGGAAGCCCGCGGACGGCCAGCTTCCAGCTATTCTCTGCTGTCATGGCCACGGGCCGTTTGGCAAGGAGGTTGTGATGGGGAACGCCTCCTCGCCGGAATACCGCAAGGAGATCGATGGCGTCAATTACGACTACGGACGGCAGATGGCCGAAAAGGGATTTTTCACCTACGCCATTGATTGGATTGGCTTCGGGGAACGCAACGATGCCAGCAAGCCCAACCACCTGAACCTGGCCGGCGGCCGCGACTGGTGCAATCTGTACTACCTCCATGCCACCATGCTGGGCATGACATCGCTTTCCATTAACGTGACGCATGGTATGGCGGCAACGGATTTCGTCAGCTCACTGCCGCAGGTGGACCGCAAGCGTCTGGGGGTCATGGGCTTGAGCGGCGGCGGGACGATGAGTCTCTGGATGAGTCTCGTAGATCAACGTATCCGCGCCACCGAAATCATCTGCTACAGCGATCTGTGGGCCGATATGGGTATTCGCGACATCAACTACTGCGGTATGCAGGTCGCGCCGGGATTATACAAGCTGGTGGATATTCCAGATTTGCAGGGACTGCTCGCGCCGCGTCCGCTTTTGGTGGATATAGGGGTGTACGACAGTTGCTTCCGCATCGAGTCGGCCATGGCCTGCTACCGCCGTGTGGCGGCGATTTATGCGGCGGCCGGCGCCAGTCAGCGTCTCGAGCTCGACCTGCATCCGGATAACCACTCCTGGGGTAATCGTAAGGCTTGCGAATTTTTCCAGCGTTATCTGCCCTGATCGCTCATTTATGCAATACCCCCTTCGATGCGCGCTACGTTCCGGTGTGCTTGCTGGAGGGTGGCTGGCTGCATTTTCAGGTTCGGCAGCGCCCGCTGTTGCAGCCAACCCGCCCACCAACGCGCCCTTTCCGTATGTTTGGGCCACCGCCTACCACCTCTTACCGGAAACCACCAGCGAGGAATCCGGGTATTTCTCCCTTTGCGAAGGGCGGGACGGCAGTATCTATGTGGGAACCGCCAAATACGGCGCCAATTCCTACCTTGTTGAATTCGATCCGGTCCGCTTCGCCCAGCGCATCGTCATTGATACCCGCAAGGTCTGCGGGCTTAACGCCACCGGTTATGCCGCCCAGGCCAAACTGCACACCCGCAACTTTGTCGGACAATCAGGCAAAATCTATGTCGGCAGCAAGCAGGGTTACCGGGTTGGCAAGGATACTTCGGTTTATCCCGGAGGGTACGTTATGAGCTACGATCCACTCACCGGACGGGCTGAAAATCTCGGCCGTCCTTTTCCCGAACAGGGCATCATTGACGTCGTGACTGATGAGGCCCGGGGGCTGCTCTATGCCGTTACCTGCGAAGATCAGCACTGGATGCTCGGCAAGACCGGCGACACCAACAGCTGGCGTGAACTCGGCCCGCTGCTGACCCCCTATGCCACCACGCTGATTGACGCGCAGGGCCGTGCCCACGCGCTGTCCACTAATTTTGATTTATGCAGCTACGACCCCGTCACCGACCGGGTATCGGTTCGCCCGGTATTGGTCGGCAAACACAAATTCACCCACGCCACTCCGTCCTCGATCCCCACCTGGAATCTGGCCGCCGACGGAAAAACTGCCTATCTGATCCTGATGAATGATCCGGTCTTGTACGCCATTGATCTCAGCGGCAAGGGTAGCGCCATCAAGGCCGTGAATTGCGGCCGGCTGACCGGGGACCCCGATCCGGATTCGCGCGCGGCGCTCAGCATTGGCCCCGACGGGCGGGTCTGGACCTTGATCCGGACCTCCAACAACACCGGCTTTGGCAATGGTATGCTGCACCGGCTGATCCGGTATGACCCCAAGAAACGCAAAATAGAAGACCTGGGCGTGCTGGCCGTCAAAAATCCGGATTTCTACGATTTCTCCGCCAAGCAACCGCACAGTCATGGCTACCACACCCTGCCTGATGGCACGCTGACCCCCTTGCATGCCCATATGGGCTTGATCGTTGCCCGCGATAACTCTCTCTATGCGACCATTCTTTACCCTTATTCACTGCTCCGGATCGAAGGCTTTAAAACCCCGCCGCCGCCCGCGCAAACCTCCAGCCCCGCCGCTCAGGTGCTCGAAGCCGTCCTGAAGCTTTGCGATGATGCCGAAAAACAGCTGCCACAGGCTGTCCGCGTAGGAGAAGCCATTGCCGAACGCCACTTGAACGGGGGCGCCATCGGCGCGTGGTGGGAAAATGGATGCCTTGGCCCGGAGCTCTATGGACGGGCCGGCAATCTAGTCAACATCGGCTATGACCGCGTTTGGACAACCAACCGTACTGATCGCGAAAAAAGCAACGATATTGCGATTGTCGGCATTGATTGGCCGCCCTTTGATACCGCCCGCCGTCTGATTGCCCTGGAAAAAATGCGCTCCGCATACATCGTCGGATTTGGCCCTCAAGCGCACCCCGATCTTTCCAATGAGGTTGCTGCGTGCACGGCCTTTTTCGACACCGGCTTTGCAACGGACGACCGCGTGGTGCGTCTCGATGAACTCCGGCGCGCGGGTCATCTGAATCATCTCGCCAATGCCCTGCACGGCTGGATGGTGATGGCCGAAGCTACCGCCGCCCTGACCCGCAAGGGCCGCACGCCGACGTTCTGGAAATCCTACAGTTATCCCGACGGCCGCGAATGGGGCGCCCGCTACATGTCGAAAAAACAATTTCATGACGAAATCACTGTTCCACCCCAGGCGCCAGGGGTGCTGGCGCAAACCTACATTGACCGCATCCGCTATTTCGTTCGCTGCCTGAAAACACAACAGCTTGATGCCCTGCAAAAAGCGGCTGAACTGATCGCCGCTGAACATAAACACGGGCGTAAAACAGTCGTCGCCTGGGCCGGACACATGCCGGAAGCCTATGTCGGACGGTTCGAGGATAAAGCCTGGTCGCAACCAGTTCAGTTGCATCCGTTTTTGGAAAGTCAGCGCAAGGATTTCCGGGATCACACGCCCGACGGCGCCCTGGTTGTGCGGTTGGGCTATCAGGGCATAGATCCTCAGGCGCTGCCGCTTTTTCTCGAGAAGAAAAACCGGCTGATTTGCCTGGCGGGCGCAAACCCTGATCCCGCGTGGCAGATGCCGCCGGACGCGCTGGTCAATATTGATCTGGTCTGGCCATTCGGCGATGGATGCGTCACGCTGGAAGGCTATCCCTTCCCGGTTTTTGCCCCCTCAGGGATC
>SESG01005550.1_pt1 | contig 14724 bp, 12 predicted proteins | sample 3171421 | NCBI WGS metagenome assembly SESG01 (sample SAMN10866946, study PRJNA518727) | freshwater metagenome | biome: subpolar coniferous forest; feature: holomictic lake; material: water; isolation source: holomictic Lake 227, 6 m and 8 m depth | place: Canada: near Kenora, Ontario | collected... | reverse complement strand
GAGGGTACCCCATTAGTGATCCCGGCCTTACCGTCCGAGTGAAGGTCCGTTCTGGTGCATCTGCTTGCCCGTATTCGCGTTGTTTAGCGTGTTTAGCGGGCAAGTCCGCGCTCCGAGAGAATCTAAAATGCGCCCTCCCCGGTCTGACCGGCAATTTACTGTTTCCCAAATCCGCTGGCGTCCCCTAGATTGACCCACACACGAATATGGTGCTGGTCATCGACAACTACGATTCATTCACCTACAACCTGGTGCAATACCTGGGCGAGATGCGGGTGGAGCTGCAGGTCCATCGCAACGACTGCATCACCGTTGAGCAAGTTCGCGCGCTGGCGCCGGAGCGCATCCTGATCTCGCCGGGGCCGTGCTCGCCGCGTGAGTCGGGGCTGTCGAATGAAATCATCCGTATCTTCGGTCCGCGCGTTCCGACATTCGGCGTCTGCCTGGGCCACCAGTGCATTGGCCATGTCTTCGGCGGCAACGTCATCGTTAACTACCGCATGATGCACGGTAAGACCTCGCTCATTAAGCACAACGGCAAGGATCTGTTCGAGGGCATGCCCAATCCTTTTGCCGCCACCCGTTACCATTCGCTGGTCATCCAGCGCGACACCGTGCCGGACTGCCTCGAAGTTACCGCCGAGACCGAGGAAGGCGAAATCATGGGTGTCAGGCACCGTCAGCACCCGATCTGGGGGGTACAGTTCCACCCGGAAAGCATTCTGACCGAGAACGGCCGGCAGATCCTGAAGAACTTCTTGCGGCTGAAGTAGCCCCCTCTAAAGACTCAGGCGCGGGATCCTTTCGGTTCCCGCGCCTGATGAATAAATGCGTTCCGAGGAACGCCCTAAATTTGCTTAACGGCTATAGTCGCGACGGCCGCCGCCACCACCACCACCACCGCGATAACCGCCACCGCCGCCACCACCGCCACCACCGCCAGACCGGGGAGGACGATCCTCTCGCGGACGCGCCTCATTGACCGTCAGCGCTCGGCCGTCGATTTCTTTGCCGTTGAGCGCCTGTACGGCGGCATCGGCGGCTTCCTTGGTCTCCATCGAAACGAACGCAAAGCCCCGCGGCCTCCCGCTGAACTTGTCCTTGATGACATCGACTTCGGCTACAGTGCCGTGGGCACCGAAGAGATCCTGGAGCTGCTCTTGGGTGGCGTTGAAGGATAGGTTTCCAACAAACAGTTTTGTACTCATGATGACTGCATTTCTTAACTGACTGCCCTTTCGCCACCGTTCCCGACCATCGGGTCTCAAATCATCACTGAAGCGCGTTCAACTGAGGATTTACCTGGTTTCGAAATTGGCGAGTTATCTATTTTCGCCAATAGTTTAGCGAGTTTCGGAATGGATGCAACCACTATTTTCACCATTATTTTGCCCCGGGCGAGCTTAGAGAGGGATGCCTCCGTAGTACGTCCGTTTGGCACACGGAGGTGCTAGGGAGGTACTCGACCAACTCCAGAAGCTGATTTTCGCCCGTGCCGGGGGCGCGCTCAAGAAGTCGTAGCCGCTGACATCAATCGGCGCTGATCTGGCCCGGGGAAAGAGTTCTACTCCGTGCTTTAAGCCGGGTCCACTGAGTATCCCTCTTGCCTGAAGCGCTGTAGCTTGTAGATGAGGGCGCGACGGCTGATGCCGAGGGCCTTGGCCGTCTCCGTGCGGTTGAAGTCGTGCTTGCTCAACGTCTGGAAGATGGCTTGGCGCTCGATTTCCGCCAGGCGCTGGGCGTCGTGGGGCTCGACCGCCGGGGTCGTCGCGGCCACGGCGCGGACCTTCGCCGGCAGGTGCTCGGGCAAGATAAGTTCGCCAACGGAAAGCAGCGCCGCACGTTCCATGGCATTGCGCAGCTCGCGCACGTTGCCCGGCCACGCGTAGCGCGTCAGGCAATCCGCGACCGAGGACGCAAACCTCGCTTTGCCCCGGGTAAATTCAGCGATGAAGGCGCTGGCCAACGGCAGGATATCCTCGAGTCGCTCCCGCAACGCAGGGATATTGAGTTCGACGACGTTCAGCCGGTAGAACAGGTCCTCGCGGAAGCGGCCGGTTTTGACTTCCTCCTCAAGAATGCGGTTCGTGGCCGCCAGGATGCGCGCGTTGGTCTGGAGTTCGGCGTTGGAGCCGACGCGGTTGAAACGTCCCTCCTGCGTTACGCGCAGCAGTTTGGCCTGCAGCGGTGGTGACATGTCGGCCACTTCATCCAGGAAGATGGTGCCGTTGTTGGCCACCTCGAAGCGGCCAATCCGTTGCGCCATCGCGCCGGTGAAGGAGCCTTTCTCATGCCCGAAGAGCTCGCTTTCGAGCAAGTTCTCGGGGATGGCGGCGCAGTTGACTTTGACCAGTGGTCCGGATGCGCGGGGGCTCCAGGCGTGGATGACGTCGGCCAGTACTTCCTTGCCGACGCCGCTTTCACCGGTGATCAGGATTCGGCTCTCGGAGGAGGCAATCAGCGATGCATCGTGGAACACGGCCTGAATGAGCGGGCTCTTGGCCACCACATTAGCGGGCAACTGCTTATCCTTGCTGAACTTCAGGGGCGCAGGCTGGGCGATGCCGGTGGCCTGCTGCACGGTCACCAGGAGCTCATCGAGGTCAATCGGCTTGGCCAGGTAATTGAGGGCGCCGTCGCGCATAGCCCCGACGGCTTCGCGTATGTCGGCGTAGGCGGTCACGAGGAGAATTGGCAGGACCGCATGCTCCTTGCGCGCGAGGTGCATCGTTTCCAGGCCCGAAAGGCCCGGCATCCGCACGTCGGAGATCATCATGCTGATCTCCCCGGCGCGCAGGGTTTCCAGCGCCTGTTCGCCTGATGCCACCGGAATGGTCTCGAAGCCCTGACTCTGCAGGAAGGAATCCAGCAGGCTGCGCTGCCCGGGATCGTCATCGACGATCAGGATACGCGGCCCTTTTTGGCCGTTCTTGCGGACTTCGGACGACATGGGGTCTGACTTGCTTTGCCGCTTAGCCCGCCGGTTGCACCGCGGCCGCCTTAAGCGGATCCACCGCCAAAATCGTGCGTCGGTCCGGTTCCTCGAGGCCCAAATCCTGCATCCGGGCCGGTAACTCGGGCTTGCGGGTTAACACTCGCTGGCGGAAAGGACTGCTGAGCAACCGGATGATGTCGGTAGTCTTCATGTGGCGGCCAAAACTGCGCAGCAGCTTCGCCGTTCGGATGGGTCGCTTCAGGAGGCGGCGGGCGAAGAGAGAGCCATACCCTTTAGCCCGCAAACGATTGACCTCCGCGCTCGGCAGGGCAGTCGGGTCAATGTCCGAGCATTTGAACCATTTATGCCAATCCCGATCATCGTCAATGATCCCGCGCTCCACATACTCTTGCCAGAGCGGGGTCCCCCGGTAGGCGCATAAGCGATTGAACCCAAAGGTGTCCAGATCGAGCCGCGCGGCGAAGCGGAAGCTTTCCCGGATATCCGCCTCCGTCTCATCGGGCGACCCGACCACAAAGAACCCGTGGACCCGGGCGATGCCGTGCCGCTTGGCGGCGCTGACCGCTCCCTCAACTTGCGCCGGGGTCTGCTTCTTCTTCAGCCGGTCCAGGACCTTTTGCGTGCCCGCTTCCACGCCAAACGCCAGGAAGTTGCAGCGCGCCTCTTTCATAATGGGGAGCTGGTCAATGCCCACAGAATCCACGCGGCCTTCGCAACCCCAGTTGAATTGCAGCTTACGCTTGATAATGCCCTCGCAAATGCCGGTGATCCGCTTCCGGTTAATGAGGAAGTGATCGTCGGTCAGGTAAAGGGATCGATAGCCCTGATCGTTAAGCTGCTGCAATTCGCCCAGGACATGCTCTGGCGAACGAGACCGCCAGCGACCCTCGCCCAGAGACGGGATATCGCAGTAAATGCAGGAGTAGGGGCAGCCCCGCGACGTCTGCACGGTGCAGAACTTATCCAGCGAGAGAACCGCGGGGACATCCAAAGGCAGGGACTCAATGTAGTCGATCGGCAGGCTGGTGCGGTCGGGGTAAGGAAACTGGTCCAGGTTCCGCAGCAGGGGGCGCGGCGCGTTCACCACAACTTCCCCTGCCTTGCGCCAAACCAGCCCCGCCACCGAACCGGGATTGTTGAGGTGATCCAGATAGTCGGGCAGCAGTTCCTCGCCTTCGCCGCAGCCCACGCAGTCGATGTCAAGGCAGTCCTTTAGGATGCGATCCGCATTCAACGTGGCGAAGGCCCCACCCACGATGATGGGAATCTTCGGCTCCGCAGCTCGGAGTTGCCGGGCCATCTGCTTGACCGCCGGGTACGTCGTCGTTGAAAGGAAGGACAACGCAATGACATCCGGCGATTCTTGTGCCGCCGCCCGGGCGATGTGCTCCGCTTTCATCTGCGGGTGGCAGGTGTCAAACAGACGCACCTGATGTCCTCGCTGCCGCAGAACCGGGGCCAGCGTTTGGATTCCCAGAGGCGGAAACGCCATCACCTTGATCCGCCCATCAGCAGACTTCGACCGGTTCAGTGCCGCCGGCAGCACGCGGCTAAAGTCATCGTCCCCAACAAAAACCAGAAACACGTTCATCTAAATGGAGCTATCTGCGAGGTGTAATGACTCAAGATAACAGCAGCCCTGAATTTCTGCAAACGGTTTTGTGGCCAACGGCGGGTCGGCGCGAAGGCTACCGGCAAAGTCGGAACTAGCTGCGCGCCCCGCGCAGTCAGGCACGGTGCGGGTAGTCGCGGACGAGCCGGCCGTGCGTGAAACGGTCAGGATCGCGCTCGATCGTTTCGGCTATACGGTGCACGCAGCGAAGGACGGCGTCGAGGCGTGGGCGGTCTTCCGGCAGCACCGGGACGAAGTTCATTGCGTCCTTTGCGACCTAACCATGCCCCGCATGAATGGCTGGAAGACCCTGGCGGCCCTGCGCAAACTCTCGCCCGGCATCCCGGTGAGCTTGTCCAGCGGCTACAGCGAAGCCCAAGTGATGGAAGGCATCATTCCGAACTGCCTCAGGCATTCGGGAATAAGCCTTATCAGTTGGCGACACTTGCCGCCGCGATGACCCGCGTGCTGGCAAATAAGACCGTGTCGGAAAATGTTGGCTAGCAATTTGCAGGACCGTGTAGTCCCAGCGTTTACAAAGAGGCGGTTAGCTGGGGAACCCTACTGCCAGCAGTACCTTGCCCATCGGCCCGTGTGCCAGGCGCTCGAACGCCTGGGGCAATTCCACAAAAGGGAACACTTTATCCACCTGGGGCCGAGCCCCGTTGCGCGCCAGCAATGACAAGACCTCCTGCCACGCCGCGCAGCTCTCGGCATTGGTCCAGGCGCCGACGGCGACTCCACCGAGGCGGATGCGGCGGAAGAACAGAGCGGCGGTATTAAAGCTGGGAACAGGCCCGGCGAGTCGCCCGACCAAGCTGACCCGGCCAAGTTCGCCCAAAGTGTTGATGACGTTAGGCAGCAGCTTGCCGCCGATGTTGTCGATAGCCAAATCCACCCGGCGCGGCTCCAGTTCCTCCTGGAGGGCCGGGCTCCATTCGAGGTCTTCGGGATTAAACGTCGCGTCCGCGCCAAGCTGCTCCAGCCGCCGGCCTTTCTCCGGGCTGCGCGAGAGCGCGAGGACCTTATGCCCCATGGCAGCCGCAAGCTGCACGGCGGCGACCCCCACGCCGCCCGATGCGCCCGTCACCAGTACCACGGCTGATGGCGGCAGCGGCCCCCACATCGTTAGGGCCTGATAGGCGGTCAAATAGACCAGGGTCGCGCCCGCAGCTTCGATCTCGCTCCAACCCTCGGGAATCTCAACCAGGTCTTGCGCCGGCACGGCCACGCGCGCGGCGAACGTCCCCGGCCGGTTCCCGCCAACTTCACCGCGCAGAATGGCTCGGCGATCTCCGACGCGAGTCCCTTCCACCGCGCCCCCGACCTCCACCACCGTGCCTATGCCATCGCGCCCGAGGATCTGAGGCAGTTTCGGTTTGGCGGGGTATTGGTTCTCGGCAAGGTAACGATCTGCGGGATTCAGCGCGGCATAATCGACTTGCAGAATAACCTCTTCAGGCCGGGGAACCGGATCGGGTACCTCGGCCAGGTGCAGGCCGCCAATGCCGTTGAGTTCGTCAATGAGCCAAGCCCTCATGCATCCAAAATGCCGCGCCAACCGCGAGCTGGCCATTCACTGCGACGCCGGGAGGTCCGGTAACTTCAGATCCGTGGGCGCTTTGCCGTTGGCCGTACGAGAGAACTTCTCCCCGAAGAGGGAGAACCCTTCGCCGAAGCCGCCATGGGAGAGGAAGAACTGGCCGTTCTCCACGCCCATGAAGCGGTCCAGGCGATCGGCTTTGCCGGTCGGATCGTGGCTGAAGGTGGCGGTCGTGAGTTCCTGCCATTGCCCATCCGCGCCGCGAATCCATTGATTGCCGTAGAGCGCCTTGCGACGGAGGTTGCCGTTGGCACCCCCAAAGTTCTCGCTGAAGCTGTGCAGACGGCGCAGGTAGCCGCCTTCCTTCGGCGCCTTCCATCTGGAGATGAGCACCCACTGCTTCGTGTCTGGGACGAAGTAATAGCCCGAGAAGATGGTGTGGGTGGCGTCAACGGGCTTGGCGGTTACGAGGAACCGCTGCTTCTCGCCGGTCTTCCAGGGATAGACCCAATGGCTATGCCCGCCCGTGCCCTCGTTGCCGAAATCGCCTGATTCGACCCCCGGGCCCTTGCCCACCAGCTTGACCCGATCCGCGTCTGCGACCTTCCCGCGGTCCACCGCTTCGCCGCCGCTGTCCCACACGCTGAAAATGATCCGGCGCTCGGTGGGGCTGTTGATCTGCATGCCGAAGTAGCCGCGGTGCCAGCCGCATGCCATGTAGAAGGTCCAGAGCGGCTCCTCAACCGCGGTGACCTCGCAATAAAACGCCGCCACGTTGGTCACCTCCAGCGTCGGGTAGGCAAGATGCACCGAAGCGGCGTTGCGACGCGCCTTCAGATTGAAGTGCGCGTCTTGCGCGGCCGGGCCGCTGACGATCAGGGCGTCCAAGTCACCACCGGATTTTCCCTCACCGTTCAGGGATTCCAGCGTGAAGCGCTGATAACCGGCTGCGGCGATGTCGAATGCCCCGAAGCTCACCATCACCAGTTCGCTCCCGGCCCCTTTCGCCGTGGCTTCGTGTGACTTGCCGGCGACACTAAGGCGTAGCTTGGCACTGTCGCCCGCCGGCAACCGCAACGCCAGCGCGCAATCCAACCGGCCGGGCTGCTTGATCTGGCCGAACCAAAGCACTTTGAGCGCCGGGTCTTGCCAGCCGGTTATCCCGGATCGTTGCGAGATGGGCGCCCCATCCGGGTCCGGCTCGAGGTAGGCCGTGCAGGCGGGAACACGCAGCTCGCCACTCGCGGCACCCGCCGTCACGCTGGCAGCCAGCAGGAATAGAGCAAACCAGAACCGAGCAACAGGCGTGGCGCCCGCCTTGCCAGGGCAGGTGGCGGCCAGACGGCGTGACAACGTTAGGGCTTGCATCGCCAGTTCAATGTTACTTTGCCGGCCAAGCTTCGACCACCAGGACCTCGAAGGGTTTGAGCTTGAACGTGGCCTCTTCGCCAGCACGGAGTTTGGTTACCTCCAACTCCCGGTCCTTGAACGGGTTGACCAGCGTGTATTCGCGCGCGCCGTCTGCGGGCAGCTCGAACGCTTGGGCGGGGTCTAGCTTGATTTGCGCCGCTCGGGATGACGGATTGCGCAGTGTCAGAATGCCCTTGCTGGGCGACCACGCGGCCCAGCCGTACACCTTGTGTTCGCCCGGGCTGCCGCCAACCCAATGGGTATCGACCAGAGTATCGGCATTCGCACGCGACCACTTGGCGCCTTCAGCCAGCGCGTCCCAGTCCTCCGCCGACAGCAGGCTGGGGGTGATGTACATCTCCTGCAACTGGGTGCCGCACCCGAAAAACGCCCGCACCTCCGACTTGAAGACGTGGTTGGTGTCGGTGTTCAGGCCGTGGGCGTGCTGCGCGTAAATAATGCCGTGCAGCATGAGGGAATTGAGCGGATAGAGGCTGCTCTTGCTGACGATGCTGTCATAGACATCATTGTCCTTGTAGGTAATCCACCGCTGCCGCTCGGGCGCCGAACCGGGCACGAAAGAATGGTCCTCGCCCCCGCGCCAGATGGAGTCCGCGTGCAGCAGCCAGAACGGCGACGGCCAGGTGCCCGTGGTCTGGTTGATGTAGAGGTCTGGTTTGAGCGCGCGCAGCTCCGCAATCAGCCGCAGCATGGCCTCGAAGTCGCGCAAGCCGGCGCTCGGGTCGTCCTTGCTGCCGACGCCAATGCCATCGAACTTGAACTGGTTGATCCCGTATTTCTGCACCACCTCCACGCACAACGAGCGGAACCGTTCGTAGTACTTCGGGCCGGCCATCGAGAAGTTGCCCTCGTTAATCTCAAAGCCCTGTTCCTTGCCGTACTGGATGCGCTCATCGTGCGGGTTGCCATAGCCGCCCCAGGGGGAGAGCCACATCCCGGGCGCAGACCCGTACCGGGCAGTCGCCTGCTGGATCGGCGTGAAGCCAGTGGGAAACCCTTCGTGGAAGCGCCACAATGTCCGGTAGTCGTCCCAGCCGTCGTCGAACATAAAGGAGTCCAGCTTGACGCCGCGTTTGGTGACCAACTCCTCACCGTAGGCGTTGATGACATCCAAAGCGGCCTTCTCGTCGAACTTGCTGAAATAGCCGATGTCATACCACGAGTTGTAATGCAGGAAAGGCCGGTAAGGGTGCGCGCGTTCCCGTTCCAGATAAGCCAGAAAGCCGCGCCGCACCTGACCCTTGGGGACAAACCCGATCACCGATGAGCACTCAAAGCTCTCCCCTGCGCGCAGCGGGGTGCCCCGCGGCAGGAAACAGCGCACAAAGCCCATCTCACCCCGGTTGATGGACAAGGGGTGCTCGACCCCAAAGAACGCGGTCTCGACGACGACGGGTGAGCCATCCACGGTGCCGGTGGGCTTCGCGTTGGCCACGGGAGTATCCAGCAATATAATCTCCTTGAGTGGAATCGCCTCCTGCCCCGCCCGGAAGGTGAACTGCTGCCGAAGATATCGCGAGCCCCCGCGAAGAACACCGCGCCAGCTCACCGACAGGCTGCCATCGTCGTTCACCAGCTCGGCTACCAGTTGCGTCCCCGGCAAGCGCTCGGCGAACCGCGAGGCGCCGGGATTCGCCTCCAGCGGTTCCGTATGGACCGGACCGGCGAGTTTGAAATCCGACGCATGGATAAACCTGCCGTTGGTCAGGACCAGGCTGAACAGCTCGCCTCGTATCGGGAGGACCCGGTCGGCGCCCTTGTCCCGAAATGACTCCGGCGAGAGCGTCTTCTCCAGGGTCCTCCATGTCGCGACGACCTGGTCGTTGCTCAAGGCAAAGCTGGCGGCATGGGCGCTTATCGGGAACAGCCCCGCCGCGAGCAGCACCGCGGCTGCTGACACATGAATGGTGTGCTTTTGAAACATAGATCTACACAACTCCTCCCGCCATGAACTGTTAAGCCCGCCGCTTCCGGAAGCATTCAACCGTCGCCTGCAAGCCCTCGGGCAGACTGCCCTTGGGCTTGAAACCCGCCACGCGAAGCCGGTCCACCGCCGCCATGGAGTGTTTTACATCACCCGCGCGCTCCGGCGCATGCGTGATCTCCGAACGTGATCCGGTCAGCGTGCAGATGGTTGCGGCAAGGTCGTTGATGGTGATCTTCCCACCGTATGCCACGTTGAATACCCCCGTCGCCGATGACTCCGTGGCGAAGTAGGCATTGGCCGCCGCGATGTCCTTCACAAAGATGAAGTCCCGCGTCTGCTCGCCGTCGCCATAAATAGCGATCGGCTCATGTTTCAGCGCGCGATCGATGAAGATCGGCACCGCCGCCGCATACTGGCTCTTCGGATCCTGGCGCGGGCCGAAGACGTTGAAATAGCGCAGGCACGCCGTCTGCAGCCGGCCCTCCGCTGTGAACATCTTGCAGTAATACTCCCCGTCGAGCTTGGTGATCGCGTAGGGACTCTTCGGCTCCGGGAACATCGTCTCGACCTTCGGCACCACCGGGTTATCGCCGTAAATCGCCGCCGAGCTGCTCAAGACGAGCTTCTTCACCTTCGCCTTCGCCGCTTCCTCCAGCACCACGAGCGTGCCGTTGGTGTTGATCTCGGTGCATTCAATCGGCTTCTGCATGGACTCCGGCACGCTGATCATCGCCGCCAGGTGGAAAATGTAGTCCACGCCATCCACCGCCTGCCGAACCAGGTCCCGGTCCAGAATCGAGCCCTCAATAAACTCATGTTCCAGGCCAGCCAGGTTATGCTTGAACCCGGACCGCAGGTTGTCCAATACCCGCACCTCGGCCTGGCCTTGGAAATGTTCTACAATATGGCTGCCGATAAAGCCGGCGCCACCGGTAACAAGGACCCTTTTCAAGCGACAATCCCCAGTGGCCGGGTGTGTTTCCAATCCCCGCGCGTGAAATCAGGGAACAACTGGGGAGCCCCGCCTTCCTTTTCGGATTGGGAACTCAGCGGGCGCACCGCGCTCCAGCAGGCCCCCTCATAAACGTTCTGATCCAGCGGCTGGCTGTTGCGCAGGCACTCGACCATACGGCAGCGCATGATGAAATCCATGCCCCCGTGCCCGCCCATCTTCACGGCCAACTGGCCCATCCGCTTCCAGAGCGGATGCTCAAATTCGACGCACAGCTTCTCGTAGTCCTCGTCCTTCATCCAGTCCTCGTAGCTGCCGCGGCCCTCGATGGCAGCGCGCGACGGGTAGCCCGCCAGCGTGCCTTTGGTGCCCGTGATGAGATTGTGCCGCGTATAAGGCCGCGGGCTGCTCTCATTCCATTGCACCATGATCGTCCGCCCCAGCCGGGTCTTGATGATCTGCGTGCTCAGGTCTCCGCCCGCGAACTCCATCCGGTTCCACTTATGATCCGCGGGGAAATTGGCCTTGGCGTATGCCGCCCGGCCCCGAGCCGGCGTGGAGAACGAAACCACCCGGTCGAACAGGTCTTCCGTGCGCGCAATGCTCATGTACTGCGCCACCGGCCCCAGGCCATGCGTCGGATACAGGTTGCCGCCGTCCTTTGGCGCATAATACTTCGTCCGCCAACTGCCCGTCCCGCGCTCCACCTCCTGCATTTGGCCGCGCAACTCATGCAGATAGGCCGCCTCGCCATGCAGCAGTTCCCCCAGCGCTCCCTGGCGGCACAGGTTGAGATACATCAGCTCCTCGCGCGCGTAATTGCAGTTCTCCATCATCATGCAATGCTTGCCGGTCTGCTCCGACGTGTTGATCACTTCCCACAACTCCTCGAGCGTGAAAGCCAGCGGCACCTCGCTGAACGCGTGCTTGCCCGCCTTCATCGCCTCAATCGCCATGCGTGCATGGTCTTCCCAGGGCGTGGCGATGATCACCGCGTCAATATCCGGCCGTGCCAGCATTTCGAGATAGCGCTTGGGCGAGCCGAAATAGAGGTCCGGAGCCTTCCCGCTCAGCTTCTCCACCGCCTTGGCGCTGTTCTTGGCCCAATCCTCATACAGGTCGCTGATGGCCACAATCCGGCTGCCCTCGATCTGGGCCAACTGCTGCGCGTGGCCGCTCCCGCGCGCCCCCACCCCGATCACCCCCCACCGCACCGTCTCCAGCTTCGGCGCCGCGAAATCGCCCATGTATCGGGCCCCCGCAGGGCGTCCTGACTGGGCCAATGAGCCCGCCTCCGCCTGCGCGGCGGTCGTGTTTTGAGCGGTCAGCGTTCCCCCGGCCGCGATCGCGGCCCCCGTCACACCGAGGCTCTTGAGAAAATCCCGACGATTGGTGCTTGAATTCATATTCGGCAGCAGATAATTCGACCTGCGCCCGTGTCAGTCAAGCCCCATATCCGCAAAAGGCGGCGGGCGGCGCATCTTGCGCGCACCACCCGCATCGAAACCCGCTTGCGCCGGAGAGCGCCCGTCTCCCGGCACAGCAACGTCCGGAGGCAGTGGCGGAGGCGATGGAAAAGGAGAGAGGGCCGTCCCACTCCTATTGCGGTTCATGGAACGTGGTGTCCACGTCGCTACCGCATGACCGAACCCCTGCCCCTGAACCGCGGTCTGCCAGAGAGCCGCCGACAGTTCCCCCTCTGCGATGTCGTTTGAATAACCCGCAAACCAGGGCGGTCAACACCAAGCCGTGGCTGAACGGGGACACCGCGGGATCACTGAACACCCCACCCGTGTACAAAGGAGAAGTGGCTCCAGGACATCTTGGCCGAATTCGCTGACCGCATCTTGCCAGTAGATGAACGTGTGGCCGACCAGTGGGGTCGCCTCGGCTTGCGGCCGTCGGTGCCAACGTTCGACGCTTTCCTGGCGGCGACGGCACTCGTTCACGACCTCACCGTGGTCAGCCGGGACGAGGACGGTTTCCGAAACACGGGCGTGCGGCTCATCAATCCTTTCTCGAAATCCAAACCAACGGGCAACTGAATGGCGAACGTGTTCATCAAGGACCTGCTCCTCAAAGACTCCAAAGGGCTCGCCGATGTTGAGTTGAAGACGCATCAGCTTCAGCCCATCTGGAAGCGGAAGTAAAGAAATCGGGCATAGACTGCGAAATCATGGCTATGCGAAGGAGAACGCGGCCAGTATTCTGGAAGGAACATGAACACCCTGGAATCACCACTGGTTGTGCTAAGAACGGCGCCTGAAACTGCGGAACAGGCTGTACACGCGGAAGGAGCAGACTCGAATACCAGTAGAATGCCAGCCAGCGATGGGAAAGAATCGCTGTCTCGAATCCCTTTTCTTTCCACGTATTCCGCGGTTTCGACTATCATTCTTGCGTTAGGCTTATGCGGCACGGCGGCTGAAACGCAGCGGGGCGCCGATCCTTTCCAGGATGCCGTCGCGGTTTGGCACCTGGGTGGCCTGAAGGACGACTCCGGAAAGAACGCGCTGAAGGTGGTGGGCGCTGTCACGACCGGGGTTAGACTGGAGGGAAAAGAACTGGAGGAATCGCTGGCGAGCGGCAACGATGGCCCAGTGGCTCGCTTGGAAGGCGGCTATCCCAAGGCCAACACCCGGACATTTACGGCGAACAAGCGCTACCTGGTCCTTCCCTCCACGCGCGGGCGCACCGGCCGGGACAAAGTGACCATTGACGTGGATGGCAAGCCTTACCTGTCGGTGGCCGACGCGTTGGTCGCGGCTTCCGCGCCTGACCATTGGAGATTCATTGACCTGAAGCTGATGCAGGGCCAGACGGTGGCGGTGAAGATCCAGGGCCCGAATGCGGCGGCCATAGACCTGGTGAAGCTGAGCGATGAAGTCCCGGGCAAGTATCCGGCGTACCAGGAGCCGGGCCGGCCGCAGGTGCATTTCTCGCCTTTGCGCGGATCGCTCAACGATCCCGCCGGAATGGTCTATTATCAAGGTACGTGGCACTTCTATTATGCCAACAAGCGTTTCTATAACGATTGCGGGAATCTTAACAGCCTTTGGGGCCACGCCACCAGCGCCGACCTCGTTCACTGGGAGGAACAGCCGCTGTTCCTGTCGGCGGTGGATGGAAAATACTCCTTCTGGACGGGCGGGGCGGCGGTGGACGTGGAAAACGCCACCGGTTTAGGCAAGCCGGGCAAGCCTGCGATCGTCTATTCCGCAAACAACGGCGCCTGGGGGCCAAGCCCGTTCACCCAATGCATCTTTGTGAGCACCGACGGAGGGATGACGGCGCAGTGGGACCCGGAGATGATGTACAAGCCTCTTCCCAGGGAGGATTCCCGCCGGGGCGGCGGCACGCGGGACCCGATGATTATCTGGTACGCCCCGGAGAAGAAGTGGGTAATGGTGGTCTATAACCAGTCGGCCGGCAGGAACGGTTTCTACTTCTTCGAGTCCAAGGAACTTAAGAATTGGTCAGAGATGAGCGTTCTCGACGACATGTCTGAGTGCCCCAACCTGTTTCAGCTTCCGGTGGACGGCAACACGGCCAACCTGCGGTGGGTCACCTGGGGTTCGGGAACCGAGTATCTGATCGGCAAGTTCAATGGCCGGGCTTTCGTGCCTGAGGACAACCGCCGGCAGCGCGTGAATTATGGGGGGTTCGGCGCCTCGCAGGTGTTCGCCAATGCGCCGGAGGGACGGATCGTTCAGATTGGCTGGGCTCAACTCTGCGATTACGACGGGGAGTTCAGCCGGATGGCGGCTTTTCCGCTGGACCTAACACTTAGGACCACGCCGGAGGGATTGCGGCTCCACGCCGAATTTGTCCCCGAGTTGGCCAAGCTGCGAAAGCAAGGCAGCCAGCAGAAGGACGTTGTGGTCAAGAGCACCGCCTTGCTCCAGGTGGGCGACCTCTCGCAGCCGGCGGAAATCATCGCTGAGTTTGATCCGGGAACGGCCTCGCGGGTCAGCTTCACCGGGGCGGAGCTGAGCGTAAGCTGGACCGCCCAAAACCAGGAAATCACGGTCAATGGCGAGAGGAGCAGGCTTGGTCCTCAGAACGGCCGCATGACGGTGCATATCCTGCTGGATATTCCGTCGGTCGAGGTTGTCACTAGCCGCGGAGACTACCTTATCAGGGGCCGCGACTACCGGAAACTGGGCGAGAAATCACCCCTGGAGATACGGGCGGAGGGAGGCGACGTGAAACTTAGCCGCCTGGAGATCTATCCGCTCAAGTCCATTCACGAAGGCGACCAATGAAACAAGCACTCCACAAAGTATTGCCGCTGGCAGCCGCA
>SESG01007721.1_pt1 | contig 14733 bp, 13 predicted proteins | sample 3171421 | NCBI WGS metagenome assembly SESG01 (sample SAMN10866946, study PRJNA518727) | freshwater metagenome | biome: subpolar coniferous forest; feature: holomictic lake; material: water; isolation source: holomictic Lake 227, 6 m and 8 m depth | place: Canada: near Kenora, Ontario | collected... | reverse complement strand
TTATAGATGTTAATTATGAGATAGATTCTGATCAAGCTACGACTATAAGGGGCTTAGATGTTAAAGGAAACACTATTATTAGTTCAGAAAAAATTCTAAATATTCTGGGCCTTGAAAAAGGTGAAATGATAAAAATATCAAGGCTGAGCAGTGGTATAAAAGATCTTATACAGACATACAGGGAACAGGGCTACGTGGATATGTCAATAGATCAGGACAATCTCTTTTCTTACAGTGATGATTATAGGTTTGTTGATGTATTTATTAATATTATTGAGGGCAGTACATATAAAGTAGGCAAGATATTTATGAGTGGACTTGTCTCAACCAAAGACAGGGTTGTATCTAGAGAGATGAGATTAAAAGAAGGAGAAAAGATCAATCTTGACCTAATACAGTCTTCAGAGAATGCTATATCTAGCTTGAGTATCTTTGGGTCTGTTTCTGTTCTTTTGCTTCCTACAAGTGTTGTTGGGTCAGGTTATAGAGATATTTTGGTTAAGGTAGAAGAGAAAAAAGCTGGAGTCTACGAAGTAGGTTTTGGATATAGAACAGATACAGGTGTAAGACTTGCTACAGGATTAAATTATTATAATCTGGGCGGATGGAATAGAAGAATTTATACTAATGGAGTTGTATCAAGAAGGCTTGGTTCACAGTATAGATTTATAGAGTACGAGATAAACGGTGGTTATTACGAACCGTATTTTTTAAATATTCCTTTTGATTTTAGGGTAAATGTTGGCTTTAAAAAAGAGGATTTGCCTGATTATGGTAGAAAAAAACTAGATATATCTTTTTACCTAGAGAAACAAATGGGTAGCCATTATGTTGCTTTGAGAAATGCTTTTGAAAGAATAAATATATTTGCAGCAAAGGTCTTTGCCGATGAATCAATCTATTGGAAATATTCTATACAACAGTCTTATAGGTACGACAGTAGAGACTCAGTTTTTAATCCTACTAGGGGAATAAACTTTTTAGTTTATGGAGAATGGGGACATTCTCTAAAAAGTGCTGTGGTCGTAAATTATTTAAAGGCAGTGCAAAAGACAAAGGCCTATTTTACTCCTGTAAAAGACTGGGTATTTGTAACAGGACTTGAAGCTGGGTATATTAAAGGACTTAGCGGAGAGTCAATTTTGCAGGATGATAGGTTTTCTCTTGGTGGTGTTGATAGTATAAGGGGTTATAGAGAGAAAATAATAAACGATACTACGCCACAACTACCGTTCCAATATTATTATACTTTCTCTGCTGAACTAAGAAGAAATCTTTTTTGGAGATTTGTAGGTAGTGTTTTTCACGACATAGGTACAATATATTCAGAGGATCCAAGTGTTCAGGGACCATTTAGTTCTGTTGGTGCTGGTCTTAGTATAAAACTACCAGTTGGTTCTATTAGTCTCCAGTATGGTTATATTTACAGCTTAACAAAAAGAATACCTCCTGATAGGGTTGGTCGATTACATCTTGCGATAGGTACTTTTTAATAGACGGAGAAGCGCTTTAAGTGAAAACATCTGACATAACTATACCAGACAGACTTATTGCTCAAAATCCTTTATTGGAAAGAGATAAATGTAGGTTGCTTTGTTTAGATAGAAAACAAGGTTCTTTAACTCATATGATATTTGAGGATGTGTGCTCTTTATTAAATCCAGGCGATCTTATCATTTTTAATAATTCAAAAGTTGTTAAGGCTAGATTTGATGGGGTCAAATTAACTGGAGGGAAGGTAGAACTTTTCCTGCTACGACCAGTTGATGGTTCTAATAATATGTGGCACAGCCTTATAAAAGGTAAAAACATACAGTCAGGAACGTTAATAAATATTGCTGGATCTGATCTAAGCGCTCAAGTAAATTTACATAATGAAGATGGCACTTTTATTGTACATTTCGAGGATAAAGTAGATATATCCAAAATGATGGAAGAATTTGGGAAACTTCCTTTACCTCCATATATAAAAAGAATGCCAAATACTGATGATGCAAAATATTACCAGACAGTTTTTGCTTCTGAGCATGGTTCAGTTGCTGCACCAACAGCAGCATTGCATTTTACGGATCTATTGATGAAGAAGATAAGTGATAAGGGAGTTAAGGTAGGCTTTGTAACTCTTCACGTCGGATATGGTACTTTTAGTATGATAAGGGACCTTGATAAACATATTATGCACGAGGAATATTATTCAATACCGCATGGGCTTGCAGAAATGATACGTGAGTGCAAGGTCAGATCTTCAAAGATTTGGGCTGTTGGGACTACTGTAATTAGGACCTTAGAAAGTGCTTTTGATAAAGATCTTAAACTCTCTAAACCAAATGGTGCTACCTCATTATTTATAAGGCCAGGATATGAATTTAAAGTAGTCGACTCTGTTATAACTAATTTTCATCATCCAGATACTACCCTTATACAGCTTGTGTCCGCTTTTGCAGGAGTAGACAATATAGTAAAAGCATATGGTGAGGCGGTAAACAATGAATATCGTCTTCTGTCTTATGGTGACGCTATGGCTATAATATAATAGACTTTTGCTGTTAATTAAAATATGTTTTTTATGATTTTAAGGGGGCTAGAATAAATGAGGATAGTAGTAATAGGTACAGGTTATGTTGGACTTGTTGCAGGTGTTTGTTTTGCTGAAACAGGTAATCATGTCTGCTGTGTAGATATAGATAAAGAAAAAATTAACAGACTAAAAGATGGTGACCCTGTTATTTATGAGCCTGGTCTAGAAACATTGCTTAAAAAGAACATAAAGTCCGCAAGAATAGAATTCACAAATAATATAAAAGATAAAATAGCAGATGCTGATGCCGTCTTTCTTGCTGTAGGAACACCTACTGATAAAAATGGTTCAGCAGATCTTTCTTATCTTTTTACTGCAGTTAAGAGCATAGCAACACATATGAATTCTTATACTCTTGTCGTAAATAAATGTACTGCTCCAGTTGGGACCATACATAAAATAAAGGAGATACTCTCATCCAATGTCCCTGCAGGTGTAAACTTTGATGTTGCCTCAAATCCAGAGTTCTTAAAAGAGGGAGTGGCTGTACAAGATTTTCTTTATCCTGATAGAGTTGTTGTTGGGGTAGAGTCAGAAAAGGCAGCAAAAATCCTTCATGAACTTTATGAGCCTTTTGTAAGGAACGGCAATCCTATTCACACCATGGATATAAGATCAGCGGAACTTACAAAATATGCCTGTAACTGTTTCCTTGCGACCAAGATATCCTTTATGAACGATATGGCCGCACTTTGTGAAAAGACAGGTGCTGATATAAATTCTGTTCGAACTGCAATGTCGACAGATCAAAGAATAGGTCGTTCTTTCTTGTATTCAGGAGTTGGTTATGGTGGTTCTTGTTTTCCAAAGGATGTTCAAGCATTAATAAGTACAGCATCTGATTATGGCTTGGAATTACCTATCGTTAGATCCGCAGAGAAAGTAAATGCATTACAAAGAAAAAGATTCTTGCAAAAAGTAATAGATTATTTTGGTGGAGAGATAAAATCAAAAACTATAGCCGTATGGGGACTTGCATTTAAACCTCAAACAGATGATATGAGAGAAGCTCCTTCAGTATATATAATAGAGGAACTTATAAAAAAAGGTGCTGTAATTAAAGCAAGCGATCCTGTCGCAATAGATAATGCAAAGAAAATGATCAACGGTGAAGTTCAATATTTTGAAGATTATCTTGAGGCTGTTAATGGAGCAGATGCTTTATTACTTTTAACAGAATGGAATGAATATAGAAGTTTTGATGGTGATAGTTTGAAAGAACATTTCAAAGGCAAAGTTATTTTTGATGGAAGAAATATTTGGCATCCTGAAAATATTCGTTCTGCTGGTTATGATTACTATGGTGTAGGGAGGAATTAAAACCAGTGAAAACTATTTTAATCTCTGGTGGAGCAGGTTTTGTCGGCTCTCATCTTTGTGATGAACTTATTAAGGAGAACAAGGTCATCTGTGTTGATAACCTTATAACAGGCTCTAAAGATAATATAGCTCATCTTGCTAACAACAACTCTTTTGAATTTGTACAAATGGATATTTGTTCAAAAGATTTTTTAGATAAATTTAAAAAAGTAAAAATAGATCAGATATACAATATGGCTAGCCCAGCTAGCCCAGTTGATTATGTTGAATATCCAATAGAGACGTTAATGGTTGGATCTATAGGAGCTAAAAACCTTTTAGATCTAGCCCTGGAGCAAAAAGCCAGAATATTGGTTGCTTCTACCAGTGAAATATATGGCGATCCTCTTGAACACCCTCAGAGAGAAGATTATTGGGGTAATGTAAATCCAATAGGTGTTAGAAGCTGTTATGATGAAGCAAAACGTTTTATGGAAGCCATTACTTTTGCATACAAAAGAAAACACAATTTACCGATTAGAATAGTCAGGATATTTAATACTTATGGTCCAAGGATGAGACTTGCTGATGGAAGAGTTGTTCCAAATTTTATTGCTCAAGCTTTAAAGGGTGAGGCTCTTACCGTTTATGGTGATGGCAGACAGACAAGATCTTTCTGTTATGTCTCTGATCTGGTTAATGGGCTAATACGTCTTATGAACAGTGAAGTAGATACTCCTGTTAATATTGGGAACCCTGAAGAAAGGACTATCTTAGAGTTTGCGCAAATTATTCTTTCCATAGTATCTAGCAAAAGCTCTATAAAATATCTTCCAGCTCTTCCTGATGACCCCAAAAAACGTAAGCCAGATATATCTAAAGCTATAAAGTTTATAGGGTGGAGTCCTATGGTAGATATAAAAACTGGTATCTCTGATACAGTCGATTACTTTAAGAATAGGATGAAACTTGATTAGAAAAATATTTTTATCATTGGTCCTATTCCTCTTATCTAATAAACTTTGTTCTTCTCCATCTATATCTACTGATCTTAGTTTTTGTTTTAACTTTATCAATTCATCCGGTCTTAACAAAATAACAGAGGGGTTGGATGCAGGTTATGGTACCTCTTTTGGCAGGATAAAATTTCCTATGAGCTTATTGGGAAGTTTTTCTCTTGGTTTTAATAGAGCAAAAATAGGGATTGAATTTGGTTATGAATTTGCTAACAGCAACTCTTATTCGAGCACATATAACATTACAGAAAATCTAAGCTATTCTGCCTTTCCTATAGGTGTCAGATACAGCTACATGCTAGTAGGTAAAGAGAAATGGAGCCTTTGGTCAAGAGTATCAACAGGTATTATGCTTACAAACTTCTCTATGAATACACAACCCAGCGTTAGTGCTTTAAGTTCATCCTATAGTTCAGAGGCGATAGCATGGTATTTTTCCCCAGCTTTTGACTGTATATACTTGGCTACAAAGAATATAGGATTTATTACGACTCTTAGTGCTAGATACGCCAATACATCCAATTTTAGTTATAATACTTTAGATGGTAGACACAATCGGGGTGATTATGTTGTCTTTTCTGATGGGTCTAACTTGACAATGAACGTTTCAGGGTTAAAATTTTCATTAGGTATAATACTAAGCTGGAGTTGATAGATGAATAAAACAATAATTTTAGCATTTTTGACAATTGGATTAAGTTCAAGTGTTTTTGCTAGAGGATCATCTTCATCAGTATTTGTAGATCCTTATTTTAGTATGGGGGCGTTGAGCCTTGGTGGGCCAAGTGATATTAATTATAAAATTTTAGATATAGGCAACGATATAACTGGTGCCTCAAAGATAAGTTGGGGTAGAAGTTTTGGTGCCTTTATGGGGTATAGATTTAAACACCGCTATAATGTAGGACTTATAATTGATTATACTACAGCAAAGACAATCTTTTCAGAAGAGGGTGCTACAGCTTTTAGTTTTTACTTTGATTCTGAAAGCATAAAAACTGGGAAATATTATGAATTTAGTGGTGGCTTTAGTGGACTGGCATTTGGTCCAGCCTTTTATTACACCGTTTATAATGGCGGAAAATTTAACTTTGATCTAGGTTTGGGTATATTATATGCAACTAAGGTTAGTTATTTCGAGGATAAAACATATTCAACAATAGGTTCTACTGATACTGCTGGACTTACTCAGCATGCAAAATCAATAAGTGGTACTGGTAAGGGTTTTGGCTTTTTGTTAGGCACATCAAGCGCATATTATTTTACCGACTATATGGGTATATCCTTTGATTTAGCCTATAAATACCTAAAGTCGAACTCTCTGACTGACGCTAATGGTACCGTAATAGATTATATAGATGCTAAGGGAGTAAAAGATTCACCTTCGATTCCGTTGTCAGTTAATCTTTCTGGCTTGTATTTTGGTTTGTCTCTTAAGGTTGAGTTCGATATAGCGTCCAGTAGTTCTAGTGCTAAGACTGATGCGAAGACTACAGAAGTTTCAAAAACATCAGATACTGGAGCAGGATGGGAAGATACACCTGTTGCAGCTCCTGATGGTGGTACAGGCCCAAGCATAGATGAATTAAGGGATATCAAAAAACAAGTACAAAGAAAATGGAATGATCTTAGAAATGATACATCTGCCGACGCTCAAAAAACAGCTGATAGATATAGAAGATTGTACGATGTTGTGACCAAGCTTGAAAAAGATTGGGATCAGTTCACTCCTCAATCTAAAGCTGCGAAGGTAGAAAAAATAAAGGCGATAATAAACAAATAATATGTTTGCTAAGATTTTTATATCCGTTTTTACAATAATGGGTCCATTTACAGTTATACCTACATTTGTATCCATGACCGAGGGTATGAGTCAAATGCAGGTAAGACATATTGCTGCTAGATCTCTCATGGTGGCAAGTTCTATCTTGATAGTTTCTACTATAGCTGGGGAAAAAATATTTGATTTCCTGGGAATAAGTCTTCCCTCCTTTAAAATAGCAGGAGGTATACTTATACTTCTTATGGGTATAAATATGTTACATGCTAAGAGAAGTGAATCAAGAGCGACTGACTCTGAACTTCAGGAAGCCAGAGCAAAGGAAGATATTTCTGTTTTTCCTATCGGAACTCCTCTTATAGCTGGGCCTGGAGCTATAAGTACTGTAATACTTTTTTCTACAACTGGTAAAAGGTTTACTTCTATCTTGATGGTGTTAGCTGCAGTTATAATATCTTCAGTAGGTATGTATTATCTTCTTAGATATTCTCGTCTTGTCTATAAGGCTATAGGCCAGACTGGTTCCAATATAATGATGAGGTTAATGGGGCTGATATTATCTGCAATGGCTGTAGAATTTATTCTTGATGGGATAAGGGTCTCTTTTCCAGGTGTCTTGTCATAGAGTTTGAGGGTTTTACTTTGACTTATAATATTGAATCTTTTTCAGAAAAAATTAGGGATGTCCTTCATGAAAGAGAGAAGGGCTATTTAAGCAAATATGCTTGTTTGTCTTCACTATCAAAAGGCCGGGTTTTATTTCCAGTAGATTACAAAGGAGAGCTCCGTCTCTGCTATCAAAGGGATAGAGACAGAATTATACATTCTAAACCGTTCAGAAGATTAAAAGGTAAAACACAGGTTTTTCTTTTTCCAATAGAGGATCATTACAGAACAAGACTGAGCCATACTCTTGAGGTTTCACAAATATCAAGAACAATTGCAAGAGCGCTTAGACTCAATGAGGATCTTACAGAGGCTATAGCGTTGGGACATGATCTTGGTCATACTCCGTTTGGACATTTTGGTGAAAGGGTGCTTAACAAAATTGTTCCAGGAGGTTTTCATCACGCTATCCAAAGTGAACGAATAGCAAGGATGATGAATCTTACGGTAGAAGTTTGTGATGGTATTGCAAAACATTCAAAGGGCAAGGGACCTATCTTGGACGATGATCTCTCTAGATACTCAGGATCTCTAGAAGGACAGATAGTAAGAGTTGCAGATATAATGGCTTATCTTATTCACGATCTTGATGATTCTATTAGAGCAGGGCTAATAAAAGAAAACGACATACCATCTAGCGTTACAGCTGTGCTTGGTTGTTCATTTAAAGAAAAAATAACAACGATGATAGCAGATGTTGTTATATGCACACTGGATAAAATGGATTCTGATTTTCAAAACTGCCAGAAAAGAATATATATGAGTTCTTCCGTCGTAAATGCCATAGATGAGCTAAGATCTTTTCTTTTCAAGAATGTCTATGAACAAGAACAAGTTACTTCTGATTTTGGCAAAATACTTAACGTGTGTTCTGAACTTTACGAGTTTTTTTGCAAGAACCCTGATAAATTAAAGAAACAGATGAATATAGACGCTCTTTATGATGATATAGAGAAAGTTACCTGTGATTATATAGCAGGGATGACAGATCATTATGCTCTTAATTGTTATAAAAATATGTTCTTACCAAGGGGGTGGTCGTCAGATGAAATTGTATTTTTCAAATGATGGGCTCTTTGATAGGCCAGTACCTTTTTTGATAATGATGTTTTGCGTAAATGTCTTATTAATGACAGCCATGAGGCTGTTGTTCGTTCTTTTGTAAGGTTCTAATAGCTTGACATTATATCTACCTGTACTATTATTCATCTGATTTCACATAAAGGTCTTAAGAATATGGAGGTGTCTTGTGAAGAAAGTAGTATTGTTCAGTTTGGCTGCTCTTCTTGTTATTTCTTGCAGTAAAAAGAAGGATGACACAAAAGAAGTTTTGGCAGTAGTTGGTGGAGAAAAAATTACTCTTGGTGCTCTAGAAGCGAAGTATCCTGAATTAGAAAAACAATTGTTCAGATTAGAAGAGAACGCTTTCAGATATAAGGAAATGTATTTGAGTGATCTATTAGAGAATCGCTTAATCGACCTTGAATCAAAAAAACGTGGTGTTGCAGCTAATGACCTTATAAACCAGGAAATAAAAAGCAAGATTACTCCTGTCACAGATCAGGAAGTCGAGGCTTTTGCTAAGGATAAGAACATACCAAAAGATCAGATGGCTAAGTTAAAAGATAGAGTTAAACAATATCTTGTTAGTCAAAGAGAAGCTGATGCGAGAAAAACTTTTGCTGAAGGCTTAAAAAAGAAATATGACGTTGTTGTTAAAATAAAGAAACCTAAACAGATGTCAAAAGTTAAAGTAGAAGTAGATGCTGCAGATGTTGTAAAGGGTAACAAAAATGCTAAAGTTACAGTCGTAGAATTTTCTGAATTTCAGTGTCCTTTCTGTAAAAGAGCAAGTACAAACGCTGGCATGATCATGAAAGAATACGGTGACAAGGTTAGATATGTATTCAAGAATTTCCCACTTCCTTTCCATGATAAAGCACACAGAGCAGCAGAAGCTGGTGCTTGTGCTAATGAACAAGGTAAATTCTTTGAGTTCCATGATAAAGCTTTCGAGAACAACACAGCTCTTGAAGATGCAGACCTTAAGAAATATGCAGTAGAAGTTGGCGCTGATGCTAAAAAGTTTGAAGACTGCCTAAGCAGTGGAAAATTTAAAGCAGTAGTAGACAAGAACCTAGCAGATGGCCAGAAGTATGGTGTGTCTGGCGCTCCTACTTATTTTATAAATGGCGTAATGGTTGTTGGAGCTGTTCCTTATACAGAGATCAAACAGGCTATAGAAGAGGCTATGAACGACTAAAAGTGACAAGACGTCTTTTGTCTTGATTGCTTATTGAGTAGTGAATATCATTTTCGAGTTTAAATATTAGGGAGGTAGTTGATACTGCCTCCCTAATTTCTTCTGAACAATTAGGTCCTTTCATAAAGATAACAGTTCCATCTTTGTCGACTAAATCCCTTACTCTTTTTAGTGTTTCAGGTATTGTTTCAAGCGCTCTTGTTATTATGTTATTAACTTTATTTAGCTTGGATCCAAATATTATTTTATGAGGATATACCTCTATATTTTTTAACCCTAAATCTTTAATGACTAAATTTAAGAAATCTACCCTTCTTGGCCTGTGTTCCGATAAAACGACGTCTATCTCTGGACAGAAGATCTTTATAGGTATTCCAGGAAAGCCAGCTCCTGTGCCAATATCAAGCAAGGGACCATTCAGTTTTAAAAGTTTTGGAACACTCAAACAATCCACATAATGTTTTGTAACGATAGTCTCAAATTTTATTAGTCTTGTTAGATCATGGTCCTTATTGTTTTCTCTTAATAGCTTGTGGAAACGCCACAAATTCTCTATTTGGTTTTGGTTAAGGACTATCTTACTTTTTTTTAGTAATTCATCCAAATAGTGAAAACTTGGCTTAGGTGTGTTATTCATGTTATGAGCATAAATTACCATGGATAATATGTCAAAGATCAGAATTGAGTATGAAGATGAGCATTTAATAGTTGTTTATAAGTCGGCCGGGGTTTTATCCCAAGGTGACAGGAATAATGAACCTTCTATTATTGACTATGTTCGTCTATACCTTAAGGGAAAACCTGGGACTGTTGAGCCCTATGTTGGGCTTATACATAGGATTGATAGGCCAGTAGCCGGACTGCTTCTACTAGCAAAAAGTAAACGTGCAGCAGAATTAATGTCCAGATTATTCAGAAATGACAGAGTTAGAAAAAAATATTTAGCAGTTGTCTTTGGTAAGCCACAAGATGAGAAGGGTATACTTAAACACTATCTTTTAGAAAAAGAAGGTTCTTCAACAAAAGCCTTTAAGGAGAAGGGGGCAGGTTTAAAAGAATCCCAATTAGAGTATCAAGTACTTGGCTCTACAAAATTACACGATATAGATGAGTTTGATGGAACCTTATCTTTAATCTCAGTAAGGCTTATTACTGGTAGGAAACATCAAATAAGATCGCAATTTTCTGCTATAGGCTGTCCTATAGTCGGTGATTCAAAATATTTTACTCAGCCAGAAAAACTAAAAGAGAAAATGTTGAAATGTAATTTTCTCCCATGGGGCGAAATTGCGTTATGCTCAAATTACATCAGCTTTCCTCACCCACTAAAGAACGGGAAAATAATAGAAATAGAAATTCCATACCCTCGCCACTGGGTCAAAATATAATACCAATCTGCATTTAAAATTATAAATCTAATTTTCTTAGAACCGGCACTTAGTCGCTTTACTCAGTCCTTATAATCTAATAATTTACTAATATTATGGGTCTTCTCTGAAGCCGCATAATCTTGTAAATTCTAAGATTCTAAGGACTTCATACAAGCTCCTGCGTAATTGCCGAAATGTTCTAAGAAAATTAGATTTATAATTTTAAATGCAGATTAATATTAATTTTTGAAATTGGTTGAGACGATAAAGATCTCGAATGATTCTTTTCTGGAACTTTCTGGTTTGAATATTTCTACATTATCGAAATGTTTCTTTAGTTCTATTGTAAAAGGTTTGACTTCATTGCTCTGAAATACTTTTATAACCAGACTTCCACCTTTTTTTAGGTTAGAGACAGCGACCTGCATTGCCATTTTGCAGAGTTCAATGGAACGCTCCTGATCTACAGCTTTTATTCCACATGTTTTTGGAGCCATATCGCTTAAGACAAGATTAAATCCTTCTGTTGCACCAGCTAGTTTTTTAAATTCGTCCGGGTTCATCTCTAATATATCTTTTTGAATGAAAATAAGTTTAGGATCTATTATATCAATTTTGTTAAGGTCTATTCCAACAACTTTATCGTCGTTATTTAATTCTTTACATGCATATTGAAGCCATGAGCCAGGTGCACAACCAAGATCTATTATAAAAAAAGGCTCTTTCCTGTTTTTTGGAAAGAGCCTATATTTTTTATCAATCTCTTGAAGCTTAAATACTGATCTTGCTAAAAAACCCTGTTCTTTAGCCTCGTAGTAAAAATGGTCACCCGGTCTTTTAGTTTTCTGTTGCGGTCTCTTCATTCTTTACATAGTAAGGAGCAGACGGCTTTTTTACAGAATCTCTTACTATAACGATGGCATTCTTTCCGCCTGGAACAGCGCCTGTTACATATAAAAGATTATTTTCCACATCTATTTTAGCTATTCTTAAGTTTTGAACTGTTACTGTAGCATCACCCATGTGTCCTGGCATTTTTCTTCCCTTAACAACACGGCCAGGTGTTTGGTGCATACCGATAGATCCAGGTCCTCTAAAACTTTCGTGAGTACCGTGAGTTGCAGGACGTCCATGGAAATTATATCTTTTCATAACGCCGGCAAAACCTTTACCTTTTGATGTAGAACATACATCTATACATTCACCCTCTGTAAACTGTTCTAATGTAAGAGTGTCACCAGGTTTTAATGATTCGTAAACTTCTTCGCAGAATTTAAATTCTTTAACATGCTGTTTTACGCTTACGCCAGCTTTCTTAAAGTGACCTTCTTCTGGCTTAGTGATATTCTGTTTTCTTTCTTCGCCATAACCAAGCTGAAGACTTTTATATCCCTCAACTTCCTCTGTCTTTTTTTGAATTACTTGGCAAGGTCCAAGTTCAAGTACCGTTACAGGTATTCTTGCACCATTTTTTTGATTAAAAATTTGGGTTGTTCCGATCTTTTTTCCGATGATACCTTTGTTGATAGGAGCTATTGACATGTGACACCTCCAGGTGTTTTTATTTTGAGACTTCCTGGAAAACCTGCTTCCGCTCCACAGTAGCAGTCCATTTTCCCTTTCATCTCATTTGAGCAACCCATATAAACAATATTTTGATAAGCAAGTCAAGGTCTTATATGTAGAGCTAATAAAGCTTATATTTTAAGTTACCAAGTAGTTCATATATTAATATAGCGTTAATTTTCATGTTCTTTTGGGTTGGTAATAAGTCCTCTATATGTATCTTTTTATCCACTAAGTACGCAGAAGGACATGGTGTTACAGGTATACCCATCTTTTGGGCCAATTCTATGCTTCTTTTCATATGTATTGCAGAACTGACCAATACAACCCTTTTGAATTTATACTTATTTATTATTTTTGAGAGTTCGGTCATGTTTTCATAAGTATTCCTGCTTTTAACATCCAGGATTATCTTTTCTTTGGGTACACCAAGTTCTATAAGTATTTTTTCTGCGGTTTCAGATTCTGCTGGTTCATCCTTCATCACTTTACCGCCTAATATTATCATCGGTTTTTTAGATGATTCATAAAGCCCAAGACCTGAAATTATTCTCTTTAAGAATTGTTCACCGACTTTGCTAGAACTATCTTCAAATAATCCTCTATTTATTCCTCCAGAAAGTACGGCGATAGCATCATATTCAGACGCTTCTATAGTTTTCTTTGGAGCAAAATTTTCCAAATTATTAAGTGCTGATTTTGTTAGTACCAACGTACTAGAAAAATAGGAAATAAGGATAGTGGTTCCCCATATCAGCCATCTTTTTATTCTACTAAGCTTCTTGTTTGATCCAGCCCATATACTTGCGATTATCAACAAGAGGACTAAGCCAGGTGCTGTGATAGAGAACAACATTATATCTTTGAATATGCCCATAAAGTATCTCCTAAGGTGGATTATATTGGCTTTAGCATAAATGTGGAAGCGCTAAAAAAAAAGCAAGCCTGCTTATCCAGGCTTGCTTTTTGATTTATAGAATTATTTTCTTAGTTTCCTGGACCAAAACGCATTACTTTTACGGACTTAGCAGAACCAAAACCATCCATGAACAGAGCATAAATAGTATTGCTATCAGTAACGATAAGTTGTGGTAATAAGATAAAACTAGCTGTTTGTATTGGAGAGCCCAACGTCAACCAACAAGACTCTGTTGGCCCAGAAGTGCAAGTGTCTCCTTTATATCTTGATACTAATACACTAGCAGCGTTTGGTTTTGTTAAGATATAAGGCGTATGGTCAGAAGAAACGGTTAACTCAAGTTTATCATCAGAGATAGTAAGAGTTCCACCGACAGAACTTACAGTACCAGAATCATATTTTTTAACAGAAGCATCAGTTACTCCACCTAGTGCATTAGACAGCATGTAGTATGTCAACTGTGATGGATCCCAGGCACCTGTATAAAATCGCGAAAAGCCATTGTTGATGATTGTAGGATTTGAAGAAACAGTCTGAGAAGACCAACAAATAGGATCTGTTGGATGTGGGTATTGTACATTCACATTACATCCATTATTATTTCCATCATATTTGTTTATATTTAAAAAGGATTGTTCTGTTTTTGAATATCCAACATATAAATCTCCATTATAAAGATGTAGTTGTGCTGTATCCCATTCTTGTGTAGTCAGAATTCCTGGCCCTAATCTCAACCAACAAGAATCAGAGGCTGTAGGGGTACAAGTATCTCCTGCATATTTAAAAATTTGTTTAGTGTGATTACCTGCAAGGCTTGCAACTAAGTAAATGTTTCCATCACTTTCTTGACTCAGCAATAGGCCATCTTGTGGAGAACAACTAATGTTCTGATATTCTACTTCCATGCATGATGTGGTAGATCCTAGACTAATCCATTGACTATTTACAGCGTCGTATCTTTTGACAACAGTTCCTCTGTATGGTGAAGTGTTGTCTGAATATGCTACATAAATTTTTCCACTATTATCAATAACTAGAGAGAGATTTTTCTCGTGAAAAGACCAAGGTGCTTGTGCAGCTTTTCCAATTATAGGACCAACATTTATCCATGAGCTGCCATCATATTTTTTTAATTGAAGGTCTTGGCCAGTAGTTGTGTATAATAAATATGGTGTGTTATTATAAATCGTCATCGTAGAAATGGAAGTCTGTCCAGAGCTACTCATTGAAAGATTAGCTATTGTTTCCCAATCACCAAACCAAAAAGCTGCCGATG
>SESG01036362.1_pt1 | contig 14737 bp, 12 predicted proteins | sample 3171421 | NCBI WGS metagenome assembly SESG01 (sample SAMN10866946, study PRJNA518727) | freshwater metagenome | biome: subpolar coniferous forest; feature: holomictic lake; material: water; isolation source: holomictic Lake 227, 6 m and 8 m depth | place: Canada: near Kenora, Ontario | collected... | reverse complement strand
GGGATTTAGGTTTAAGATCCATAGAGTCTCCCTGCAATCGTTCTAAATTATACAACTCCTTTTAAATAATTGCCTATTGCAAATATTATTTCTCGATACTTTGCAGGTCTTCAAATTCCATCACTGTGGACATGGCCTGATTGTCAACTTCAATACCTTCTTCATGAGCTTTGGCAATAGGGTTTAATCCGCCGATAAGAATCATGCCCACTTTGTTTAAATCCACACTCGTTTGCCCAACCGGATTTCCGGCGCTGCCGATAGAGAGAACGCCGTTAATTCCGGCCTTAGCCAAATCCCCTACGATATCTTCAACGAGATCCCGGCTTAGTGCCGGTATTTCCCGGAAGTTTGCCAGAATTTTCCCCTCGCCTTTTTCCACTACTTGTCCTACGGAGGTCATTTTGCCGCGGATAAATATTTCCGATGGATCAAGTGATGAACCGGAATAATGAATCAGCTCTACAAATCTTAATACTTCACTGTTTTTAACCTGAAGAATTCCACCGAATTTAGAATCGATCGGGATTCCGTGTTTTAAAAGAACACCGTTGATCAAAATACTGCAAATGGTTGCCATACCAACTTTACCTTCAGGAACGACAATATCTCCCAGATATTTTCCTGCCGGTGCAATTGCCACACGGGAACTTACGGCAAGATTCTTCTTGAAGACCGGTTTCATCGCCACGAGAGCCTTCTTAAATTGATCTTGGGGAAAGAAGGAAACATTAACAGGCGTCAGGCCGCGCATCTTCTTGAGGTTGAAAGTTGTTTTAAAAGAAAGGACATCTATGCGTGATATGGAAAGCCCGATTTTGTCCTGAACACGAGCATTGCTGATTTCATCCATACCCAGTCTGGTAATGGCTCTTCCATCGCGCCTTCCGACAAGCTTGGTCAACCCTCTTTCATCCATTAATTTCAGATGATAGCGCACGGTCCTTTCGCTTTGCTGGACGCCTTTCTCAGACATCTTTCTAGCAATGACACGAGCGCCCATGGCTTCCGAACTTTCGTTCAGAATTTTCAAGATAAGGATAACCTTTCTTTCTATGTCTTCCGGTTTAAAAAGTTGTTTCATGAGACCATCGGCAATCGCTTGCCGTATACTTACTTTTAAATCATTTTTTGTCAAATAATAATTTTATTACACCACATCCAACCGGGCAAGCACCTATTTGCAAAATGTTTAGAATACCGAAAATTTCTGCTGATACAAATTCTACGATTGGCCATGCTCAAATTTTATCTGCCCGGCGATCACTTCGATAGGTTCGCTGAAAAGTGATTCCAGAGGCAGTGTATCCAAATACAGGTCGTTCCAGGTGAGATTGTATTCATTAATCAGGTTGCGGATATCGTTATACCGGTATCCCAACACTTCTATTTTTTCCGACAGTTTTAGGGTTTCATTGAAAATGATGTGAATCAGCAGCAGGCGGTTGATCTGGGCGCCTGCGCCCTGCAAGGGGATTACCATAATAGGAGCGCTGTCTGTTTTGCCCCGGCCAAGATAGATATGGCCTGTGCTGACGATGGTTTTTTTCACCCCCATCAGCGTTGGGGAATGATCCGTGCGGGACTTCATATCCACGGCCACTCCGCCCTTTTGCATTATCGTAATTGTCGATCCTTCTTCAGGATTGCCCCGCAAATCAAGATTGTCAACGGCATAAACGGTGTATCCCCGCACGGCAGAAATAGCCGGCTGAACTCTGCTTACGGTCATGATGTTTCTGTAAGTCAGATATCTGGGGGCAAACGTAAGCTTTTCTAAAAGATCAAATATGATTCCCTTGAGTTCCTTTTCTTTACGGCTTGTGCCGACTGTAACCGTTTTTGCCTGGTGGCGTATCGCGTCAATTGGTCTGGTCAGCTCATCAATTGCCTTGCCCAGCGTGACATCCAAAAGATCAAGCGGCGAGGAAAAATCTTCCTCCCTTTTAAATTCATGGCGAAAATCTTCCAATGGCAATTTGCCGGCGGAGTATTTTGCCAAAAGCACCAGATCGGAAATGGTTCTGCCACCCAGTAAATTGAATGCGCCATCATTTCGGGAATTATTAAAATTTTGATAAAACTCATTAATTACTTCGCAAAACTGAGCATCCGCGATTCTCTCGTAAAGCGAGTAATTCATTTTTCCATGTCGGACCATTGCCAGATTCAGGTTGTTGCGAAATTCTCGAAACAGAAGCGCTTCATCATCAATGGCGCAGGCGGCATAATAGCCCCACAAATGTCCGGCCATAGTATTGAGGATAACCGGCATGGGCATGGGCGCCACAGGCATGGGAATTACGGCATCGGCAATCTTGTCAAAACGATCATCACCTTCATTGGCAAAAACAATCACCGCAGCTTTGTGTGCTTTAAAAATCGCCGCATCCTTGACGATATCTTCCAAAACCGGACCAGGATTGCCGGCGGCACAAACCAGGATTAAAGGTTCTGCTGATAAATCAATATGCTTTTTGTTTTCGACAAAGTCAGAGGAAATGGTTTTATAACATAACTCGCTGAGTTTGATTCTGATTTCATCTGCCGCCGCTTTGTTGGGCCCGCTGCCCACAACTGCCCAGAATTTTTTCGCGGGAGCTTTTTTAACGGAGGCGGAAATTTGATCCCGTCTGGCAAAAACCCTTTCCATCAGCTGCGGCGCGCCTTCCAGATTCTTTAATTCCTCGGCGATATAGTCATCGCGCCGGCAACCCAATAATTGGGCGAAGAAAAGGCCCAAAACATGGCCGGCAATAATTTGTGAATAAAAGGCCTTGGTGGAAGCAACCGACATTTCAATATCCCGTCCGTCACTTGTGTAAAAAACTCCATGCGATTTAGCAGTAATATCAGATTGCCGCCGATTGACAATGGAAATGATCAGAGCGCCGCGCTCTTTGGCCATAGCCACGGCGCGATTTGTGTCTGTTGTCGTTCCGGACTGGGTAATAGGAATCACCAGGCTATCGGATAAATCATCCTTTAAAAAAAATCCGCTTAATTCGGACGCCACTCGGGAAATTATATGAATATTTTTGTTTTTTAAATATCGCTCCATGGCACCCGCCACTGCCGCACCGGCAACATCCGCAGTTCCATGACCGATAATTATTATATTTTGAATGGTGCCATCCTGGAGTTTCAGGCGAATAGCGGCGGGAACAATATCTTCACCTAAATTAAAAATGACTTGCTGTAAAGAATTGTCATTTGTGGCCAGGCGATATTTGCCGCGCAGGGTTCTTTTAATGGACATAGCGGATTCGGATATTTCCTTGAGAAAGAAATGCGGATGATCGCCGCGGTTAATGTCGCGAGTAGTAATTTCCGCCTTCTGCAAATCACTATCCTTTAACTCAATTTTAGCGCCATCATAGCTAAAACCAGTTGCTCCCGAAAGTCCGCCCAACGAGGCTTGATCTAAAACAAATATTTGCCCCGCGGTACTGCCTTTACCGCTCGCCATGGTCTCACCATTCATTTTAACGAAATGAGGCATCACTTCCACCAACCCGTAGAGTTCCGAAGAAAACATATATTGGTCAGGACTCATTCCTATATAAATGGACTGGCCGCTGCCTTTGAGAGCTAAAAACATTTTGCCCGGTTCCAGATCAGAGGTCATGGCAATCGCGTGCGACCCTTCAAAATCATTCACTGCCAGACGAAACGATTCAGCAAGATTATGACCTGCTTTGAGGTATTTTTCAATTTGCAGAGGAATAATTTTTGTGTCTGTTGTGAGTTCCGGGGCAATCAAGGCATCACTGTTTTCCGAAAGTCCGGCGCGCAATTCCGGATAATTGTCGATATCACCGTTTAAAACAACATTAATATTTGCCGGAGAATCGGGATAAAAAGGAAAGTCCGGATTTTTCTGATCAAGCTTATAATTATTGACAGGATGGCAATTTTCCTCCGTAATCGAACCGACGGAAGCCCAGCGCGTATGCGTCAGACACGTCTCATATACAGTATCCTGCGCCGCAAAAAACTGTAGAGTTTTATCTTTTTGAATTATCTGCCTCAGGTCTCTGACATTGCGTCCCAGTTTGCCAACTATAGAAAAAGTTTTATAGGTAAAGGTCACGCTGGTATTTTTTTGTGCGCCGGCATTTATATTAGATGTAATCCCGATGGATCCGCAGGCAAGGTCTCCGGGTTTAGATCGCGCCAGATAATCCTCATATAAACCTTTTTCCGTGAGGTTTAACGCCAGATTATCAGCATCCTTTCCCTCTTTCAAAACAAAGACGATTTGCAGACCGGCTGAATCTCTGCCGCGCACTTCCAGTCTGTCCAGAGCATTGAGTAATAAATTAATCTGGCGATATTTTTTAAAAGAAGCCAAATTGATTGCTGATGAATTTTCCGCTCCGGAAATATGGATAATTTTTTGAAAATTGGCTAGGATGTCTTTTTCTAAAAGCCACACAATATCTTTGATCAGGATGATCCGGCTGTTGAATATTTCCAGATCTGTCGATGTAAATTTGGCCGCGTTTTCTTCCAGCAGCCTTTCCTGGGCTGTCAGAAACAAATTCATTTCGCGCACCACCAAAAAAAGCTTTTGAGTTCTTGCCGCCTCAAAAAAAAGGATCTCCTGGGCATTTTCCTGCTTGAGCGTCAGCGTCGCTTTTCCCATTAAGTTGAGAGCATCAAGTCCACCAAAGCAAGATATCGCTGCACTTTCCCCGGTCAGGATATTTTCTAAACCGGAATTTCTAATTTTTCCCCATAACTCAGCTAGAGTAAGATCGGCAGTAATACCGACATTATTTTTTGCAAGTTGCAAAGTCATTAGGCCTGCAAAACCGCAGTTGAGTTGTGAGGGCATTATCGGAAAAAAAATGATTGAAGGAAATGGAACACTTGATGGTTGCCTGCCGATAAATAGCTGACAGGCCGTAAAAAAAAGGCATAAATCTTTTATTGCTGAAACTCCAATTCCGAAAGCGTAGCGTAGCGGAATTGGCAAGTTGTAATGAGACCAAAATTTCAGAAACGAAGTGCTCTGAAGGTTGCAGGTCGAATTATCCGCGAAGCGGAGGGCGTAATACCACGCAACTTGCTGCGAAATGTTTCCAAAGCTTGCTTTTTGGTTCGCGCCCGTGGTTGCTGAAAAATATTTTTTCCCCAACATCATTTCCCCTGTTGCCTCCAGGTGCTAGACTTTTTCAGGCATTCTTTTGTAATATCTTCGGCAATATTGCCGAGCCAATGTATTATTAACCTTGTCGCAGATAACACCGGCGGGAATCACTGTGCTATAAATAATTTTCAGTTGCCCGGTTTTTTCATAGTAATGCCCATTTTGGCCATCTTATCGGTAAAGGTGTTGCGGCTTATGCCTAAAAAAACAGCGGCGGAGCTCTTCACATAGTTAGATTTGCGCAGAGCGATTTTAAATAAACCTTTTTCCACCATACTCATAATTTCCTCGTAAAGCTTACTCTTACGATCTCCGCTTCCTGCTAAAACAGTCGCCAGATATTCCAATTTTATTTCCAGTATTTCTTCAGCAGCCGCATAGGGTGGTTTTTTTACCTCCGTCAGCACGACTGAATTTTTCTTTTTTACCGCCATTTTTCTTTCTTTCCTCTTTGCCTTTAATCAAGCCAGAATTTTAAAATAATAATAATGCATAACGTAATAACAGCAATCCAGCTCATCACAATCAGATGGAATCGAGAAGTGGGGTGCTCCAGATAATTTATTACTTCACCTTCCACTTTTTCCGGGCCGAGTTTATCTCGAAGAAATTGGATAAGTGCAACATGGTTTTCTATAAGATTGGAAAAAACATAAAATCCTCTGGTTGTTGTCAATAGAAAGTAGGCTTTTTTCTTTATAACAACAATTGCCAAATGGGTGATTTCCGTCCAGGTAAAATTCTTCACACGGAACAACTTCTTTAGTGTCAACCCATCTTCATTAACAATAATTTTCCTTCTTGCTGCCTCGATACCAACAGCCAGACTACTGACGCACAAAACTGCCAGAATGACTTTTTCCCATGTTTGTCCGGTAATCAAACTCAGCCCGAAGAGAATAAACAGGAGCGCGACAACGAAGCTGAAGGGAACAAGAAACACCTTTTTAACTTTATAAATATTTTGCAATTTTGTATTCCCCGATTATTGTTATCTTTTTATGGTATTTACTGACTTAAGAAGACCTTAACATTTGATTTTATCAAATGACATGCGGACTCTAGCACAGGCGAATTAGCGAGTCAAGAAAGTGCAATATTTTTATTTGAATTATAAATCTTGATATAAATACTGATATTAGCTAGTATTTTCTTAAAATAACTGCTGGTGAGGGTAGCGTGTTTATTAAAGTATTCGGCATGAGTGTTATTGGGATGGATTCTTATCCTGTTTTTGTGGAAGTGGACATATCCCAGGGTTTGCCTCAATTTGCCACAGTCGGTCTGCCCGATACATCCGTCAAAGAAAGCCGCGACAGGATCAAAGCCGCCATAAAAAATTCTGGCTATCGTTTCCCCCGCAGTCATGTGACAGTTAATCTGGCGCCCGCTGATATTAAAAAGGAAGGAACCGGCTTTGACCTTCCCATTGCTGTGGGAATTCTGGCAGCGGAAGAATTAATTAAGGAAGACGCTTTGCAGAACTGCCTTTTTATCGGAGAACTGTCTCTTGATGGCAGCATCAAAGGCGTGCGAGGTGTGCTGCCTGCTGCCTTGAAAGCAAAAGAAATAGGAATTCGATCCGTTTTTGTTCCCCGGGATAATGCCGCAGAAGCGGCAATGGTTGAAGGCATTAATGTTTTCCCGGTGAATACTTTGCCTGATGTGGTTGAATTTCTGAGCGGCCGAAGTAACATCGAGCCTCTGACTTTGGATATAAACAAAATTTTTCAGGAAACCCGTCAATACGAGGTGGATTTCAATGAAATCAAAGGGCAAAAGCAAGCCATGAGAGCGCTCGAAATTGCCGCGGCAGGCGGGCATAATGTCCTGATGATCGGTCCGCCCGGCTCCGGCAAAAGCATGCTAGCTAAGAGATTGCCAACTATTTTACCTGATCTTTCTTTTGATGAAGCAATTGAGGTGACCAAAGTATTTTCCGTTGCCGGTTCTTTGGACAAAAATGAAATGCTGATTGCCGTCCGGCCTTTCCGTTCACCGCACCACACCATATCGGATGCAGGCCTTGTTGGTGGCGGGCAGACGCCGCGTCCGGGTGAAATAAGCCTGGCGCATTTAGGTGTATTATTTCTTGACGAACTTCCGGAGTTTAAAAGAAATGCTCTGGAGGCGCTAAGGCAGCCGTTGGAAGAAGGATCCATAACAATTACAAGATCTCTGTTCACCGCGTCTTTTCCCGCAAAATTTATGATGGTTGCGGCGATGAATCCATGCCCGTGCGGTTATTTTGGCGACCGCGTGCGCGCCTGCCGCTGCTCTGTGCAACAAATCCGGCAGTATCAGGGGAAAATATCCGGGCCGCTATTGGATCGTATTGATTTACATATTGAGGTGCCTTCAGTTAAATACAGAGCGCTATCCGGCAAAGAAATTGGAGAATCATCCGCAACAATAAAAAACCGTGTTAATCTCACCCGTGAGAGGCAGCAAAAACGCTTCGGTAGTAATAGCGGTGTTCTGGTTAATGCCCGTATGACGGAAAAACAAATTAAAGCTTTTTGCCGCATTGATGAAGAATCTCATGCACTGATGGAAATGGCTATAGAAAAACTTGGGCTCTCTGCACGGGCGATGAATCGAATACTGAAAGTCTCGCGCACTATCGCTGATCTGGAAGGCAAAGAAAATATTGAGCCTGCTCATGTCGCGGAAGCAATTCAATATCGAAACCTTGATCGCAACTTAATTTGATGATATAAAAAACTTACTTTAATCAAAGAGGAATTTATGGAAATTAAAATCATTAAAGCTACACCCAAAAAAATGAAGGCTAAACCAAAAGACGAATCCAAATTGGGTTTTGGCAAGGTAGTGACCGACCACTTTTTCAACATTAAATATAAAGAAGGCCAGGGTTGGCATAGCGCGGTCATCGAACCATACCGTCCATTACAACTTGATCCGACGGCAATGTGCCTGCATTACGGTCAGGAAATATTTGAAGGCCTCAAGGCCTACCGCGGTCCAAAAGGCGAAGTTTATCTTTTTCGCCCAAAGGAAAATATTAAAAGGATGAATATTTCGGCGGAAAGGCTCTGCATGCCGTTAATGGATGAGGAAATTTTTCTGGAAGCTATCAAAAAACTGGTTGTTCTGGAAAAGGACTGGGTGCCCAAAGGCGAGGGAACATCTTTATATATCCGTCCGATCATGATTGCCACTGAAGCTGCTTTGGGCGTTCATCCGGCCAATGAATATCTCTTTTTTATCGTGGTTGGGCCGGTAGGGGCTTATTATCCACAGGGATTTTCACCAACCAAGATGTTTGTTTCGCAGGATCATGTGCGCGCGACAAAAGGCGGCACCGGACACGTCAAGGCGGCGATCAACTACGCTGCAAGCCTTTTTGCCACCCGCATTGCCACCAACAAGGGATATACTCAGGTTTTATGGCTGGACGCTATTGAAAACAAATATATTGAAGAAGTGGGTACCAGCAATATCTTCTTTGTTATCGACGATGAACTGATTACGCCGCCTCTGGGAGGAACAATCCTGCCGGGAATTACCCGTAATTCGGTGATTAAACTGGCCAAGCATTTTAAAATTAAGGTTGTGGAGCGGCTGATAACCATTCATGAAGTCATTGAATCATCTAAAAATGGAAAGCTTAAAGAAGCTTTTGCCTCAGGAACGGCGGCAATTATCTCACCGGTTGGTCAGATTCATTACCGCGGCAGAGATTATTTAATCAATGGCGGGAAAACAGGCCCTATTGCCGAAAAATTATATAACGAAATTCTGCAAATTCAGTATGGCATGAAAGAGGATCCCTTTAAATGGCGTGTCCAAATTTCAGATTAGAGTAATACCAAGTTGCTTTCAAACCCCGCTATGCGGGATAGTTCGACTAACCAGTTTCAGAATCCGAAACTGGGGTCTAACTAACTAGAACATCCTTTTTTGAAAGCTTACTTGGTATTATGCCCAAAGAAGGGCAATTCTGAAATTTTCCCTTGGATACGGGCACTTGGATTTGTATTCAACAATGTTGTGGAAAAGCCTGTTGATAACAATGTTGATAATCCCCGCAAGTGCCTGATTAACACGATTCTACACCAAATTGCTTAAGGTTTGAGCAAGTATAATTAGTAACAATATCAAACATTTAAATACATAGCCTTTAATTATGGCGACTTATAGCCGGGGTAGGAATCAGATATGAACTTTCTTGAAAAAAATATGCCATTTATGTCCATTTTTTCAAATATTTTTGATAAAAAAATGGTTGAAAAAAATCTTCAAGCTTTTAAGCAATTTACAATAATTGCTTTTAAAATTTGTATTGCCATGATGGTTTTTTGCGGTTACTTTGTGTGTCCGTTGTCTGCGGCAGAACTGCCCCCAATTGATGATGTTGTCAGTCGCCTGCAGCAGACTTATGAACAAACGATAGATTTCAAAGCTGATTTTATTCAGGAATCAACAATAAAATCGATAAAAAGAACTGATGTAGAAGAAGGCGCTGTTTTTTTTAAGAATCCGCGAAACATGCTTTGGAATTATACAAAACCAAAAGCCAAAAAACTGGTGATTAATTCCCGAAAAGTATGGCTTTACCTGCCGCAAGAGAAAGTAGCCTACACGCAGGATGCTGACTATATCTTTCAATCAAAGGTATTAATTAAGTTTTTAACTGGTTTGGGAAAGTTAAAAGATGATTTTACGATTGAATACGCTAAACCCAATGCCCTAGATAAAAATGAAAATTACCGGCTGGTATTAACACCGCTGGAGAAAAGCGCCTCTTATAATACCCTGCAAATTACTGTCGATAAGAATATTTTTTATATTTTGCAGGTCAACTTCGACGATACCTTTGGCAATTCTACAAATTTGCAATTTTCAAATATTACCATAAACACAGGTCTTGCGTCCCAGATTTTCCAATTTCAGCCTCCGGCAGGTGTAAGCATTTTTAAAATGCCATAAAAGCAAATCGCAGGAAGCGTACGAATGACAGGTGATTGCGGCTAAGCAATTATATACAAACTTTGCTATTTTACCGCAGCGGATGCGAAAGACTCGGTTCGATCATTTTTTCTCCAGGCGTTTTCTTTTCTCTGGCGCATCCAGATAGTTATTCCGGGAGACAACCATTTTTTTTGTTTCCTTCTCCAGCTTTTCGCGGGCATCTCCGGCAATCCGTCCGCCTTTTCTGGCGGCCGTGCGGTTCTCGTCAAAACCCTGCGCGTCTTGAGTTTTGGTGATCTCTGTTGTAGCGGCCTCACCCAGCATGGCAAAGATTAACTCCAGATCGTTCATGTGATCCCGCAGATTTTCGCGTTCCAGCCCTTTCAAATCTTTATACTCTGATGGCGTAAGCCCAAAGGTGGCTTTGGAGATTTCAGCCGTCAGAATGGCGTATTCTTTTTCCAACCCGACTTTTCGATTTTTCCATTCGTCAGTCAATTCCGCACGGATCGCAATTCCGCGCATCCGCTTTTCAATCCAATCGTCAGAATAGCCTTTGGCGCGGTAAAGCGCTTTTGTCCTTTTTGTGGCCAGTTCCGGGTCTTCTATTTCCTGCACGCGCTCATAACCGACCTTTGCCAGCCAGCGTTTGAAAGGCTCGGCCTTGGGCGAAGGTATCGACTGGATAATGCGGAAAATGCCTTCCGTGTTGGCACAAAGCATACGCTGGATTCCTCCGTCGGTTTCGATGGAAAGGGTATGTACAATTTGTACCCACCCTTTGCCAAGTTCCTGGTCTCGTTGCTTCATTCGCTGAATATACTGCTTTGGATCTTTAGAATCTATAAGGGCAAGAACGACATCCTCAACCACAAACCACCACTCGTCGTTATTAAGTTTTTTCCTAATGCCCTTGCCTCGAAAAAGTGCGATCTTTGTTTCCATGACTCTCTCCTTGAAAACCATTGACTTGAATCCCATAACCAAAATAAACACACGTTTTTTATTTTATACCCATCGCACAAGCATCAGACCACAGCCGAAGCCCTCCGCACCTTTCCTTTGTCGCCATTTCTATTCAATGATTATTATTTCATCCTGTTCGTGACTTGGGTCTTCCATTGGCTTCACATATCTGACTATGGCTTGATCGCCGATTTGTTTTTTTAGTCGGTGCGCTAAAACAAGACCTCGCTTGTGAAATGACTCCCACTGAAATCGTCGGAATTCTGCATAATGCTCAAACTGCAATACCCAGTCATCAAAGTCCTCCTGCAATTCTTTTGATACTTTGGAAAGGCACTCCTCATCGTCTGCCCAGCATTTATAACTGGCTATGTTAGGGCCAACATGATGACAATCAGGGGTTGAGTCTCTGAGCGCCCAGAGATATGGTCCACTTCCATAATCCGGCATAACTGAAAAAATTGGCTTAATCATAGTATGCTCCTTTGTCCTATAATTTAGCAGCCTTGGTCATGCCAACCCGTCATAGATGACCTTGCCACTTTTTTTGCTAACGCAAATAATATTGCCATCGCCCATCCTAGTCGGGTCTTCAGAGGGTATCCATACAGTCCAGCAAGGCGTATCGTTGGGGATGTTGTAAAGTATGCAGCCTGCCGGAAGGCCATCTTTAAGCTCAAAATTACGCGGCACTTTTTTGATTAAGCGTTTTCGGATAATGCGCGAAGCTCTTTTTCGCGATAACCAATTCCACCATTCATTAATCTTTTGTTTAATCAAAATAATTTGCAACCTCCGCGCCAAGAGCGATTCTATTTATCAATTGTACTATTTTTTATTGTAGACAGCATTGATTAGATTATTAAGTTTGTTCGCTGCCGCGGCAGGATCCGATGCTGCACAAATTGCCGAGACAACCGCAATGCAATCGGCCCCGGCGGCAATGACATCTGTGGCATTAGCCTCATTGATCCCGCCAATGGCCACAAGCGGATGGCGGCTAAAAGTTTTGATTTTCGCCAGCCCATCAAGTCCCCAGGCGCCTTTGGTATCAGTTTTTGTCGGTGTGGTAAAAATCGGACTGACTCCGATATAATCAACATCAAGTTTTTGACACTCCTCAACATCTTTCCAATCTTCCACAGATAATCCGATGATGGCCTTGGCGCCCATGATCTTGCGGGCAATCGCATAAGGCATATCATCCTGGCCAATATGCACACCTTCAGCATCGCAGGCCAGCGCTACATCAATCCGGTCGTTTATAATTAATGGCACGCTGTTGGGTTTGAGAATTTTCTTAAGAGCGATTGATTCTTCGACAAAAAGGCGCGTGGAAATATCTTTCTCCCGCAATTGCACGTAGGCAACACCGCCTTGCACCGCCTGCAGAACTATATCTGCAAGCGTTCTATTACGGCACAAGCCACGATCGGTCACCAGATAGATACCGCGCATAATCATCCTTCAATCTTTAAGCGTTTGTTTATATCATCTTCCGTCAACAAATAGAGAACATCCAGAAAATTTACCTGCAAGCTACCTGGACCCGCTGATTTTTCGACGGCCATTTCTCCGACTATGCCCATTACTGCCATAGCCTTTGCCGTTGCCGCAAAGGGTAATGCTTCCACCGCGGCAAAAGCACCGCAGAGCGCCGATGCCGTGCAGCCCAGGCCTGTAACTTTTGTCATCAGAGGATGACCGTTTTTTATCTTCAATATTTTTTCACTGTCGATAATATAATCTGTCGTGCCACTGATACAAACCACGCATTTATGCGTTTGGGCCAACTTCTGCGCCGTGTCGATTGCGGCATCAGGATCAGCGGCACTATCCACACCTTTGGTTTTGGATTGATCATCAGCAAGAGCCATTATTTCGGAGGCGTTCCCCCGAATAATTGTCGGCTGTCCGCTCTGAATCAATTCCCGTGCAGTTCTGGTACGGTAAGCGGTTGCACCGGCACCTACCGGATCAAAAATGATAGGAATGCCTGTTTTACGGGCTTGATGTAAAGCTTTAAACATCGAGGCCACCCAGTGTTCGCTAAGAGTCCCGATATTAATGACCAGGGCCTGGGCGATTGCGACCATTTCTTCGACTTCTTCTGCCGCGTGCGCCATTACTGGTGATGCTCCGATGGCAAGCAATGCGTTTGCCGTGCTGTTCATCACCACGTAATTGGTAATATTATGAACGACCGGCGCCTGCTTTCGAATTGCTGTTATGGATTCATAGACACGCGTTGCGCTTATCTGCATATATTTTACTCCCCTTAAAATATGATTTTATACCAAGTAGCTATAAAATATTCAACGGATGATTTACCGAGCATAATACCAAGTAAGCTTTCAAAATTCTTATTTTATTTTGAAAGCAACTTGGTAATATGCAATTCGGGCATAACAATCAATAATTATCGGCTGAATATTTTCATTATCTCTCATTTTATAGATAAAAAACACAAAAAAAACTTGATTAATTCTGTAATAGCGTGTACTTAAAATCCATGACATTCGAAAAATTCAATAATAATTCATCCTCTTTCAGGAATTGGTTAGTAAAACCAAAATCGCTCAAAATCAGCATACTTGTATTATTTGTCTTTATCGCAAGTATCGCCACTTATATTGTTTGCCAACAATATATAAAAACCGGAGCAAATCTACTGTCTGCCGATAAAGCCAGCGCTGCTTTAATTGCTCGCACTATTCAGGATCACAACAATAAAATCTTGGAATCTCTTACTTTTTATACCCAAAAACAATCATTTATCGATGCGGTTAAAAAGAAGGATGTTGCTGAGACACGCAGCCAACTTGCTTTGCTGGAGAAAAATAATAATTTTAACATGGCGCTTATCTCGGATAAAAGAGGCATGCTCTGGTCAAATTTCCCGGCCGCTCCTGTTGGATATAGCATTTCTTACCGTGATTGGTATAAAGAAGTAATCGTAAAATGGAAGCCTCATGTTTCCGGTATCTTTCAAATTATGACCGCTGATGACCCTTTGGCTGTATCATTTTCCGGTCCTATTTTTGATGAAAAAGCAAATCCAATCGGCATATTGGCAGTGTACGAGAAATTGGGGTTTATTGCCGAAGCTGTGAAGTCGGCATCGCCTAACCAGGATACCACTATTTATGTAACCGATCAGACCGGTAATATCCTTTTTGACAGTAAATCAATTTTACAGAAACAAGTAACAGGTTATTCGTTATTTCCAGTTATTAAAAAAGCATTGACGGAAAACAAAAAGCAGATTGAAATTCAAAATCAAGAAACTAATAAGGGAGCTAATTATCTATCCTTTGCCGAATTAGAAACAACAGGCTGGCTTGTTATTGTACAGCGGGATATCCAAGACAATCTTGGTTTGCAGAAAACCAGTAACTATTTAGCGATAATAATAATTTTAGCTTTGTTATTTATCATACTTAGCCTGGGTCTTATATATTTCAAAAGTGTTATTGTGTTTAAAAACAGCCATGAACAAATGCTCTCAGAGATAAAACTTCTTGAAAGTGAAAATATTGAGCGGGAAATACGATATAACCTGGAGAGCCGGGTCAGCCATACAAATCCTCCCTTAATTGTATGGGATCACGGTTTAACCGTTGTCCGGTTCGACCGCTCGTTTGAAGAGACGACAGGTTGGTCAAGAGAGGAAGTTCTGGG
>SESG01008398.1_pt1 | contig 14743 bp, 8 predicted proteins | sample 3171421 | NCBI WGS metagenome assembly SESG01 (sample SAMN10866946, study PRJNA518727) | freshwater metagenome | biome: subpolar coniferous forest; feature: holomictic lake; material: water; isolation source: holomictic Lake 227, 6 m and 8 m depth | place: Canada: near Kenora, Ontario | collected... | reverse complement strand
ACCAGTGCTGGGAAGATGTTGGCAATCCCGACATGGTCATCGGCAACATCCATGAAGATGATCCAATTACCAACCCTGTTTTGCAAGCTCGATACTCCATCGGCACAGATGCTTATAATGACGCGGAATGCCGGGAGTGCAATGTTCTGCCAATTTGTGGAGGGGGATGCGCCAACAAGCGGCTTCGAACCAAGCAGTTTGGCGAAGCTGGTCTTGAATTCTGCTCCTCTTACAAGGACAATCTCACCACCTATTTGGAAGCCTATATCGATGCCTGTCGAAGCAAAGAGATCTGTGTGTCCGTGTTGAGTCCGGGAATCCAGCCAAACATTAAGCTTGAGTTTCGTGATATCACTCCAGCAAAAAAGAGAAAGGAAGAAAAACCGGGGCCCAAAATAACGGCTCTTGTGCAAGAGAGTTAAATATGGCTTTGCTTTAAGTTTATTTAAATTGATTTTATATACGTATGGTGGATCTGTTTTGCACTGCCTCCTTAACCCTCAAACCCTTCGAGGAGTCTGTTTATGGCTCTTGAATTCAGAAAAGAGGCGCTTAAAAAACTGAGTTCACCTGATGACCTTGATCGGTTGATGCCGGTTACTGACCCTCGCGGGTGGATTGCTCTGCTTGCCGCTGGGATTTTGCTTTTGTCGGTTGTTGTCTGGGGGTTTATGGGCAAAATTCCGGTGACGGTACCAGGCGAAGGAATAACGATGGTGACCGGATCTCTTGATGCTATTTATCTTCGCACGAACGGGGTTTTGAGACAGTTTACAGTCAAGGGTGGTGACGTGGTTCAAAAAGGGCAGGTTATTGGCGTTGTTGAGCAGCCTGACCTCCGTGAGGCTGTTGAAACTGCTCGCTCTGAAACTGAGTTTTTACGGCAGCACCAGAAAGAACGTCAGGCTTTTCTTCAAAAAACTATTGCTTCACTTGCCGAAAGGGTTGATCGGCTCGACGCTCTCTTCAAGGAGGGGCTCGTGGAGAAGGCCCTGGTGACGAGCGCAGGTCAGGATTTGATGACTGCCAAAAATGAGCTCTACGCTATTGAAGAAAAAAGTGCGGCTACCGACCGCCATTTTGACGCTACACAGTACAACTATAAGTGGCAGACGGTACTGGTGGCTCCTTATATGGGTAAGGTAACTGAAGTTCAGTATAACAATGGAGATTTTGTCAGTGCAGGCAGATATCTGCTGTTACTTGAGGAGACGGATGAAAAGGGTAATTCACCTTCGGGGCTTTTGGTTTATATGTACGTCTCTGCCGGTAATGCAAAGCAGGCAAAAAAAGGGATGACGGCTTTTGTCTCACCCGCTACGGTTGCCCCCGAAGAGTATGGCCATATCATTGGTGATGTTATTTCTGTGAGCGACTACCCGGAGACCCCAGCTTCAATTGAAAATGATATTAATGAGTCTCTGGCGCGAAAATTCACTGCCGATGGCCCGGTGTATAAGGTTATAGTCAAACTACAGCGTGATGCATCAGCCTATAGCGGTTATCGCTGGACTTCGGGTAAAGGTCCTCGGGTAAAGCTTACCTCAGGAACTATCTGTAAAGGCAGTATCAATATTGAAGATCATCGTCCTATTGATCTTGTTATTCCAGTTTTTAAAAAATATGTGCTTGGAGAGAGCCGCTAGTATGCCCTACCGCACCCTTTTCATTCGGACACTATTTGATTTTGTTCCATCTAGCAAAAAGCTGTTGGTGGGTGTTTTTGCTTTTTTGATTTTGTTCCCTCAGCCTACGTTTGCCGCACTCTCTCTTTTGGAGGCCGTAAGGAGTGCTCTTGATCATGCTCCGGGGATTCTTTTACAACGAGAGAGCCTCCTGATTTCAGAGAGTGATGTGCTTGGTGCACGATCGGCTTTTGATCCGCAGGTCTCTCTTTCTTTCGGCTATCGTAAAGATGCGCTCGCCTTAGGTGATTTGAAGACAGCAACGACCGCTCTGTCGGCAACGACGCTCACGCCCTTCGGCTTAACGGTTACTCCTCAAGTTTCAGTTATCGGCTCGACTCCTTCTGACACACGGTCAAGTAGCGTGGCGTCAGCCGGTGTAACCTTTATCCTGCCTTTACTGGAGGGACTGGGCGATAACATCAGTCGCACAGCGTTATCTGCCTCAAAAAAGATGTATAAGGCTGAAAGTCTAACGCTGCAGCATACAGCGGGGAGAACAGTTTATCAGGCTGCTGATGCATACTGGAATTATCTTTACGCCTATCGTATGCTGAAGCTTGATCAACAGCTCTCCCAGAGTGCCCTGGAGAGTTACAACGCAACAAAGGCCCTTGCAGGCGTGGGTGAAGTTGCTATGGTGAGATCCGATCAGGCAGAGGCTTACTTACAGCAGGCGCAGGCCTCAGAAATCACTGCGGTGCAAGAGCTTGGTCAGTCATGGAATGCATTGCTTCTGTCGATGGGCAGTGACACCGTTGGGCGTGAAAGTCCCGAAGAGCCTGTTGACTCTTTTCCCGTTCCCGATGGTGATATTTTATTATTGCTTGCTGATGGTGGTGCGTTAAAGGCAAAAGCTTTTGCTTCAAGGGCGGATTTGCAGGCACTCAAACTACAGGGTGATGCCGCCTCTGATATTCTGCGAGGCAGTCGCAACAGGATGAAGCCGAAAGTTGATCTTGAGTTGTGGGCCGGATACAATGGCCTGCATGAAGGGGCAACGTTTTCCGACAATTTCTCATCACTTTCTACAGGTATTCCAGGTGTGAATATCTCAGCGACTGTTCGTTACTCGCTTGATGCTGGCAATCATCGTGATGAGGCCGCTTATATCCATAGCCGTTCACAGGTTGAGATTGCAGCAATTAATCGCCAGGAACTTGAACGGTCGATCGAAAGCATGGTCGTTCTTGCTGTTGCATCGGTAAAGAACAGTGCCGCCATATATCGTCTGAGCATTGAGAGTGCAAGGACATACAGACTGCTTAATACCGCGGAGCTTAAGAAATATAGGATGGGAATGAGTGATCTTTTTAAAGTACAAAGCGTTTCTACTGATCTTGCCAGTGCTGAAAAGCAGCTTCTTGCGGCCCAAAAAGCTTATGCTTCTTCGCTCCTTGCTCTCCGATACGATGTTGCATCACTCTTCCGGGTTAATGACGGTAATTTTACCGTTGAAATGGATGACCTTGTGACTATTCCTGCATTTGATAACGCTCTTCATAAGCCATGAGTAAGCAAGCTGAACAACTGCCTTGGAAAGAGCTCCGGGTTAAAACTCCAACGGTACTCCAGATGGAGGGAGTGGAGTGTGGAGCGGCATCGCTGGCGATGATCCTGGCTTATTTCGGACGGTTTGAGCCGCTTGAAAAACTCCGTGAGTCTTGTGGAGTGTCGCGAGATGGGAGCAAGGCGAGCAGTCTCTTGAAGGCAGCACGGACTTACGGTTTAGAGGCCAAGGGGTTTCGTATGGAACCGGACGGCATTTTTGAGAAGCGACTCCCCGCGATTCTTTTTTGGAACCTCTATCACTTTGTTGTGCTGGAGGGCTATAAAGACGGGCTCTATTTTATCAACGACCCCGCTTCAGGTCCCCGTAAGGTGAGTGCGGAGGAGTTTAGTGACTCTTTTTCAGGCGTCGTCTTGACCTTTCGGCCGACCGATGATTTTAAAAAGGGCGGCAAACCTTTTAGTCTTGTTGACGGGCTCAAAAAGCGGTTGCCGGGGCTCGAAACAGCCTTGGTCTATATTGTTCTGGTGAGTCTTTTGCTCGTGATTCCCGGTCTTGTGGTACCCTCTTTTTTAAGGATTTTTATTGACTATGTCCTCGTCAAGGGGATGAACGGTTGGTTGCAGCCGTTGCTCATAGGCATGCTGATAACTGCGCTTATGCAGGCAGCTCTTGCCTGGTTGCAGCAGCACTATCTGTTGAGAGCCGAGACAAAGCTTGCTTTGACGTCGTCAACAAAGTTCTTTAACCATGTTTTTGCTCTCCCGATCAGGTTTTTCAGCATGCGTCAGGCTGGTGAAATTTCAAATCGTGTGCAGCTGAATGATAAGGTAGCAACCATTGTAGCTGGTGACCTCTCAGCGAATGGACTGAATGTTCTGTTGGTATTTTTTTATGCACTGATGATGTTTCGCTACGACGTCGTGCTGACTTTTGTGGCCATTTTAATCGCTGCACTGAACGGTTTTGCCCTCTCTTTTGTCTCTGCTAAACGTATTGTGTTGAATCAGAAGTTCCTGCAGGATAACGGCAAGTTGCTTGGAACCACTTTTTATGGGATCAAGACCATTGAGAGCATTAAGGCAACGGGTAGTGAACAGGACTTTTTTGCGCGCTGGTCGGGGCTTTTTGCAAAAATGGTAACTGGCCGCCAGACCCTTGAAATCTCCACTGTTTTTTTGCTCGCCATTCCTCCATTTCTGCAGACGGCAGGCAATATTGCCATTTTGTCTGCAGGTGGGTTGCGTGTTATGGAGGGGGAACTGACCATGGGTATGCTGATTGCCTTTCAAAGTCTTTTGCTCTCTTTTCTTGCACCATTCAACCAGATGGTAACGCTTGGCCAGAAACTCCAGGAAGCGACGGGTGACATGCAACGGCTCGATGATGTAGTCAATAATGAAGCGACCCTGGTTGATGACGATGACGTCACTCACGCAGCAATTATTGGAGGTGGAAAGCAGGAGAAGCTATCCGGCTTTGTAGAGCTGAAAAATGTAACCTTCGGCTATAACCCTCTTGAACCCCCTCTTATCACCGATTTTTCGCTCAAGCTTGCCCCTGGCGCAAGGGTGGCACTTGTTGGCGGGTCGGGGTCAGGCAAGTCAACTATAGCAAAAATTGTGGCCGGTCTTTTTGAGCCCTGGAGCGGTGAGGTTCTCTTTGACGGTAAACTGCGGAGCGACACTCCTCGGAGGGTGCTTGTTAATTCAGTCGGTATGGTTGATCAGGATATTACTCTTTTTGAAGGGACCATTGCGGAAAATATTGCCATGTGGGATAGTACTCTCCCTCAGCAGGAGATTGCTCGGGCAGCTGAAGATGCTGCAATACACGAGGTTATTGCCTCTCGTACCGGGGGTTATCAGGGTCTGCTAAGCGAAGGGGGCAATAACTTTAGCGGCGGTCAGCGCCAGAGAATGGAGATTGCTCGTGCTCTTGCGACTGATCCCTCCATTCTTATTCTTGATGAGGCGACGAGTGCGCTCGACCCGGCAACGGAGATGGTGATTGATGGTAACATCCGCCGAAGAGGTTGCACTTCCCTTATTGTGGCACACCGTCTGAGCACGATCCGGGACTGTGACGAAATTATTGTATTGGAATACGGCGTTGTTAAGGAACGAGGATCGCACAGCGCACTGATGGCCAAGGATGGCGTTTATGCCAGACTTATCAAAACCGCATAGTATGGATAGTGGCATAAAAAATAGGGGAGCCGATCTGAAGTTTGCTGAAAAAGCAGCCCTCAAAGCAAGCTCCCAGCAAAAAGAGTATCGCACAGTCCTCGGGCGAATTGCCTCAATGATGCACGCAGATGAGGGCGCAAAAGAGAGCGCGTTTGAATCGGATCCCCTCTTTGCAGCCTGCTTCATGGTTGGTCAAGCATCAGGGATAACATTCCGTAAGCCATATGGCGAGTCGAGCGAGTTTCATGAAGATCCTTTACAGTTGCTTTGTCGTTTTTCGGGTGTGCGGGCACGCAGGGTGACGCTCCGAAAAGCAGAGCGGTGGTGGACATTCGATAACGGCCCACTCCTTTGTTACAGCGTTGATGATAAGAAACCCTTAGCTCTCTTGCCCGGTGGCCCTCAAGGGTACCGGCTGGTTGACCCTTTGACTACTGAAACGCTTGAACTTACCTCAGTGGTTGCTGAAGGGATTGCAGAACAGGCTTGGATGTTTTACCGTCCGTTCCCCGAAAAGCCAATGCTGGGCAAAGAGCTTCTTCAGTTTGGCATGATGGGGTGTCGTGGGGACGTAATACAGATGCTTCTGCTTGGGACTGCCGGAGCACTGCTCGGTCTTTTGACTCCAGTATTGACTGGCATGCTTTTTGGTACCGTCATACCGCAGTCGGATCGCAGCCAGCTTTTGCAGTTGACATTGATTTTGGTGGCAAGCGTTATTTCGGTAACGGGTTTTGATCTGGCTAAGCAGATTGCCGCTATGAGGCTGCAGACTCGTATTGATATGCTGATACAGCCAGGGCTTATTGACCGGCTTTTGAATCTCCCAAGCACTTTTTTTCGCACCTACTCTTCTGGTGATTTGGCTGCACGGGTGATGGGTGCGACGCAGATCCGAGAGATTTTGAGCAGTTCGGCTGTGAGCGTCCTCCTTGGAATGATGTTTAGCGTCTTTTCACTTGGACTGCTTTTTTACTACAGCTGGAAGCTGGCGCTTATTGCGATTGTGTTGACGGTTATTATGATTGGGGTTACAGTCTATATTTCTTTTCGCCAACTCTCCATCAATCGCGATGCGCTTGGGGTGCAGGGCAAAATTTCCGGACTGCTCGGTAATCTGCTTGGCGGCATTACCAAGATCAGAGTTACCGGCACGGAAAAGGCAGCTTTTTCAAGATGGGCAGACCTCTTTATTCGTGAACGAGGCTTACTCTTTGAGGCAGGAAAACTGCAGAACACGCTTGCCGTCGTGTCAACCTCTTTTCCTGTAGCGGCACTTGCCATTATTATATTTTCTGCCGGTAACTTTTTGGAGGCGGAGAAGCTCAAAGCAGGAGATTTTATTGCTTTTACCTCCGCCTATACAGGTTTTCAGACCACTCTGTTGGCGATGGTGATGACCGTTATTGCAAGCCTTAATGTGGTTCCTCTCTATGAACGGTTGAAGCCGGTTCTTGAGATGATGCCGGAGTCAGACGAAACAAAAAAATATCCCGATAAGCTTTCAGGGAGTATTACACTCCAGAATCTGAACTTCAGTTACAGCAGCGACAGTCCGCAGATACTTTTTGATATCAATTTCTCAGCCTCCCCGGGTGAGTTTATTGCCCTTGTTGGAGGATCCGGTTCGGGAAAGTCAACCCTGCTGAGACTTTTTCTTGGGTTTGAAAAACCCGACTCAGGCACGGTTTATTATGATGGTGAGGATCTGGCGTCCTTGAATGTACAGGCCGTCCGTCGCCAGATTGGTGTGGTCATGCAGAACGGCCAGTTGCAACCGGGCTTTATCCTGGATAACATCGTCGGTTCCTCCACCCTCACCGTTGACGATGCCTGGGAAGCAGCTAAAATGGCTGGCTTTGACGAAGATATTCGGCAGATGCCGATGGGTATGTATACGGTTATCAGTGAGGGTGGAGGAACCCTCTCCGGTGGACAGAAGCAGCGGTTAATTATTGCTGGCTCCCTTGTCCGTAAACCCGGTATCATCTTTTTTGATGAGGCAACCAGTGCTCTTGATAACCGTACGCAGGAGGTTGTCAGCAAGAGTCTTGAGCAACTGAAGGCTACCCGCGTTGTGATTGCCCATCGGCTCAGTACCATCCGTAATGCTGATCGCATATACTGCCTTGATAAAGGGCGTATAGTTCAGTCTGGCAGTTATGATGAATTAATGACACAGGAGGGCTTTTTTAGGGAGCTGGCCAACCGTCAAATTGCCTAGTATTAAGAATTTAAACCCTAATCAACGGAGATGTTATCATGTCTTTAGATTAGGCAAAAGCGTTCATTGAGAGGATACTGTTCCTTCCGTTCCCGCTTTCAGGATCACCTCCTTGATGGAAAGGAATGTGCTGGTAACATCACTTGAACCTGACCATACGAATGACTGAGTTGTTGCCGAGAATCTATGCGAAAATTGATTTATCGTTGAACACTTTTGTACATTATGTTTTGCAGAGTGAATGGTGGGAGTAATCAAAACAAGGAGATCTGTCATGTCAGTCGAACAGGCAAAAGTATTCATCGAAAAGATGAAGTCAGACGCAGCATTCCGCAATCGAGTTTATGCCATTGAGGATGTTGCCGGGCGGCTTGCGTTCATTAATAACGAAGGATTTGCGTGTACCGCCGAGGAAATCCAGGAAGTAAAAGCCTCTTTAGAGTTAAGTGATGAGCAGTTGGATGCTGTTGCGGGCGGGAAAGGTGCATTACCGGGTTATACTGAAACAAAAACCAATGCGGGTGAAATACAAAGCAGTGTTTACACCGCGATATGCGCGTAAATGTTGTTTTTTTGATAACACTTTTTGATGTTTATGGAAACCTCTGATGGAGGGCTCTTTTTTAGCATTGCTTCATTTGAAGAAAGTGATTTAGGTTCAGCTTACTCGCTGACATTTCCGTTGTACCGCCCTTTGCTTGAAAAACTTGTTGCTGGCAATAACTCTAAAGAGAGGGCGGTTGCTTTTGTTGCGCGATCTTCAGGGTCCCTTATAGGTCTTGTTTTGTCACGTTATACGGTAATGGAGTGCGACTCCCCAGACGGTCAATCAGTACAAAATCTTGACTTGCTTTCGGTTATGACTTCTCCTTTATGGCGCCATTGTGGCGTCGCTTCTGCCCTGATGAGTGCAATGGCAGAAAAAGGAAGGAGTTTAGGTTGCGTGATATGTAAGACAGGATACACCACAAAAATAGGCTCTCTTGTTGCTCTTGAACACCTGCTTGCTTCGGCAGGGTGGACTCCTCCGATGCCACAACTTCATATCGCTCTTTTCAGGGTTAGTGATATGGCAAAGGCTTCATGGCAATGGTCGTTACCTTCATTGCCTGAGGGCTACGAGCTTTTTGTTTTCAGCGAGCTCAGGGATGAAGAACGTGCAGGTATTATGGCAGGCATTGCTGCCGGCTATATTCCAGAAGAGCTTTCACCCTTTGCTGATGAAAAGTATCAGGTTCCGGAACTAAGCGTTGGGCTTCGGAAAGGAGGTGATGTTGTTGCGTGGATGACATTGACCCGCGCACCGCATGTAGCCGATGCGCTTTGCTACAGAAGTCTTTTCGTTCACCCGAAGATGCGAACTGGAAACGGATTTGGCCCTCTTGTTGCAAGAGAGGCTTTTTACCTTCATGCGGCAAGCAAAATTACAGAGGAGCGTCCGAAAGGGCTTTTTGGTACTTCATTCAGTGCCACGAAGCAGCTGAACTTTGCAAAAAAAAGACTGAGTCCTTATTGCTATGATATTTATGCATCCAAAACAGCGACATTACTGTTACAACAAGAGCAACATTCAGCAACATGAACTGGTCTCGTTATAACACCCTTTAGTAAAAGAAGGCAACTGAACTTGCAACAAAAAAATAGACACCCGAAGAGGCCATAGCGGTTGCCGGCAGTTCAGTATGAGTCCGCCCGCTCCGTCGCGCTTTTTACATCGCATCATAGTATGGGGGCCGGAATCGAATAGCCCTTCTCACGGAACAGCCGCAGGCAGGCGTCAACTGCGTTGGCGTCATAGGCTGTGCCGCGGCCTTGCTCGATTTCGGCCAGTGCCTGGTCGATGCCGATGCCGGGCCGGTAGGGACGGTCCGTTGCCATCGCTTCCACCACGTCGGCAACCGCGAGAATGCGCGCTTCCAGAACGATCTCGTCGCCCTTGAGGCCGCGCGGATAGCCGCTGCCGTCGATGTGTTCGTGATGTTGGCGTGCGACCTCAGCTATCGGCCATGGAAAGTTGATGCCCTTGAGCACTTCGTAGCCCTCCTGAGCATGCGTCTGGATAATCGCCATCTCGATTGCGGAAATGTGGCCCGGCTTGCCCAGAATTTCAGTCGGCACCGCGATCTTGCCGACGTCGTGCAGCGCTCCGGCCACGCGCAGCCCGCGTTGGGTGTTTGCGTCAAGCCCCATCTCGGCGGCGATCTCGCCAGCGATTTCGCCCACGCGCTGCTGATGGCCCGCGGTGTAGGGGTCGCGCTGATCCATCATCAGCGACACAGCATCTATCGTACCGAGCATGGCACGCTCGAGCCGTACCGCATTTTCGTGCTCTTGCAGTTGCAGTCGTTTGAGCTCGGTGATGTCGGCGGAAAAGCCGATCAGCGCCTGCGGATGGTTACGCATTTTAATGGGCATCTTGACGGTCCAGAAATAGCGGTCCTTGCCGTTGCTGTCGGGCAATATTTCTTCAGACGCCTGCTTGACCCCGCTCAAGTGCACTTTGCTATCGAATTCCATGACTTGCCGGGCGGTGTCAGGCGGTAAGATTTCAAGGTCCGATTTGCCCAGAATGTCGGCAACCGGGCGGCCGAACAGATGGGCTACAGCCTGGTTGACGTAGAGGTAGCGGGTATCATGGTCCTTGATGTAGATATGGGCCTCAACGTTGTCGATCACTGCGTCCAGTATGCGGCGCTGTTCCACGATTTCATCATCGCTGCGCTTGCGCTCGGTGATATCCTGCACGGTGCCGATCAGGCTTATCGCCTTGCCCTTGTCGTCATAGGTAATTTGTCCGAGACCGTGCATCCATCGCTCGGCGCCATCGCTTGGCCGTATGATCTTGTATTCGGCATCAAACGGTTTCTTGTTGTTGATCGAGTCCATAAGCGCATCATGCATACTTTGCATGAAATCCGGGTGCATGAAATTCATCCAGCCTTCATTGGTGTGCGGGTAGCTATTGGTGATCCCGAAAATTTCATCAAGGGCGCTTGTGCTCTCAAAAGTCCCTGCTTCAAGCGTATTGATGTAGCTTCCGATTCGGGCGGCCTCCTGCGATTGGCGGAGCAGCTTTTCGTTTCTCTCGAGTGCTTGCTGTGCCCTTTGGTGCTCGGTGATGTCCGAGACAATGGAAAAAAGCAAGACCAGCGCGTCAATCGTGATGGGCGTTGAACGCACTTCGACAATCCGAATTTCGCCGCTGGCAAGGCTGTGCGAAAAGATGAAGTAGTCGCGTTCCTGCCGCACAGCGTGTGCCATCTCCGCTGCGATTTCCGATGGCGTCATGGTATTGATCTGGTCAATGCGCATGACCCGCAGTTGCTCGACGCTGTAGCCATAGAAGCTGGCAGCTGCCGGGTTGGCGTCGACGATGGCGCCGGAATTAGGCTCAATCAGTAGCAGAACGGCAACGTTTTTCTCGAACATCTGGCGAAAGCGTTGTTCACTCTTGCGCAGGGCGACCTCGGCACTCTTCAACAATGCTTCGCGTTGTTCTTTCTCCGTGGTTTCGACTTTGATCAGATAGAGTGTTCGTGCCAGCATAACAACCAATGCAATCCAGAGGACGATAAAAACCCACCGTGTGCGCCCAAGATTGAGCTTGGCATCATCAACCGTTGAGAGCGTCCGCTGATCTACCAAATCGACAGATTCACCGATCTGCTGCATGATGTCGCGCTTGGCTTGGTGATAGTCAGCATCATCAAGCATCTGCGTCGCCGTGTTGCGATGAGCATCTGTTGGATGTGTCGTGGATTCGACGAGTGCCATGGCTATGAGTTCGGTACTTGTGAGCCAATCTGACGCTGCCTTGGCAGACTGAAGGTGGTTGAATTCTTCGGCAGTAAATCCGGCTTGCCGCATCAATTCCAGCATCGAAATAGCTTGCCCAAACGACCGCGGCCGAGCGTCATTGTTCAGGACCAAATCCCAATAGACATGGTTGTAATTGACTGGTCGGGGCGATTTGCCATCACGTATTGCCAGAATTTCGAGGTAATGCTGTTTGTATATCGGGTTCCCTGTAGCAACGTAGGTCCGCACCATCCTGGTTAAATCGTCTGACGATTGCCTCAGTTCATCACTCAGTTCAAAGGAAGTTATTCGCTGTTCGTTTGCTCGATTAACGCGCTCTTCGGCAGAGATATAAAAACCGAAAGCCACAATGAAAAACGCACAAATAGTTGCGGTTAACCAAGTGCTGACAGCGGATTTTGAGAATTTTTGCAAAATACCCTTCATAACAAAGATGTCCTACCTTCAAAAAGATTTGACTTCGGTTCCTTTGGTCAGGTTTGTAATGCCTGCCTCCAAGATATCCAAATGCGAAACATATCAACGTTAACATCTCGACCAATACGGCCGTTGCCATTGAGCATCAAACCACAAGACTCAAATTGAGTGGTATCTTCACGGATGGCGGGCCTATTCGGGAATCGAATAGCCCTTCTCGCGGAAGAGCCGCAGGCAGGTATCGGCGACAGTCGTGTCGTACAGGCTGCCGCGGCCGCGTTCAATCTCCTCCAGCGCCTTGTCGATGCCCAGGGCTCGACGGTACGGCCTGTGCGAGGACATTGCCTCGACCACATCGGCGACGGCTACGATCCGCGCTTCGATCAGAATAGCCTCGCCCTTGAGGCCTTGCGGATAGCCGCTGCCATCCATACGCTCGTGATGCTGCAGTGCAATCTCTGCTACCGGCCATTGAAACTTCACGCCCTTGAGCACATCGTAGCCGATCCGGGCGTGGCCCTTCACTAACTCGTACATAATGGCGCTGAGTTTGCCGGGTTTGCCCACTACTTCAGCCGGGATTGCGAACTGACCGACGTCGTGCAGATGGCCCGCCACGCGCAGGCCTTCCTGGCGGTGCGTATCCCATCCCAGTTCGGCGCCGATGGCAAGGGCAATCTCGGCCACGCGCCGCTGGTGGCCAGCGGTGTAGGGGTCGCGCAGTTCGCCCAGGTGCATCACCATCTCGACCGTACTCATGATCGCAACTTCAAGTTCCTTGATATAGCGCTTACTTTCTTCCTCAGCAGCCTTGCGCTTGACCATTGCGCCCAACTCGCTCGCGAGCGTATTGACCAGCACCTTTTCTTCCTGAAGAAACGGGCCCACGTCACGCGTCGGCTTTTGCTCCAGGTAATAAACCTCCAGCGTCCCCGCATGAATGCCCCCAATCAGTATGTCGGCGCCAAGCTTCCACGGTGTTTTCCTGAAATTATCGGTGGCGAACTGCTGCCCTCGATAAACGATCCTGGCGCAGGTTATTTCGGGATAAAACCAGCCCTGCGGCAGCAGATTAACCGCCTCGCCCATTATATCCCGCTCGTCCTTGTCAGCGCTGGTGATCAGCGCCGTCACTTCGTGCAGGCATCGTAGCTCTTTCATGCGTTCGCCAAGGCGCCCGTTGATTGAGGCCAGATTCCGATTCTGCTCGGTTAGCTCGGCATACAGGTTGCGCAATGCTGTCAACAGGCGGTCTACGCTGCTGTCCAGTGGCGTTTGCGCGATTTCGAATGCTTCGCCACTGGTCTTGCCGGCGCGTATCAGGGCGATTTGCCGAGCCATGTCCTGGTCTACGCCAAGAACGTGAAAGGCCAGCCAGGCGCAAAGAAATCCGTGTAACGCCTCGACCGGTTTCGACAGGGTGGTCCGGGCGTTCCACATCAATGTCACCTGATTGAGGAAATCCTCGTGGTGGCGGATATGCATATCGATATGCCGGGGCTCTACGGCGCATTCGTGCATCAGAGTTTCTTCGGCCGAAAAGTGGTATTTCGCGTAGTCCTTGAGCTGATCGAAAACGGACACCAACTCGGCATCTTCCATAGACTTGCTCGCAACCAGGGAGTCGCCGAATTTGTTGATAAGATCGATCAGAAAATGGTGCTGCTCGTCGACGAGCTCAAGGCCGGTGACAAAATGCTCATCCCAAACAAAGATCTTCATGCTTTTCTCCCCTCTGAATTGCTTGCCGACTATGATTTACTGTCCGCTACTGCGGCAGCAGCACCAGATTGTTCGGGCCCAAAAATCTGCAAGGCCTGATTCGCGTTCTTTATATCGACCTTGTTGAGCATAACCGTAGGAGGTTTAGTAATGAGATTGGGTGCAACTATCAAGAGCTGTGAGTTATTATCGCGGATATGATTAGTCGGCTCAACTAGATTATTTATTGAAATATACAATATGGCTCACCATATATTAATCGACAGGTCATAATAAAGCTGGCAAACCATGCCTGGCATTGGTCGGTTGACACCGACAGTTTTAGGCTCTGCTAATCTGCCTTAGACTCAGTTGTTTACTGAGGTGTAGGCGGGCGATCTTTTTGACGGTTCTCAAGGTTTTTCTTCTGCTTTGGGGTTGCAGGCACTGAGTATTTTATTTTTGTCTCACCCCTTCACCTCAATAATATCCTCCCACCTTGTCGTATACCGTGCCGAAAGCCGCTCCTGATGCGGCTTCCAGCTCTCTGAGTTCTCCGCCGCCAGATGCACCGCGCCGCTGCCGTAGCGCTGATTGATCGCATCCATTACCAGCATAATCCTGCCATCCCGCTCCTGTGCAGCAGGCGCTTCCTCCGCAAAGAGCGAAAGCGTTGTGCTGCATGTTGCTTGCGGCACGATCCCACTTACAATTACTCCAGCCTTCTTGTAGCTCATACCGGCATGAAAGATGCTGTCAAGCATCGTTTGCGCTGCCTGCAGAATCGCAATAGAGTCACTGGTCGGGCAGGGCAGGGAAGCCGTTCTCGTTCCCCAATGTCGTTCGCAGGTATCATCAAACGGGCTGGTAGCGATAAAAACGGTCAGCAGCGAAGCGAGCGACTGCTCTTTGCGCAGCTTGAAAGCGCATTTGCCGGCAAAGGTGGCCACAGCCTGCTGCAGCTCTTCAAGGCTGCTCACGCTGCGGCCAAAAGAGCGCGAGGTGCAGATGCTTTGCTTTGCAGGGCGAACCAGCTCCATCGGCAGGCAGGATTGGCCCTGCAGCTCAGCCTGAATCCTGGCGCCGACGATGTGCAGGTTTTTTCGCACCCAGGCAGCGGGCGCGGCGGCAAGGTCAGCGGCGCTCTCGATGCGCTTTGCCTGCAGCAGTTTGCTCCATTGCCGCCCGATACCCCAGA
>SESG01034535.1_pt1 | contig 14755 bp, 10 predicted proteins | sample 3171421 | NCBI WGS metagenome assembly SESG01 (sample SAMN10866946, study PRJNA518727) | freshwater metagenome | biome: subpolar coniferous forest; feature: holomictic lake; material: water; isolation source: holomictic Lake 227, 6 m and 8 m depth | place: Canada: near Kenora, Ontario | collected... | reverse complement strand
CAGGGATAAAGTTAAGGACAGCGCATGGCCGGAGGTGCGTGAAAGAGCTGAAGCCCTTATCCGGGCGTCGGAGCTGCGCCTGAGGCAGTCTGGGTTTTCAGATGAGCAGATAGGCGAGTTAAGCCGGAATGGCGAGACACACCTCAACCTGCTTCTGCCCGGCGCTAAGGCCTGGCTTTATGCGCAGATATACGAGTATGAGATAAGTCTTATAAAGCCGGGGCAGGAAATAGAGGCGACGACGCCCGCTTACCCCGGCAAGGTATTTCGCGGCGTTATAAAGGCTGTGGACTCTATCCTTTCCGCCGAAACGCGCACGTTGCGGGTCAGGGCGGAGGTGGATAACACCGACAATATGCTGAAGCCCGAGATGTACGCCGAGATAAAGATAAAAGTGACGATCGGCTCACGCTTGGCTGTTCCCTCTGATGCCGTGGTCAGTACAGGATCACGCAAACTGGTTTTTGTGGATAAAAATGGCGACGTGATAGAACCGCGGGCGGTTAAAACCGGTTTTGAAGGGGATGATTACATCGAAATCTTATCCGGCATAAAAGCTGGCGACCTCGTTGTGACTTCCGCCAATTTCCTTATAGACTCGGAAGCCAGGCTCAAGGCGTCGGTAACGGAATAATGCCATGATAAAAAAGATCATCGCTTTTTCCGCCCACAACAGGGCATTGATTATTATTTTCGCCATGGCGGCCATGGTCGGCGCTTACTATTGCGTAAAGAACATCTCGCTGGACGCCATCCCCGACCTTTCCGACACGCAGGTTATAATTTATTCCCGATGGGACCGCTCTCCGGACATCATGGAGGATCAGGTCACATACCCGATCATTACTTCGCTGCTGGGCGTCCCGAAAGTAAAGACCATACGCGGGTTCTCCGACTTCGGCTTTTCATATGTCTATGTAATCTTTCAGGACGGCACGGATATCTATTGGGCCAGGGCGCGCGTGCTTGAATATCTGAACAAGATACAGGGCCGGCTGCCGGAAGGTGTCAAAACGGAAATAGGTCCCGACGCCACCAGTGTCGGCTGGGTATACCAATACGCCCTAGTGGATAAAAGCGGCAGGCACGATCTTTCCGAATTACGTTCCTTTCAGGATTGGAATCTTAAATTCCATTTGCAGTCGGTGCCGGGCGTGGCTGAAGTAGCGTCCATCGGCGGATTTCAGAAGCAGTATCAGGTAAACCTGAATCCAAACGCCATGGCTGCCTACAATATACCGCTGGAAAAGGTACTGAACGCGGTCAAGGGCGGCAATAGCGATGTGGGCGGCCGGTTGATAGAGTTTTCGGGCGCGGAATACATGATACGCGGCAAGGGTTATGCGCGCTCGGTGGCGGATATCGAAAACATAGTTGTGGCTCGCGACTTAAACGGCACACCGGTGCTTATCAAGAGCATCGCCAAAGTGGAGGTCGGGCCGGAGATAAGGCGTGGTATATCGGACCTCGACGGTGAGGGGGACGCGGTAGGCGGCATAGTTATAATCCGCCATAAAGAAAACGCTCTGGATGTCATACAAAGAGTAAAGGAAAAAATAGAGCAGGTAAAACCCTCCTTTCCCGAAGGCGTGGAACTGGTTACTACCTATGACCGGTCGGATCTGATACACAAGGCCATAGCGACCCTTAAACGCCAGCTGACCGAGGAAATGATCATCGTCAGTCTTGTGATCCTTCTTTTCCTCTGGCACGTGCCCTCGGCGATAATTCCTATAGTGACCATCCCGGTTTCAGTATTCCTGGCATTTATCCCCATGTTCTTTATGGGCATTTCTTCCAACATAATGTCCCTGTCCGGCATCGCCATATCCATAGGTGTTTTGGTGGACGGGGCGATAGTGGAAGTGGAAAACGCCTATAAAAAGCTGGAGCTATGGCAAAGCGGGGGGCGTAAAGGGGATTTCCACGCGGTACGCCTGGAAGCCCTGCAGGAAGTGGGCCCATCCGTATTCTTCTCGCTTCTGGTCATAGCCGTGGCTTTTCTGCCCATCTTCACGTTGGTGGACCAGGAAGGCCGGTTATTCAAGCCTCTGGCCTATACCAAGAATCTTTCCATGTTCATGGCGGCCATATTGGCCGTGACCCTGGACCCGGCGCTGCGCATGATGTTCGCCCGCATGGAACCATTCAACATCAAACCGCGCTGGTTCGGAAAAGTAGTGAACACCGCGACGGTCGGCACCTATTACCCTGAAGAAAAACACCCTATAAGCAAAAGGTTGTTCGCGATCTACGAACCGGTCTGCAAATTTGTGTTGGACCATCCGGTGAAGACCATTAGTTTCGCGGTCCTGCTTATCCTTTTAACCATCCCGGTCTACCTGAAGCTGGGCTCGGAATTTATGCCGCCCCTGAACGAAGGGACTATTTTATACATGCCTACCACTCTGCCGGGACTTTCGGTTACCGAAGCGCAGAAGCTGCTGCAGCTCCAGGACCGTATACTTAAAAGCATCCCCGAAGTGGAACGGGTGTTCGGTAAGGCCGGGCGCGCGGAAACCTCCACTGACCCGGCACCTTTCTCCATGATGGAAACCACGGTCGTACTGAAACCTCACGAGGATTGGCGCGCCAAACCCCGCTGGTATTCTTCCTGGGCGCCGGATTTCCTGCGTAAAATACTCAGCCATATCTGGTATGACAAGTTGACGTGGGACGATCTTATTACCGATATCGACTCAAAGATGAGGTTTCCCGGAGTTTCCAACGCCTGGACTATGCCGATAAAGGCCAGGATAGACATGCTTTCCACCGGCATACGTACACCGGTAGGGATAAAGATCTACGGCGCAGATCTTGCGCAGATCCAGAAAATAGGAGTGGAAGTTGAACAACTTGTATCCCATGTCAAAGGCACCAGAAGCGCGTTCGCGGAACGCACCGCGGGCGGCTATTTCCTGGACTTTACGCTTAAGCGGGACCAGTTGGCCCGATATGGTCTCTCGGTGCGGGAAGCCCAGATGTCGGTGATGTCCGCCATAGGCGGCGATCCGGTTTCCACAACCGTGGAAGGCAGGGAAAGATATTCTATAAACGTACGCTACGCCCGTGAGTTCCGCGACGACCTGAGCAAGCTCGGCAGGGTCCTTGTTACCACCGAGGGTGGTATAAACGTGCCGCTGGCGCAGATAGCCGAGATCGAGATGCGGCAGGGTCCTGCCATGATCCGCGATGAGAATGGTCTGTTGTCAGGCTACGTTTACGTGGATATAGAGGGAATAGACGTAGGCACGTATGTTAAGAATGCTAAGGAGCATGTACTGTCCAATCTTAAACTCCCGGCCGGCTATTCGCTCGAATGGAGCGGCCAGTATGAGAACATGATCCGCGTAAGGGAAAGGCTCAAGATAGTGCTGCCGCTTACGCTGTTTATAATCTTCATACTTCTCTACATGAACACCAAATCCGCGACAAAGACTTTTATAGTCCTGATGGCCGTGCCGTTCTCGTTGATCGGGGCGATATGGCTCTTATACTTCCTCGGTTACAATGTCTCTATCGCTGTATGGGTGGGCATGATAGCCTTGATGGGCCTGGATGCCGAGACCGGTGTGTTCATGCTGCTGTTCCTGGATCTTTCATATGACGACATGAAAAAGAGGGGGCGCATGAACAATCCCGACGACCTTAAAGAAGCTATTATTTACGGCGCGGTAAAGCGGGTGCGCCCGAAGATGATGACGGTGGCGGCGGCTTTCATGGGCCTTATTCCAATAATGTGGTCGCTTGGCACAGGTTCCGACCTGATGAAGCGCATAGCCGCGCCCATGATAGGCGGCCTCGCCTCCAGCTTCGCGCTGGAACTGCTGGTCTATCCGGCCGTGTACTACCTGTGGAAAATGAAAAGGAATAACTTCCGTTTAACACCGGAGGACAGATCATGAAAGTCTTAAATTCCATTCTTGGCGCCGTAGGCGGAACCCCGCTCGTAAAACTCAATAAGATCACTGCCGGGCTTTAGGGCATAAAATAGCAAAGAGGATACAATGAACATGAAATTAAAACTGTTGTGCGCGTTCGCGCTGGTATTCGCCTGCTCTCCGGCTTTTGCTGAAGAATGCGGCAATAAGGGGGATGATTGCCGGCAGATGAAGATGGGGAAAATGGACAGCACCCATACGATGCAGAAATCGGTGGTGGAAGCCGGTGGTAAGGAGAAGCTCGTCAAGGCGACCATGCGCAAGGTAACTAAAGAGGAAGTGGGGACGGAAGCGGTTTGCCCCGTGATGGGGAACATCTTTAAAGTAACCGCCAAAACCCTCTCGGCCTCCTATAAGGGCAAGGTCTATTACTTCTGCTGCCCCGGCTGTAAGAAGCCTTTCCTGGAAAATCCTGAAAAGTTTTTGCAAAAGAAACAGGAAACCCAGGCTAAAGTATATGTCTGCCCCATGGGCGACTATCAGGGCGACAAACCAGGCAAATGCCCCAAGTGCGGTATGGATCTGGTTGAAAAGAAGTAGCCCCAAAATTTCCGGGCCGGATCATTAGGCCCGGGAGAAGTGATAGTAATGGAGGTAGAAAATGCTGTTCGAAGAACACAATGAAGTAGCGGTTGCAGTAGTGAGCGTACAGCACTGCATCGGTGACGGCGGGGACTGCTCCCACCAGCCCGACTAAGTGAAGCGGAAGTAAAAAGAGGAGCAGCCTCTGCATTTGTCGGCGCTAATACACGGACGTGCAGGGGCTGCCCTCCCATATATTAAATCTTATTCATCATGTTAATCAAGAATTGCGTAATAAAACATTTACAAAACGACATCTGGCTCCATCATACGGCCAGCGGCTATAAGGTCAGGTTGAACGCCGAGGCTGTGACGGTTCTCGAGAGTATGGCCAAGCGCTGTTCGCCGGCCGAAATGACGGAAAAAGAGAAATTCATCTACGACAAGCTGGCAGCAAAAGGCATAGCCGGCGAAGACAGCGGCCGGGAAGAGGACCGCCGCATCGTGATCAGGGATAAGAGCCTGCTCTCCTCGGTGGACTTGGAGTTCTCAGGCCGCTGCAACCTGCGCTGCGCCCACTGCTTCGCCGCGCTCTCCCAAAAGGACATGAGCCGGGAAATTCTCGAAAAGGTATTCGCCGGGATCGACGCCCTGGAGCCTACGACCCTGACGATCAACGGTGGGGAGCCGCTGCTGAATCCGTTGTTGCCCGAGGCGCTCAGCCAGGCGCGGGTGAGACAAATGCGTGTCAACCTGATGACCAACGCCACCCTTGTCACGGAAGAGACTGCCGCCATGCTGAAAGAGTCCGGGGTGGCCGTTGTCGCGGTTAGTCTGGATTTCTTCGAGGGAATTCATGACGCTATCCGCGGGCGCGGAGCCTTCATAAGAGCGGTGAACGGGATAAAACTCCTCGTTTCCCGCAAAGTCCCGGTCTCCATAACGGCCATGGTTCAGGAAAGCACCGCAGGGCGAGTCGAAGAATTTAAGGATTTCTGTCTCGGCGAACTCGGAGCCTCCGGAATAAGATTCTCTTCCGTCTCTCCGATAGGCAAAGCCAAGTATTCTACGGAACTGGCGCTGTCGCCGGCCAGGACCAGGGACCTCTTCAGCAGGGGCCTCATACCCGCCCCAGGCGAAAACGTAGACGTTCTCTCTAAGCTCGCCGGCATCGGCAATTTCAGCTGCAAGGCCGGACTAGGGCAGTGCTTCATAGCGGCGGACGGTCGGATCTACGCTTGCCATTATTTTCAGAACCTCGGCGAGAGTATGGGGAACTTGGCCGACAAACCGCTGGAGACAATATATCGGGAATACCAGGAAGGCGGCGCAATCCCGGTCGCACTTGATTGGCGCAAGCTGGCGAAGTGCGCGGCCTGCGTACACTTCAGCAAATGCATGGGCGGCTGCCGGGCCAGAGCAAAGATACTATCCGGCGGCTGGTACGATCCCGATGTTTTTTCCTGCGCGATGTATGGGGTTGTATAGTATTAATAAGGTTCTGAAGCTGGAAGTTTATACGGCACACTTCAATCCGGCTGGGGCGTAAACCACTTAGCGGCTTCCTGTTTCATGTCGGGGGGGAGGAAAGAGGCTTTGAGGGCGCATTTGTTCGCGTAGGCAAGGTCGGCCATCGATAGGCCTATCTTGTCAACGGCCAGGCGGTATTCCTTGTTAAGGTCCGTGTCCAGTATCTCCGGGTCGTCCGCGCCTATAGAGACGCTTAGGCCCGCGTCTATGAATTTCTTGAGCGGGTGGTTTTCCAGCCTTTCCACGGCGCGGGTGAGATAATTGCTGTAAGGGTTTGACTCTATGGTGATGCCTTTCTCTTTTATCAATTCAAGGGTTTTGCCCGAGAGGTCCTCTATGGCTTTAACTCCGTGGCCTATGCGCCGCGGGCTAAGAAAATTTATGACGTCAAGGACCTGGCTGAATTTGCCGTCCTCGCCCGAATGCACGGTGAGCGGGATCCCGGCTTCGTGGAGTTTTTTAACCGCGTCGGCGTAAAGGGAGGCGGGATAGTTTATTTCGTCGTCGGCGAAATCGAAGCCGGCGATAATGCTTTTGTTCTGCACCGCGAAATCTATCGTTTTAAGCACCGAATCCATGCCGTAAGATCTGGACGCTATGATTATCACTCCGGTGAAAATGGGATATTTCTTCTGAAAAGACCTGGCTGTGGCAAGTATGACCTCCAAGGTCTTCTGCCAATCCAGATCTTTGCCTTTCAGCATAAAATCGGGGCTGTATCTGAGCTCTAAAAGCCGGATGTTCTCTTTTTTATGCGCGTCCTCCAGCGCCTGGCGCGTTATTTCCTCCACCGCTCCGTAAGAGACAAAAACAGATTGCGCTATTTCAAACATTCCCAAAACTTCCGCCAGAGAACCCATCGGGCCGCTGAGCTTGGCTATTTTAGACAATTCATGCTCATTAAAAGTAGGGAGCTTAATCTTATGCCTTAGAGCGGTCCTGATTATGGTGGGGATGCGCACGCAGCCTTCAAGATGCCGGTGCAATTCCACCTTTGGCATAGATTTAATAGCGATATCCTGCTCTATCATTTGTTCAACACTCCTGAATCGATCAGATAAAAAATGGCAAGGCCTATAATTGTCAGCCAGATAATCCAGGCGGAAGAAGATGGATGTATCGCTCCGGATTCCGGGAGGTCGGGGCCGGTTTCAGGTTCGTTTTCGGGTTCCGAGGAGGGGGTGTCCGCGTCCACCGGTATTACCGCGCGTGGTTTAGGCGGCGGGGAGACTTTGACCAGGAATTTTAACAGCGCGACCAAGCCTGGCGAGGCCTGGAATTGAAGATCTTCGCGTTCGACTGTTGGCGAGGATTCGGGGACTTCATTACCGATTTCAGAGCCGGTAGCTTTTTTCTTTAGCTCGTCGCGAAAATTTTCCAGCGCATCTTCAACGATATGATCTTGTTTGCCGGTTGTAACTGGTTTTTCTCTTTCTTTGTGTTTCATAATTGAGTTTCACATATAGTTTATCTATAAAACCCGTAACCTGTAAACCCAAATTGATAATACCGCTCTGGTGTGCTATAATTTTGTCGGTATAGAGGGCAATATTCCACATCAAGTGCCGTCGCAAATGCTTGTGCGCCAAAGAGTAAGAGCTGCAGATACAAGGTCTATGGAAAAAGAGAATAACACAACCTGTCAGATGCGAATGGTCAAGAGAAAAATTGTTTTTCTTCTGGCAGTCGGTCTGGTCTGCTGGTCTCCTGGATTTTTGAGTTCCGAAACCTTGACTATGACCACCTATTATCCCGCGCCTTACGGCGGTTACGCCAGCATTTTAACCACCGGTCTGACTTTGCTCGCCAGGGACGGCGGCAATGTCGGCATAGGTTCCACAAGCCCGCAGGCAAAGTTGGATATTCAATCTACTACCAGTGGTTTTTTGCCGCCCAGGATGAGCAAAACGCAAAGGGATGCCATGGGCTTTCCGCCCAGGGGTTCCGTAATATACGATCTTACTTACGACCAGATTGAATACTGGGATGGTAACAGCTGGATCAGTATGAATGGTTCGAAATTTGTGGGCGCGACAACAGCTGTATACGCCGGCGCCGCCGTGGGTGGTTATGCCGGTGGGGATGCCAAGTGTAAGAGCCAATACACTGGCAGTAGAATGTGTGTAGTTTCCGATTTTGTAAACGACAAGCCCACCGCTTCCGGTTGGTATTCCGCGTTTACTTTTTCAGCTTCCGCGGGCGGGGCAGGTGGGGCTATTATTCACGACTGCAGAGGCTGGACTCTCGACTCATATTATGGAATGTTCTGGGATCAAACCGGGAGTACCTACTGCTTGGGGCCATGTATGCGGCCATGCGGCACTCCTGCATCTATACTTTGCTGCAAATAAATACAAAGTCGCTTCGCAACGGCAAATTCTTCCAGAGGAGAACCTGAAATATCGCTCTTAAGTTTCCAACAGATCTGACCTGCCGCCCGCCCTTGGCCTGTGTTATCGTGGAGAATGTTTAATGCCCGATCTCAAAGGCAGTGTGCTGGTTGTTACTACCGAGAAGACTCTTCTTGACGAGATGACGCCGTCCATGTCGGGACGGGGCTTTGAGCTCTTCTGCGTGCCGTCGCTGAGTTACGCCGCCGCCCAGCTCGCCGCCGGAGATTACTCCACCCTGGTTATGGATTTCGGCCGGATCCCCGCTACCGAGCGTGAGGCCCTGCTGGCTTTGAGCAAACAATATCCCAAGGTCCGCTTCTTTACGCTGGAGACGATCACCAGCAACGCTCCGACCTCTCCCTCACCTCTGCGCCGCATAGTCTGGCCGCTGCCCGCGGGTTTCGCGGACCAGATCAGGGCCACTGACCGTCCGGTCGCCATCCTGGCCGATCAGACTTTATTTATGACCGGAGCCGTGCAGAGCGCCTTCCACGCGGCTGGAGTCCAGTCTGTGTTCCTGGAATCCACCCAGGGTTTAACCGAGTTCATCTACAAACAAAACGAGGCCCGTGTCCGCGCCGCTTCCCTGTCCAAGCAACCTAAAAGCTTATGGTCGCGGCTTGGCGTCGGTGAGGAAGCCGCGCCCGAGACTATTCTGTCCCTAAGCAAAGTGGTTGTTGCTATGTTCACCGGTACCCTTGAGGATGCCGACGCTATGGACTCCAATATCCGAGCCGCAATCCCGGAAGCCGTTTGCTACACCATATCGGGCGTGGATACGGCGCGATACGCGATTCAGGCGCTCAATGGGGGGCACATCGTGGCCCTTCCTAGAGAGCAGGCCGGGCGTATCGCGGGAATACTGATCGACAGCAGCGAAGGCGGAGCCGCCCGTTCCGGAGAGAAGGAGAAGGAACGCATTATCCTGCTGGATAATTTCAAACCTACGCTGGCCTCCCTTGGCATGGCTTTAATGGGCGCGGGTTATGATGTCACGACCTCCATGGACGGAGAGGAAGCTTTGAAGCTCTGCGAAAAGGGGGCGTTCCATCTCGCGGTCATCGGCACCGCGATCACCTTCGCACAACACTCAGGGGCTGAGCTTGCCCAGAAACTGCGCGAACGGGACCCTGACCTGCGCATCATATTTATGGTGGACCGCTATCCCCTTCAGGCCGCGCTCCAGGGGGTCAGCCAGGTCGTGGAGCTGGGGCTCGACGACGCGCTCTTGAAACCCGTTGAGGCCTCGCGCCTGGTCTTCTCGGTGGAGCGGGCGCTGGAGCGGCGCTTTCTCCTCCTGGAAAACGCGCGCCTCTTGCAGGAGGTTCAGGAGTTCAACCGGAAACTGGCACAGGTCAATGGTTTTCAGACGAAGTTTTTCGCCATGGTCGCGCATGATGTTAAGAATCCTCTGACCGCCATACTGGGCTACGCCGAGGTCTTAAGCTTCAAGCTCACAAGCCTGCCCTCCGAGCTTAAATACGCCTCCAACATCCATTCCGCCGCTAAGACATTAAATCTCCTGATCTCCGATCTGGTGGACCTGGCGGCGATAGAATCCGGCAAGCTGCGCGTAGAAATCGGGACTTTGGACCTGCTTTCCGTGGTCAGTGAAGTGCGCTCTCGCATCGAGATAGTGGCCCATCAGCGCAAGATCAATTTTGCCGTGGAACTTCCGCCGTCACTGCCTCTGCTGGCCGGTGACCATGTCCGCATCGGTCAGGTGATACAGAACCTCTGCACCAACGCCATTCAGTACACCAAGCCGGAGGGGCAGGTGACCATACGGGTGGAGTCAGCCCCGGACAGGGTTATCGTCAGCGTAATGGATACGGGCATAGGTATCTCCAAAGAGGACCTGCCCCGCATATGGGAGCGCTTCTTTCAGACCGCGGAGGCCCAAAAGATGCGTAAGGCTGGCTTCGGTCTGGGTCTTAAGATAGCGCGTGAGATCGTCCAGATGCACGGCGGCGAGATGGGTATAGAATCCCAGCTCGGAGTCGGTTCGCGGTTCTTCTTCCATATCCCGCTAAAAAAATAAATCCTATTTTGCCTGCCTTTATAAGTGTCTCGTAAATTGCTATTTTATCTTTACATAAACCATGAATAGACCATTACCTAAAGTGAAACTTGCCTACGCCCCCGCCGGGCCTAACGCTTTCAGGCGGATGATAGGCTCCGTTGAGGGCGCGTCCGCCGGCGAGATCGTCGCCGTTTATAATAAAAACGGCCAGCCCTACGGCGTGGGGCTTTATAATCCCCGTAGCCAGATCGCGCTGCGCATCTTTACCAGGGAAAACCCCGACACTTTCGACCTTACGGCTTTCATAAAAAGACAGGTGGGCCGCGCCGTGGATTTCCGGCATAAAGTTCTGAAGCTGGATAAAACCACCAACGCCTGCCGTCTTGTTCATGACTACGGCGACGGTCTGCCCGGGCTGGTCGTGGATATGTACGGCGACAATATCGTGCTGGAATTCTATTCTTTCGCCATGTACCGGCTGGCTTCTTTTCTTGAGGCCGCCTTCCGGGAGCATTTCCCAAAAGCTGTTTTTCACCACCGCGCCAGCTCTTACACTGAAACGATGGAGGGGTTTACGCTCAAGCCGCAAACCGGTCCGGGCAAGAAGGTCCGCGTTACCGAGAATGGCGTGATGTTCGAGGTGGATCTGGCCGGCGGCCATAAGACGGGCTTTTTCTGCGACCAGCGTGACAACCGGCTTTACGCGTCCTCGTTGGCGGAAGGCCGCAGCGTTCTGGACATCTGTTCCTATACGGGCGGATTCGGCATCTACGCCATGAAACTGGGCGGAGCCAAGGACGTGACCTGCGTGGAACTGGACGCCGAAGCTGTGGAACTTTCAAAGCGCAACGCGAACATAAACGGAGTCAAGATAGACGCCGTCTGCTCCGACGCTTTTCCCTACATGCGCCAGATGTTCCAGAACAGCAAAAAATATGACATGGTCATCCTGGACCCCTACAAGCTCGTGGCTTCGCGGGAAGACCGCGAATACGGAATTTTCAAATACAGAGATTTCAACCGCCTCGCGCTCTCCCTGGTGGCTGAGGGGGGGATATTCGTGACCTGCTCGTGCAGCGGTATGGTCTCGATGGACGAATTTTCCTTTATCGTGCGCGGTGCTGCCACCAACGCTGGGCGGCGCGCGCATGTCTTTAGAAAGTCCGGCGCCGGAGCCGACCATCCTGTTTCTTCCGACTATCCGGAAGGCGAATACCTTAAAGCCGTCTGGGCCCGGGTTTACTGATAATAACTTTAGCGCATAAAGCCCGGTCCCGTAAATGAGGGGCCGGGTTTTTGCTTTGCGCGGGGCGGTGGAAATGCTAAAATATGTTCGTGGCACTATAGCATCGCCGAAGCAGTCCGCCCTGCCAGCTTCCTAGCGCATGTTTCCCGGATAGTATTTATCCCCAAGGCTGTAAAAAATATGCGGGCCAAAGTATATTATCGCGGCATTATGCCGCGGAATGTTTCACTATGATAACCATCAAGAATATATATAAATCATTTTCTTCCCAATCCCTGTTCGAGGGGGCTTCTCTCCAGATAAACGAAGGCGAGCGTTTCGCGCTGGTCGGGCCCAACGGTTCCGGAAAGTCCACGCTTTTTAAGATGATGCTTCGCGAAGAAGAGGCGGACGACGGAGAAATACAGTTTAAGAAGAACGTTGTCGTAGGGTATTTGCCGCAGGAGAACGCCCCTACAACTACGCGCACGGTAGTGGATGAAACCCTGGACGGCGCGGAGGATTTTGACGGCCGCAAGGGCGCAGAAGCCAAGGCTGTTCTGATGGGTCTGGGGTTCAAAGTTTCCGATTTCGGCAGGCATGTTAATACGCTCTCCGGCGGCTGGGCTATGCGAGTGGCGATGGCCAGGCTTCTGGTAAAAAAACCGGACCTGCTGCTTCTGGACGAGCCCACAAATCATCTGGACCTTGACGCGCTATTGTGGCTGCAGGATTATCTGGCGGCTTATCAGGGCGCGGTTTTCGTCATTTCACATGACCGTTCTTTTATCAATACCGTCTGCAACGCTATTATTTCCGTTCAGGATAAAACCCTGCGCGCCTATTACGGGGATTACGAACATTTTCTCACTCAGCGCCAGTCGGAGAAAGACAAGGTCGTTTCACAATGGAAGCAGCAGCAGGACGATATCGCCCAGATGAAAGACTTCATCTTCCGCAACAGGGCGCGCGTTTCAACCGCGTCCCGCGTGCAGAGCATGATAAAGCGGCTTGACAAGCTTGAGCTGGTGCAGGTGCCGGAGGACAACAAAACGGTCAAGATACGCTTTCCGCAGCCCGGCCGGACCGGAACAAAGGTCCTGGAGCTGAAGGATATAAGCAAAATTTACAATGTTCCCGGCCACGAGCCCATACGAGTTTATGAGAATTTCAACTTTGAGCTTTACCGCGGTCAGAAAATGGCTTTTGTAGGCCATAACGGCGCCGGTAAATCCACGCTGCTGAAGATGCTCGCTGGCGTGATTGAGCCGGATTCCGGCGAGCGTATCCCCGGGCTGAACGTCAAGACCGGATATTTTTCTCAGCACCGGGAAGGCATACTCGAGCCGCGGCACACCGTTTTGCAGGAAGCCATGGATAACGACAGGATGAACCCTGAGCTTACAGTGAGGACCGTGCTTGGAACCTTCCTGTTCCCGGGAGACAATGTTTACAAGAAAACGGCCGTGCTCAGCGGCGGAGAAAAAAGCCGGCTCATGCTGGTGAAGCTGCTGCTGGATCCGCCGAACGTCATATTGATGGACGAGCCCACCACGCATCTCGATATGCCCAGCGTGGACGCGCTTATCGGAGCGCTGAAAGAATTCGAGGGCACGCTTTGCTTTATCAGCCACGATTTGTATTTCATAAACGCCCTGGCCGACTCCGTGGTGCACGTAGAAAAAGGGAAGACCACCGTCTATCCCGGCAACTACGATTACTTCCGTCACCGTCAGATGACCATGCAGGCGGAAATGGCCGCTGCCGCCCCTTCCGGAGAGGGGACCAAACCTTCAGAAGCACGCGCTGACACGGCGGCCTGGGAAGAGAAGAAGCGTCAGGAGGCGGAGGCGCGCAAGCGTTCACGCCGGGGAGATACGCTTAAAAAAGACATAGCCTATTCCCGGAAAACTATTGAGACGCTGGCCGCCAAAATGTCCTCGCCTGAAATTTATTCGGATTATCAGCAGGTTAAAGAGTTGGGCGATAAAATACACGCCCTTGAAGCCAAGGTGGCCGCGGCTCTGGAAGAGTTGAAGACGCTGGGTGAAAGTTCCCAGCAGCCATAAGCCATATGCCGTAGGCTATAAGGAAAATCCTTAAAAGCTTATGGCCTAAAGCATACGGCTTATTGCAATAACATCTATGCTGATTTTTAAGGAGAACCACTAATACATGCAACAAGATAACGCAAAGCGCAGGCAAGACCTGCGGAACATCGCCATCATCGCCCACGTCGACCACGGTAAGACTACCATGCTGGACGCAATGCTCAGGCAGACGGGCGCTTTTAAGGACAAAAGCGGCGAGGCGCGCGAGTGTATCATGGACTCCAACGATCTGGAACGCGAGCGCGGCATCACCATCCTTTCAAAAAATACCGCGGTCAAATACAAAGATACGGCTATTCATATAGTGGATACGCCCGGCCACGCCGACTTCGGCAGCGAGGTTGAGCGCGTGCTGCGCATGGTGGACGGCGTCCTGCTGCTGGTGGACGCGCTGGACGGGCCAATGCCTCAGACCCGCTTCGTGCTTAAGAAAGCTCTGGCTCTGGGCATAAGGCCCATCGTAGTTGTAAACAAGGTGGACCGGCCCAATTGCGATCCGCACGCCACGCTGGATAAGGTCTTTTCGCTTTTTATGGAGCTGGGCGCCAGCGATTACCAGTTGGATTTCCCTACCGTTTACGCCGTGGGCCGCGACGGTTGGGCCTCTAAGGACTATAAGATCAAGACAAATGACCTATCTTATCTTTTTGAGACCATCATAAAGTATGTGCCCGGCCCGCTGGACAAGGATTCCGAACCGCTGCGGATGCTGGTGACTATGCTGGATTACAGTTCCTACACCGGGCGCATAGGCATAGGACGTATTTTTCAGGGCACGATTTCCACGGGAGCTATGATATCACTTGCTTCGCCTATATCTAAACCGGTCACGCGCAAGGTGGTACAGCTCATGGGGTTCAAGGGTCTTACGCGTGTGCCTGTGCAGACGGCGCGTTCGGGAGATATCGTGGCCATGGCCGGTCTCGAGGGCATAGAAGTCGGAGACACTGTTTCAAGCGCTGCGGATCCCGGTGTCCTGCCGGGGCTTGAGATAGAACTGCCGACTCTTT
>SESG01004655.1_pt1 | contig 14759 bp, 17 predicted proteins | sample 3171421 | NCBI WGS metagenome assembly SESG01 (sample SAMN10866946, study PRJNA518727) | freshwater metagenome | biome: subpolar coniferous forest; feature: holomictic lake; material: water; isolation source: holomictic Lake 227, 6 m and 8 m depth | place: Canada: near Kenora, Ontario | collected... | reverse complement strand
AGCAAATATAACAACGAGTTCTCAACTGGGAAATGGAGGAATACATAATACATTGTCGTATGATAGTGTCTCGGATCAAGTCCTAACTCCTATAAATAGTCTCGTGGGAACCTTGGTGTGCTCAGTACCGTCTCTAACATTGGTAGATACATATAATTACAACCCGAGACTCTGTATTAATTTAGGTTATAGTATGATTACAGAACCGCCCCCACCAACGAATATTTACGATGTTGTATCAATTTCACCATATACGGCAAATAATCTCTTCTATTGCGTCCTGAACGAGACGACATCGGGAGGCGATTTAGTAAGTTCAACGAAGCAGTCGTATAATCTCACAACCGGAACGCAAATAGCAACGGCAGTAGCAGATACATCGCCACCATCATTTACAATATTTTACGATCCACTCCTTGATTTACTGGTGTGTTCTGGCGGTGTTGAAATTGAGAACCGCGTTAAAAAGTTAGACCCTGCGACTTTGGCAACGGACACGACTTATAATATTGCTCCTCCAACCGTCTCATACCTTGGTTTTAGTTCTGAAATTAAAACAGAACCGCCACCACCTCCACCACCGCCGAGTGGAACAGACTGGGCGACGCTGAATGAGGTTGATTTACAAATCCTCACAATTCAAGAGGGGATTTGCCAGATTTCACCCGACTTTTTCCGGATAAATACGGCCTGTATCTCAATGGCAGAGGCAGAAGATGCTATTATTGATGCGTCAGAGGGAATTAACGACTCATTCGTGCCCCAATCTGTTGAGGGTCTTGGAGGAAATCGGGGACTATTTGGAAGTCAGCGCTCGGTGCTTTCTGGGATTGCTCGGGGGACCGTTGATGACGAATAAAATCATCGATGAAAAAATTAAAAAATCCAATTATAGTAAATGGGTGCGTATCAACAATTCGTTAAAACGCATTATCACGACAAGCAGTTCGCTGGGATGACCCCCACAGCTACAATTAAAGCAGTTGCGGCTCTTTGGCGCAAGAGCGGAAAGGGCGGGGCAGTTTCTGGAGGGTCTAAATCAGGAGGTGCTATTTCTGGAGGGTCTAAATCGGGCGGTGCGGTTTCCGGAGGGACAATGGAGGAGTATTATGCCCAGCAAGCCAGAAAAATGGGCATTGATCCGTCGCCCGCCAATGGATTTCCGGCTGGTGGAAAATTAAAATCAAAGAAACCGAGAAAGACCAAGGCGGGAGCGGTTAGTGCTGGTTCAACATCTGGTGGTAATTTTCTCGGCGACCTTTTCAACAACATCTTTTGAGTGATTTATTAATATTAATAAATCGTATTACAGTGGAATGCTTGACCCGCGATAAGGGAGTGTATTTGATTTGCTTTCGATCCAGCCCGCTGGAGCACCGAACTGGTAAATACCGCCAATAGGAATAGACACCGGAGTTATTCGTCTATTAACCATATCTGCTCCACGTATCGTTCTGCCTGCTCGTGAAAAGTTGTTGTCATTACGCATTTGAACTCCTTTAAGAACTCCTTGTGGTGATCGTAGATTTTCAAAATCTTGCTTTGTATAACGGAGTTCCTTGGGAATTGTTTGGGCGTCTGGATTTAAGGGACTTGCGTTGAGAACCGGCATTCCGTATCCAGCTCCTGAGTTTTGCCATGACTTCTTAATTGCTCGTGGAGTATATCCAAAGGCCGCCGATCCAATTGCGTTTACATCTGGGGGGTAATAACCTTGCTCTCTTGAGATCCAATCGCGACCTTTTCCAAGAGTACCTGTTTCGATCTTATTTGCGACGGCATAAGGCCATCCGTAATTCCACCCGCCGACCTGTGGGGCTGTTATTGGCATAGTTTCTTCTTTGGGAACATATGGGGGCATGTTCATTTATTATAAGTCCTTTTTAATATTTTATCCAAATAATCCGAGTTTTTTACCAAAATCATAACCCTTCTTTGCCGTTTCAATGACCATTGGAGCTTTCTCGATAATAGCGGGGAGATTCTCAAGAACCTTAGATCCGACTTTCTTTAGACCTTTCCAAGCATCATCAAAAAAACCGCCAGCATTCAAATGTTTGTAATCGTCAAAGACCTTTGACATTTTAGGGGAAAGAGCCCCGCCTTTCTCAACAGTTCTTGCGAGACTAACGAATTTCTTGAAATGCTTCTGGATGTTCTCGCCACGAGCGACTTCATCGACGTGCTTTCCAGTCAAGGTTCCGCCGAGCAATTTCGGCAACATCTGCCCAACAACAGGTGCTAAAGGTCCAAGAACGGGCGTAAGGAGAGGTGTTATTAATTTGCCGACAACAGGGGCTAAAATGGGAGCAGCCACACCCACGACCTTTTTGATTCCAGACCAGATAGAACTGAAAAACCCGCCACCATCTAACTGGGTGTAATCGTGGAGTTTCTTCATATCTGGGGCGCTTAAAGCCCCGCCAGAGACCGCCTTTTTACACAGGGTAAGATACTTATGAAAGTGCTTGGGTAGATTAACCCCCGCCATAACTTCTTGAATGTGTTTTGCTTTCCGACCACGACCAGCAGGAGTTCCTATAGGCGCCGTGTGTGTCGGCATTTCAAACTTTCCTCCTTTTCCTTTGGACTCTATATATTTAGCCGCAGGAAGGAGACTGCTAAGAAGATTAGCCATACCCCTTCCTCCTTCTTCATCTTGTGTTTTTACTTTTCCACCTTTGCTTTTTTTAGCAAAGTATATATCCTCAGACATTTATTATACCGAATTATTTTAATTAATTTCATTATAATAAATGTCGTTAGAACAAATGACACTCTACTATAAGGACCGAGATCTGACTGGTGATGAGATTGTGAAATTGATTGGAAAACCCCCCATTGTATATTCAGAACTTGGCAAATATAAGACGATTGACCAACTGCTTGGCAAGGAGAATTATGCCGTAATCATGTATCAGACCAGTAGCAAAACAACGGGCCATTTCATAGCGATTACAAGAAACGATAGAACGGGACAGATTAGATATAATGACCCTTATGGCATTCCTAATCCAGATACAGAATTACAATACACGCCTTACGACCAGCAACTACCTAAATATCTCAATGCCCTGCTTAAGGGAACTAACTACGAGAGCAATAGAGTAGATTATCAGGGGGGAAAGAAAGTATCAGATTGTGGCAGATGGTCATCGCTCTTCTGCTTACTACATAATCTAACCCAACTACAGATAAGGCAATTGTTTAAAACAAATGGGTCAGGCTTCCTTGGAAATTCAGATAATTGCGCAGTCATCCTAACTCTATTTGCCCTGAATGACTTGGTTAAGTTCTTTGACAACCTTACGGGATCCGGTGGTCATATTAGTGCTGGCATTTTTGGCAAGTTTTAACCTAATATAACCTAATATACTATATCTATATCGTATAAACCTAATATACTATAGTATAAAGATGCTATTAATCTAATATAAAACCAATATAACCTATAGTATAGTGTTTGAATATATCGATATATTTCATCCATATAATACCTTGTATATTGGATAATCAATGACTTTATACTATAGTATATTAGAATATACGATGATTAACATAGTATATTGGTTTTATATTGCCTATTCTTTGAAATTGACGCTTAGATACTGCTTATGAGTTGATGCGTTATGTAGATACTGCTTCGCGTTCTCTTCTTCTTCGTTTATAGTCCTTGTGCCAGATCTGTAAAAGTCCGTGATCTTCATTCTTCTGATTGTATTAACATTGAGGGGTTTGCCGAGAACCTTTTCTGTGGCATCGGCGAGTAAGGCGGAGAATGTTTGAATGAGGTATGGTTGTGTCTTGCTATTAAGAATAAAGTAATCTCCGTTTTGCTTCTTGAACTCGGCAAGATAGACATTCATTACTTTGGCAACCATCTCTTTAATGGGGAAACGGACTTGTTTATAAGTCTCCTTCGTCTTGTAGTTATTCATGATAATGTCCTTTACCTTCAGGACCCCGTTTTCGCCCGTAGTTGTGATATAGTTGAAATCCTTACTCATGGAGTTGGGCTTCTTCTTGACATTAACAAGACGCATAAGCGGGATGTCTTCAAGTCGCGGGGTAAAGTCGTTCTGAAAGTAGAGCATACACAACATTTTGAAAACCAGTTGCGTATCGTCTTCGGGAATGTATGCGTCTATTTTCTTGTTAATATCTTGTATGGGCATACTCAGTTCTTCCTGTTTTTTTGACCCGAGATTATCACCACGTTTCTTAGTTTCTTCTGCTTTGAAATCTGAGAGCAGGTGCTGATACTTCTCAATAGTCGCGTTGTCAAGATTGTAGTGCTTTAGAAGTTTGATGATGGGCGAGATGTAATCTTTGGGACTCTCAAGACCCGATTTGATAAGGGCCGTTTTAACATCGTCAAACTTAAGTAAAAAATTGGGGTCTCCGGTCCAACCTTTGTCCTGAACGAGCGTAGAGAGACGATTGAGTTTTCTGACATAGTTTTCGACCGACGTCTTGGCAAGAGGTTTATAAGTCTCTGCTGATGCTCCACGAATACGACTTGATATTTGCGTTGAAAACAGTTTGGTTAGTGCGTCTAATTGCTCGTTGTCTTTAGTGTAGATTTTTTCCTGCCCGAATTTGCGGGCTTTGAATATATGATTTGCCATTTATATTAGGGAAATCTTTTTATATTTATTGTATATCTTGAAATCTGATTATTAATTTTCGTATATATATAAATGGCACAGAAAACGTTAGGCGGATCTCTCTCTGTCAAAGACCTTAAGGGTCTATTAGAGGCGAGTTACAAAGAAAAAGCAAAAGTCGGCGATTGGGTTCTGGATACTGCGATCAGCGGACCGACTGCGAAAGTATATTTTAATCCAAAAAATAACAAGGTGGTCGTTGCTCACCGTGGAACACCCGCAACAGATGGCGCGGACTGGTTGAATAACCTGACCTACGCCCTAAAAGGAACCGAGGGATACAAGAAAACAAAGCGCTTTCTGGCAAGTAAAAAAGTCCAAGATGCGGCCGAAGCGAAATACGGCACTAAAAAGATGGCAACCATAGGCCATTCACAGGGTAGCCTGCTTTCGGAACTCTTAGGCAAGAACGGCTACGAAACAATTACTCTCAATAAGGCAACACGTCCTAAAAGTAATGTAAAAGGACAGCATCAATATGACATTCGCAGTTCTGGAGATGTTGTTAGTGCTCTCAACCCATTTCAAGAGAAAACAGATAGAGACATTACAATTCAAAAACAGAGTTGGAACCCCCTGAAAGAACATTCAATAGATATTCTCAACCGACTAAATCCAGAACAAGAAATTGGGAGACCCGATGCTGTTGAGGGAGGAGGGTTTATAGACTCGGTCCAAACGGCCTATGAACTTTTCAAAAAAATAGTGCCGGTCAGAACTGGTTTTTCTAATACCGACAAGGCATTTTTAAAGAAATATGGCAACTGGGAAATCACGAGTTTAACGATTATTCGCACCCCAGTATCGTCATATATTAACATGTTCCTTAATGCTCTGTCGGTCGGGGAACTGGACAAAACCCGTTCAAGAATTGGATACGACAAACTGCTCCATCTTGCCTTAGTTGGAACAGTCCAATCACCGGATGGGCATACACCACCAGTTAAATTCATAACAGAACGAAACGATACAGTTCGTATAAGGGAATTTCAAAAGACGGACATTGGGCGCGATACACAGACATATAAAATTCCACTTATTAATCAAATGTCGTCATCAACTCTCAACGGTATGTTTGACACGGCTGTTCTTGACCAAGGTAATAAATTCTGGGAATACGATCCGTTCAGTAATAACTGCCAAGATTTTCTAATTCAACTACTGGGAGCGTCAAATCTACTCAACCCCGAAGTAACGGATTTTATTAAGCAAAAACTTATGTCCATCGCCCAGACTCTTGATAAACAGAACCCATATACTACCGGTATAGCAAGAGGCATTATAGGCATCTCCGCGAGATTGCGGGCCCTAACGGGACGAGGATTAGAAGAATTATAATATCTTGTATAATAAATGGATAAATTAGAGACGATATACTTTATAGGAGGCGGTGGCGTTTTCTATGCCTTAACCGAGATATTCAAGAAAGAAAAACTCTACTACCATTGTGCCTTTACAATCATCGAACCACTCGATATTATCGACTTAGAGTATGTCATGAAAGGTCGTAAATACAGACATATTAAACAGGCAATGACGAGAGAGAACTACAAGGAACTACTAAACGACATTGACGGCAAAACATTCATCATCAACGTCTCGGTGTGTGTTGATAGTCTGGATGTTCTGAGATTTGCCGGAGATAGGGGTTCGTGGTATATAGACACAAGTATAGAGCAATATCAAGACAAAATACGCGTTCCAATAAACGAGATTACCGAATATTCACAGTTTATAACAAACAATCTCTACCACCAGCAGTTACTTGCGGAGAAGATTATGAAGAAAACAAGGAAGACCCGCCTCACATCTGGAGGGATGAACCCCGGCCTCATCTCACAATATTTTAAGAAATCATTATCAGTTTATGGAAAAAATAAGGGTAAATCTTTAGTCAATGGCGACTATGCTAAACTTGCTCACGAACTGGGTTTGGTTTCTGCTCTTGTTGTTGAATACGACAGTCAGAAACTCAAAGTCAAAGCAACACCCGATTTATTTGTTAATACATGGTCAGCAAAGATTGGGATGCCAGAAGAGGCAACAGACCTTATTATGTTAAATCTTTCAAACGAAGATATTGACAAATACACGAAAAAAGGAGTGAAACTTATCAAACCCACAGAAGGCCCCAAGAAAACCCATATTCGGTTCATTCCAGAGTGTGGTATGGACGGTATGTTTGATAGTATCACGGTTGATTATGATGGGAATCCATTTAAGTATAGCGGATATTTACTGCCACACGCCGAGATTATCACCCTTGGGGAGTTCTTGAAATATAGAGGAAACTCGCCGACTGTGTTTTACTGTTATAGACCATGTGATGAGGCAATCAAGAGTTTGGATTTTATGCGAGAAAATAACTACCAACTACCTAAGGACGGCATTGTCGTTAGAAATAAGGACGTTATTAGTGGATGGGACAGTATCGGCACTCTCCTAACTTTTAAGAACGGTGAAAGATTTTGGGGCGGGACTGTCTGCGGTAAAGAAGATATGGACCGTCTCGGGTTTAAGAGCAATGCTACAACGATCCAAGTCGGCGCATTTATGAACTCGGCCATTCAGTGGATCCTCACACATCCTAACAAGGGTCTCGTCAATTCAGAGGAGGTTAATAACAAGGACATCTTTGAAATGGCAGGCAAGTATTTGGGCAAGCAGTATTTCAAGTTGGTTTAATTATAATTAATTATAATTAAAAACGACGGATAAACGCCATTCGGCAAGTCCAATTAGTATCGGGAGGAACCAACAGTGGAGTAATAGACCCATCCATGAATTGAACCATAATATTAATATCAATCACTTGAATAGGCATTGGGCTGTTGAGGGTAAGTGTCTGGGGGTACGGTGGGAGGAAATAAAACGGCTCGCTCTTATCATTTTGGGGATAATCTACATCAAGAATTGTCTGTGACTGTAAATTGTTTTGGAAAAAACTGCCAATCACGGAGATACTGGACGACTGGATCAGAACCTTATCTATGATTGTTGCCGAGGGTTGAGCAGGCTTACCATCTGGGCGTGGCGGTGGCACATAACTCGCCATTGCGGACAGGTCCATTTTTGCCTTGAGGATTGCCACGGAATAGTCTGATGCTTTATTAACAAGCGGATAGTCAAGCGAGACGATGAATTTCGCTGGAACAGTGTCTGCCGTATTATTGAATTGATTAACGTTATAATAAACAACGAATTTACTGGAGAAATCTGTCATGTTCTTCTTTATTATACTACGAATTATATTTTTAATTATCCATCTTTTCAGAAATCACGAGTTGGCGTATAAGGTATCCAATCTGCTCGTCCAGTGTCGTTATTTCTTCAGTCCGCAGTAGCGTCATCTCTGTTCCGGTGAAATGGCATCCCAACGCTTTTTTCTTATCCCACGCGTGAAACGCCAGACAGTCGCGCGGATAGTATAAGTATCCTTTCAACCCAATACATCCCCCAAATGCTGACGGGCCGATATGGACACATGTATCATCAATGATTAGATTTCCAATAAGCAGAGGGCAATTATGGAACGCAAACTCGCCTATCTTCATTATTCCCAGTGGAATGTTCAAATGGCCCGACAACGCCGAACACTTTAAAAACGCTCCGGCTCCGATAATTTTGACTTTTTCGCTAAACTTTACACTTGTCATATTCACACACTCAATAAACATATTCGCAGGCACCGTCTCTTGGTCAATCTCGGCACTAAGAACCTTCAGTCTTTCTTCTGGCGTAAATTCATATGGTTTCGCGCTCCCCGAATTTAGTGTCAGGATTTCATCGTCGGTCATTGTGATTATCATCATTTATAATATACAGATTTTTTTAAAATATAATAAATTCTGTAATAAATGGATCTCGCTCAAGAATATGCGAAATCTGAAATCGACGACGGTATGAAAGTCTGGGGCAAGGAACTCACGATTGACGCGCGATGCGAATCTACAAAGGTAAATGACCCCGAGGTCCTGCGGGCATTTCTAAAGGAGATTGTCATCCGCATCGATATGAAAGCATACAAGGAACCCCAACTTGAACTATTCGGCGAGGGCTCCCTCTACGGTTTTTCGGCATTACAATGGATCCATACCAGTAATATCGTTCTACACACATGTCTCGACGGACAATGCTACTTGAATATCTTCAGTTGTAAGACTTTTGATGTGGAGATTGTCAAGAAATGCTTCCTTGAGTTCTTCGGCGGAGAGATCCACTTCAGCGAATCCACTTACCGCGGTGTTAGAAAGTAGAATTATATTAATGATAATATAATAAATGGCAGGATTTCATACAAAGACATTCATCAAACACGACGACTATATGACCCCAAAATCAGCGTGGGAGAACATAGCGAAATATATACCCAAGGACAAGGAGATATGGGAGGCATTTTACGGAGATGGAACGAGCGGAGACCACCTTAAAAGTCTTGGTTTTAACGTAATCCACGAACCGGTGGATTTCTTCACAAGCAATCTTGGAGATATGATAGTCACTAACCCTCCGTTTTCACTCACAAAGCAAATAATGGAGCGTCTTCTTGTTCTTGACAAACCGTTTATCATAATACTTCCGTGTTCAAAAATTAGCACGTCCTACATGCGGGCGTGGAAAGACAAGAACCTCCAAATTATCATTCCAAGAAAGCGTATTCACTTCACCAAACTTATCGATGGAAAAACTCCAGATGGTTGGAGAAACGCCTGTAATTTCGACTGCTTCTATTACTGCTACAAAATAGACCTACCTAAAGACATCATATGGTTAGACGACTAACTCGTAATTAATTACAAGTTCAAACTGGGGGCAATCTCGAGAGAGATTTATATTTAGGTTCACTCTCGCTTCCGCTGTCTGGTTCTCCGTCTGTCTTAAGTTTAAGGCATTTAAAATAGTTAGTTCCCTTAACCTTAGCGCTTTTGTATTCTAATTTTGTTAGAATGTTATAAAAGTCAGTTGCCTTCAACCGTTCAATAACCGTATCGCAACACTTGTATGCGTCAAATATTTCGGGTCTGTTGATTTTATCACCGTCTTCGCTTGTTATTTCAAATGTCTCTGTCATAAATTTCTTGACATTTTCGGTCTCGTTGTCGATATATGCCGATGTCGATGCTTTAGCATCATCTGTAAGAGTAAACGCCGATTTGCCCTTGATTTCTGTATTATAAGAGTTAATCAGGATATGTATCAATGTATTGCGCATCTCATCAGTCTGTAGTTGTTTCTTGACTTCGGGGTTGCCTACTTTTTTAAGAGGGTTTTTACCGACATCGCTCTCGCTCTCCACAAATGTATAGGGAAAATGCGATACAGTCATACGGCGTTTGATGGCATCGCCAGTCTTATCCTTGAGAGGCATCGTGTGAGGCACATTGGTATTATGAATCGGTGTTCCGTGAGGTACAAATTCAATCATTTCTTTGGATTTAGCGAAATTATCGCGACATTTAATTGTGTCTTTGCCCGTCCAAGTCTTCATTTTCGGGACGCATAATGTAAGCGAATTGTCTCCGTCTTCTGCTTCTTGTGCTTCGACCGAGTATAGAACTCTCTTCGTTCGAACAGAAATAGCAATCGTATCTGCTTTTAACGCATCTCTCGACGTCGAGTTATACCAATAGTCCATCGGGATAATGCCCCAATAGTTGCCGAATACTTTTGCCATCGCATCAAAGAAACAACCCTTGCCGTTGCCTCCTTTTCCAGAGAAACAGAAAAACTTCTCAAAGTAGTTCTCACCCCGAAGACACGATGCCATACATTTTATAGCGAACTTCATATCTTCTTGGGTCTTAAACATTGTATTCAAGTATCCTAGCGCTCTTTGCGTATTGTCTGTGTTTTCTGTTGTATAGTTATACCCGCAAGTAAATGAGATGTAGTCACTCGGCTCAATCTTGCGTATTATTGAGGTGTTAAGGTCAATCAAACAGTCGTTGAACGCAAACAAATGGCGATTGGCGTTTAGTTTATCAAATAGTTGTCGGTCAAGATATTTTCCTTCGAGTTCCTTAACAATACAGTCTTTCCAGTCTTTCTTACCGAGTTTCATCCGCGCATCGCAGATCTTTCCATGGAGTTTTTTACGGACATCCTCAGTAATCGTCTCATCACTCGCGACAGCAATATTAAATTCAAGCAATTTTTTAGCGACATATTCATACATCTCTTCGCGTAGTTGATACGGTGTATTAGCATCTGCTTCTACCCACACACCGAACGAGTTCAGCTCATACCACGACCGAAAAAAGATGTAACCCTTCTTATGAGACTGGTAAAAATAGTTGGCGATACTTGTGTGGTGGAATTCTTCGACAAGGTTCCGCTCGACACTGCGCTTATTTTTACGAAACTCATCGCATAATTTTGACGCACTTTCTGGGTTCTCAATTTTGATATATTTTAACAACGTCTGGAAACCGAACTGGTTGCGGATTTTACACGCTTCCCATTTAGCATCAACTGACGCTTCATTATATTTAGATGATTGACTACTCCACTCGTGGAATAGAATTTTTGAACTCTCATCATTTGGCAGGCACCACATCACTTTGTTCCAGTTGTCATACGGATTAAACCAATCGCTTCCCAAGAGTTTCAGGATTTTAGAATAACAACTCTCTTTCTCATCTGGCGCGTTGCTGGTATTATCGTCTAACAATAGCGCCGATGCCTTAAGAGTAGTCTGGGGTATTTTCATAAATGGCAACAGTCTGTTAATGTGGAGTTTAAAATACGAGTTCTGGAAATCAACCATTCCGCTGGGGCAGTAAAGCATTGTGTCCTTTGCTTCCCACATCTTTTTAAGCGTATCGCCAATCCCATGCTCTTTATTGTTATACACTTGCTCTTCTTTTGACAGTTCAAAATCCAAGACATCTACAGCGGATTTAGTTCCAAGAAAATCGGTAATGTCGGCGTTAATCTGGGCATAGTAATGGCGTTTCTTACTGCTGGAAACAGTATATGGCAGTGATTGAAAGACTGCTGGGTAATGACGCATCGCAACATCAATATCGATACACCACCAGTTATTTGAGAGATACACTTCATAAGTATTAGGAGCGATTGAGTTGTCAAACTTTTTCGTCGGTTTTCCATCTTCTCCAATAAAGCGCTTAATTCCAACTTCTTTAACTTCAAAATCAGCCCACTTAATAAAATCAATAAACGGTACAGACATAATGGCCTCTTCTTTCATTTCGGTGCGCAGGGGTAAATTTTCGGGAAGTGATCTTTTCTGAAAAATCCTTTCCATTTATATAAGGGATTTTTTTTTTTAAATTCACATAAAAAAAAATGAGGATTTAAAAAATAATTTCCTTATATAAAGGAATGAAATTTCAAATCGGTTCAAAAACCTTCTATACGAAAGGAGAAGCACAAGAATATCTACGGACGCATTTTAGAAATCTATGGAAGACACAAACAAGTCTATCAACTGATGATAAACTCATATTAACCCAGTTGCTTGAAAATCGCAGTGATGAAATTCACCCCGTCAAAGACATTACTGATTTTCGAATAATAACGAGCAAGTTCAATAAATTCGAGGTTCAATATACGCTAAATACAGAAGGTCACTGGTATACATTTAGTATTTCACGGTGTATCGTTGGTTTTTCTAATAGCGATAAATCCAAGGTGTATAAACTGTTAAGAGATTCTATTTACGACCAGATAGCGAATTTTAGAAACTCAAATCCAGTTCAAAAATGTCTCATATGCGGTTCTACTGACAAAATAGAGGTAGACCATATTAAACCAACCTTTAAGACCATTGTCGAGGACTTTAATAAACTTGCCTATGAAGCACATATTTGGTATGGATTAGACGAACATCCAACAGACGAGGTTATTGCCTTATTTAAGGACTATCACCAAGAAAACGCAACATACAGGTATTTATGCCAGACCCATAACCTATCAGAGTACCACAAAAGCGGACCTAAGAAGTCCATGTCCGCAGAAGAATATAAGCAGAAGAACCTTAAAAATGCCAAAGATAGATATTTAACGAAGAAGTTGTTGAGGTCGAGAGAAATTATTACTGAACATTAATTTATCATCATTTTAAAATGATGATGTTTTTCGTTTGAGATTTGGGGATGGGAGGAGGATTGGGGGAACACTTTTTACATACTTTGTATTTTGAAATAGTTTGTATATAGGAAACCCAAGGTTTGTGTAAATCCCTTCCCCCCATCCTTCCAAGAAAATCTATATAGTCTTTACCATACATTATAATCCAAAGTGTTTAATGTAACTCGCGATATTCGTTTTCAAAGATGGGGTACCACCCCATAAAATATACCAGCTTAATGCTCCTGCGCTTATTGGGTCTGTTATATTGTCTTTTGCGTGTCTTGACCTATAGTTCTTCCGTCGTTGTTCTCTTTCGCTTTCTGGGAATATTGTATAGTCGCCATATCCAAACGCCCCGAATTTGGTTGTACGGGTTCTGCCCGTTTTTGTATTTTTGAATGTAGCAACGAGTTTATGCTTTCCATCGGTTGCCTTAGCGATCGAGATGAGTTCCATTTATAATTAGAAAATTATAAATTTGCTATATGAAAGTCTGGCGGGGAGACGGGGTATTTTTAACCACTGGTGCGATGGTGTTCGGGATCTCAATTGGTTGCGAGATAATTGGGGTTGTCTCTGTGGGTTTCGTATCTGTATGCGGGGGAGTAATGGGAGAGTTGCGCTTCATCATCACTTCAGCGCCCCAGCATTTGGAATATTTTACATGACCCATAATTGAGAGGATTAGAGAGCCGACACTGGCGATTATTGCCGTGATGACAATTGGATCGCTCATTTATTAATAGCAAGTTTTTTATATTAAAATCTCATTCCGCCCATAAAGAAATTAGGTTTAGGTCGTGCTTTTACAGGCGGGGGAGTTGGTTGCTCTATAGTATCATCGCTAAAATCGTCGTCGCGATCATCCAGAGGAGGAGGAGGCGGAACTACCTTGCGGTTTTTCCGAGGTTTCGGGGTTTCAACAATAGAGCTCGCTTCCGATTCAGAGGGGAACAGGTTTGAACTAATAGTGCTAATATTGCTTTCGGTCTCTTCGGCAAGTTTCTTCTGCTTCTCTCGGTCTCTAAATGCTTTCTTGTTTATGCGACCCTGTTCTCGCATCTTCTCAAGTCTCTCAGGTTCATTTTCAACTATATTTTTGTAGCGCTCATTCTGCTTCTGGTTCTTGGCAAGTTGCTTTCCTTCCTTGATTTTAAAGGCTTCTATAACATCTCTCGATACGCTTGTGTCTAAAACGCGTCTTAGATTGTAGTATTTTTCAAGCAATTCACGCTCTCGCGGACACTTCAAATTGATACGGAGTGTTGATTTTGTGGGAATAGTGGGAATTTGTTCGTCTTCTGACATTTATTAAAGAGGGTTTTTATATTTAATTTACGAAATTTCGTGAATGTTCCTAAATATATAGTCCGCTATACACCAAAAATTTAATAATATATTCTATAATAAATGCCCACTACTCAATCAATTTTAAGTAGCACCAGAATCCCATTATTAGCCAATGGTGTATTCACCTCCAAGTCGGAGGATATTCTCAATTATACGGGAGCCGACATTAGTCTGTTCTCCGATCAACCTTGTTTAATTGCCATCTATGGAGGACCAACCCAAACTGGACCTTGGACAAAGGTTTTTGACTCTGGAGTGACGACTGCCAATATGGGGTACTCGGCCACATATTTAACGTTTTACCCATATTCATATCTCACAGTGACAAATCAAACGGCAACCAACCAAACCGTTCTACAGGTCGTTCATATTTTGCGCGTCCATTCGCACATCATGGAGACGACGGGTGGCTCAACAATTGTTAGCGATGTCAATGTTCTTAATTTCCCCGCAACTCAAGCAGTCTCTGGAACTGTAGATGTAGGTAATTTCCCCGCAACGCAAGCCGTTTCTGGAACTGTAGATGTAGGTAATTTCCCCGCAACGCAAGCCGTTTCTGGAACTGTAGATGTAGCTAATTTTCCCGCAACGCAAGCCGTTTCTGGAACTGTAGATGTAGGTAATTTTCCCGCAACGCAAGCCGTTTCT
>SESG01021025.1_pt1 | contig 14779 bp, 11 predicted proteins | sample 3171421 | NCBI WGS metagenome assembly SESG01 (sample SAMN10866946, study PRJNA518727) | freshwater metagenome | biome: subpolar coniferous forest; feature: holomictic lake; material: water; isolation source: holomictic Lake 227, 6 m and 8 m depth | place: Canada: near Kenora, Ontario | collected... | reverse complement strand
CCGGGCCATTGAGTATTATCGCCATACCTTAAATTTCGCCCTTGTGGAAGATACGGTTTTGTCCGAAACCAAACGCTGGGTCCTTGTCGCACCCGGAGGAACAGGAGGATGTTCCATTTTGCTCGCGAAAGCGACAGATGATGAACAGAAAAGCAGGATCGGCAATCAAACGGGTAACCGAGTTTTTCTGTTTCTCTATTCTGATAATCTCCGGAGGGATTACCAGACTTTGCTCGACAACAAGGTGAGGATTATTCATCCTCCGCGGGTAGAGGCCTACGGTTCCGTTTTTGTGTTTAAGGATCTTTATGGAAATCTTTGGGATATGATTGAGCCTAAAACAGATTTGTGAACAGACAAATCTGCCGCGATTCCGGATCGCTCAGTAACCCATTCGATGACAGAATAAAGCATCAGAACATCACATTTCAACCAAAATTAACCTGATAACATCATGACTCCCATTCCCCTCGAAATCGTGGCAGCCATTCAAATTCAAAAAACAACCCATGAGGTTTTTGAGGCCATCGTCGACCCCTTGAAAATGTCCAACTATTTCATTTCCAAAGGCAGCGGACGAATGGTAGAGGGCCAACAAATCATCTGGCAGTTCCCTGAATTTGATGCTGAATTTCCCGTACGCATCGGAAAAACAGAGCAAGACAAATACATCTCCTATTATTGGGAAGTAGATCATTTGGAATTGTTCGTCGAAATAACCCTGACAACTGTTGCCATCGATCAGACATTGGTAAGAGTAACAGAGAAAAGCCGGAATAATGATGAAGCGGGAATCAAATGGTTAGGCCGAAATACAGAAGGTTGGGCCAATTTTCTGGCCTGCCTGAAAGCCTGGCTCGAATATGGAATCAATCTGAGAAAAGGTGCTTTTGATTATTTAAAAACATAGACATGGAGCATTCTCCATCCACTTTCAGCCATCTTATCAAAGCCAAATCCACGGAACTGGGTTTTTCGGCATGTGGAATCTCTCAGGCCAAACGGCTCAATGAGGACAGTGACAGGCTGACCGACTGGCTGGCTGCCGGTTATCATGGAACCATGGCCTACATGGCCAATCACTTTGAAAAAAGGGTGAATCCGGCCGAATTGGTTGAAGGAGCCAGATCGGTGGTTTCAGTCCTGCTCAACTACTATACGGACTACAAACAGGAAGACCCGGATGCACCGGTTATTTCCAGGTATGCATTGGGCAAGGACTATCACCATGTGGTGAAAGATAAGCTGCGCATTTTGCTCTCCTATATTCAGACTGAGCTTGCACCTTGTTCGGGGCGTGTATTTGCTGACTCTGCGCCTCTGCTTGAAAAAACACTTGCAAGGGAGGCCGGACTTGGCTGGATCGGAAAAAATACACTGCTGATCAATCCCAAATTGGGGAGCTTCCTTTTTGTGGGTGAGCTGGTTCTGGATCTGGATCTGGATTATGATGAACCTTTCGGGAACAACCTTTGCGGTTCTTGCAGCCGGTGTATGGACAGTTGTCCTACTGGTGCCATCATTGCCCCTTCCTTGCTCGATGCCACCAAATGCATCTCTTACCTGACCATCGAAACCAGGGAAGAGATTCCGGAAAATTTAACCGGAAGCCTGTCAAACAGGCTTGTGGGTTGTGACATCTGCCAGGAAGTATGTCCCTGGAACGGGAAAGCCACCCAAAATGAGGTTGCAGATTTTCTTCCCAAATCCGAATTACTGGGAAAGACAGCCGGGGAATGGAACATGCTGGATCAAACAGACTTCAATCGACTTTTTAAAGGAACCGCTGTCGAACGAACAGGATTTGACCGCATGAAAAGAACCCTTGGACATCTATCCGGGTTAAAATGATATTATCTTTACTTTGGAATGATTCTGGGTGCACACCAATCCGGAATCCAATCTTTATTTGGCAATGATCGAACAACAATGGACCTCAATCGACGGACTCGACCTCTACGGAATCCTCGACAAGCCCGCCCTCCCGCCAAGGGCTGTTCTGGTTTTCGTGCATGGGCATGGCACCCACAGCAGGAGATACGAAGAATGGTTCAGTACATTTGTTCATGAAGGCTTTGCAGTTATCTCCCTTGACCTCCGCGGTCATGGTCATTCGGGCGGAAAGCAGGGAACCATACACAGATATACCGAATACCTTGCCGATACTTCGCTGCTGATGCAGAAAGCAAGGGAAAATTTTCCGGGAGTGCCTGCCATATTGTACGGACACAGCATGGGAGCCACCATCGTGATGTCCTATCTCGAACTGAAAAACAACCTGCCTGAAATGGCCATTCTGGCATCAGCATGGCTGGAACTCGCCCAACCTCCAGGAAAAATGAAGAGTTTGGCCATCTGGCTTGCAGATTCAATCTTTCCGCAGGTAACCATCAACACCGGACTCAAATCCAAAGATTTTGCCCCTACTTCTCCCAACGAACCTCCCAAAGAACGGGATCCGCTGATGCACAAAAGAATTTCAGCACGTTGCTTCAGGGAGGTGCAACGGGCAAGTAAAAAAATCAGTGCCGGGACTCTGCCCCACACGATCCCCCTACTTTTCATGCATGGCACCCATGACAAAGTTTCAATACCTGCTGCAACAGAGAGGCTGGCAAAAAGTCTGCCCGGAAAGGTTACCTACCGCGAATGGCCTGAAGGACCACACCAGCTGCATGCCTGGGATCAAAATGACAAGGTGACTCATTTTACCATCGAATGGATAAACGAACAGCTATGATCAATTTTCGTACAGAAGTAGCCATACCGAAGATTTCTTTGCAACTTTCCTACCGTCGGAACATCATGATGGTTGGTTCCTGCTTTACGGAAAACATCGGCAACAACCTGAATAATCTATGCTTTCCTGTAGAAACCAACCCTTGCGGAATACTATACAATCCTGCCTCCATCGCCGGATGCATCGATCTGCTGGTCAACGAAAAACTTTGCCGGACTTCAGACCTTTTCTTTGCCAACGAATTATGGAACAACTTCTACTTCCACAGCCGCTTTTCCCATCCCGACAAAGAAACCGCTCTGAACCTGATGAACAGCTCGCTCACTCATGCGGCCACTCATCTGCGAACTGCTTCGCATCTTTTCGTGACTTTCGGAACCTCCTGGGTCTACCGCGAAAATGAGAAAGGAACCATCGTGGGAAATTGCCACAAACTACCGGCAAGCAGTTTCAAACGTGAAAGACTGTCGGTTGAGGAGATGGCAGGCCAATGGATTGATTTGCTCGACGGCCTTTTTTCGATCAATCCTAAGATAAAAATCATATTGACCGTGAGCCCGATACGTCACCTCAAGGATGGCAGTTACGAAAATCAGGTAAGCAAATCCGGGCTCTTTCTGCTGGTCGACCAACTGATAAACCAATATGGATCAGGCAGAATGATCTATTTTCCTTCCTACGAACTGGTGATGGACGAATTACGCGACTACCGGTTTTATGCCAGTGACATGTTGCACCTGAGCGAAACCGCCATTGCTTTCGTACAGGAAAAATTCAACGGGGCTTTTCTGGATATGGAAAGCAAGGAGATCAGCCTGAAGGTGGAGAAAATAGTTAGAGCACTGGCTCACAAACCATTTACAACAGATAATTCTGCCTACCAAAATTTACTTTCCAGATTACTGGAAGAAGTATCTCAACTTTCAGCCGATTATCCGTGGGCAAATTTTAAAAAATTAACAGTTGATCTCCTTCAAAAAATGGAGATGTAAATTTTTTTTAACGAAACCTTTGCTTAATTTTAACCTATCTGCCGAAAATTTAATCTTACCTTACGGCCATTCAATTTCTTAACTGTTCGTAAATTATGGGATATCTGCATTTTGATAAAGATAAACTGGTCAATTTATCCTATTCACTGGAACGTGAAACCTTGCGGACCAATCGGGGAGGAGCCTATTCATCCACCACACTGGCAGGATGCAATACGCGCAAATACCACGGATTACTTGTTGTTCGTTTAGATGAACTGGATGGTGGCAAACATGTGCTGCTCTCCACCCTTGATGAGACTGTCATTCAGCATGAAGCACAGTTTAACCTCGGGATTCACAAATTTCCCGGCGACTTTTACGAACCAAAGGGTCACAAATATATTCGGAATTTTGAATTTGATACCATTCAGAAACATACTTACCGTGTAGGCGGAGTGGTTCTGACCAGAACCAGGTTACTGGTTGAACATGAAAATCAAATATTGATCAAATATACGCTTGAAGAGGCAACAAGTCCGACGAAGTTGCGTTTCAAGCCATTTATGGCATTCAGAAGCGTTCATTCACTCAGTAAGGCAAATCTCTACGCCAATTCAAAATATACACCTGTAACCAACGGAATAAGGATGAAACTGTATGACAGCTATCCCGATTTCTTCATGCAGTTGTCAAAAGAGTGCGAATTTATACCTGTACCGGACTGGTTCAAAAATATCGAATACATCAGGGAACAGGAGAGAGGTTATGAATTTCAGGAAGATCTATTTGTTCCCGGGTATTTTGAAGTAGCCATCCAAAAGGGTGAATCCATCATTTTCTCTGCCTCCACAACCGAACAGAAACCTGCAGGATTCCTGAAGAGATACGAAAGCGAGAAAAAATTACGCATCCCAAGAGACTCTTTTATCAACTGCCTCAACAACTCAGGTTTGCAATTTCTATGGGAAAGACAGGATGGCATTGACCTCATTGCAGGCTATCCCTGGTACGAATCCATTACCAGACAAACTTTGATTGCATTAAACGGCATCTTCCTGAGCAGGGGTGATGTCAAAAATTTTGAAGCTGTTTTGCAGACCAATCTGAACCGGTTAAAGAACGGTTTACTGCCCAAATATGCGGGTCAGGAAAGTTTTTTTGACGCTGCGGATGCCCCATTGCTGGTTTTTACAGCATTGCAGAGCCTCGAAAAAATCAAAACTGCCAAAGATATCTGGAATACCTACGGCAATTCGCTGAAAGAAATATTGGTCAACTACCGTGAAGGCACAGATTTCAACATCCACATGCTCGAAAACGGTTTGATACATGCCAAAAAAGAGGGGGTTGCACTCACCTGGATGGATGAATACATCAACGGAGAGCCTGTGACACAGAGGGGAGGTTTGACAGTTGAAGTAAATGCCTTGTGGTACAATGCGGTATCTTTTGCGTTGTTATTGGCAGAAGCCGCCGGCGACAAGTCCTTTGTGAAAGAGTGGAAAAATCTTCCGGCACGCATAGCTGAATCATTCCTATCCCATTTTTGGAACGAAGAACGCAATCAGCTGGCTGATTTTATCGATGGAGATTACACTGACTGGTCGATACGTCCAAATATGCTTCTGGCGGCAGCTCTGGAAATTTCTCCTTTGTCCCGTACCCATAAAAAAATGATCATCAGCACCGTTCGCAATGAACTCCTGACACCGGTCGGAATTCGTACGCTTACACCCAACGATTCTGCCTACAAGGGAATGTCAGGTGAGCGGGCAAATGATTTTTCAGAAGCGGCACACCAGGGAACTGTTTACCCTTACCTGATCTATCCATTTGTGAAAACTTACCTGGAAGTTCACAAATCGGGCGGTCTTTCTTTTGCTAAAAATTGCCTGGAAGGCTTTAAAAACGAAATGTCCGAAAATTGTATCGGAACCCTCTCTGAATCATATGAAGGGAATCCTCCTCACACTGCCAAAGGTTCAATATCACAGGCCTGGAATGTGGCGGCTGTGATTATGGCCACGAAACTGACAGAGAAATTGGATGAAGAAATAAAATCAAAAGCTAACTAAACCAAAAATATGAAGGTATTGATGTTTGGATGGGAATTTCCCCCTCATATAAGTGGAGGTTTAGGTACGGCAAGTTTCGGCCTGACCAGGGGGTTGGCTCAATTTGAGGATATTGAAGTGCTCTTCGTCGTACCAAAGGCTTATGGCGACGAAGATGACACGGCGGTCAAGAAGATTATCGGGGCCAACGAGGTCACCATCACACGGAAACATGTGAATGTTCACAATACAGATCATCAGATTGATGTCACGGAAGTACATACCAACCTGATTCCGTACGCTGAACCTGAAGAGTTCTGGCAGTTAACGCAACAGCGACTTTCCTCGTCCACACGTTTTGTGCAGACAGATGCCCAGGGAAAAATTCCATTCTCGGGAAAATATGGGGCGAATCTTCTCGAAGAGATCGCCAATTATGCCATTGTAGCCGAATACATCGGTCGGGAGTACGATTTTGATGTAATTCATGCACACGACTGGCTTGCCTATCCAGCGGGCATTGCGGCGAAACGGGTAAGTGGAAAACCTCTGGTGATACACGTTCACGCGACAGATTTTGACCGCAGCGGCGGCAGTGTCAATCCCAAAGTCTATGCCATGGAGCGTGAAGGGATGGAAATAGCAGATCAGATTATTACCGTCAGTAACCTGACTAAAAAAATTGTCATCGAAAAATATGGCATCGACCCAAAAAAGATAACTACGGTATACAACGCGGTTGAGCCAGTCGAAAACAAGGATACAGAATTGTCCAAAAGAGGGATCAATGAGAAGATCGTCACCTTTTTAGGACGTATCACCATGCAAAAAGGTCCTGAATATTTCATCGAAGCAGCGTACCAGGTGCTGAAACGCACTGACAACGTGCGCTTCGTAATGGCCGGGAGTGGCGACATGATGGAAAAAATGATCAGGAGAACGGCCCGGCTGGGAATTTCCGACAGGTTTCATTATACCGGATTCCTTCACGGTGACGACGTCTTCGACATGTTCCGCATGAGTGATGTCTACGTGATGCCCTCAGTTTCTGAACCCTTCGGCATTTCGCCACTGGAAGCAATGATGACAGATGTACCTGTGATCATCTCCAAGCAATCCGGCGTTGCCGAGATTCTGACGCATGCCATTAAGGTGGATTTTTGGGACATTAATGCCATGGCGGATGCCATCTACGGAATCATTAAATACCCGGCACTTCCTGCCATGTTCAGAAAATTCGGCAGGGTAGAGGTCGACAATCTGCAATGGAAACATTCAGCAGCCCATGTACGCGAAGTATACAAGAAAGCAATCAGATAAATTACATCGATAATAGTTCAAACCATGAAGACAATCTGCCTAAATTTTCAGATTCACCAACCCTTCCGCTACCGAAAATACCGCTTTTTCGATATCGGAAACGACTCCTATTATTACGATGACTACGCGAACGAAACGATCATGCGCAAGATCGCAGATAATTGCTATCTCCCTGCGAATCAAATACTTCTTAATCAAATTAAGAAATTAAAGGGAAAATTTAAAGTCTCATTTTCTATCTCAGGTGTGGCAATGGATCAGTTCAAGCTTTATGCCCCCGAGGTAATCGATTCATTCAGGGAACTGGCAGCCACTGGGGCAGTAGAATTCCTCTCCGGGACCTATGCCAACTCGATGGTCTCATTGGTAGATGAAGAACTTTTCACCCGACAAGTCAAAGCACATGACGATCTGATTGAAGAGCTTTTTCAGCAAAAACCAAAAGTATTCCGCAACTCGGAGCTGATTTATTCAGACGAACTTGGAGACCTTATTTACCGGATGGGTTTTGAAACCGTTCTCACCGAAGGGGCGAAACATATTCTCGGCTGGAAAAGCCCAAACTATCTCTATTGCAATGCCCTGAATCCAAGACAGAAAGTATTGATGCGGAACTACCGGCTCAGCGACGACCTTTCCTTCCGTTTCTCCAATCCTTCCTGGAGCGAATATCCGCTTACCGCGGCCAAAATGACCAGATGGATACTTGACTTGCCCAAACAGGAGGAAATCGTCAATATTTTTCTGAACTATGAAACCTTCGGGGAGATTCAGAAAAAAAATACCGGCATTTTTGATTTTCTGGAAAGTCTGCCCGAAATGATCCTGAAAACCAAAGAACTCACATTCTCCACACCAAGCGAAGCAGTGAAGGCTTTGCAGCCTGTATCAGCCGTACACGTGATGCATCCGATATCCTGGGCCGATGAAGAACGTGACTTGTCAGCCTGGTTGGGAAATGAACTTCAGAAAGATGCATTCCAGCATCTGTACTCGTTGAGAGAAAGAGTCAAAAAATGCACCGATCCTCAGATTCTGAAGGATTGGGTCTACCTCCAATCCAACGACCATCTCTATTACATGTGTACCAAGTTCTTCTCGGATGGCGAAGTTCACAAGTTCTTCAACCCCTATGGAAATCCATACGAGGCTTTTATCAACTACATGAATGTGTTAAGCGATTTTACACTTCGACTGAATAATCTTGTTCCTGTCAATGAGAGCGAACTTGAAATGTCCAAATTAAAAAAGGTAGTGGAAAGTCAAACCATCAAACTGGAGGAAGCAGAACTGGAACTGAAAAAACTTAGAAAAACTCCTGTAGTCGCTGCAAAGCCTAAAGCCAAGCCTGTAAAAAAGGCTGAAGAAAAGCCAAAAACAGCAAAGAAAACGGCCTCTAAATAACAATTACAATGTGAAGTAAATGTTATAAATAAGGTAACATTCTAAAATAGAGCCCGTATTCATATTAAAATGATCGACAAAATTGGTATCATTGCGACCCGATTTATAGATGCATTGAAGTTCCCTTGTGTGTTAATTTAACTGATAGAATGGAAGAGACTTATTTTAAAAATCTGAGACAGCCTGAAAATAGTAACCCTACCTGGAAAAAAATTATTGTTGAATCAGCCTTACCGGCTGAATTGACTCCGTTGCGGACTATCTCCCGCAATCTTTGGTGGGTATGGAATGTCGATGCCAGGACACTCTTCAACGAAATCGATCCGCTGATCTGGGAAAATTGTGAGCACAATCCCATCGTCTTACTGGAACAGACCAGTCACGACCGTTTTCAGGAATTAAAGGCTGATGAGTCATTTATTCACAGAATGAAATCCGTTGACAATCAGTTCAAAAAATATCTCAACGAAAGAAAAAAATTACGCGGTCCCAAAATTGCCTATTTCAGTATGGAATTTGGGCTGCACTCAAGTCTGAAAATATATTCAGGCGGTCTGGGTGTTCTGGCAGGTGACTACCTCAAGGAGGCCAGCGATTCCAAAGTCGACATGACCGCCATCGGGTTGTTGTACCGTTTTGGCTATTTCAAGCAAGTCATTTCTACCAATGGCGAGCAACTGGCCAATTATGAACCTGAACATTTTTCCAAATTACCAATTCAGCCTGCTCTTGATGAAAAAGGCGAATGGATTATTGTGGAAATTCAGATGCCCAATCGTCTGGTTTATGCAAGAGTATGGTATGTCAACGTTGGAAATATCAAATTGTACCTGCTCGATACTGATTATGAGGGCAACGAAGAACGGGACAGATCAATCACCCACCATTTGTACGGCGGCGACAACGAAAACCGGCTGAAACAGGAAATGGTCCTGGGCCTGGGAGGCATCCGCGCATTGGAAAGATTAGGCATCCAATCAGATATGTACCATTGCAATGAAGGACATGCTGCCTTCATCGGACTTGAACGCATTCACAGGATCAAAAGCAGTGCTAATCTCGATTATTCAGAAGCCAAAGAGATTGTGCGGGCTTCTACCCTCTTTACCACACATACACCAGTTCCTGCAGGCCACGATTCATTCCCCGACGAACTTTTCAAATCCTACATGGATCCCATCGCTGTACAGCTTGAAATCACCATGGATGAACTGATGCTCCTGGGAAAAGCCGGCAGCAACGAAAGCAGGTTTAACATGAGTTTCCTTGCAGCCAATCTTTCACAGGAAATCAACGGCGTAAGCAAGCTTCACGGTGATGTCAGCAAACAATTGCTGATCGAACTCTATCGCGGATTCTTACCTGAAGAACTTGATAACATCGGATATGTGACCAATGGTGTGCATTATCCTACTTGGGCAGCACCCGAATGGAAACCGGTTCATGATCAAATTCTCTCTGCCGAGGAAATGGCAGATGATATTCATGAATATGAGGAAGGCAGCGAACTGCGCGCATGGAGGAACATTTACAAGGTTCAGGATAAATTGATCTGGGATACCAAATCCAGGCTTCGTGAACAATTGATTGAATTCATCAAAAGACGTTTCACCGACATCCATATTCAGAGAAACGAAAATCCAAAATACATTTCTGAAGCCATTTCCAAGTTAAATCCGAAAGCGCTGACCATCGGATTTGCCAGGCGTTTCGCTACCTACAAAAGAGCACACCTGCTTTTCAGAGATTTAGACAGATTGGCAAAGATCATCAATAATCCCGACCGTCCTGTGCAGTTCCTTTTTGCAGGAAAAGCACACCCTGCTGACAAAGCCGGTCAGGATCTGATCAAATACATCATTGACATCTCCAAAAGACCTGAATTTGTAGGTCGTATTCTCTTCCTTCCCAACTACGACATGAACATCGCCAAGATGCTGGTTCGTGGCTGTGATGTCTGGATGAACACGCCTACTCGTCCGCTGGAAGCCTCTGGAACCTCAGGTGAAAAAGGGGTAATGAACGGAACCCTGCACTTCTCAGTACTTGACGGCTGGTGGGTGGAAGGTTACAAACAAGATGCAGGCTGGGCATTGCCACTCGAAAATTCATTTGACATTCCTGAACTACAGGATGAACTGGATTCGGAGGCAATCTATGGGATACTCGAAAATGAGATCGTACCTGCCTACTATTACCGCAACGACAAAAACATCCCTGTTCTCTGGGTCGACTTCATCAAAAATACTTTCGCCGAAGTCGTGCCTCAGTTTACGACCAAACGGATGATGAAAGACTATTTTACTCGTTATTACATTCCTCAGTCTGAGCGTACAGCACTCCTGAAAGCAGATAATTTCCAGAAAGCCCGCGAACTGGCTGCATGGAAAAACAGGATCCTCAACGTATGGAATGAAATAGAGGTGAAAAATATTCAGATCTCAGATGGGATTACAAATACCTACGAAATGGGTAAACCTTACCCGTCCAAAATTACCCTCGACCTGAAAGGCCTCACACCCGACGAAATTGGTGTTGAACTGATTGTGGCTACCGGAAACGATGAACCTCGGTTTGTCGCTAAGTATGATTTTGCTGTGGAGAAAAAGGATGACAATCTGGCACATTACATGCTTGATCTGACTTTAAAAAAGCCGGGTGCTTACAATTATGGATTAAGAATCTATGCTAAAAACAAAGCGCTGCCCAATCGTCAGGACTTCAGATTGCTGAAGTGGCTATAGTCTGATCTTCTTTACAATCTGTTAAACAGAAGTTTGCTGAGAAGATCATCCTTGTATTTGGAAGATACCTTTAACTGCTCGCCTGTTCGTAATTCCACAAGTCCTCCCTGTGCCTTGATGTAACGTACCACGTTCACCAGGTTCACCAGGTGACTTCTGTGTATTCTGATGAATCCAAGCGGAACAAGCAGGTTTTCGAATTCAAGCAGGGTTCTGCTTACAACCCTCTCCTGATCTTCCTTGAAGATGATTTTGGTATAGTTGCGCATTCCCTCACACCTGACAATCTTATCCACCGGAACAATGGAAAATCCGCTCATTTCAGGAAGGGCTATGGTTTTGCACCCAACATCGCCTTGAGATAGAAAATTGGCTTTCAATGCATTGACCGCCACTTTGGACTCAGGTCTTTTAACTTTGGGGATTTTGGCAACGGCACGTATGAGTTCTTCAATGTTGACTGGTTTGACGAGGTAGTCAAATGCAGAATATTTGAATGCTTTGAGTGCATACTCGCTGTAAGCTGTGATAAAAATAATCCGAAAATTGATTTTCTTGATCTTGTCCAACAGGTCAAAACCCGTACCGTCCGGCATATTGATATCCAAAAATACCAAATCCGGACTTGTGCGTTCAATTAATTCCACGCCTTCCTCAACAGATTTAGCTTCTCCTATCAATTCAATATTGTGGATTGAATTTCGGAGAATCTCTTTCAAAACTACTCTTGAGTAATAATCGTCGTCTATAATTACTGCCTTTAGCATAAGGAAACTGGCTTATAATAAAATTTTTCTGTTGTCGGTATTTGATAATTAAACTTGGCTTTCCCGCTTATTTCATATGTCGGTTTGTATATAAACAAAGAAATACCGAAAATGATCTGAAGAATTGAAACTTTTTTGAAAAAAACGCAAATTCCTTATATTTTCAGATATTTGTAAAAAAAATGGATGGCATCAATTCTATGTTTGGAGACTTCTACTGAAGTATGTTCAGTAGCGCTTTGTGTAGGTGGAAATGTGGTCTCTGACCGCGAAGACAAGAGTGGAAAAAATCATGCTCAATTGCTTGCCCGTTTCGTTGAGGAGGTGATGATTGAACAAAAAATGCCATTCAGTGGTCTCGATGCGATTGCCGTTTCAGGCGGTCCGGGTTCTTATACAGGATTAAGAATCGGTGTTTCAACTGCAAAAGGACTTTGTTATGCAGCGGGTTTACCCCTGATTGCCATCTCATCGCTTGAAGCAATGACCCATCATGTAATCAACAATCCGAACCTCCTCAGCATCGAAAATAAAGAGTCATTGCTCTATTGCCCGATGATAGATGCCCGCAGAATGGAGGTTTACGCTTCAGTTTACAACCACGATCTGACGAAAATCAGGGAAATACAAGCTGATGTGATAGACCATTTATCCTTTGAATCCTTTCTTCAAAATCAAAAAATGGTCTTTTTCGGAAACGGTGCCGACAAATGTAAATTGACCATCCAGCATCCCAATGCGCTGTTCCTTGATCACTTCACCACTTCCTCGCGTCACATGGCCCAACTCGCTGAAATGGCCTTTCAAACAGCCAATTTTGTGGATGTTGCCTATTATGAACCCTATTACCTGAAAGATTTTGTGGCAACAATCCCGACGAAGAATATTTTCCATTCGAATAAAGATACCAATCTTCAATAGGAATGAGTAAAATACTGATCATCACCTACTATTGGCCTCCAAGTGGAGGAGCCGGCGTTCAAAGATGGCTCAAATTCTCAAAATTTCTTCCTGAATCGGGTTACGAGCCTGTAATCCTGACCGTGGATGAAAAACAGGCTTCCTATGCCCAGCTTGATTTTTCACTCTTGCAGGAAGTAAGTCCCGAACTAAAGGTGTACAAAACAAAAACCTTTGAACCCTACAACCTCTACCGGAAACTATCTGCCAAAAAAGAGATCCCATACGGTGGATTTTCGAACCAGAAAAAAATTACCCTGTTTGATCAATTATCGAGATTGATTCGTGGAAATTTATTCCTGCCTGATCCCCGAAAAGGATGGAACAGGTATGCCCTTCAAAAAGCGCTCGAATTAATCCGCTCCGAAAAAATTGAGACGGTTATTACCACAGGACCTCCGCACTCTACCCACCTGATTGGAAGAAAAATAAAAGAGATCACCGGAATCAGATGGATCGCGGATTTCAGAGACCCCTGGACGGATATTTTTTATTACAAGGATTTGCGACATTCCTATGCTGCTTCGCGTTATGATGCTTACCTGGAGAACAAAGTGCTCACAGGAGCAGATAAAATCATCACCGTCAGTCTGGAAATCGGCCAACTTCTCCAAAAAAAGATCCCGGGAACAACCGATAAAATTGTCGTCATTCCCAACGGATACGATGAAGATGACTTCGTGAATACGGAACCTTTGATCAATGAATCATTTACCATTACCTACACAGGTACAATTTCAATGAGTTACCGGATTGACCAGTTCATTGAAGCCGTTGACCAATTGCCGGATCCGGTCAAGAAAAAAATAAAAATTCGCTTTGTCGGGAATGTACCGGAAGAGATTCTCAATCTTTTCTCTCTGAAAAACCTGAGCCCTATGGTCGAAGTTTTAGGCTATATCCCCCACGATCAGGCAATCCGTCAGATGAAGGGTGCCTCCATTTTGCTCATGGCCATCCCCGACTCTCCCGACAACAAAGGAATAGTAACCGGTAAGTTTTTCGAATACCTGGCTGCACGACGACCCATTCTGGCGATCGGACCCTTGGGAGGAGACGTGGATATCATGGTTCAAAAATGCAGGGCAGGAAAACTATTCTACTACAATGAGACAGAAAAGATCCGACAATATATTCTCGAAATTTTCGAATTGCAACAGAATAATGTAATCTGGGATGAAACCACCGGAACGGAAAAATTTACCCGGAGGAATCTCACAAGGGAGTTAACCAATAATCTCTGATTCAATGAAAAAGAGCAAAAAAATCATCAAAAGAAAAACCATTCTGTTCGTTTATACGGGTCTTTCCACCTTCGTTAAAAATGATTTCGATATTTTATCCTCCACCCATTCTGTGGAAAAATACCATTTTGCTCCCGTAAAAGGATTGGTTAGAAATGCATTGGAAATTTTCAAGCAGTTCTTTTTCCTTCTGTTTCATGGGTGGAAATATGACCTGTTTTATTGCTGGTTCGCTGATTATCATTCCTTCTTACCTGTACTTTTCTCAAAAATATTCGGGAAAAAATCCATTGTCGTTATTGGCGGATACGATGTTTGCCGCATCCGGACGATGAACTACGGGGCATTTTGTAATCCTTTCCGGGGTTGGTTTTGCGGTAATTCCATCAGAAATGCCACCCGTGTCCTTCCTGTTTCAGGCTATGTAGCCAGAAAAGTCAGGGTGATCGCACCACGAACCAAAATGACAATGGTTTACAACTGTGTGACTTCAGAAAGCAGCAGGGAAGTTCAATCACTTAAAACAGATACCATACTCACAGTCGGATTGATTGACAACGAACGCACATTTT
>SESG01022942.1_pt1 | contig 14798 bp, 9 predicted proteins | sample 3171421 | NCBI WGS metagenome assembly SESG01 (sample SAMN10866946, study PRJNA518727) | freshwater metagenome | biome: subpolar coniferous forest; feature: holomictic lake; material: water; isolation source: holomictic Lake 227, 6 m and 8 m depth | place: Canada: near Kenora, Ontario | collected... | reverse complement strand
GACTTCATCCCGTCGCTGTGACCAACGAGAAGGGCGTCCGACGGACTGACCCCATTCTCGACCGGGACATGCTGGCCTCGGCCTGGACGCGCTGGCCTCTATGACACTGCCCAACGGGGCGCACATGGGCACCAGGTTCGCTGCGCCCCTCGCGCATCTCCGACTTTGTCCGCCGCGGCCGCCGACGGCCAGACGGGGCAGGACGGGACCGTGCCGGTGCGCATGTTCATGGTGCGAGCCCGCTGGACACCCACGTGGTGATATGGTATAAAGACATATCAACCGCAATCCCCACATGAACAGAACAACTGAATGTCATGACAAACTTCGTCCCCGAGCTGTCATCCGGCATGAACATCGTGCGCGCATTTGAGTGTGCTGGCATCGCGAGCGGGTTCAAGCTGAACATCCAGGGCACACTGGACGACCCTCTGTTCCAGGCCAACCAGATCGGCCAGCTCCTTGGACTCAAGAACGTTCGCGATTCCATCAAGGGCTTCGACGAGACTCAGAAGGGTGTAGTTTCAACCCGTACCCCTGGTGGATCCCAGCACATGCTGTTCCTCACCGAGCTGGGCCTGTATCGCCTGCTTGGCATGTCCCGCAAGCCCTTCGCACGCCCCTTCCAAGATTGGGTCGCCCAGGTGGTCAAGGAGATCCGCCGCACCGGCAAGTACGAGATGGAGCAGCGCCTGGACCTCGCGGGGAAGGCGCTCGAGGCCAGCGGCATCGAGGTCGAGACGGCGAAGCAGCTCGTGAAGCAGCGCACCGAGGAGCACGCGCGCGAGCTCGCCGCGTTGAGGGAGGAGCACGTGATCGCGGCGAAGAGGACAACACACAAGGCGCTGATGCTGGCCTACGAGGACACTCCCTTGGTGTACCTCGCCGAGGTCAGCGTGCTCCCCGACGGGCGCATCGTCGTGAAGTTCGGCGAGACCGACGACATCGTCAAGAGGGAGAACGGGCTGCGCCGGGACTACGGCAGCACCGTCTACTTCATCAATGTCTTCGTGTGCATGCAGCCACACAAGTACGAGCAGTGGCTCAAACGCCAGTCGCTCTTTGCGATGCACAAGTACACCGGCCTCATCAAGGGGTACCAGCACGAGGAGGTCCTCGCCGTGACGCCGGCCGAGCTCAAGACCGTCAAGCGCTTCATGAAGAATCACCTGCACATGTTCGATGGGTGGACCGCCGAGCAGACGCTGGAGAAGATGCGCCTGCAGTCCGAGCAGATGCGCCTGCAGTCCGAGCAGATGCGCCTGCAGGTGCTGCCGGATGCGCTCAAGGTGCTGCCGGATGCGCTCAAGGCGCTGTCCTCCATCACCGACCCGGCTACACGGATCGACGTGGAGAAGGCCATTGCGGAGGCGGTGCGCGGCCTGTTGCACGAGCGCGCGGCGCCCATCCAGTCTTCTCGGACCGGACGGGAGAGATCCGATGCCTCCGAGTGCGACGAGAGCGACTCCGATGACGGCGGCGTGACCGAGCTGGGGTCCATCCGCGCCGACGAGCCTCCTCTCGTCACCGCCCAGCCTGTCATCGCCGAGGCCGAGCTGCCCCTCGCCGAGGCCGCTGGTGCCGTGGCCGAGGCCGAGCTGCCCCTCGCCGAGGCCGCCGGTGCCGTGGACGAGCCCTCCGCGGCCCCGCACCTGTTCCCGCCGCAGCCCAAGCGGAAGATGGGCCGGCCGCCCAAGGCCAAGGTCCCGCCGCCGACGGACGCGGACACGCCTCTGCAGCGCTTCCTCGACGAGTGCTTCGAGGTCGAGCCGGACGCCAAGACGCACGTCGCGCACGTGCGCGCGCTGCACCGCCTTTGGCGCGGCACGCACGTCAGCCGCGGGGAGACCGGCAAGCTGGTCGACTTCTTCAAGCAGCGGTTCGCAGTCGTGCAGGAGATGGACGGGGGGCACGACATGACCTGCAGCTTCTACCGCGGCCTGAGGATGAGGCCGTGGGCGCCGCCCCACGGCGGGCCGGACGGCCCGGCCGCTCCCGACGTCGACGCGTTCGTCCTCGAGGCCTGCGAGCCGCACGTCATGGGCCGCGCGAGGACCGCCGACCTCTGGGACGCGTTCGTCGCGTGGAAGGCGCAGCAGCAGCAGAACGATCCGTTCGCGCCGGCGGCCCGCGAGAGGGACAGGTTCGTCTCGCACCTGAAGAGGTCGTTCGTCTACCACACGGGCGTGCCGGTCACGAAGGACGGCACCGGCGCGCCCGGGTTCTACGGCCTGTACCTGAACACGGCGACGGCGGAGTGCCGCGAGGTCGGCTACAACCGCTCGCCCAACACCCACGCCACCGTGCTCAAGCTCGACGCCCAGGGCAACGTCGTGGCCACCATCGACTCGCAGGACGTCTTCGCGCACAGCGTGGCCAAGAAGAGCCCCCAGCACATCTGCAAGGAGCTCACGCGCTGCTTCAAGAACGGGATGAAGGGGGTCGTGCTCGACGACGGGTACTGCTACATGCGCGCATCCGACCACGCGGCCATGCTCGCAGCTCGCATCCCATGAGGGGGAAACAACCCAACGAGTGTAAAACCAAAACGTTCATCTCTCTCTCGCCTCACCGAATCCGCTCGAGCAACATCTGGCCCTGGAGCATCGAGAGCGGCCACGGCAGGTACAGCAAGCGCGACGCGGACCACGGGACCTCCGCCACGAAGCGCAGGAGGTTGTCCACGATTTCGCCGGGCTCGAGCCCGCCCTCTCCGCCCATCTCCGGTGGGGCCATGTCCGGCCAGCGCCAGTCGGCTGGGGCCGGCGTGGGGGGGGACGGACACTCGCACCCGGTTCCGGGGACGAGCCCCGCGGACGCCAGGCGGATGCTGACCACCAGCGCGACGAGCACCGCCGCGTGCAGCGCGATGCAGATCAGCACGGCGCAGAGCAGAGCCTTGCTGCCGACAGTGGCCTTGGCGTCCGTGCAAGGGGGGGCGCTGCAGTTGCACGCGCTCTCGGCCTCCAGGCCGTCGGACTCCGCTGGCGGGCTTGCGCTCGCCTCGCTCCCGACGCCGACGCCGACGCCGACGCCGACGCCGACGCCGACGCCGACGCGTGCGCTTGCGCTGCTGCAGCTGCTCCCGGCGGGGGCGGGGGCGGGGGCGGGGGCGGGGGCGGGGAGCCTGGGGGTCACGAGCGCAACGGCGGCTGACGGGGAAAGCGCACCGTCGTTCGCCGCCACCCCGTTGACCTGTGTCCACTGTTGAACTGATTCGCCGCCACGCCGTTGACCATTGTCCACCTGTTTGACAACCCAAAGGTTGTCCGGAACTGTGGCCCCGGTGATCGAGGGCGAGGGCGAGGGCGAGCCGTCCACCCTCGCCGCCGCCGCCGCACGGGAGTTGGAAGCAGCTTCGGCCATCAGCCGCATCAGCTCACTTCCGGCGCTACGGACCTCATCCGTAGGCAGGGCGCCGAAGCTTATCGGAAGGCTGTCCGCATCAGCCGACGCCGACCTGCGCTCGCCGGCGGCCCCGGCGGGTCTATTCGTCACGTCTTTCAAATTGCCGCTGAGGGTACTCATAGGGTCATCGAGAGCATGGTGACGGCCAGTAGCGGACGGTCCCAATTTTCTCCGGACCAGACAGACGCCGCGATCAGAGCGGGAACGGGACGGCAGCGCTGAGCAGCGTCCACGTGGCGGCGACGCGTGCGACGAGCAGCGCGACGTGGGCGGCTCGCACGGCGGCGCCGACGTGGCCGCGTGCGCAGTACGCGGCCGACACGACGCGGCCCGCGGCGCCGAGGGCCGTCCTCGGGCTGCGCGTCCTCGCGCACAGGCGTGCGTGGAGCCGGAGGCGCGCGCCGAGGCCCCGCAGGCCCCGCCTGGAAGGCGCGGCGGCCGCCCCGGGCCCGCTCAGCACGCCGGCGAGCACCGCGTCGGGGGCGATGTCCTCGCACGCGCGGCCCGCGGGCAGCACGAGCAGCTCGACGCAGGCCGCCGCGTGCTCGAGCGCCGCGAGGCGCACGTCCGCACGCGACACCGCCTCCCAGTCCCGCCCGTCGTCCGGGCTCTCCGGAATGCCCTCGTCGCCCTCGTCGCTCTCTCGCGCTTTCTGGGTATGGTTCTTGTCATTCTCCTCTGAATCGCAAAAACGGATTGTGCGGTTTTCCGTATCCGTATTTGAGGTATGTACGGCGCAGTATTCTGGCGCCACTCCTTTGTTCTGAACTCTGAAAATCGGCGAGCGAGGGCTCAAACCATCAGTGTTTTCCGACTTACCGTCCCTCGAAAGATGTCAGAAGCTGCGACGACGGTCCCCGTGACGGACCTGAGCTCCAAGGACGGCTGCGACAAGCTGACGCTGTGCAGCTCGGACGGCCACTGGTTCGTCCTGGACGAAGCGGCTGCCAAGAGGAGCATGACCGTCCGCAACATCCTGGAGGACTTGGGAGGATCCACCGTCCCCCTCCCGAACGTCAACGGCGCCGTCCTTGCCAAGGTCGCAGAGCACATGATGAGATGCCACGCCAACGAGGTCAACGAGGCCGCCGTCAAGGCCGCGCAGGAGCCCGGCTCCGAGGCCCGCGCGGCCGGCGCCGAGGCCGAGGCCCGCGCGGCCGGCGCCGAGGCCGAGGCCCGCGCGGCCGGCGCCGAGGCCGAGGCCCGCGCGGCCGCGATGAAGGCGGCCAAGGCCGTGTTCGACGAGTATGTCTCGGAGATGAAGAGGGACCTGGCGGAGAAGCAAAACCGCCCGATGCTGTTCGACCTCATCCTGGCCGCCAACTACCTCAACCTCGCCGACCTGCTCGACATGACGTGCGAGCTCGTGGCCAGCCTCATGAGGGGCCGGACGGCCGAGGAGATCCGCCTCGCGTTCGACATCAAGAACGACTTCACTCCGGAGGAGGAGGAGGAGATCCGCAGGGAGAACATGTGGGCGTTCGACTGAAAGCTTTTCTCTCGGGGGCGCGAGGGGACGGGCCCCGGGGGCCCGCCCCTCGCAGACCCCGAGCAAAACCTTGACCAAAATCGCATGCCGGTCCTTCGAGCGTCTCCCCTGACTGAAGTAGCGTGGTACGGCCACCTGCCCCACTTATTTATAGGGCCGAGTGTATGGGGTGTTGTACAGTGGGGTGCTGTAGGCTGTAAGATGGGGATCTCGTGCTCGCAGCTGTTCATGACCTACGTCGCCGACACGCTGCTCGCGTCGACGCACGGCTTCCAGATCGACCGCAAGACCAAGCCCCCCAAGGGGTTCTCGGAGGGCACGACGACGGTGCAGAACGGCGCGCTGCGCGTGGCGTACATGGTGCTCGCGACGGCGTCGCGGCAGGCCCTGCGGTGGGACGTCGACTCGGCGTGCGCGCGCCTGACGCTGAGCCCGCGGGCGACGGACGACGACCTGTGCCGCATGGTGGTCTCGATCGCGCGCCAGCGCCTGCCCCCGAGCCGCGTCTGGGAGCTGCAGATCGCGGTCGGCGACGCGCTGCGGCGCGAGCACGGCGCGATGCACGCGGCCGTGATGGCCGCGATGGCCGAGCGCGCCGACCGCGGGGACCTGCTGTTCGTGCCGATCCCGCCGTCGGCGACCGACACGCTGCTCGAGATGGTGCTGGGCGTCGCGCGCGCCGCCTGCGAGGACTTCCTCGTGCGGTGCGCCAGGGGCGGCTGGGCCCTGCAGGGCACCGACCCCGCGTACCGTCCGGTCGGGCCGTACGAGAAGGAGCGGTACGCCCCGCGGTCGTTCGTGCTGCGCCAGCTGATCCCGCACCTGCACGCCGAGCTCATGACGGCGTCCTGCCTGCGCCAGGCGCGCGACGTGGCGCGGCGCGTGCTCGTGCTGACGCGCGAGAGGAACGAGCGGCTCGAGCCGACGTCGCCGCGGGACAAGATCGACCCGCCCGCGCTGGTGCTGGCGCACGTGCAGGCGATCGCGGTCAACGGCGCGGACCCCGGGGCGTCGGAGGTCACCGTGCGCCCCGAGGACAAGAAGACGCGGGAGGGGGGGCGCGAGAAGGCGCCGGACGAGAAGGACGCGTCGGACGCGCTGTCCGAGATGCTCGCGGCGGCGCTCGAGGGCCCGTACCTCGAGCGCGCGGAGGCCTGCGTCGGCGGCCCCGGCGCCGCGGCGGCCCTCGCGGCGCACGTCGTCGACGCGGTCTTCGACGTGCTGCGGAGGGGCTACGTCGAGCGCGAGAGGCGGAGCCGCGAGGCGCTCGAGGCGTCCATCGAGCAGCTGGGCAAGGACATCGAGGTCGCCGAGACGAACGAGCTGCAGATGTACTCGAAGGTCACCCGCACAGGGACGTCCCCGGGCGTCGCGCGTGCGACATTCAGGACATCCGATGGCCACCCGGGGCACGGGCATGCGAGCGCCCCGTTCCCACCCCTGCCCCAGCCCCTGCCCCCGCAGGAGCCCTCGCCCGCGCCCCCGCAGCCCCCGAAGATCGCGAAGCCCACGCCGCCCTCGTCCGCGCCCAGGTCCATGCCCGCGTCCGAAGGGCGACAGCGCGCTCCCAGGTCCGCCGGTGCTCTGCTGGATCCGCTCGTCGAGGGCCCGCCCAGCGAATACTCGTACTCGCTGCAGAAGGAGGGGGACGACCTCCAGCGTGCGGTAGCGATCGCCTTCGAGTTCAGAAAGAACCCAAAGAAGGACGATATAATCAAGGGAGTGGCGTGGAGAGGATCCTACGTAATCAGCGGTGTATACAGCGGCGTTATCGTTCCAGGCCGACAGTCGAAGGATCCCCACGACGACGGATACAACATGTACCAAATGAACGCGCTGTTCATTTTGATGTGCTGCAGATACGGACCGAGGATAGGCACGATGGCCGCCATCATAGTCATATACTACGACTTCACATCATCTGCCAACTGGACCCAATTCCAGTTGGCGGAGTTCGTTATTCCTGCTGCGAATGGCGAGGGTAAGAAAAGGAGTATCGGCATTCCGTACCCATGGTGCTACGATATACTGTCGCAACGCTCAGAAAGAACGGACCGTGTTGACCCCCATAGCAGAAAAGTCGCGGTGACACAGACGTACATCGACATCGAAGACGAAAAACAGCCGTTTGATCAACTCCTTCCCGAGGGCAGCGAAGCCCGCCAATGGGTCACCGGCAAGGGGGGGTACGTTACCGAGAACCTCGCGCGTGTGCTCCCGACTGCTGCTCCAGGCGGGGGCTACGGCAGGGACGCCGAGCTGGCCAACGCCTACAGCGACTTCATCTACGCCGAAGGGGCGGTCATACCTGGTTTGGAGGCCGGTGTCTGCGATGGCCTTTACTCCAAGCCGCCTGGCCCCAAGCCCGCACCGAAACCCGCGCCGCTTCCGTCCAACCCTCCACCCCCCCAAAAGAAGGGCTTGTTCAGCAGGTTGTTCTCCGGCGGGACCGGCACCGAAGGCGGGCCCTCTGAGGAGCTGGTCCTGTGCCCTTGGACGACAACCTGGCGGAAATGCGCCGACGGGTACTGGTACCTGGTAGGGCACGCCTTGGAATCGGAGGAAAGCAGCAACAGGTGGCGGGTGCCGGAGGTCGACTTCCGTAGCCGCTTCCTTCCCGTGCACAGGGCGCTCCTCGCCTGCACCACCCGGGCCGAGGCCCTCGAGTACCTGGACGGATCGAAAGCTCTGCCGGAGCCCGCCCCGAGCAGCGCTCCGCCGTCAATCAAGCTTCGGCCCTCGTGGCGACAGCAAAACCAGTTTCAGAAGTTCGAGGACATCAGGCCAAGCGAATACGTGTACGCGGCGGCTCCGACAAAGATCGACGGCACCGCTGTGATGGAGATCGCGAACAGCATCGTGCTCGAATGGGAACGCATCGGCGAGTACTGGTTGGAGCAGCTGCTCGCGAGCGTGATCCCTCCATCGTCGAGGCAGGACCAGCTTGGCGACATGTTCTTCGGTGACATCGAGAACGCGTTGGACAGCGGGCAGTTCGGCTTGACACGCGGTGGCTTCTGGCGATCGTGCTTCAAGGGCAAGTGCCGTGCCCTGTTCACCCTGACGTGCTGTCGCTACGGACGGAGGGTGGGGACAGCCGTCGGAATCTGCCTGATCTTCTTCAGGGTCAACAGCTCATACATAGCAGACCCTTTCACCAACAAAAAAAAGAAATACGCCTTCAGCATGCTCGTGAACGGCGAGGCAAAGCGCAACTTCAGCGCAGAGTTCGTCGAGTTCGCCAAAGAACCGCGGAGCGCATCCTCCTTTTTCGGAGTTTATTCGCCATATAATTACGTGTTCCAAGGCGGGCCGAACCACAGCGTCGAGCCCGGCTCCAAGCTGAGCGGGTCTGTCTACGCCGACCTGGACTACGAGTTCGACAGGTCGCTCCCCCCGGGCTCGCTCTGTCGGGAGTGGGTGACGCAAGGCGGCGGGTATGTCACCGAGGCCCTGGTGCACGTTGTTTCAGATGCCACCGATGCCACCGATGCCACCGATGCCACCGATGCCACCGATGCCACCGCTGGCCTGGAGGCCGCTTACACCGCGTGTGTATCGACGCTGTGCGGCAACCATGGACCATGCACGCTCCCGCGCCTTGTCCTGTCCGCCGATGAGTACTTGAGACTCGGCGGGGCAGACGGGGCGTCCGCCACCACGGGCACCGTGGCGCACCCGTACACCTGGAGGCGCAGCGACGAAGACGACGGCGGACGCGGGCGTGGCTGGCTCGTCGTCAACGAGCCGTACACCGTCCCGGCAGAGCTGTTCGGCAGCAAGATCGTGCCCCTCCACCGGAAGCTCGCCGGCATGAAGGACGTGGCCGAGATGCTCGCATTCCTGAACACCGGCGCCGCGGGCCTGCAGGCGGCGGCACCGAGTGTGTAGATTCCGTGTGGAAGAAGCAGCCGTTGTCGCGTCAGAAGAACGCGTCGAACATGACGCTCCACAGCGGCACCGTCGCCGACCCCCCGTCAGCGGACTCGTCGTTCTCGTCGATGCACACGGCGAGCCCGTGGCCGCGGCCCGCGACCACGACGCCCTTCCCGGCCCCGTGCGTGAAGGGCACGAGCTCGAGCAGCGAGCTGGTCTCCTCTGCGCCCGCGCCGTCGGCGGCGGCGTCGGCGGCCCGCTTCTCGCCCAGCAGCGTCCGCGTCCGGACGCGCAGCACGCCGAACGGCCCGATGTCGATGGGGCGGTCCTGACCGACCGAGAACGGACGCGGGCGCCACGCGCTCGACACCTCGGTCAGGTAGCAGCGCAGCAGCGCCGGCAGCGCGACGCCCAGCCGTCCCTCGAGCTCGGCGACCTCTTCCTCGGCGTACGGCGCGGGGACGCCGCGCCTCGGACGGTCCAGCGCGAGGCGGCGGAGGAACTCGAGCTGCGCGGCCTCGCCCGAGACGGTCGCGGCGGTGAAGCCCTCGTCCCCGCGCACGACGTACAGGATGGTCCCGTCCGAGAGCTCGTGGAAGCGGTGCACCTCGTGCACCTCCATGGACCGCGCGATCGACACGGCCGCCTGCTGGACCTCGGCGGACAGCCCGGCCTCGGCATCGGCCGGGCCCTCCGAGCCCTCTGTGTCTGCGGACGGCGGGTGCGGCGGGGGCTCCATGGCGGTAGTGAAAGCAGCCGGGGCCCCTGCGCCTTAGGTGCCGCGCGCCCGTGCGCCCGCACCCGTCCGGAAAAAACGGCCCACGTCCATCAAGAGATGCCGCGAGACGCCGCCGACCCGCCGGGCCGTCCTGGCACCGGGAAGCCTGCGGCGGCCGTTGCTGCGGCGGCCGCAGAGAGGCCCCAAGCCGCCCGCCCCCCGCGGCCGCTGGGCGGCGGCCGCCCGCATGTGATCATCGTCGACGGGTGCCGCTGCTGAACCAACGGGGGAAGGATCCGCCGAGCAAAAGATCTGGCAGAGGTGCAAGAACACACATGGCGCCGTCGCCGATCTACTCGGGCGACTCGTGGACGCAGCTCACGTCGCGGCCGCAGGGCTTCGGCGACGGGCTTTACGACGACCTCCCTGGGTCCGACTGGGTGAAGATCGTCTTGGAGGTCCTCGTGCTCGTGATCATCGTCGTGACCGTGTTCAAGAAGGTCAAGCAGCACGCCAAGTTCAAGCGCACGCTCAAGATGAGCGAGCAGGTCGAGGCCAACCTCTCGCCCGAGCTGCAGGCCAAGGTGGCCAAGGCGGCCGGGTACGGCCTCGGCGACGTCGTCGCGGTCGGCGGCGTCGGGACCGTGCTCCTCATCATCATGTGGTTCCTCTGAACTGGCCGACGGCGCCCGCGCGGCCCGGCCCGGCCGGAATATAGCGGCGCTCCTGTCAACCGGCAGAGCAGGGCAGCATAGTGATGGCCCCAGGCCCTCACATCACGTCGCTGTTCCCCCTCGTGCCCCTCGCGCCGCGCCTCGCGGCCGGGCTGTACAGAAGCGTCGTCGACGGCCTCGTGCGGGGCGTGCGGACGCGCTTCGTGAACCTGCCGGACGCCGGGCGCTACCCCGACTTCGTGCCGCCCTGGTGGGCCCGCGCGGGGCTCGCGCAGACGGTGCTGCCGATGGTCCTCGGGGCGCTGGGCCTCGACCACGCCCGCGGCATCGTCTGGGACCCGCGCTACGTGCTGCTCGCCGACGGCGCGCTCTGCCGGCTCGACGTCGCGTGGTGCACCGGCGGCCCCGCCTGCCCCGCCTGCCGCGGCATCGTCGTCGTCTTCCACGGCCTCGCCGCCAGCTCGGACGCCCCGTACTGCCGCGCGGTCGCGCACGAGCTGCGGCGGGACCACACCGTCGTGGTCTTCAACCGCCGCGCGCACGTGCCCGAGTCGCGCAGCGACGCCGCGCCGACGCACTACGACCGCGAGGACATCGCGCTCGTGCTCGCGCACGTGCACACGCACCTCGCCTGCCACGGCCGGGTGCCCATGTTCGGCTTCGGCGTGTCCGGCGGCGCGAACCAGCTCGTGTGCTACGCCGGCGACTCGGCCGAGCGCTGCCTGTTCCGCCGGGCGATGGCGTGCGGCAACGGGTGGGACTACGACCACGCGACGGACAACGTGGGGTCGGACGCGCTCGAGCGCGCGCTGTGCGTCATGTCCGACAGCAGCGTCCTCCCGAACGTCTCGGGCGCCTGCGGCGCGGCCGCGCGCGGCAACGCCTCCGTCCGCGAGCTCGACTGGCGCGCCCAGGGGCTCGGCAGCCGCGACGACCTCCCGGCGTACTACGCGTCCGTCAGCGCCATCGCGTTCGTCGACCGCGTGACCATCCCCCTGCTGTGCCTCGACGCGCTCGACGACCCGCTCTACGTCTACCCGCACATGCACGAGCTGCACAGGCGCAACGCCAACCTCTCGTTCGTCGTCACCACGCACGGGGGCCACGTCGGCTGGCTCGACGACCAGGGAGGGGCCTACTTCGCCCGAGTGCTCCGCATCTGGCTCGAGACTTCAACATAAATACCGCATCTGGCTCGAGACTTCAACATAAATACCGTACATTGTGTACGATACTCCGCCGTATGCGGCGTCTAATTAATATATTCGGCCGACCTCAACCAACTCCATCGCCGCCTCGACAGTGACTCCTACACCCGTTCAATCAAATTTCAGTACCCGAAATGGCTCCCACTCAGTCACCGCAGTCAACTCCGTATACCGTGGCCATCGTCCTCGACATCACCGGGAGCATGACTGCCGAGCTCGCTGCCGTCAAGGCCGCAGCCGTGGAGCTCGTCAAAGAGCTCGAGGCCAAAGGCATCGCCGTCCACATCCGTCTGATCACGTTCACCGAGAGCGGCATGGGGTGCTTCGTGGTCGACCGCCTCTTCAAAAGCTACGCCGACGCCGTGTCTGCGATCGACAACGTCCGGCTGTCCAGGGCTCCCGACGGCTCCGAGGCCGGCGGCGACGACGGCCCGGAGAACGTCAAGGCCGCCGTCCTGCAGCTGCTCGAGGACAAGGCCCCGACCATCGCGTTCCTGATCACCGACGACCTGCCGCACCTCAGGTCGCACTTCTCCTCGAACACCGCGGTCCACGAGGCCAAGTGGCTCTCCTGCAAGGGCCTCGACGCCCACGTCGCCGGCGACGCCGTGCGCCTGTTCCGCCACGTCGTCGACAGGTTCGGGGGCGACCTCGTGCTGAACTGCGTCCTCTTCGACCTCGCCGCCGTCCCGATGGGCATCGACGTCTACGGGCAGCTGGCCGCGGCGACCGGAGGCCTCGTCATGAAGCCGAAGAGCGGCCAGCGCAGCTCCGATGCGCTTGCCGCCGGCCTGCTGCACATCGTGCTGAAGGTGCTGGACGGCGACGGCGCGGACCCTGCAAGCCGCGCTCTCGACGCCTACGACATGTACGACGTGTCCGGCCTGCCCGTGCGCGACGCCGAGCCCGCCGAGCCCGTGCGGGCGCCGCTGGGCGACACGGCCGAGCTGTTCGCGACCGCGTGCTTGCGCATGGTCAAGCTGACCGGCGGCAAGTGGACGAAGCGTGCCAAGGGCATCGTCGCCGGCAGGGAGCAGCTGCGCGTCGTGTGCGACGCGTGCCTGTACGTCTCGACCTTCGCGTCGAAGGACGCCCCGGCCCGCGCCGCCGCCCGCGCCGCGCTGGCCGACCGCATCGCGGCCGTCGCGGCCGCCTTCAGGGCTCGCGGCGCCGAGGGGCCCTGCCACTTCCGCCTGACCATCGAGGACGTCGACGCCAAGGCTGCCGCGTTTGCGGACGCATGCGACGAGGGCGCCGCGGGCACGAGCATGGTCTCGCTCGAGGACGTGCGCGGTTTGCTCGAGTCGCTCGGGTCGCTCGGGGACGAGGACGACGACGACCTTCTGGCCAGGTTCATGTCGCTGCTCAGCGGCTTCTCTGCGCGCGTCGACCTGCCCCTCGACCGCGACGGCAAGCCGGACTTCATGAGCGCGTGGGCGGCCGCCATCCCCGCCGTCGCGGCCGACCGCATCACCGCGGCCGAGTTCATGCGCCTCGTCGGAGGCGCCGACGGCCACCGCGGGCTGACCGACGCGGCGCGCTACAACGCCTTCCTCGCCGCGCCCGAGCCGGGCGACCGCTGCGCGACGCTCGCGTTCGGCTTCGCGAGCGCCACGCAGGTGCTCAACTGGGCGACGGCCGTCGCCATGGGCGCGGGCGCCGCGGGCTACGTGCCCAACCTCGCGCCCGGCCTGCTGGCCTCCGCGCTCGTGCGCGCGTGCGTGTGCACGTCCGCGTCCGGCGGCACCGAGTTCGCCAGGAAGCAGGCCGCGACGCTCGCCAACGCGCTCGCGTCGCTGCTGCGCCCCGTCGGCGGGGAGTCGCCCAACCCCGAGGACGAGGTCGGCAAGCTCCTCGCGGCGCTGCTGTCGCGCGGCTGCAGGGACGCCGCGGCCTGGCGCGGCGCGCTCGAGGAGTGGCTCGCCGCCATCGTGCAGAGGTACCACCGCACGGCGCCCGCGGCCGACGCCGACCGTGAGCTCGCGCTCGTCCTGTCCGGGTCCGTCGACGGTGCCGACCGCGACGTCGACCCCGAGACCGAGCTGCACGCGCTCGAGGGCGCCCCGGAGCTCTCTCTCACTTGGGCGCCGGCCGCGGCCGTCTCTTCCCACCCCGCCGTCGCCTCGTTCGCGCGGGCCGCACCCTTCCTGCTCGCGGCCCTCCCGCTGCCGCTCGTCCTCGAGGACGTCTGGCCCGGCTGGTCGGGATCGCCCGCGCTGCACCTGCTGCTCCTCCGCGACCGCACCGAGCGCTACAGCTACGCCCTGGACGCATCCGACGCATCCAAGGCGGCGACCTGGACGCGCAGGGACGCGTCCGACGTCAAGGGCGCCGCCGAGCTCGTCTTCGCGGCCCACCGGGCCTCCAAGGCCGCCGAGCTGCGCTCGATCCGCGCCCGGCGCGAGGCGGTCGTCCGCGAGCGCCTCGTCGAGGCCGCCGCGGCCGCGCTGGCCCGCCCGGCGCCGTTCGACGAGGCGTGCGCCGCGCTCAAGCTGTCGGCCACCGTCATGACCTCGTCGGACGTCCTCAGGCGCAGCGACGCGCACGCCGTGCTCGCCCGCGTCGCCGCGGCGGCCCAGGGCAGCCCGGAGGACCTCGCGCGCGCCTCGCTCGCGCTGGTCCTCGGCCCGTGGACCACCGAGCCCGCGTCGGGCCTCAAGAAGGCCAAGGAGGCGTTCCTCGATGCCGCGGCCTCGGCCGACCCCGCCGACCTCGAGCGCATGAAGGCCGCGTTCGGCGTCTGCAGCTGCCTCCGCAAGACCGGCACGAACCGCCACGGCCACTCGGACGCCCTGCAGTACCCCGGGGCCCTCGGCTACACCGCCGAGTACGCCGCGCACCGCCGCGCCCACCTCGCGAGCGCGAGCGCCATGCTGAGCAAGAGGTCGTCCGCGTCGCTCTCCAGGCGCCTCGAGGCGAACCTCGCGAGCATGGAGAGGTGCTCCGCCTTCGCGGCCTGGGCGAACTCCGTGGACCTCGACGCCAAGACCCGCGACGAGGTGTCCGCCGCGCTCGCCAAGCACTCTGACGCGAACAAGCTCGCGCTGGACCTGCCCTCGATCGAGGCGCGGATCGTCCGCATGTCCGTGCGCAGCACCTGACACTGTGTACTGATGGTTTTCAGGTGATGGTTTTCAGGTGATGGCACTGGTGTACTGAAGATTTTCTGGACGGCGCCATGGGAGGGGGTCCAAGGGGGCTCGCCCCCTTCGGGTGTAAAGAGCGCGGCGCCTCGATCGAGCAGGTGTGTGCCGCGCCTCCCGGGGACGGCCGCAGGAGAGAGGAGCCGAGATGGCGCGCATCACGGCCTCGCGTGCCCGGGGCGAGTACGGCCTGAGCGAGGCGGACCTGGACGCTCTCGCGTGCGAGTGCGTCCGCAACCCGCACTACCGCTCGGCGCCGCCGATGCGCCTGTACGCGCTCGA
>SESG01013245.1_pt1 | contig 14814 bp, 12 predicted proteins | sample 3171421 | NCBI WGS metagenome assembly SESG01 (sample SAMN10866946, study PRJNA518727) | freshwater metagenome | biome: subpolar coniferous forest; feature: holomictic lake; material: water; isolation source: holomictic Lake 227, 6 m and 8 m depth | place: Canada: near Kenora, Ontario | collected... | reverse complement strand
TGCTTGACCGGGACAAGTTTCGCGCTCGGATAGCCGCTCACGGTCTGGCCGCGCTGCCGCAAGGACTCAGCCAGCGCAGACTTGAATTCCTCCGGCGCCGCCCGGAACGCCCGGTCGAAAGCCTCGGTGACCTGTGGGCCGGGCAGTCGCATGAGGGCGCAACGCGCGTCTTCGCGGAGTTCGGCGTCGGCCAGCAGCAAGGCCATGGGCTCAACCACCTCGGCGTCGCCGATCTCGGAGAGCATCCAAAGCGCTTCCTTTCGTACGGGCGCCGGCTGGCCTTTCTGGCAACCAACCACAAGCAGGGCGGCTTGCACCGCTTTGCGCTCGTCGCCCGCGCCCGGGCGGCCGGCGTGGCGCACGATGAGCCATACTGCCCGCTTCGCAGAGCGGGCCACCTCGAAGTCGGAGTCCGACATGACGACGGCAAGCGGCTTTATGGCCGCCGCACCCGCGCTGGCCGCGCCTTGCCAGGCCGGGCCGCGGATTTTGTCGTCCGGGCTCTTGATCCTGGCGACCAGATCTTCCACCGGGTCGGCGTGGGTGGTGACAGCGGTCAGGACCGCGGTGGCGGCGATTGAGGTAGTGATAAGGTTGGGAGTCTTCATTTAAGTATTAACATCCAACATCCAACGCCCAACATCGAACATCCACTGGCATACTCATTGGATGTTGGGCGTTCGGTGTTGGTTGTTGGATGTTTCCTGGGTTCATAGGGGCGATTGTCTTTTTCCTACAAACAGTAGGGATAGCGCTGCGGTTTGCTAAGCATGCGATTGGCGGCCTCGTCCCCGACGACTTCCTGGCGGTCGCCGTTCCAGACGAGCTTGCGGCCGAGCATCATCGAGATATTCGCCAGGTTGCAGAGCGTGGCGGTGCGGTGGGCGATCTCAATATCCACGGCCGGCCGGAGGTGGCCTTCGCGGATGCTCTTAAACCAGTCCGCCTTGTGGTTCATGTTGAAGTCCTCGTACTCATCAGTGCGATAGACTTCCTGGCCGCCGGGAGGGAGCTTGAAGTTGATGGCCTCCGGGTTCGCGGGCTTGTAACCGCCTTCCCACTCTTGCACCAGATGGCCGTTCTCGCCCCAGAACACATTGCCGAATTCAAGCTGGCCGACCTTGTTACCGGGCTGGCCCCATTCAAGCGTCCAGTCGGGGTTGCGGAATTGGAACCGCGCGTTCATGTCAATCGCGGTGTCCCACAGCCCCTTGGTGGGCAGCGTGCCGCTGGCCTCGACGGTGAACGAGGTCTGATGGTCGGCGTTCATGCACCAGAGGATCGTGCTGAACTGGTGCGCGCCGCGGTCGCGGATCTGGCCGCCGCCGGATTCCATTAGCCAGCGGAAGGTGCCGGGCTGATAGCGCCGGTTATAAGGCCGCCACGGCAGCGGGCCGAGCCAAAGATCCCAATCCAACCCCTCCGGCGGGGCGCTGTCGGGCACCGGGCTGTCGTCGGCCGGACTCGCGTAATGCCAGCAAGTGACCTTGGAGACCTTGCCGACGATGCCGTTACGGATGGCGCGGCACGTGTGCCAGGCGCCCTTGGCGGTCCGCGCCTGCGCGCCGACTTGCACCGCAACCTTGTTCTCGCGAGCCGCCTTCACCATCGCCTGCCCTTCCCGGACGGTGACCGATGACGGCTTCTCGACATAGACGTGCTTGCCGCTCTGGCAAGCGTGAACGGTTTGCAACGCGTGCCAGTGATCGGGCGTGGCAATAAGCACACAGTCAATGTCCTTACGTTCCAGGATATACCGATAGTCGCGATAGGGGGTGGCCTTCTTGCCGGTGTTTTCCCAAGCGGCTTCGAGCCGGTTGTCATCGCAATCACACACCGCCGCGATGCGCACTTTGCCCTCCTGCTGGAAGCGCAGCATGTTGGCGAGATGCGTCCCCCCCATGCCGCCAGTGCCGATGTGCGCGACGACAAACTGGCGGCTGGGTGGAGTTTGTCCGTCCGCACCGAGCACGTGGGAGGGGATCAAGGTCGGAAAACCCAGCGCGCCAAGGGCGGTGCCGGTAAGCTTGAGAAAGCTGCGACGATCGAGAGAAGGAGTATTGTCGTGCATGTCGGCATGCATTGTGCGACAACCCGCGAAGCAGAGCAAGCTCGCCACCGTGCGTTTCTTGGCCGCAGCAGCCACCGACAACTTTCCTGGCGCTACCCCGGCCGGACCGCCTGGCTGGGACATCTTCGACTCTGAAACACGCCCGGCACGTCTTCGCGTTGACCGAACAGGGCGTGGCGACTCTTTCAGCGTACTGAAAAGCCAGCGTGCGGTGCGGGTAAACATCGAAATCATGCGCGCCTGAATGGTTGCCGAAGGGATGAGCCCCATCTTCGTGTCATCTTCGTTGCCAACGCTGCCACCTCGGGGCATAATAACTGAGTATGAGTACGGTTGAGGAAATCAGGACGGCGATCCAGAGGCTCTCGCTGGAAGAGCGGGCGCAAATCACCGCTGAACTCTGCGGTTGGGCCGATGACGAGTGGGACTGCCAAATGCGGGAAGACGCGGCGGCGGGCAAATTCGCCGCCCTCAATCAGGAGGCTGACAGCGCGCAGGCCGCCGGCCAAACACGCCCCCTTAACGACCTTCTCCACGAGCCGTGACCATTCCCGGCCGCGGCACGCCTGAATTCTGGCGGCTCTACCGCTCGTTGCCTGCGGATGCCAGGCTCTTGGCCCAGAAGAGCTACCGCCTCTGGTCGGCCAATGCCTTCCATCCCTCGCTGCACTTCAAACCCATTGGCAAACCCAACTGGTCGGCTCGCGTCAGCGGCCGCTACCGCGCCGTGGGTAAGTTCAGCGGCCCCGTGTTCCTCTGGGAATGGATCGGCACTCACGAAGATTACAATAAGCGGTTTTGACTTGCGCCCGCGCCGTCTCGATCAGCCCCTTGAACTTTGAGCCGAACTTGTAGGCGCTGGACGGATTGCCCCACTCCTCGCAGAAACAGGGCCGCATCGCCTCGACCACCTCGGGCAGGTCCGGCGTGGACACCAGTCCAAAGTCCAAAGTCCAAAGTCGGGGAGTGGAGTGGGGTGGGGGCGGGTAGGGCCGATCGGAGCCACAGGTCGCCTACCGAGTGCGGTAGAGCGCTACCGCAGTCCAAAGCGACAAAGGCTCACCGCGATATTCGCGGAATACGCGAAAAGCAGATGAGGAAGGTGACGCCTATCCCAGAGACCGGACGCAACACACTTCGTCTTCCCTTAGCGGTTCCACAGCGGATTCCGGGACAGTAATAACGGCCAGTGTGTCGCCGACAGCGTTGAACACTTCAGCGCTGTAGCCATCCTCGCCCTCGCGGGCGACGTGATGCTCCACCAGCTTTACGATGTCACCGCGCTTCAGCCGTTCCTCCGGCAGGTCGCGTGTCAACACCACATCTTTGTAGAGTTCAAACTTCATCCGGTTCTGCGCTTATCTGGCAACAAGGTAACGAACTTCGAGACGCGCGACAAGTGCTCGGCCATCCAAATCGCCCGCACTGACACCGTGACGCCGTTTGGTCCCGTCAAGTTGCCGCGCGTCTCGTAATATTGGCCGAACAGATTGGACTTTACGGGCGTGGCTTCCAGCGGGAGCAGTTGTGCGCGCAAGTCGCGCAGCAGTTGCTCGGCGTTCTCCAGCTAGAGGTTATCCGAAAACCGCCTGTTTGGGAGGGCGAGCGTCCTCGCGAGCCCAAACATCGTCAGAAACCCTTGGAATTCAGGGCTCGCGAGGACGCTCGCCCTCCCGGGTGTGGCTTTTCGGATAGAGTCCAGCTAGTCCAAGAGTAAGTAGAGTTTGAGTCAGTTCACGGTCTTGAGGGAACGGCATTGCTTGGCAACGCCGAGTGCCCGGCCTGGGCTGCCAGATCCGCCGGGAACACACCCTTGCGGAAGGTGTTGAAGCCGAACGGAGTCGGGCGGTAGGCGCTCACGCACTCAACGTTGGCGCGGGGTGGAATCTGGCGCTCCAACCCCACCGCCCAATAGCAGGCGTTAACGAACAGGCGGCGCAGGTTCTCGTCCGCGAAGTCCTGGCTCGCCCCGATCGTCGCCATAAACACGCGGCCGCTGCCCGCGGCGGTCGTGTAGTGGGTGGTCCACGCCAGCGGCATCATTGCTTTCGCGCTCGGCGCGTCGTCTGGTTTCATGCCGCTCAGCACCTGGCCCATCACGAGCACCTCGCCCTCACGCGGAATCGGCGTGTGGATGGTATAGACGTCGCTCGCCCCCCAAATCCTCCCGACGCCGCGCAGAATCGGATTCGACTTCACGGCTTCCAGCGGGATACCCCGAGTGCTTTCTTTCCCGTGCGCGCCATGATGCGAGATCCACGTTGACCCCAGCACCTGCTGGCCGAAGCCGTCGCGGTAATCCGCGCCCTGGTAGGACGAGCTATACTTGACATACCGGCTCGGCGGCGGGTTCCGGAACGCAACCACCGCGGGACGGATGCCGATGACGGGCCTGGCCGACTCCAGGTAAGCGTCCACGAAACGCATCTGCGCGTCGGGCAACTCGCGGAAGCGTGTGCAAATCACCATTAGGTCCGCCGTCTCCAGCGCCTCCAGGCCCGGAATGTTGTCGAGCGTGTTCGGATCAATCTCTCCCGTCTGCCGGTTGATGGCGAAGAGGACCGTGCAGCGAAATCCGTGCTGCTGCGCCAGCATCCCCGCCAGCATCGGCAGCGACTCCTCTGAGCGATACTCCTCATCCCCGCTGACGAAGACGATATGCTTGCTGGCACCTGCACCGGGCTGTGCGGCGAAGGTCAGCCAGGGATGCGGTTCGCTGCCGGACGCCGCGAAACCAAGGCTCAGGAGAAGCACCACTACTCCGAACATGGAAACGCCCGTGCTCGTCGAGGGCCGGTTGAGCCAGCGTGAATCGGCCGCGAAAGCAGCGCTGACCACCCCGCCGGCTTGTCCGCAGAGCCGGCTCATCGCCAGCCGTGCCTGCCGCAGCAGTTGGTATCGTCCACGCCAGGAACGGCGCGATCCGACCCGCGCGAAGTAATCCGTCTTCATGAAGCGCATTGTGTGACAACCCGGCAAGCAGAGCAAGCCCGTCGCCGGGTGAGCTATTCACGAACAGGCGCCACTGAGTCCAAGAGTGGATTCAACGTGCGACTGACTTGGAACGTCGCAAGACACACTTGCGCCTGCGCGGGGTCATTCAAACAGAGGGCGCCTTCTTGTATTCTGGGCACAGGCTCGCCCGCGAGGCCCAGGGGAAAGCGTTCGCTCAAGGAACGGGCATAGGCGGCAAAATCCGCAAAGCCTTCCGCGCGCGCCTGCGCCCGGCTGACGAGGCGGAACAGGCCGCACCTCCCCGGACACGTTTGTTTCATCAGCTCCAGGGTCAAGCGGCCCATGGTGTAGCGCGGATTGATCTCCACGACGGGCTTGAGCCGGCAGCCGCCCTGGGGTGTGCGATAGACGAAGGCGTCGATGCCAACGGGCCCCACAAAACCGGCGCGTTGCAGCTCAGGCTCGAGCCGCGAAAGGATGTCGCCATAGAGGCGCTGGAGGCGGCCCGAAATGTCGGCCGGCGCACAGAACAGCGCGGCCACATTCGCCGGAATGCGGCGGTCGCAATTGGCCGCCGCCCAGTTGGCCTGGAACTGTCCCTTGCGGTCATTGACCAGGCCGGTGTAGCCGCAAAGCTTCAACTTGCGCGGCCCCATTTCCAACTGGACGGAGAAATCCAACTCCCGCTCCAGCCAGGGCTCGATGACCACTTGCCGGCGATCCTGCAGGGCCTGGGCCAGCCAGCGCTGCTGAGCCTCCAACACCTCCGGCTCCCACAGCCGAATCGCGTTGTGGCCCGCCAAACCGTGGGCTTCCTTGGCCACGACGCGGTGATGGCCGCGCCGGCGAATGGCGGCCACGGCTGCGAGAGCGCCTTCGAGCGTATCCACTGCCACGCCGGCCTCGTGCTCGGTGCAAAGCCAGGATTCAGCCGCAGCAGACGAGGTGACGAGGCTCTGGCTTTCCACTTCGGGAGGGCGAGCCGCTTCTCCTCGGCCGCAGTGAGCTAACACGGTTCGGAGAAAATCGGCGCTCCCGGCTTTGGAATAGAGTCGGGCAATGTCGGCGTTGAAACGCTGAGTCGCGGTGCGGGCTTCGCCGGTCACGCTGGCGAACAACGGTTCGAGCAGTTCCACGCTGTCCGGCCCCCAGGCCCAGGGCCGCAAACTGCCAAGCTTCCGCTGACAGATACCGTTGGCCGGATCAATGCGTCCCTCTTTGAGTGCGACAAACTCCGGTAGCGGGAAGCCTGCTTGCTTCACGCCGCTCAAGAACTCAACCGACGGCCGTTTCGCCACCAGCACGATGTCGTCCGACCGGCAGAGGAACTGCGGCAGGTTGGCCAGGTCGCTGGCGAGCAGCGCCTGGTGCCTCACCGGGGTGAATTTCCTGCCACCAGCGATGCGCCCCTCGGCGAAGGGATTGAACACAAAAACACTGGGGGTGCGGCCTTTGGACTGTGAATAGACGTTCAACTCGGCGATGAACGCCGGGTCGAACCCGGCCGCGCGCCGGCCTTCGACGTTGAGCGTCAGTCCTTTGGCGCGCTGAGGTGAGAGGGGGAACTTCAACTGCCGGCGGAAGGCCTCCCAGTCGCTCTGACTCGGGTCCTTCCAACGGCGGAACCATTTCAAGCCGTAGGCGACGTGCCCGATTTCATCACGGTAAATGCGGTTGAGCAAACCAGCGGTGCCGTCGTCCCCCACCGCCTGAAATCCGCGAGCGAAGTATTGGCAGAAGTCGAGGTTTGCCTGCTCGAAGGTCAAACACAGCCCGGCGACGTAATCCAGCGGGCTCTCCATCGGGGCCACCGCGCGCCAGAAATAGCCACTGACGGGAAGCTCGCCGAACTCAATCCCGCATTGCCGCATGCGCTGCACGTAGAGCTGGGTGTGAACCTGCTCGTCCTTGAGCGTCTGCCAAACGCCACGGCGGAAGGCACCGGGTGCGTCCGGAAAGCGCAGGAGCGCCAGCGCCATCAGCTCGGTGGCGAGCAGTTCGTGGTTGGCGAAGAAGTGCAGCAGACGTCCGCGTTCGTGCTCCCGCTCGAGGCGATGCACGCCGGGGAAACCCGCCTTGCCGGAGCCTTGCGGTTTGAAGCGCAGCTCAATCGGCCGTCCGGGAGCCTCGGGTGTATGCAGCGCGGGCCCGGGGCGCTCATCGGTGACGACTGCCGGCGAGTGGAGCTTCTCGTCCAGGGTCGTCGCGAACAAAACCTGTTCGGCAAGATCACGCAGTTCCATTGCTTGCCAAACAAGCTACCTGTTGGCGGCTCACGTTGCCAGCTTCACCGGCTGGGCCGGGCGCATTACCCAGCCCCGCCATAACCCGGTCGGTGATCCCAAGGCGTTGAACAAGTCAACTTCCGTCTGGGGGGGGGCGCATCCTGACACCACCACCCAGGCGGGCGGCTATGCCAAGCGGAGCGCCGGATTTATCCGGCGTTCCGGTGGTGGTGCCAGGTGTGCCCCCTGTCTGGGATTGGCTCGGCTCGAACTCGAACCTTGCATTGACATTTGGCGCGCAATCGCTAGCTTTTTACGAAATGACTGTGTGGCGTGTTCGTCTATCGGTTAGGACACGGCCCTCTCAAGGCTGAAAGACGGGTTCGATTCCCGTACGCGCTACCAACTTGGGGCATCAGGGACTTATGAGTGTTTAAGCGGTAAGAAATGGCTTGCTGCACACACTTCCACCTGTTTTCGCTAGGTTTTTTGCTGGGGGCCTGTGCTTGCCAGCGGAAAAGAGGGGTTCTCTTTCGCTGGTCGGACGCAGGCGATGGGGTGGCCAAGTCCCTTTGACGATGGGGCGTCGAATTGTGTCCAGGCCGCGCTTGTTTTTGGCGTTTCTTGACTTTGGCACTTTCCACCATTCCGCCATACCACCCGCCGCACCACGAAAATCGTTCCCAGCCTTGAATCGCTTTCAGGAACCCATGATTCTATTGGGTCTCGTTTGACGGTTTAGAATCCTGGCAAAGCCTGCCCTGCCTGCTCCCTGATAGGCGCGGGGACAGCTCCGGGGCAGAATGCGGCCTGAGTGGAAAGGAAATCTGAGGAACGCCGACGGGTTCGGGCTTCACGCCCGTTGGCGCTTGCGCAAACTTCGTAGCGCACTCACCCCGAACGGCAGCAGCATCAAAGCGCCCACAATGCTAACTGAGTTTCTGCGCTTCCTGGTCCAAACAATGGGATTCACTTCTGGAGAGCAGTTGCGTGAGGCGGATGAGGTCTGGCTCGCTGATGTCCACGAAGGAGTCGAGAGACTTTAGGGCAGCGAGGACTTCCTCGTGCGTGGGCGGGCGTGCATCCTCAGGGGAAGGTGGCGGCGGTGGCTGTGCGGGCTGGTTCAGGATGGCGGGATAACGGCGCCATTTGAAAACGCGGTTGATGAGGAGGGCCAGCAGCAACATCACGACGGCATTGGTGAGCACGGGGAAGAGGACGAACCGAAAGCCTGGGTTGTGAATGGCGCTGCCGCCCATAACGGCGGTGAAGGCCGTGGCCCCGCCAGGCGGGTGAAGGCACTTGAGTTGAGCCATGGCCCAAATGGATAGGCCCACGGCGCAGCCGGCAGCGACGTGGGGGTACGGAATGAAGTATGCACAGGCCACGCCGATGACGGCGGAAATGCCATTCCCGCCGATGACGGACCAGGGCTGCGAGAGTGGGCCGTGTGGCACGGCAAAGAGCAGCACGGCACTGGCCCCCATAGAGGTAATAATGGCCGTCGCCCCAGCGCCCGGCAGCGCCCAGAAGGAGAAACATATCAGCGTGAGGATGGACAAGCCACCACCGACGGCGGCGATGAATTGCTCCGCGGCGCTGACTTCGACCAGTTGGAAGCCGAACCATTTGCGTAAGGTTAGGATGATCATAATAAAATCTGTGGTGAATTCCCCGTGACATCAATGGCGGGGCGCTGTCTAATGGGCAGTGAACAGTATCGTGAGCGAGCCGCTGGCAGAACGTGAGTGGCCGGACGAGCCGCAGGCCGGGCTGGGGTCGTCCGACTTCGGCAAGTTGTACACCGAGCACAGCCGGGCGATTTACTACTTGTGCCTACGGTTGCTGAGCGATCCAGAACGGGCCGAGGACGCGACCCACGACGTATTCCTCAAGGCCTACCGCAAGCTGCATCAATTTCGGGGGGATGCCTCGTGGCGCACCTGGCTTTATCGCATTGCGATTAACCATTGCCGCAACCTGCACGCAGCGTGGCACGACCGGCACATGCTGACCAACGCGGACGAGGCCATCTGGGAAACCACGCCCGCCAACACCGATTCGCCGCTGCGGGTGCTTGAAACCAAGGAACTAGGCCAGCGCATTCAAAAGGCGCTCGATGGGCTGCCCCCCGAATACCGGCTCTTGCTGCTGCTGGTGGCCGATGAGCAACTGAGCTATGAACAGGTCGGCGCGCTGACCGAGCAATCCGCCGACGCGGTCAGAGGCAAGCTGCACCGTGCGCGCAAGGCCTTCGCCGCCCTATTCCATCAAACCGAGAGGCAAGCTTTATCGCCCCCGCAGGGGCTTCACCATCCTGTTTCAGACAACCACTTTAGGTCCAAGTATGAAACGTGAGACTAGATTTACCCAGCAAGAGCAGGAACAGCTCGCCGCCGGGCGGGAGCAAACGCAGTCGTCGTCTGCGCGGGAGTTCGCCAGCGTGGAGGAACTGTTGCGGCATGATGCGCTGCATACGCCGGTGCCGCCGAAGATCCCGTACCGATTGGAGGCATCGGTTAAGGAGCTGCCTCCCGCTTCCTCGCGCGCCTGGTGGCGGCGTTTCTTTGGCGGCTGATTAACCACAGATAGACACAGATGAACACAGATCAACACTGACAACGAGCGCGGCCAGATGCTTAACTACCTGCGCATCAACATATTGGGGGTTGAGCTGATCCCGAACTTCAAGCACCCCCGGCTGGAGTGAGAACCGATCGTCCGCTAAATGCAGCCGCAAATACCTGTGTCCATCTGTGGTACTGCTTTGCCCGACATTGCCCCTTATGAACTTCCAGACAGAAATCGAGATTCTCATCCGCGCCCGGTACCCGATTCTTTACGTGATTACGAGCGAGGAGATGCGCGTGCAGCAGGTCCTGCTCGAGATTGCCGCCAAGCGGCAGAAGAAGGTCTTTGAGTGGACATACAGCTCCGGGATTGTGCCTGCGGGCGCGTCCATCCAGTCCCAGAAGGGGCGCAACCCCGCTACGAAGGACCCGCTGGCCGCGTTGGACCTGGTGATTGACCAGGTCGAGCCGGCCATTTTTCTGTTCAAGGACTTCCATCCATTCCTCACCCGGAGCAACTTTGCCGTCATCCGCCGGTTGAAGGATATCGCCCTCCATCTGAAGAACAGCCGCAAGACCATCGTGCTCATTTCGCCGGTGATGGAGATTCCGGCGGAGCTCGACAAGGAGATTACGGTCATGAACTTTCCCCAGCCGGGCAAGGAGGACCTGGCCGCGCTGCTCGACAAGGCCGTCGAGGAACTGCGGGAGTCGCAGCAGGTGGAAATTGACCTGGATGAAGAGGGGCGGGAGCGGCTCTTGCAGGCGGCGCTGGGATTGACGCTGGGCGAAGCGGAGAATGTGTTCGCCAAGATCATCGTCAAGAACCAGCGCCTGAGCGCCGATCACGTCAGCGAGGTCTTCGCCGAGAAGCAGCAGATCATTCGCAAGAGCGGGCTGCTGGAGTATTATGCGGCCGAGGAGGATTTCGGCAGTGTGGGCGGACTGGGGGTGCTGAAAGACTGGTTGAACAAACGCGCGGCGGCCTTTACGGCCGAGGCACGCGCGTTTGGCCTGCCGGCGCCGAAGGGTGTTTTGCTGCTCGGGGTGCAGGGGTGCGGCAAGAGCCTGTGCGCCAAAGCGGTCTCGCGGCTCTGGCAATTACCGCTGCTGCGCTTCGACATGGGCCGCATGTTCGGCAGCCTGGTCGGATCATCGGAGGAAAACGTCCGCCGGGCGATCGCGGTGGCGGAATCGATTGCGCCCGCTGTGCTTTGGGTGGACGAGATTGACAAAGCGTTCGCCGGTTCCCAGAGCTCGGGCGTGACCGATGGCGGCACGACCGCCCGTGTGTTTGGCACCTTCCTGACCTGGCTTTCCGAGAAGAGCTCGCCGGTGTTCGTGGTCGCCACGGCCAACGATGTATCCCAGCTCCCGCCCGAGCTGCTGCGCAAAGGGCGGCTGGACGAAATCTTCTACGTTGACCTGCCGCTGGCGGAGGAGCGGGCGGAGATCTTTCGCATTCACCTCCTTAAGCGCAATCGCGATCCCGAGGCCTTCGACCTCCCGGCCCTGGCGGCGTCGAGCCAGGAGTTTAGCGGCGCCGAGATCGAAGCGGCGATCATCAGCGGGCTTTACGACGCGTTTTACGCGAAACGGGAACTAGCGACGGCGCATGTGTTCACCGCGCTCAACCAAACCGTGCCGCTGGCGAGGACGATGGCCGAGAAGATCGCCGAGCAGCGCAACTGGGCCATTGGGCGCGCCCGCAACGCGAGCGTGGACCGTCCAAGCTAGCACATGCGCCTTACACAAATGTTGCTGCGGATGTATTGGGATGGCAATCCCCGGCCAGCCGTCGAAGCGCCCGTCGGCGACTTCTTCGCGAGCTGCTTCGGACAACGGCGCGAAGTGGTTAGCCTGCCCGTCGTCGTGGATGACGGCGACGCCTACAACAGCTATTGGCGCATGCCGTTTCGGAAATCAGCCCGGCTCGAAATCGTCAACCAGAGCGACAAGCCCATCAGCCTGCTCTATTACAACATCGATTGGATCTGGGGCGCTCTGCAAAATCTGGGCCATGAAATAGGGCGCGGCACCATGGCCAAGGCGGGGTAGACCCCGCACCCGAGCGCCAGAAAAAGACCACTGGGAAAGTGTTCCTCCGCACTCATTGGGACGTTCTGGCGGCTGCTGATTTCTCGGCTTGAATATCGCTGTTGCTCGAGTTTTCGGAGAACACGGGCACGAATTTGCCACCCTCAATGCCACAGAGTTTCAGCGTGTCGCCGGCTTACGCATGATGGAGGCATTCCCCTTCCGCCGCCCCTGGCTGGATCAGTGGTCCAGTGGGGATCGCTCTGTTCGCTGGAGACGGTCAGCGGCGCCGGCGTGCCGGCCCGCAGAAATAACCGCCCCGCACGCGCGCGCCTCGGACACGGCCTCCGCTGCCTGTGGGTTGGCCGGGTTTGCCTTCCTCAAAGAGCGCGGTGTAGCGGTAATCAAAGTTCTCGAGCTTCACGCGCGGGATCTTTTGGCTAATGAAGCGCTCAATAGCATTCACGTGCCGAATATCCTCCGCCACCATCAACGTGTAGGCGTCACCGGCGGCTTCCATGCGGCCGGTGCGGCCAATACGATGGATGTAATCCTCCGGGTGTTGGGGTACATCATAGTTGATGACGTGACTCACCTCCGCAATGTCCAGCCCGCGCGCGGCGATGTCGGTGGCGACGAGCACTTCGAAGCGGCCCTCACGAAAACCGCGCAGGGCCTGCTCGCGCTCGCGCTGGGTGCGGTTCGAGTGGAGGACGGCGACGGCGTGACTGTTCCGCTTCAATAGACCCGCAACCCGGTCAGCGCCATGTTTGGTGCGGCAGAACACGATCACCGAGTCGTAGTTTACACGCTTGAGCAGCTCAAGCACCAGGTCGGCTTTCTGGGAGTCGGACACGGGATAAATCACATGCTTAACCGACTCTTTGGGGGTACGCCGGGCGCCGATCTCGATGGTCTGTGGATTCCGCATGGCCCACTGGATGAGCGTTTCAATCTCGGGCGGGACCGTGGCAGAGAAAAGCGAAGTATGCCGGTCGCGCGGGCAACGGTCGAGGATGCGCCGCACATCCGGAAGGAACCCCATGTCAAGCATGCGGTCGGCTTCGTCCAGCACCACGAACTCGATGTGGTCGAGCTTGCAGGTGCCGCGCTGGATGTGGTCGAGCAACCGGCCGGGGGTCGCCACCAGGATATCCACGCCGTCGCGCAATGCGTCCATTTGCCGGCCGTAGCCCACGCCGCCAAAGACGACCGCGGTGCGCAAGTTGGTGAACCGGGCGAAATCATGAATGGCCGTTTCGACCTGCGCGGCCAATTCGCGGGTCGGCTCGAGGACAAGCATGCGCGGCTGCGGGCTGTGCTGGCCTAGCTGAGAAAGTATCGGCAGTGCGAACGCGGCGGTCTTACCCGTGCCGGTCTGTGCGCTGCCGATCACGTCCTTTCCCGTGAGGATCAGCGGAATGGCGCGAAGCTGAATTGGCGTCGGCTCGATATAGCCCATCGCCCGCACCCCTTCGAGCATCGGATTAGAAAGACCTAACTTAGTAAATGGCATAATACAACAATAGCATCCGTGCAGACTTCAAAGTCTGCACAACACAGCCTCCAGCCGCAGGGTCAACTGCAAGAAATATCAGGGCGGCGACTCAACTGGGGTCGGCGACGGTTCAGCGGGCAGCGCGCCGGATGCCACAACTGGAGTTTCACTCACCAGCGCCTCAGGAATGGCCGCCGCAGTGTCGGCGGTCAACGTCCCTCCTGCCGGTGCCGCACCTTCCAATTGAGGCGGATCTCCAGCGGGCGTCACGGCTGTGGCAATGCCCGGTTCAGAACTAACCGCTTCGGTTACGGGGGGGACTGCGGCGGTCGGCACAGGCTTGACGGTTGGCGGTGCCGGCCTGGGTTCGGGTTTGGATAGCGGCTTCTTGGCAGTCTCGAGAATTCCATTGGCAAATTCAATGACGTGGCCCTGATGAATCAGCCAGTGCAAATCCGCAATGACAGCAGTCTGTTCCGGTGTGGCCTGGGAGTTGTCCGATTGAGGCACGGCTGGCGCCTCGCCTCCGGCGGCTCTAATTGTCGGTGTCGCCGGGGACGGCGCCAAGGCTTCGACCAGTTGGCGGCGGGTACACTTGGGACTCGCGTTGATGTAATCGACGATCTGCTTCACGCCTTCGGAAGCCGGGGTGGCCGCCATGTCGAGGTAATGCGGCCGCGCCACACAGACGTGCGTGACCGTTTTATTGACCTTGAAGAACTGGAGGCCATGCCCCGCAAACTGCTGACTGAGGACGGTGGCGATCTGGAGGGGGAAACGCCGCTGATCTTCCCAAACGCTGCGAACCAGGCGAACGAGGTCGGGGCTCCGCAACGAGCGCGCCGCCGCGCCGGTGAGAACATAGGAGTCCACCAGCTTGATCATGCTCTCCTTATGGGTTTGGCGGAAATGCGTTTCCACCGCTTCCATGCTGTCCAAGCGGAGGGGCTCGGGAAGGTTCAAACACACATATTCGGTCTTCCAGCTCTGGTCATCCACCCATTTCTTGACGACCTCCTCGTCGCGGACAATGCGCACGCGCGATTTGTATTCGTCGAAGGGCATCCGGGAGAAGCGCTCCGCGTGCAGCTTGCGCAGCAGGTTTTGATAATCGTGATGATTCGGCGGACCCAGAATCACGCCGCTCAGGCTGCACTGGGCGACAAATGTGTACTTGCCTTTCGGAGGTTCGGTCGCCGTGCGCTCGGCCTGGTAAAATGTGGCGAAATGCTTCTTCAGCGCATGGGTAATGGCCTCATCCTCGGAAAGCCAGAGTGTGTCATCGAGCGCGCAAACAAACAGCGGCTGCACCGGCTTGCCTTCGGCGTTCTTCTTCTTCGCGCTGAACAGGACCGCATGGCGTTCCGGCTTCTGGAGGATCATTTGCGCGATGTCAAACAGCGGATACGCCCGGCCCGTCATCTTGATCTGCCGCGCCAGGGATTCGACGCCTTTGTC
>SESG01020617.1_pt1 | contig 14816 bp, 10 predicted proteins | sample 3171421 | NCBI WGS metagenome assembly SESG01 (sample SAMN10866946, study PRJNA518727) | freshwater metagenome | biome: subpolar coniferous forest; feature: holomictic lake; material: water; isolation source: holomictic Lake 227, 6 m and 8 m depth | place: Canada: near Kenora, Ontario | collected... | reverse complement strand
ACTGGATCATATCAAATAAACGCACCGCATCTTTTACCTTATTGCTCTGCAAATGACCGATAAGATGTTTGACCGGCGCGCGCTCGGCCAATGTCAGCCGCGGGAATTTTTCTTCAGCCGCCTGGACGCGGTTTTCAGCAATATCCTTCAACCCGGCGGCAATGGCCAAATTAACATCGTCGGCAGAAGAATACTTCGTCACACCGATCAGTGTGACGGCGCGCGGATCCCGTCCGGCCCTGGCACACACAGCAGATATCTTCGCTAAAACAGTATCTACATTTTGTTTAATCATACCAAGCCCTGTGACTGTTAATTTTTCGTATACTTTAATCAGGAACGGATTGCGCCCGTTCCCCACAAAATATTTTTCAATAAATTGTATATCACAAATCAAACTTCCTCAACTCATCATCCATAAAAGGCTGTGAAGGGTCAAGGATCTCGGCCATCATGCGGTCCAGAGCTTCTTTATAAGGAACTAAAAAAACATCAGGCGCCGGCATAGGCATCCTGTCCCGTGATATCGTCCTGATCTTCGCTTCACGCAGGCTGAAAAGGCCGGCCTCAACGCGGCGGCCCGGATAAGCCTCAGCCATCATATGCACATAAAGCGGAAGCTGAAAAGAACCCATTGTTTCAAAAATCTCACGGCGGCCCGCATCCGGCGGCAGCGTTAATACCGGCGGGGGGACATCATCCGCACTCCCGGTTTTATAATCAAGGACCCGTATGGCGCCAGACATATCCTCCTCGATACGGTCAATCCGGGCCTTGAACCTGAACGTTCCTGACGGAAGTACGATCCTCGAAACATATTCTTTTTCCAGGCCGAGGATCGCGGCAATCCCGGCACACCGTTCTCGTTCAAAATCCAGGAATGCGCGCAATTTATGCTCCATGACCCCTCGCACCAGGAACGCTTCGGTGCGCATGCGCCGGCTCAGCGTTTCCTCAAAACGGCGGTTAAAAATAGCCCAAAGACGTTTTTCAAAAGATGCCCCGAAATCAGGCACCCTGCCGTCAAAAGGTTTATACAGCTCTTCCAAAAAGCCATGCATGAAATTTCCAATCAAAACGGCATCCGGCTCATCCAAAAGATCTTCATTTTCACGCAGACCCAGCACATAATTAATATAAAACGTATACGGATTGGCCACGTACGCATTCACACTGCTGGCAGAATAAGAAAAATCCTTGAGAAACGCGATCATCGCGGGAGTCTTGACCGCCATGCGCGGATGCTGATCCGCCCGAACCGCAAAACCTGCCCGGATTGTCGGAAACGGGTCTGTTTTCCCGTCTTGCACCTGCTTTTCCCAGACCAGTTCCTCCAAAAAACGGCTCGGCTCCTTCTCCTTATTCTTCTGACAGATAAGATGAACGGTCTTTGCCGAAGAAACAAGCCGCATGAACTGATAACGCTGGATCTCTTCCTCCAGGCTCAGGCTGTCCAGATCAAGTTGGCCCATGACCTCCCGCGGTATCAGTGACGCCCTCACGCGGATACTCGGCAAAATGCCCTCATTGGCATCCAGAACAATCACATGATCAAAATCAAGAGAACGCGTTTCCTCAAGGCCAAGTATCTGCAGGCCTTTGAGCGGCGTCCCCTGAAACCTCACCATCTCACGGCCAACATGCTCCTCAAATATACGAAAAAGATCTTCCCGTGAAAATATCTCACCTGAAAATGATGCATGCCGGAACTGCTCACCCACCTCATACATTCGCGCGGCGATATTAAGATTAAGCGGATAATTGCCCATAAAACTCCGGCGGATCGTTGCATCAAGAAGTCCCGCTAACGCGGCACCAAAAGACTGCAAATCCCTGAGCGTCTCCCATACGCCAAAAAACAGGCTGTGCATGCCGCGAAGGATCAGGATCAGCTTCTCTTCATCCACAGGAATCCCCATACCGGACAATGTCGCCGCCACCTCCGTAAAAACAATCCGCTCACGCACAACATCTTCCAGCGCAATAAAAGACCTTCCGGATATCTCCCCGCTAACACGCCCCTTCAAAACTTCCTCAATCTTATGGACCAGGATGCGCATGATAACCGCCCCGTCATCACCCTCTTCACGGCGCAGGTTCTTGACAAAAGGATGGCGGATCAATGCCAGATAATCACGGGCATAATAACGACCCTCCTTCATGGAAAGCTGCGCCTTAAAAACAGCCTGTATCAGAAGGTACAAACTGCCGCGGCGCAAAGGATATCCCATCGAAACATTAAAATCATCCGCCTTGACGGATAGCGTGGATAAAAGAGGCACAAGCGCTTCAGGATCCGGCAGCACAACAACCGTGCGATGCTTATCTCCAATCTCCTCCAGGACATCACGGGCAATTGCCGCTCCGCCATGAACATCCGCGGCAGAATAAATCCTGAGATCAAAAGAAACCGGTGTCGGCACCGTCCCCTCCTTGAGCTCCACCCCAAGCTGACCTGCGATATGCTCAAGCACCCGCCATTTCCGCTGGTCTCCCTGAAAAATCAGCGTTGCCCTGCCGCCGGTATGCAGCGCCCGCACAACACGGACTTCCGTTTTGTGAAAATAAAAGAAATTGGCAAAGATAATTTCATCATAACGTCCGGCATCCCACAATGAAACATTTTCTCCGGCCCTGCGGTATTGTTCCCCGCGCGTCGTCCTTCCTTCCGCTTTAAGCCGGGCATGAAAAACATCTCTCAACAGAAGGATCTTTTCCAGCATGCGGTTGATATTCTCGGGTACAGGATAACCGATATGCGCACTTTCTTGAATATTAATCAATGCCTCCGGGCCGACAGACTCAAGGTCCAGCTGATTAATAAAATTAAGAATATCCCCTGCCCATGGCAGGAATTTGGCAAACGACGAACGGCCCTTCAGGAGTTCCGGCGCGATTGCGTGCGCCAGCTGATACAGCGTGAACCGGTCTTCAAGGTCAGACGCCGCACGCAAATCACCCGTCACATTTGCCAATTCATTCATGAACGCATCCATGGTATAAAACTTCGGGGAAATAAACGATTTCCCGGAACGGCGCGCCAGCTCACGTTTTAAAAAATGCGCCGGCCGCTTGCCTCCGAAAACAACGGCAAGGCGGGCAGGATTTTTGCCCGCGGCCATATGCCCGCGCAGGATATAATCTGACAATTCACCGATAAAAGACTTTGTGAAATCTGTTGTAAATATACGCCCCATCAAACCTCCATCACAGCGGATTCACGGATAAAAACAAGATACCCTTTCACGCGCCGCCCGGGATAGATATCAGCGAGGATACTCATGTACGCCCTCACCTGCGCTCCGCCGCCGCCTTCAGCCGCGCGGCTGAGCTTGAAATCAATGACCGTTACCTGCGCCGGCGTTATCACGATCCGGTCAACCCGGCGGGTATGCCCGAAACGGTCCACACACTCCTGCTCCGTCAACACCTCAGCCCCGTCAACTTCAAAAAAGGGCCTCACCCCTTCATCCCGCAAAAGCCTCCGCAAATCCTCATGCATCCGCCTGTCAAATCCGGCATCAAACGGCGGCGCCAGCGCCGCATCAAGGGCCGCATCTAGTCCGCCCGGTGAAACGGCGCCGATGCGCGACAATACCGCATGAAAGGCCTCACCCTCCAGACGTTCAGGACGTACCGACAAAGCCTGGGCATCCATGAATTCATCATTTAAAAATGCGATCCAGTCCCGGCAAACAGAAGGCTGCAATTCAAGCCGCACATCGCCGGACTCCCTTTTCTTGAGAGGATAGACAGCCGCAGGCATCCCTACGGCATAAAGAATTTCCGGAACAAGATGCCGCGCCAGATTCACACCTTTACCCGCGCGCGGCGGGATAAAAACATACATTTCACAGGCGGCACGCGTTAACGCCACGTACACACTGTTCAATTCTGAAAAAAAAGTTTCCATCCGCTCCTCCACATCCAGCTCTTCAGCCATGGCAGAATAATGCGTGTGATGGGCGTTAAAATGATACAGGGCAAGGCCGGCTTCTTCGGGCTTCAAGACATAATTTATCGCTTTATTCCCGGCAGAAGAACCCCGCGTCAAGGACATGGTTAAGAAAGGTAAAATCACGGCACGGAATTCAAGCCCTTTGGCCTTGTGCACCGTCATGACCGAAACGGCATTTCCTCCGGGGACATCGACAAAAAGCTCAGCACCTTCGAGGGCATCATAATGTTCAAGGAAGGGGACAAGATCCGGAAATTCATTTTCTTTTTTCTTCACCAGTTCCAAAAAATGCATGAAGAAAGCATGGTCTCCCGGAAAATTTTTTAAAACCTCAAGCCGCCGGTAAAAGCTCACCACCGTCTCATACAAAGGATAAAGCCCGGCATGGCTGAAAAAATCATCAATCAAAGCCCCCCATACCGCCGCAAACCTGGAACGGAAGGCCGTATAAAGATATCCCGTGCGGTCCTGCCGCCAGGTTAAAATAAAATCCTGGACAACTTCACGCGGCACGCCTGATGCCAAAATAAAAATATCACCCAGGATAAATTCCCCGAAGGCCTCATTATCCACAGGCGACGCCAAAAAATGAAGGAATGACGCTAATTCGCCCAATAGCATATGTTTTTTGATATCAAGGGTTCTTTCCGATGACGAGGGGATCGACGGCGCCGCCTCCAGGAGCCATCGGGTCACTTCCTCAACCTGATCATTCTTTCGCACCAGGATGCCAATATCCCCCCAGGCAAAACGCTGGCGCAGATCGGCCAGCCGCGCCAAAAGCTTTCCGCGCGCATTCTCGGAAATTTCATCCTTCCCGGAACCTTCCAGGGCTTCAACCCTGACACACCCCTCCGGATCATCTATCACAACATCCTGGGCCGCCCCGGTGTAGACACGGCGCAATTCATCCCTGTCCTGAGGCCTCACCGGCAACAGAGGACTCCCATCCTTACCTGTCATGCACAGGAGCGCTTCAAGGTTGTTGAGTGCAAACACACTGTTATTAAAATTGACAATACTCCGGTGACTGCGCCGGCTGGTACTTAAAACTTCACAGGAAGGATGATACCCGGGGGCCGTGTACTGCGCGCGCACATCATCAAACAAGCGCGTGTCGCCGCCGCGGAAAGAATAAATCGCCTGTTTTTTATCCCCGACATAAAACAGGGTTCCCCCCTTGGCAATGCCGTCCTCCGGCAGGAGGCGCAAGTTTTCCCACTGCAGACGGCTCGTATCCTGAAATTCATCAAAAAGATAATGCTCAAAACGCGTGGAAAGCCGGTAATACAACTCTTCCGGCGCCACCCCTTCTTCATAAACCTGGCGGGCTTTGGCGTTCAACTCTCCCAGGAACATGATATCTTCGCGCACACACATTCTCTCAAGGTACTGCCGCGCGTATTCCCACAACCGGACATACGGATCATACAAATGCCGCACCTCAAGCTCCGCGGCCGCCGCAAACCCCTTCTGGATCACAGCCCAGAGATCCTCATGCCGCGCCTCAAGCACCAGCGCCTTTGTCAACGGGATATTTTTCCCCGGCTCAAAATACGCCGACAATCCCTGGGAAAAACGAAACCCCTTCTGATGCGCCTGCGCGAAACCTGTCACACTTTTAATAAAAGTCTTGTGGGCCCCCTCCGGCATATCCGCAGCAAAAGCCTGCACCGCCTCGACAACCCGCTGTTTAACGCTGATCATGTCCGCCGGGACTTTAGCGGGAGGTATAAAATGCCGCGCGTAGGTATTATATTCTCCCCATAGCTGTTCCAGCGTATCCAGGACCACTTCGCGCGGAATCCACGCCGAACGCGCCTCGACCAGCAGCATGCTCGTTAAAAAATCATCAAAAGCATGGCGAAGGGTTTTATCCGAAACCGCATCATCCATGAGTTCATCGAGGCTGAGTGCCAGGTATTCACGGGCATTCGTTTTAATACGGAAATTGGCGGTCAGGCCGATCTGAAACGCCGAGCTGACAAGGAGTGAATTGATAAATTTATCAATCGTTTCAACCTGAAAATAATTGTAATTGTGCAGGATGGCATCGATGACCTTGGCCGCAAGCTGTTTTGCTTCCGCCGAAGGCATACCTATCCCTTCAAGCATGCGCCGTTCTTCTTCCGGGGGCATGAGCCCAAGCGCCAATTCTTTCAAGAAACGCAGGATGCGCTCCTTCATTTCAAAAGCAGCTTTATTCGTGAACGTGATCGCAAGGATGGTATGGATCGGCGGAGTTTTACGCTCCCGGGTCAGATAAAGGACAAGCTGAACATAACGCTTGGCCAAAGCATACGTTTTCCCCGATCCGGCCGAAGCCTCCACAACACGCACTTCAGGGAATGAAAGCCCGCGCGGATCTGAACCCGCGCCCCCCTTATTCATGGGCGGCTCGCATAAAGCGTATCTTCAAGAATTTCCCGGATAGCAGCCACGGCGGCTTCAAAAGTACGCTGGCCTTTTCTGACCCCCCAATCGGTATTGCCGTCAGAAAAAACATCAAGCTTTTTCAGAAGTTTCTCCCGCTCGACCTCGGTCAGGGCCAGTTCACGGCACTTTTCGTCCGCGCAGCGTTCGGCACTCAAAAGGACCGTCTTAAACATCACCACAGCCTCAAGCACGGCGATCGCCGCTGCTTTGCGCTCTTCAGACAGGGACATCATGCCGCGGGCAAATTCTTCCATATTAAAATCTTTCGGAAGCCCCGTCTCCCGGAAACGCTGGTAAGACTGCCAGAGGCGGCGCTCCTTTGAGCTGACAATGATATGCTGTTCATACGCGGCAATGGCATTGTAGGCCACCTTGCGGATTAACATATTGCCGGAATCAAGGTATTTGACAAGATAGTTTTTTGCCACCCGCAACTCGGTATTATCCAGGGTGCGCGCCTTGACCAATTCCTTAATCACCTTCACATCATGCACATAGCTGTTGCCGGCTTTAGCCTCTGCCTTGAGACGGGTATCAAGTTTCCCGTAATACCCAAGCCCAGTGATAAAACTCCGGGCAAAAACAAATTTATCCCCATCCGGATTGTTTGCACGGAAAGACTGTGCCGACGCTGTCAGCGGCACACACAAGCATACAGCAGATACAAGAAATATCACCCAACGGCGCATAAACATTCCTTTCATAACCGGAAACCGGGACAATCTGTTATTCCCCTGCCTCAAAAATCCGCCACCGCTGTGTCAGCGACACCTGCCCTCCCGGCGGGATAACTGACAACGGTGCATGCACCTCGACCTCCCCGTACGGGTAATGGGAAGAATTAAAAACTTCTGCCATGGACTGATGCGCGTACGCCGCGCCTGGCGCGATATCAAAAAAACGCGCGAAAATAACCCTGCCTTGCGGCGTTTCTTTCCATACCGCCGTGTGCCCTTCCCGCAAAACAGCACCGAATTTGAAACACACATCCCCCTCACACGGCACCATCACCCAACCATTTTTTTCTACCAGCGCAAGGAGAGGGTCCGGCAATGTCTTGTCTTCCAGATGATACGACCTCAATCCTCCCGGGACAACAGGCAACTGAACTTGAAAAGGCTTGGTTATCTGCGTAACATTCCAGACCCCGCGTTCAAGCGGCTGATCTGCCCTGTTTATCAATGTTTCAACCAAAAGTATCTCCGTGCTGTTCACATCCGGAACAAAACCCACACGCCGTATTACCTGCAAGCCTGTCTCCCGGCACACAGGGCTGGTCATAACGCAGGAACCATCCTGCTCCGCATAAACATACGCCCCTGCATCAAGATCAAGCGGCGGGCACCGTTCAAGCCATGACCATTCAGGCCCCACCCATGTTTTATCCCCGCCAAAAATCCTGAACCCTGTTGCCCGCTTGAACGCGGCCAGGTCATCCACAGGCCCAAGGCCTGGCACATCAACCTCGCCGGCATGCGGCGCATACAAAAGTTCTTCCCCGCGGAAACAGAGGGACATGATGCGCCCGCCAACCCGGGGAACAACACCTATCTTAATATCACCCCGTGATATTTCAAAACCCGGCCATCCGCAGATAGACACGGGATTCCAGTTATATCCCTTCCGCGGCATCATGCGCATCCCTACCATTTTCCGGTTTTGCGCGCAACAGCCCGATGTACAACCTGGACACGCGCCAATGATCTTTTTATTTCATCCAGAGGGACTTTCGAACTTTCAAGTTGCCCCCCCAGATATTTGTCATAACCGGAAAGATCCAGAAGGCCGTGCCCGCTCAAATTAAAAAGGATCACCTTCTCTTTCCCTTCCCGGCGGGCTTTCTTGGCCTCCGCGATAACCGCCGCCACAGCGTTTGATGTTTCAGGGGCAATGACAAATCCCTCGGTCCTTGCCCAGAGAATGGCCGCCTCATAACTGTGCAATTGATCCACCGCGCACGGGCGCATCAGCCCTTCCACCACCGCCTGGCTTACCAGCGGTGCCATGCCGTGATACCTCAAACCGCCCGCATGAATTGCCGGCGGGATAAACATATGGCCTAACGTATGCATGGGCAATAACGGCGTCATCTGCGCCACATCCCCATGATCATAGGCAAAACGGCCTTTGGTCATTTTGGGGCAAGCCGCAGATTCAACGGGAATAATATCAATCTTGGCGCCATTAATCTTTTCACGCGTGAAAGGAAAAGCAATGCCCGCAAAATTGCTCCCGCCGCCCGCGCACCCGATCACCACATCCGGATTCTTTATCCCCACTTTTTTTAACTGCTTTTGCGCTTCCAAACCAATGATGGTTTGATGCAAAAGCACATGGTTAAGCACACTGCCCAGGGCATAGCGCGTCTTGCCTGACTTATCGGTCACTGCCTGCTCGATCGCCTCGCTGATGGCAATCCCCAGGCTGCCGGGCGTATCCGGCATTTCCTTGAGGATGGCGCGGCCGGCCGCTGTTTCCATCGACGGACTCCCGACACAATTGGCATCCCAGAGGTTCATCATGATCTTACGCAGGGGCTTCTGCTCAAAACTGACCCGGACCATAAAAACCTTGCATTCAAGGCCGAACATATGACAGGCATACGCCAGGGCTGTCCCCCATTGCCCGGCACCCGTCTCCGTTGTGATCCGCTTGATACCAAATTGCTTGTTATACCACGCCTGAGCCACGGCGGTATTGGTCTTGTGACTTCCCGACGGAGAAATGCTTTCATCCTTATAGTAAATTTTCGCCGGCGTCTTCAGGAAACGCTCCAGATGCACCGCGCGCCGCAACGGCGAAGGCCGCCACTGGAAGAGAACCTGACGGATCTCATCAGGAATATCAATCCAGCGTTTGGTGCTCATTTCCTGCTCAATAAGATTCTTAGGAAAAACAGCCTCCAGCATGGCCGGCGCCAGCGGCTGGCCATCCGGCGTCAGCGGCGGCAACATCGGCGTCGGTAAATCCGCCGCCAGGTTATACCACTGCCGCGGCATATCTTTTTCATCAAGGAAAATTTTGATCTGATCCATAAAACTCCCCGGAAGTTATAATCATGTTAATTCTTAACCACGTCCAATCCGCTTCTCAACCCTGAAATAAACATCCTTGCGATGTCCTATCATCCCGAAAGCATTCTCTGCATCCATCGCTTACGCCACAATCAGCGTTTAGTTAAGGACATCCACACGCACATCATTAAAATCACAATTTCGTAATGCTTCTGACTTTATAGAGAAATAGAAGTTCACGCTCGCCCCACCTGATCCGTCAATCTCATCCAAACTAAATTGGAACAAAAGCCGCCAGTCTAATTGCTCTTGATTACCTTGAAGCGTATGCGCATAGCCCAGCAAATGGTGATCAGGAAATTCAGGATATATATATGCATTATCCATTAACTCTTCAGGAAAAGGATCATCCTCACGCAACCGCCCCACATCCTTCTGTAAAGACTCCGCATATATTGAAGCAGCATCAGGAAGAGTATATCCCTTTGAAAATTCCAACTGGTATTCATCATAATTCATGAAAGGCTCATCAAAAGATTTAAAGATTTTCTGAAAGAAAGTTTCTCAGGTTTGCGTATTACGGGCACTTCTGCACGAACAATCTGATCGACGGGTGACGAGGAATAGAGGACCGTCCCACTGCCAAAATCAATGAAGAAATATAACATTCCATCTTTGGGCAAGACACCTTCTTCATCAAAAGAGACTAACTCTTTTAAGTTAAATTGGGCGACGAAGCGATATTTCTCCTTATCCTTCAAAGAATATGGCCATTCAACCCCAGAAGGCAAATCAGGGAAACCTCCTATTTTAGAACTCCCGACAGGAAGAGATCCCGTAACGCATTTCTTTGTCTGAATTCTAATGACAGGCCGAATAAAATTCTTCATGCCTTCCCGATAAATCAACGGAACATTTTGGTCAATGCACGCAATGATTTTTTCTTTCATCCGACACCTCTCTGAAATCCTTGGGGTTCCATATCGACAGTTGTTAAATCAATCTAAGTTGTTGCTGTCTTAGTACGCTGAACACCCGACTTTAATGCCTCAGCACGTTTCTTCCAGAAAGCCAATTCTTGTTTTATACTCACAGCGCCAATCATCTGCCTGACCTTTTGAGCACATTGATTCTTCATTTCCACACAATCAAATGTCTTCTTCATAATTCATAACCTCCTGCGGTGAAAAAATTCCAATTTCATGATATCCGTGCATTATATTTATTGCGTTATACAAAGGAATCCGTTGAAAATGTACAATATGCTTAAAATTCCAACTAACAATCATTTTACACCCTGAAACCGTTGCGAGAGCCACATGCAAAGCATCATCAGCACAAGCTTGTGGAATGATATTTTGTTTCAAATAAGCACGGCTTAAGACCAATGCTTCCTCTGTAACATCTAATTCATCCGCATAAGACAGCATTTCCTGAAAAAACTTCTTTACCTGAGCTGGTGCAAATTCAATTTCTGCATGAATAGTCGGTGAAACTACCAAAAGAAATCTTTCCTTACGCACAAGCTCAAAGAACCTGTGACTTGGGACATCAAATTCCTTGTCAAAAACCCCACCGAAAACTGAAGTGTCAACGTAGACACGCCGTTTATGCATTCAAACCTCCAGTAAGTTTACAACAATCAAACTTAAATGTCGAACCCTGCTAATTCCTTACTTAAGATTATGACTTGTCTCCAGCGAAACCTGGACAGCCACGTCGTTGGCGATCATCAGGCCGCCGTTATCGAGGACCTTGTTCCATGAAATACCATAATCCTGGCGGTTAATGTTAAAGTTCGCCTCAAAGCCGAGCCCCACAGCCCCGCTCATAGGATTCTTCACGGGACCGAGCACGGTCACAGGAATATCAATAGTACGCGTAACACCCTTCATGGTCAAATCACCCGTGACCGTATAATTATCCCCCTCCGACTTTACGATCTTTTTACTTTTGAAAACAATCAAAGGAAATTTATCCGCCTCAAAGAAATCAGCACTGCGCAAATGCTTGTCGCGCTGTTCATTGCGGGTATTAATGCTTATGGCCTTGATCGTCATATCCAATTTCGACCCGGCAAGGTCGTCTGGAGAAAAAAGAATAACTCCGTCGACATCATCGAACACACCGACCGTCTTTGAGATCATCATGTGCCTGATACTGAACCCCACAGAAGAGTGCGCCTTATCAATACCATACGCATCCGCCGCCAGCACTGACGTTGCCGCCAGAACAGTCATTACCGCTGACAATACCCCCAAACGTAAATTATTCATATACAACCTCCATTATTCCAAGACAACATGGCCATTCCGGCATTGCCGGTCAACATATTTAACTTATTCATTATATGCCTATGCGGCTGTGTGTCTAATAAAGACTTAATAGATACCAAAAATAGTAGCGGAACGGTCGAAGACCGTTCCCTACAATAGGCGAGAAATGATATATATTTAACATATCCTATCTTTAAAAATCCTATGTTGACTTTAATATCTCTTTCTATTATCTTTTTACCCATGACTAACAATACCACTACCCATCCTCTGGCTAAACTTTTACGTGAACGCATCCTGATCATCGACGGCGCCATGGGCACCATGATCCAGCGCCATAACCTGGATGAAAAGGACTACCGCGGGGCACGTTTTAAATCATGGGCCACTGACCTTAAAGGGAACAATGACCTATTATCCCTCACCCGCCCCGATATCATTGCCGGCATCCACACCCTTTACCTTGAAGCCGGCGCGGATATCATTGAAACCAATACTTTTAATGCCAATGCCATCAGCATGGCGGATTACCATATGGAAAACCTGGCGCATGAACTGAACCTGGCTTCTGCCACCATCGCGCGCGCGGCGGCCGATGCCGTAACGCGCAAAAATCCGTCACGCCCGCGTTTTGTGGCCGGGTCAATCGGCCCGACAAACCGCACAGCATCCATTTCTCCTGATGTCAATGATCCCGGGTACCGCGCCGTTGATTTTGACCGCCTGGCGGATGCTTACACCGCGCAAATCAAAGGACTGACTGAAGGCGGCGTTGATTTTTTACTCATCGAAACTATTTTTGACACCTTAAATGCCAAAGCCGCGATCCATGCCGCGCTTTCTTACAATGCCGCAGCTGCAAAAGCCTTACCTATCATGATATCAGGGACAATCACTGACGCCTCAGGGCGAACGCTGTCAGGGCAAACAGCGGAAGCATTCTGGATCTCGGTGCAGCATGCCCGCCCTTTAGCTGTTGGATTTAATTGCGCGCTCGGGGCCAAAGATATGACCCCGCACCTTGAAATACTGGCAAAAAATGCGGGCACCTTTGTCAGCGCCTATCCCAATGCCGGGCTTCCCGACCAGTTCGGGCAATACACCCAAACACCGGATCAGATGGCCGCTCTGGTCAAAGAAATGGCCGATAACGGCCTGGTGAATATCCTCGGCGGATGCTGCGGCTCCACCCCGGATCATATCCGCGCCATTGCCCATGCCGTCAAGTCTGCTGCCCCGCGCATCATCCCGGCCATCAAACCGCGCTCCAGTTACAGCGGCCTTGAGCCTCTCACAATCTGCGATGCCGCGAAACTATCCGACGGGACTGCACCTGTCGCGTCTTTCATCAATATCGGTGAACGCACCAATGTGACCGGATCAAAGAAATTTTCAAAACTCATTATCGACGGGAAATATGACGACGCGCTTGCCGTTGCCCGCCAGCAGGTCGATGCCGGCGCCCAGATCATCGACATCAACATGGATGATGCCATGATTGACAGCAAATCGGCCATGGTGAAATTCCTGAACCTTGCCATGAGCGAACCCGATATCGCGCGCGTGCCGGTCATGATCGATTCTTCCCGCTGGGATGTGCTTGAGGCCGGTCTCAAATGCCTCCAAGGGAAAGCCATTGTCAATTCGATATCCCTTAAAGAAGGGGAAATCATTTTCAAGGCCCAGGCCCAAAAAATCATGGCTTACGGCGCCGCCGCCGTTGTCATGGCTTTTGATGAAAATGGCCAGGCCGATACCCGGGAACGCAAAGTCGCCATCTGCCGCAGGGCTTACGGCATCCTCCTCAACGAAATCGGCTTCCCGCCGGAAGATATTATTTTCGACCCGAATATTTTTGCCGTTGCCACCGGCATTGACGCGCATAATAACTATGCCCTGGATTTTATTGAAGCCGTACGCGAAATCAAACAAACACTCCCCGATTGCCGCACATCCGGAGGGGTCAGCAATGTTTCCTTCTCCTTCCGCGGCAATGACACCATCAGGGAAGCCATGCATTCCGTTTTCCTGTACCATGCCATCAAAGCGGGCCTTGATATGGGCATTGTCAATGCCGGGATGCTGGCTGTTTATGAAGAGATCCCGCGCGACCTTTTTTCCCTTGTTGAAAATGTGATCCTCAACCGCCAGCCGGATGCCACAGAAAAGCTTGTCGCATTTGCCGAAACCTTTAAAGCCCGCGGGCCCAAAATCGTTGAAGACCAAAGCTGGCGCCGCGCCCCTCTTGAGGAGCGCCTCGCCCACAGCCTTGTCAAGGGGCTGACAGATTTTATTGAGGTTGATATTGCCGAAGCCCTTCAAAAATACCCGCGCGCCCTTTCCATCATCGAAGGCCCCCTCATGAAAGGCATGAATCATGTCGGCGACCTTTTTGGTGAAGGGAAAATGTTCCTTCCTCAAGTCGTCAAAAGTGCGCGGGTCATGAAAAAAGCCGTGGCCTGCCTCCAGCCGGCCATCGAACAATCCAAGGATACCGCGGCAACAACATCCGGGCGTATGCTGCTGGCCACCGTCAAGGGTGACGTGCACGATATCGGCAAAAACATTGCTGGCGTAGTGCTGGCCTGCAATAATTTTGAAATCATCGACCTGGGTGTCATGGTCTCAACCGAAACGATCCTGGCCAAAGCCAAAGAATTAAAAGCAGACATCATCGGGCTTTCCGGCCTTATCACACCGTCTCTTGATGAAATGGTCAAGATTGCCGGCGCCATGGAAAAAGAAGGCTTCACCATCCCTCTTGCCCTGGGAGGCGCCACCACCTCGGAAAACCATACCGCCGTCAAGATCGCACCATGCTACCGCGGACCTGTGGTGCACATGAAAGATGCTTCAAAAAGCGTCACCGCCTGCCGCAACCTGATGGATCAAAAGACACGCGGTGCCTTCCTTGCCGCCCATACATCCCGGCAGGAAGAACTCCGCGAAGCCTTTGCCCGGGAACGTGCCGCCTGGGACCTTGTGCCGCTGGCTGAGGCTCGTGCTCATAAAATGTCAAACAACTGGGCCAACGTCCCCATCACCACACCTTCTTTTCTAGGCGTCAAACATTTCAAGAATGTTGATATACAGGAAGTTTGTGCACGGATCGACTGGTCATTCTTCTTCTAC
>SESG01005737.1_pt1 | contig 14824 bp, 16 predicted proteins | sample 3171421 | NCBI WGS metagenome assembly SESG01 (sample SAMN10866946, study PRJNA518727) | freshwater metagenome | biome: subpolar coniferous forest; feature: holomictic lake; material: water; isolation source: holomictic Lake 227, 6 m and 8 m depth | place: Canada: near Kenora, Ontario | collected... | reverse complement strand
GTGATTGATTTTTGCATTAAGGCATGGATATCTAATAGACTGAGATTAGGACTTAAAACTAACTTAGCTAAAGTGGTATCGCCTGTTTTATGTTTATCTTGTTTGATGACGGTTGAGATGGTGAATTGATTATGTTGATACAAACGATTATGGATCACAAATCGGTTCATCTCTGGGTGTAAAGTAACCGTTTTATTGAGTGCATAGATAAAGTATGAAAACAAACTTACATTCTGTTCTTCAAGAACAGTTAATAAAGAGCTAATATCCAAATCTAGTTTAATCAAAATAGCCGCATCAGTCCGTCTACGAATCAGACTCAGTTCTACTTGTTGATAGGGTTTCAGGGGTATTCTAACTCCATCAGAGCGTTTCATAAAGACTCCTTTTTATATATTATACAAGAAGGAGAATATTATTACCTTCTTTTAACATATAAAAAATATTTTATCCAAATTCAATAAGGTAGTCAAGATTACACTGTGACTCGCGATAAATTATCATTTCGTTATTCCTAACTCCAGAACTATTTGCTTTTGCATATGTTGAATCAAATCCCTTATGCGGAAATGGTCCATCACTTGGTCCACTTGGTACATAGTATTTACCCATTGCAACTGAACATAAAAACATATGGCATTTTTCATTCCTAGTGCCGTTCCAAAATCCATATGCATATCCTAAACTTTTTGTTGATTGATCAGAAAAATATAAGCCCTCTTCTCCATGTCCACCGCTAAACATACGCCCAGTAACATAACTACTTGATTTTGATGGTTTTTTAAGTCCAGCACGCAATATACTCAAACAATGGCTATCTAATGTCCCGTGCCAAAGAGTCCAAATATTTTCCATTTTTACACCATCATTCATCCATGCATTTTTTACAGTGTTAATTTCAACCTTATATACTTTTTTAACTTCAAGACTATGACAAGTATGCATTGATTGTCGAGTTTTATTATAAAAATCTTTTATTCGCTTTATATCTTTTGTATCTTCAACTAAGTGTAACTGACAATCAAAAACCTTCTCTTCGGGAATATCTATTTTTGAATCTGATTTTTTATTAAGAGAAATAGCACTTGCATAAGACGCCTGTAATCCATCAAGAATACTATTTTGATATTGCAATTTACTTTGATCGGACCAAAAATCTGTAACCACAAGTTGTTTTCTTCCAACATTTTGCGGTACAAGCATTAATAGATCGTTAGTATAAGAAATTAGATTTTTATTTGAGTAATCTTTTATAGAAACAATATCTCCGATTTTTCCAAGAATATCCCTAGCTTGATCGATATTGTCTTGGGTTACAATACCAAGTGGAGTTGAAAATAGTCCAGTCGTATCAGAAAATGTAATTTTTCCACCAGACGCGCTACAGATTTGATGAGCATTAACTTTCGTCAGATACTTCACAAGATCATCAACTAGAGGATTGTTTGTTTTAATCTGTTTTGCCGCAATTTGGCTAAGATTAACATTACTTACAGGTTGAGAGGCTTGACGATTAGAAGTTACACCACCAACAACATCAATTTTCCTATATGCAATTTCCCCATTTCTTCCGTCTCTGGTTTTTTCTTTTATTTTTTTGTCCCAAAATTTTTGCGCCCCATCTTGTGAATTAAATGAATAAGTCTTACTATCACCATCATCACCAACTCTCCCCCACCGAGTTACTATCGACCAATCAGAATAGATCTCTATTTTCCAAAATTTATTATTGTTGTTATTCACGTCTGACTTGACGTAGGTTTCGGTTTTAATCATCGTTGCCATATTGATCTCCTTGTTATACCAATAAGATAATACCTCACTCTTCAAAGGTCAAGCTATCTGTTCAAAAATTTCTTTCCATCGCCCCTCGACCGCCTTAGCTCTTTCAGCCGCAAGTTGCAGTAGAACTTCTCCATGACATCTCTGTTTACCGCAGAAACAACCAAGCGTCTTACCATGAAGTTGATGTATGGTTGCCATCAGTTTCGGCTGTTTTTGAATCCACTCTCGATATTTTTCTATGACTTCGATACGACTTCCGTCTTTTCCAATTACAAAAGGATTCCCCCATGGTCCACCTCGACCAATGTAAACATCGTATTTCTCTTTTGTACAATCAACGATAGGCATAATCAATATTATATCACCTCATCAACACACTTTCAAGCAGGGATTTGAGAAAAATTGTATAATGAAAATATACACATCAGGAGATTCAAAATGAATGACCATGCAATAGTTATGACCTGTTCTGGAAATCTAATCGTTTGTGCCTGTGCAGCATTTAATGGATTAGAAATATATGGTACAAAAGCAGATATTCACATAATAGAGTTCGGAGACATAGACAAGCAATGGTTATCAAAACTTCCATCTAATTTCAAAGTTATTCCAATTCAATCAATTTATGACTTTAAACAAGAAAATAAAGCAAAACATATTAGTGATCACTGGAGAGCTGAATTTTACAGATATAAATATGCAGCATCTTTGAGGGGAAAATACAAATCGGCATGTATTATAGATGCCGACATGTCTGTTGTAAACGATTTCACACCATATTTAAAAAGAGCAGAAGGAAATAAAAACATCATTCTTCCAAAAAACCCAATGGGGTTTGATATTGACTGGGTACTTAAAAATGGCGTAGATCAAATTCAAAGCGCTGTTACCCCATCATATGCCAACATGCCGATATTTTTTGACCCAAATATTCATTATGATTTAATGGAAAAAACTTTTATTGCTGGGACAATTCATCCTTATGGCGATATGCAAATGCTGTTTAGAACCATGATAAATGAAAAAGTTTACAACAACGTTGAGTTGACAGAGGATGGTTTGTGGGTAAGAAACGTTTGGTTTGATACACAAATTGATTGTAGATTCGAAAACAAGCTATTATGTCTCTACGAAATTCAAAAATCAGACAAGTCACTAAAAAGAATAAATTCAATACACCAAAGATGGGCACTTTTTGCACATAGAGATCAAAGAATGAAAATTATTCGTGGCGAAATAAAAACCGGAGGAGAGGTTGTTCCAGAACATACTTCGTTCGCTCATTGGAATATTTCAATGTGTTGGATGGCTATTCAGTGGTTATTGGCAAATGGCTCTCTGTTTCCTCCTGATAATGTTAAGAAATACCTATACGAATTATGAAAAAAATATTAATTTCATATGGCACCAGACCAGAATACATAAAAATAAAACCAATAATAGAAAAACTATCTAAAGACAAATATAGTCTTCTATTTACTGGACAACACAAAGATATTGTTAAAAAAGAAAGTGATCTTCTAATTTCAATATCTGACGGAACAAACAGGCTTGATTCTATTATTTGTTCAATTCTTAATAATGAATCAATTTTTGAAAATATAGATTATGTCATGGTTATGGGAGACACAACTTCAGCTCTAGCTGTTGCAATGGCTGCTTTTCATAGGTCAATTCCGGTAATACACCTGGAAGCTGGACTAAGAACTTTTGACATGTCAAACCCATATCCAGAAGAATTTAACAGAAGAACTATTTCTTGTATTTCTTCAATAAATTTTTGTCCAACAGAAAACAATATGGAAAATCTTAAAAAAGAAAAATGTCAAGGTAAAAATTATGTGGTTGGAAATACATCGATTGATAATTTAATTGGAATAACGCCATCATATGGAAATTCAATTATAATAACACTTCATAGAAGAGAAAATCATCATTTAATTCATTCCTATTTTGAAAGAATAAATCTACTAGCAGAAAAACATCACGAGTTGAAATTTATCTGTCCAATACACCCTAATCCAAATGTCTATAATTACAGACATTTACTGACAAAAGTACAAACTACACAACCTCTGTGTCACCAAAAATTTTTGAATCAATTAACAAACTGCAAATTTGTTATATCGGATAGCGGAGGAATTCAAGAAGAAGCAAGTTTCTTAAATAAAAAAGTTATCGTATGCAGAAAAGTCACAGAGCGACAAGAAAGTGTAAACAAAACATCGTTTATATGCCAATCTCCAGAAGAATTAAATCATATATTTGAATTTGTTAATAATAATTATTTAACAAATGAAAAATGCCCGTTTGGTGATGGCTTTGCCTCGGAAAGAATAGTAAAAATATTGAATACTTTATGAAAAATAAATTCAGCGCCAAAATTAGAAAAAAGTGGTCATGGGGATTTGCTGGCTATTACAAAAAATTTTGGTGCGACAGTTCCTGGGAACTCGCTTTTCTAATGTATCATCTGGATCACCAAATAGAAATCAAAAGAAACAGAAAAGGATTTGCATACACCTTCTACGGGAAAAAACATAAATTCTATCCAGACTTTATTGTCGATCAAAAATACTACGAGATCAAAGGAAGAATGGATAGACGGTCAAAAGCAAAAATCAAACAGTTTGCTGGAGAGTTAATCGTGATAGGAAAAGATGAAATTCAAAAATACCTTGACTATGCCAAAGAAAAATACGGGAGCGAATTTCATCTTCTGTTAACAGTTAAAAAATGATCAAGGAAGTCCCTTCAACCAATTTTTGACACTATCAAACTTATAACCTTCCGAAAAATCAATGGTATGAACTTTTACTTTTTTGAGAAAACTATCAAGCTTGAATCCTTTTTGAAGACAACACGTCCTTCCTGGGCAAACTGAAGCGGCAACAGTCAATGGTCCAGACACAACCCCTAGAAATGCGTTACATTGCTGTATAGTGCCAATAAGATTTGAAATGCTGGCTACACCCTCTCTACATGTGTTATTGATAAAATCATATTTTTTATTGGCTGGATTGTAAAAACAATGTTGAAAGAATACTTCCATAGGAACGTAACCTGCCTCCTTGATTTCTTCCCATATGATATGAGCCAGTCCTTCAGGAACAGAAACCACCTTATCCATAGACGTTCCTTGAAAATGAACCCCAACAATGGAAGTCTTACACGCAGGTAAAGAAGCCAGCTCTTTGCTGACCTTTTTATAGTCTATTCCAATTTCCCACATACAGCAATATTCAGACTTAGTAAATGGCGTAGCTTCTGCCATTGGGAAATGAATAACAAAACAAATGTCATATTTTGATTCATCAAATGGAGAACTCTTAAAAATCTGTTCCTGTCCATAATCAACGTTTATGTCAATTTTACAATTAGCATAAGTATCTCGAAGATATTCATAGACTGGATAAAACATCATTGTGTCGCCAAGACCGTGCTTGAAAACAACAAGGTATCTTTTTCCGGGCTCAATATACTGAACTAACTTTTTGTGAGTGTATTCCTGTACAACCATTTTCAATCTCCCAACTCAGAAGAAATATCCAGAACTTCTCTAATAGTTACTTCAACTTTTTGAAAAACAATTTCTCTTTCTTTTCGATATTCTTTTATCACGATTTCCCTATCTTGATCAGAAGTTTTGTTAAACACAGTTTTCAATTTATCACATTCAATTTCTAGTTGTTTATTCAGCTGTTGTTTCCAAGCTTCAACCAATGTCTCAGACAAAATTTTTCGCTCAGCCCTAGATCTGTCTGCCATGAGAAGTTGCCAGCAAAGAATACCAAGACAAGAATTAAAATGGTTATATGCGTCAAAAAGCTGACGCTCACTCGCTCCTTCTTTCAATAGATTTTCTTGATCTCCTATTTTCATGTCTGCCATTGATTTTTCAAGAATTTTGTACAATTCACTATTCATTGTTTTTTTCCAATTCTTTTTCAAGATCTTCTTGTTGTCTCAGGTATTTTTCTTTAATTAATTCTGCAACCATATCCAGAGACTCGTGATATCTGGCAAGCCAAATATACATTGATCGAACATAGTAAATAGAAAGAATTGACCAAAGAATACACCAATAGCTTCCATCATTTGCATCATGTATAGCAACATAAAAACAAACCGGAACAAAAGCCGCATTGACAATTAAAGAAAGAAACGCAAAACCAATCAATCTACTTGCGGCTCGCGTTTCTTCCTGATCTAACATCATAAATAATTTCATGCAACCCTCGACGAAAGAACGTAAACAAGATTGTAATCATGATCCTTAGATTCATGATGCATTTTTAGAAATTCCCAATCAGCTATTTCTTTCAAATCGGGATGCGTGATTTCTTTTAATTCATCAGGGACTTCTACAATGACCAAATCACCGACATGCCCAACTCTTGAAGTCCACATTGCCAACCCACTTCTACTAGACTCGCTAGACCCAAAAACCTGACAAGGTAGATTGAGAAGATTAATTATTGTTTTTTGACAATCTTCCGTTATTCTCACAGATTTGAAAAGCTCTCGCATAGGAGCAGCTTCTTTAGATCTTGAATGTGGACGAACTTCTTTTTTCGACAACTTATTGTCTGCACGAATCATTCCTGGAGGTTGTTTGCCATCCTTAAATGTAATTGAAAAAAGATGACCGCCACGACCGGGACGATAATGATCAACATCATCTCTATCTTTAATCAAAATCTTATTTCTAGCAACAATTTGATCCATTTCTTTTTTCTCTGACTCCAAATAAACGTCTAGAGATGGTCCGCTAAGAATAAAATAACGAAAATTCATGATATGTTCCCTTTCTGAGAAAAATGCAATTCACAAACCTTCATAGCCTCTTCTGGGGTAGAATATTCCGCAAAATCTGGAAGTCCGCTAGCACAAAACATCCAGTTTCCACAGATAGGTGTCGCCACCCCATCAATAACAGCAAGATACCCATCAATTCTCTTTTTTTCTGACAAATCGGATTTTCTCAATTCTTCGATATCTTGCCAATATGATGCAACGAATTTTCCAGTATTTTGTCCGACCATTCGATCAGCGGTGTGAACTTGATATGTTCCGGTTTCAATTTTCCCAGTGAACTCACGTTCATCACCGTATGGCTTCCAATCAATTTTCATATTAGACATCCTTACAATCATCCTGGACACCAAACAAATAGTCGTCAGAAACGTATTTCATTTTCAAACGACCGACCCTGCGCTCTTGGCGCTCAACAGGCACGCCAACGACCACGCCTTCACGAACGGTCTTACCATCAAGAGTTGACTTGCCACCGCTAATCTGCTTAATTTTAGCGATACTGTAAGGTCCACGATAGATCACGGGACAAGTCTGTACTTTGTACTTGTCACAGTACACCTTAAAATCGTCGTAATTGAGATATTTCCCCTCAATCAGAAGATCAAAAGCTCTGAAAGAAATGGAACCAGAATAACCGTAACTATGATTTTTTTGAATAGAATTTCCAAAAACTTCCCCATACAAGAGGAGTTGTTTTGCTTTGGTTTCTTCATATATTCCACGAATTAGATTTCTCACTTCAGGAATTGACCAGGGGAACCAATAAGTATTGGATTTAATTTCCTGAGAATCGAAATCACATGGAATCATTTGTCCATCAACTTCCTTGTGAGGACGTTTGCGAGGAAATGAATTGGAAGCAGCAACTTCAATACCATCAACAAGTCCAAATTTTGAGGACGTTCCATGGATCTTCTCAGTAGCTATAACCTCTTCCCCATCAATGAATACGTTCGGATAATTGCGAAGATTATCAATGTCCGTATACTTCTGAATCAAAGAGTTTTCTTTGTCAGCATCACCACAAGAAGTACGAATTGGTGGTTCCCATTTTGTAATACCGAGAACATCGGCAACATTTGTTCCAATTTCCCCAGTCATTCCTTCTGGAACGTCAACAGCCAAACCGAAACTACTTTCCCCTCTAAGTTTTATTTTTCCGACCCTATCCTGATTAGCTCCCTTCAAATAGGTCTTAATTCCCCAGCGCTGCGCCCAAAGATCCGGAACAAGAGAGTCGGCAGGGACATAAACTATTTTATCGCCATTCTTATACTTATCTTTTGGTACAGCAAGCTGCCAGCCAAGTACATCGCAAAGCTGGAGCTTGTCCGCTGACGGATGAACACGAACATTTTCAATAACAGCAATGGGAACAAAGATTTCAGTTGACATTGATATACCTTTCTTAGTTTGTTATGATTATAACATAGCTCAGATCTCAACAAAGTCAAGCTAGTTATCAACTCATAACAAACTTTTTTGTCAGTTCAGCTCCCAGTCGTCTGCAACTCCTCGAAGCGTCACTCTGTCCTACATCAGTTTGATGAAAATATTCTAAATTTTCAAAGTTTTTTCAAAACAGTTGTATCATTCTATAAGATAGCTCCAGAATCTCAAGATTTCAAGTCGTTTCTTGAAGGATTTTTGTAAAAATTCCTGAATATAAATTAAGATCAAAAAATGTGATCTTAAAACTTATGTCAAAACGAACCAAAAAAGAGAAAAAAGACAAGTACGTCAGAGCGAGTAAACACACTCTGAAGTTTACCAATCCCGGTAAACTTGAACGTTATGATGTTTTTATCGATGAATATCGCCGCGTAGCGGAGATATTCCTAGACCGTATCTGGAACAAAAAACTTATTTGGAAAGATGGGAAGAAAGTTTCTCATATTTTAGATATTCAAAGTGCTAAATACGATATTTCCAATCATATGGATTATAAGATTGTGAAGAAACATAAATCTTGGTTTAGTGCAAGAATGTTAAGCTCTTTATCGAATCAAGTTCTTTCAGCTATCAAGTCGTCTATCGACGCCCAGAGCCGAAGGCTCTATATGTTGAAGAAATTATCAGATAACAAAGAAGAAATTCCTTTTCATCTTTTGGAAAATATCCTTAAAGGAGAACCCAGGAAACCAAATGCAAAATCTATGAACCCAGAGCTTTCCAGCAAAAACATGGACTTCAAGGAAGTCCATGGGGAATTTGACATGTTCGTTAGACTGAAATGTCTTGGTGAAGATCTTGATGGAATCAAGATCCCTGAAATAAATATCCCAATCAAGATGCATAGACAGGCAAATAAATGGAAAAATTGTTCAAAAAGACTTGGTTCTGTTTTGTTTACAAAACAGCATGTTGAGCTTCGCTGGGAATTTGACAAACCAAAGAAAGATACTGGGATCACCGTAGGTGGTGATCAAGGGATAAGAACAATTCTAACTTTATCCGATGGTCAAACGACTCCTGAGTGTGACCCGCACGGTCACACTCTAAGTTCAGTTTTAAAAAAACTTTCTGGAAGAAAGAAAGGTGGCAAGAATTTTAATAAGACACAAAAACATAGGGATAACCTATTGAATTTTAGTTTGAACAAGCTTGATTTGTCTAAAATCAAGCAATTCAATCTTGAAGAAATTATCGGCTTAAACTCTGGCAAGCATACGTCCGCCTTTATGAAGGGTTGGACGTATGCGTTTCAAGACCAGAAAGTCGAGAGCATTTGTGATGAAGCTGGGGTCCAGCTTCATTACAAAGCCTCTACTTGCAAGAGTCAGAGGTGTTCGTGTTGTGGATGGGTACATGAGAAGAATCGGAACAAAAAGCTGTTTGCTTGCCAAAGATGCGGTGCATCTTTGGATGCAGACCTTAACGGGTCTCGAAACAATCAAATTGATCTTCCAGATGTGAAAGATTTCATCATGGCGACTAAACTGAACAAGAAATCTGGCTTCTATTGGAAGCCAGATGGACTGTTTGGAATAGACGGTAAGGAGCTTGGAGTCCCTAACGCCCAGAAAATCTTAAATAATGTTAAATAAATTTAACATTTTTTAATTCAAATGGTAACTCCAGAACTTCCTTGTTAATGAATGTACCGTTTGCCCAGCACTTTCTTTCTGGACAAAAATGAATTCCAATAATATGAACATCATCATTTTCGTCGCAGTAGAGAGTTTGAGAGTTTTCAAACTTTTTCAGTTTTCCAACTATCCAGACATCTTTTTGCCAGGGAGAATATACAAAAACTTCATCGCCTTCTTTTAGACAATTCTCATCAGAAAGTCGAACTTGAATCTTTTCAATATCTTCGTCAAATTGAAAAAACTCAGTGTTATGATGATTCTTGGAAAAACGATCTGAATAAATTTTTCGATATTCAGGATTAACCTTGAAAATTTCTCTTCCAATCACCTCGTAACAGACAAATCCAAGCATGAATTTTCCATCAGATTTTTCTTTTTCTTTAAAATAAACATGATCGGCAAGATAGACGCTTTCTAATGATTCATTCATAATTTATACCTTTTTTGATTCGTTAATTGCATTTTTTGACGGATAGTGATGCCCGTTTGCACAAATATCATTCCCATTCGGTCTACGTTCTCTTAGAGTTCCTGGAACGCCACAAACTGGACAATAGCCCAAAGTGGCTTTATACGAATGAGGCTTGTTGATATCGTGACTTTCAATTGCAGCAAAAGCATCATTTAATTCTTGAGTGTCCGGTTTGGTAGTAATGTGACATTCGAACATTGCAAAATAGGAGAATGGGTAAGTTTCGTTTGGAATATTTCCGGAAAGGTCTTCCACAATAAAAGTTAGACCAATACACACTTCTCCTGTTTGTGCAATACCGCGAATTCTTCCGATACCGTGCATAACACCATTATCGTAGTTGATCACGTCACCGTTTTTATATTTGGTTTTTGCATCAGATGTCGAGATTGGATTTGACATTTTTCTTCCTTTTTTCTTTAAGATATTTTCTCATGCCTGGAGGAACATATTGACAGGTTTTACCAAGTTTCAAACTACAAGCAATTCCCTTGTCAAAAGTGCAACATGGATAAGATGAAAATGGATCTTCCGGATCTTCTCCATGCCACCGACAGTCGTCTAAATCATAGATTTTTTTAGCCATACACGCTCTCCAATAAGTAAAATAGCGCCTGACTCGAAAAAGTCAAGCGCTACAGGTTAATATACCATTGTTAACCAACTGCCAAACTCTTCAAAATCACTTCAACCGAATTCATCATTTTTCTATCAATTGTCCCATCTGAGATTTCTTTTAATTGAGTAGCAATAGTGGAGTGTTTATTACTGAAATTTTTAAGAAGTTGATTAATAGACTTGTTTCTAATAAGCACTTTTTTGCTTCCAATTTCAGTTCCGCGTCCAGCAAATTCAGTTAAAAACAACCCAAGAAGAGGACCGCTAGTTGTAAAACATTTGTAGGCATCACTTTTAAACCCATGTTTTTCCAAAACAACATCATGAAGCACAGAAAATTTCTCAATAGCAAAAACTATATTTCTGATATCTTGTTCTGACAAAACATGTTTTGTCTCATCATACAACCTATCGCTATATGCCGAAACGGCGGTTCTAGCTCTTACAAGATCATAATAGTTAGAAGTTTTCAAAGCGTTGTTAAGAGCACAAAAAATCAACCTGGCAAAAGGACCAATTGATTTTACTTTTTTACTCAAAATAGTTTTTGCCCTATCAGATATTTTTGCTCTCTGATAAATTTGCGCACGCAAAGCACCAAAAACATATTTTTGATTCGACAAATGGTCAGTAACTTTTGATCCTTCTTGGTCGTTATAAAGATCTTCCAGTATAGCTGCATAAGATGAAGGGAAAACAGACAAATATATCAAAATATCCAGGTCTTTTTCGGAGAGCTTGTTTTTAAGTTTTAATCCGTCCAAAAATAATTTGGTATGATTACCGTCTCTTGTGACGAGTTTATGTCCCTCAGCAGTTAAACGAAGACCTCTTTTTCCAACAACTTCTAGTTGTGGATTTTCCATTCTTCTATCTATTTTTTCGTAATTAAATCTTCCATCTTCTTTTCTATTGTCCCGATTAATAATCAAAAAAGCTCCTGATGGCGTTGTTTCAGTCCGGTATTCATTTTCTGTTAAAGAATAATATTCTCTAAGAGTTATTGGATGTTCTCCAGTCCTGGACAATTGCTCTTTAGTAGGAGTAATTCTGTTACCATTTTTATCATAATAATTGAAAGTTTTAAATCTTGCCATCACTTTCCTAAATGATTTGTAAAGATGTTTTTTAAAATCATTTTCCAAAAGAGATTTTGGAATTTCAATCTTTTTTGCTTTTTCTTGGTCTTCATTACTTTGTTCTTGGGCATTTTGATCTTCAATATTTTTATCTTCGACGTTTTGATCTTCCTCATCACCAACTAAGGGAATGTCTTTTTCACCTTCATCGCTTGAAATCGTTATGCCACCAATTTTACTCTCCAAAAAATCAGCACTAGACGATACCGGCTTGCCCTCTCCTGAAGATTCGTTTATTTGTTGAGAATCGAGAAGTTCTTGAAAACTAATTGGATACCCTCTTTTACCCCTTCTTGTTGTTTCAACAACAATTTTCTTTGTCATCGTCATGTGCCTGTCTCCTAATTCCTGTGTTTTACTGGACCTCAATGAGGTCAACTAAATTAACTATGGTATAATTTACATTAACAAAAAGAAAAGTCAAATGGTTTTAAAAAATATATCATTATTTTTTTGATAAAATCTAATTAATCACCATCCCCGTGTGCGCGGGGAAAACTAATTATCATGACTCATCAAAGATTTTCTAATCGAACCATCCCCGCGTGCGCGGGGAAAACGTACTCAACATGGACGACATTTTCCTCCTTCGAGAACCATCCCCGCGTGCGCGGGGAAAACAGACATGCAACTGTCGCTATCAAATTTAAGTACGAACCATCCCCGCGTGCGCGGGGAAAACTTCAGACTGCATGAGATAAGATACTCGTTCGAACCAACCCCAGCGTGCGCGGGGAAAACTGACCGGGAGTTACGGATTACGCCATGGATGACGAACCATCCCCGCGTGCGCGGGGAAAACTAACATACGATAGATTTCGGCAACATTATTTTCGAACCATCCCCGCGTTCGAGGAAAATAAAATCACAAAGCGTATCAGTCGCATCCGGACAGAGCCATCCCCGCGTGCGCGGGGAAAACAAACACTTATTTGACAGGATTTTCGAGAATGGAGAACCATCCCCGCGTGCGCGGGGAAAACGTTGAACTTTTTTCGATCACATCCCGGCGAGAGCCATCCCCGAATAATCGGGGAAAATGTACAAACAAGTCAGTAACGATACCCGGTCGAATCACCCCCAGCATGCGCGGGGAAAACGAAGAGCAACACCTTCTGGGTGACTGTTAGAACCATCCCCGCGTGCGCGGGGAAAACGCGCATTCCGACATAGTTTGTTTTTGGTGGAACCACCCCCGGTACATGGGGAAAACGACTGGAATGTCTTTAGAATCAATCGGGTCGAACCATCCCTAGTGCAAGGGAAAACCTTAAGCTCACTGACGTCACGTGTCTGGACTGCGAACCATCCCCAATGCAGGGGAAACAAGAAAGAACACTGAGAGAGCTATATGCGCGGCGAACCATCCCAGATATACTGGGAAACTCAAATTTTCAAAGAACAATCATTCCAAGATAATCATCCCAGATTAATCCTGAAAAAACATTATAATTTTCATCATAGTACAATCTATTAGATATTGAATCTATGTAGAGGACACTATCAATGTTATGCGGAAGAACTTTATTCCATTCTGGAAATTGATTTTCTATTTCAAATCCACTCCTCATGGCAGATTTTTTATCAGACAAAGAGACATCAACTATTTCCATAACTAAACGAGACTTTTTATCTATCATTTGAGTTCTAGACATATCTCTTGATATTTCACAAACTTCTCCATCAGTAAAAACAAATGAAATTCTTTCTTTGTCTTGTTCCACTTTTTTTACCATTAGCATACCAAAGGATTTTATATCCGAGTATCTAGAAAAGGATCTTTCGTCATCATCTCTTACTGGCATCATTTTACAAGTGGCGGAGAAAGCCTTTTCTTTTAGTCTTTTATTTTTTAATTCGCTATCAATACGTAAACCTATCATATGCACGTCTTTTTCGTCTCTTTCATCATAAACCTTTGAAATCAATTCTCTAATATTTTGAGGAATTACAATATTTTTTGTTTCCTTCAGTACTTCCATTGTTCTTTCACAAACATATTTATCATATACTGGATCAAAAACATAATGTCCATTTAGCCCAATTTGAGGAATCAACACAAGCATTTCTGGATTTTCACACGGTCTTATTCTATTTTTCCACATTCTAAAATTACCCAAATTTTTAAATCTCCAAAGCCGACCTCCTCTTTGAAGAAGAAAATCCATAGGACACAAATCAGTAACTAAATAGTCGGCATCTATATCAAGACTCTGTTCAAGAATTTGAGTTCCAATAACAATACAACCTTCAGCACTAACGCTCTCTTTACCAAGTAATTCTATTATTTCTTTTTCTACTGCTCGCCTGTCTCTTTTTTTGAATCTGGAATTAAGATGTACAATTTTTACATTGTGATCTTTAGACATTTTATTTAACTGGTTAGCATCTTTTTGCTCTTTATCGACAGTGTTTCGAATTAAAAGAATTTTTTGCTTTAAACACTCTGCTCTATAGATTAAATCTTCATAATTTACTTCTTGATTGCTACATTTGATGTTTATAGAATAATTCCCAGGAGGTTTTACCGCTATATACTTTACCTCATCATCCCCAACATAGCTATACGAAATTAACGGATATGCATCTATTTTTTTTGTCTTCTTTCCTTCAAAAAATGAATTTCTAATTGATTCAGTTAAAGTGGCAGAAAGAATAATTACCGAACATCCCATTTCTAACAAAACTTTTTTCAACTCTTTGATTATCGTAGAGGTGTACATGTCATACGAATGTACCTCGTCTATAATAATTACTTTATTTGCAAGTCCAAAAAGTCGAATAAAATTATACTTAGTTCTTATAACCCCCATAAGCGCATTATCAATGGTCCCCACTCCAAAAACATCCAGCATTGATTTTTTACCGCCATTATACCAGTCATAACTTTTTTCTATTGG
>SESG01032183.1_pt1 | contig 14832 bp, 26 predicted proteins | sample 3171421 | NCBI WGS metagenome assembly SESG01 (sample SAMN10866946, study PRJNA518727) | freshwater metagenome | biome: subpolar coniferous forest; feature: holomictic lake; material: water; isolation source: holomictic Lake 227, 6 m and 8 m depth | place: Canada: near Kenora, Ontario | collected... | reverse complement strand
CTTAATTTCTAAAATTTTGGTCTTATCAAAAAGTTCTGATAATTTAATTTTATAGAATTTAGGAGATATAGTATTTTCAAAAAATTCATATGTAAAATTCTTAATATCGAAAATATAATAACCCTTTGTACTATTAAGATCATTAAATGTCTGCTGATATGGACAGCCTACATATATAATTTTACTCTTATTATATGTTCGTTCTTCTTTTAAATGGAAATGACCACTAAATGTAAGTTTAGCTATTTTTATTAAATCTTCAGAATTTAATCCATGTTCACACAGTTTAACGGGTGTTTGCTTAAATGAATTAATCTCAAAATGTCCAAATAATATGTCGGTATCTTTTGGTATATTATTTAAAGATTCACCCCAAGGTACTATTGTTAGTTTTTTATTAAGTGTTTCTATTGTTGTAAGTTTATCAATAACTGTTATATTTTTCCACCCTTTTAATAACCCTAACGAATGTATACTTGAATTATCTCTAAGATAACTATCATGATTTCCTACTAATAAGGTTATATTAAATGTTGATAATATGTTGAAAAATTGTTCGGCTATTTGAAGGGTATTAACACCAATTTCTTCTCTTGTATTAAAGATATCACCTAGTATAAATACATCTTTAATACTTTTTAGTGTTAATTCATCTTTTAACCAATTTGCATAATCTAATGCTATTTTATGCCATATTTCACTATCTCCATGTACACCTAAATGTATATCTGAGATAATTGCAATTTTTTGTTCAGTAATTGTCATATACACATCTTAACATATATTATTGATTTTGCAAGTATTTTTAATCATCGTTTTCTGGTTCATTGGTGGTTATTCTACGATGTTGAGTTGTTAGTGTATCGTAGGTTTCTTGTTGTAGATCTTTAACTGTCTTGTGCTCCTTGTTTTCTATTTTAATACGATTACGAAATGCATTATATGCTACTTTAGTAAAATATGAGAATGCGTTGCCTCGCTTTGGGTCATACTTTTTGTTGCGAATTGCTTGTAATTCTTTAGTCAGGGCATCGCCAATCATTTCTTCTTTCCATGAATAATTACAGAAATTTGGAGCAAAAGATAACCTTGTTGCAATGTTATAAACAGCGATTGCTAGTTCATCTTCCATTTTTCCAGTTTCATAAAATTTCTCAATTAGATCACTTAGGCGTTTAGGCTCTACATAGTATTTTTTCTTTTCTTCTTTAACACTTTTTTTATACTCTGCTTTTTTTAAAATTGGATCAATAGGTTTTTTATCTACAATTTTTTCAACATTTTCAATTTCAACATTTTTAGTACCACCTATATTATCATAATCTTCTAAATGTGATTCAAAAAGTACTTCTTCATCATATTCTTCATCAAGTGAATGTTTTGTTGGTTTTATTACTTTTAATTTTATTGATTTTATGTGTTTATTTACTTTAACTGCTCTCTCGAACTTCGGTAACTTTATACTTAATTCCTTCGTTTTCATATAACTTCATCCTTCTTTCTAAATGTTTATAACCATATCTTAGTATATCAGCAATATCAAAAATAACAACTTTGTTTTTTCCATCTAATATTCTAACTCCACGACCAATTGTTTGTATTAATCGTGTTTTTGCTTTTCCAATGGATGCTAAGATTATATAATGTAAATTTTTAATGTTTATACCTGTACTAAAAATACTTGATATTGCAATACAAACGACATTGTTGTTATTTTCCATCAATTTTTTAATTTCTTCGCGCTCCACGTCTTCAGTTTTACCTCTTATAAAATATATTTGTTTAGTATTGATACTATCTTTAATTAATTTATATAGTATTTCACCATGTAGAATTCTATCTACTGTTATTAGTATGTTTTTATCAACACGCTTAGTTAAAGTTGTGATGATATTGTTTCTAAATAAATTATTTATAATGTAGTCTAATTCTAGTTGATAATTTGCTGTTGGATTATTTTCGTCAATATCATCATTTTCGCTATCGGAAGTAAAAGTATCATAAGTTGGTGGTTTATTATAAAATAATTTAATTACTCTAACATCTACATCTGCTATATAATTATTTTTAACTAAAAAGTCTCTTTCAACATCGTGTATAACTGGTCCAGATTTACCGATTAAATTCCATTCGTCTAATTTATTTTCTGGTAAAGTGCCAGTAAAGAAAAAACGGTGTCGAGTATGTATAAATTTAAAAAATTCATCTAGTTTATTTTTTTGTTTTAGTGTATGACATTCATCAAGTAATAATAGATTAACACTTCTTAAATAATCGTGTATATGTTGATTTGATACATTACGAACTTCTAATTTTTTGATTTGTGTCTTTAGTTCTTCAATATCTATTTTAATTTTTCTAATTTCAGCGTCTGTTAATGTTAAATCTGTTTTTAACTTTTTTTCTAATGTTAAATATACTATTTTAATTTTCTTAATTTCCAAGGATATATTATCAATTTTATTATATAATATATGATTACCACAAATAACAATTTTTGAATTTGGATTTAAATCATTTGTACCAGACCATTTATTAATATCATTTGGATTAATACCACAGTTTATAAATTCATTAGCAGTTTGATCAACTAAATGTGTTGGTGATATAACTAAAACTTTTGTATTACCTATTCTTTTTGATATATTATGTATTAATAGTGACATTAATAGGGTTTTGCCACTACCCGTTGGATGTAGATAAATACCAGAACCGTAATGTAGTCCTGTTTTTAATGCTTCGGTCTGATAACTGCGAGCATCTATTGATAATTCATATATTAATCCATCATTAAAGTTATAACCAGTTTTATAACGTTCTTTAAATTCTTCAGATAGTATTAATTTAAATGGTACATTTAGTTCTTTTAAATATTTTAATATATCTGGTAATAGTCCTATTTCAAATCTACCTGCTGATGTTATGCAATATAGTCGTTCTGGTATGTATCTAGTTTTAAAAAACCTTTTTTTAATATTAGCCTTATCATCTTTTACACTAAAGTGTTCACGGATTCCGTCAAGTTGTTCTGAACGGATTATACCACGATCTTTAGATTTATCATAATCTATGAATATTAACATATTATTATGTTAGCATATATTTATTAAATGTCAATATGTTACATTTGTTCGGATTTAATTAAATTTATAATGTTACTACAGTCGAACGTCATACTTGCGGTACTTTTTTCAACTTTTTCTAAAAATTCGATTATTAGTTGTTTACTTTTGATTTCTTTCTTAATTTTCTTAACAAGTTCGTGGTCTTCTGCCTTTTTTTCAATAGCAATATCAGAAACAACTATTTTAGACTCTTCTTTTAATTTTTTACACACTTTATCACGAGCATCATCTAAAATGTTGTACAATTCAGCAACTTCATGTTTAGTATTTATCCATCTTGAAATCCATTTGGCGCGTATACCTGGTAATTTAAGTTGTTTTTCTTCTAGACAAACTCTATCAATATAAGTATCTATTTCCAATTCTTTAATATATTTTTCAAGCATTTCCATAATATTTCCTTATTTCTTATAAATAATTGTAACATAGAGGTATATAATGTCAACAAAATTTAGAAAATATTTCGAGAAAATTTTAGAAACTGTTGATTTGCTTGGTACAAAACCATCAGATTATACTAAAAAATTAAAAAATCAAGCTAAAAAGGTAGAATCTGAACATTCTGACAGTGTTAAAAAACAAATTAAAACAGGGATGGAACATGCTGCTGAATTTCCAATTGAAACTGATGATAAAATTGATTCAAAATATTACGATGAACTTGATAAAATGGAAAAACATTTAAAACGTAATAAACAAACTAAATCATTTAAAGAAATTGTAAAAGATTTAGATAGTCATAAATTAAAAGAAAACATGGTTGCTGGTGGTATAGGCAGTATGTTTGGACCGAATGTTACTACAACAGCAACGCAATTTTCTGGTGATAATTATGCAAGAGGGGATGCTCGAATGCCTTATAGTCTATTATCTACTAATAAAAAAACTAAGAAACATTCTAAGAAAAAATCAAAAAAACGTTCTAGTAAGCATATTAAAATAATTCGTAGAACCTTTCCAGCATCATGAAAAAAAAGAAATCAAAATCTGTTAAGAGTATTATTCGCTCATTAAAAAAGAAAGCGTTTGATTTATGGTCATTGAAGGTTCGTAAAATTGGTATTTGTGCATTATGTGGTGCTAAATATAAAGAAGTAAACTTAAAGGGTAAACCAATAATACTCAATGCACACCATTTAATTTCAAGAAATACATCAAACATTTTAGCATGGGATGTAAAAAATGGTATATCATTATGTCAAAATTGTCATAAATTTAAAAATAATGGACCACATAAAAATGGATTAATTTTTACAAATTGGTATATTAAAAATTATCCTTCAACTTATCAATATTTATTAGATAATTGGCAAATATACGTAGAAATAACCGTAGAATATCTTGAAAATATTATAAAAACTCTATCGGTTGAAAATATTATAAAAAATACTAAATAAGTAAAAGAGAGAATTTATGAAATGTTTATTGTGTGATCATGATCCAAATACTAAAATAGATACAAGCGTTTTAAAAGAAACGTATTTACTTGCTTATATTATATCAAAATTAAATACACCAATAACTGAATCAAAAGCGTATAAAATTGGATTAATTACAGAAACGGGTAATATCATTAAAAATCCTGAAACAACAGATGAAAAAAATTGTTTCAGTGTAATCGAACGATATATATTAAATGTTAAAAAATTGTTGGGTAATAAAATTGATCTTTTAAACAATTCATTATATTTAGAAAAGATTAATAAACTACCAACAACGTCTGATAATTATGAAGCCGAACTAAATTTACGAAAAGAATTAAAAATTTCAGTAAAACGTTTCAAAGAAGCATTAGATTATGCCACAATGAAACATTTATCAACAGCATTAGTTGAAAAAATGATACTAGAGGAATTTAAAGAAATGTGATAGAATTAGTAGTATGGTAAATACTATTTATAATTTTAATTGTAAAGAGTTTAATAATATTTTTAATGATGACATCTATCTTGAAGTTATAAATTCATGTAATAGTTATAAATTAATTGTAAATAATACTTTAAATTTTAAAAATAAAGATGCTAAAAATTTATTAACATATTTTACCATTCTTTATACTATAAAATATATTAAATTAGTTATTAATGATAATAAAAATGTTGTTGTAGTGCAACCATCATTAATACATTTAAATGACGCGACTGTTATATTTGATACTAAAACAATTAATAACATAATTAATAAAACATTACATATTATTAAAAAAAGTTATCCAAATAATATTATATTTCTAAAAGTTGAGTCTTGTATCGATAATCCAGACATTTTACAAATCATTTTTAATAAATGTAATAAAATTTTGCCGATTAATAACAAACAATTAAAAGACATTTATAATCAAACAATAGTTGAATAATGGTCTTTTAAACAAAAATTTCCTTTATAAATATCTTAGAGTATATCTTCAAGTATATTGTTAAACACCGTTTATAACAGTCTTTATAACAGAGTTTGTAACACCGTTTGAAAGACTTTATAAAGTATTTTATCGCGAAATATTAAAAAGTCAATAGATTGAATTTATAATATTAAATATAGAAAAATAAAAACTATAGATTTTACTGATAATCGTATAAATAACTATAACAGTTAAAACGGAGTATAAAACATGAAATTTGACGATTTAATCAAAGAAAAATTAAAAATGTATAAAGAGGTTGCCCCACCTGTAGCACCAGCCGCAGCACCAGCCGCAGCACCAGCCGCAGCAGCAACCGCAGCACCAGCCGCAGCACCAGCCGCAACACCAGCCGTAACACCAGCCGTAAAACCAATTGATCCTAAATTACTACAACAAATGGTTGCAGCGGTAACAACTGATCCACAGGCAGTTAATAATCAACAAACATTAATAAAAAGTATTACTGAATATAATAAAAAAGCAGCCGCTGCAAAAGCCAAACCAGTAGTACCAAACCCACCCGCACCCGTCGCTACAGCACCAGCACCAGCTACTGGTGCCCCATTACCTGCTGCTGCACCAGCTTGAACAAACAACAAAACAATGGCATAACATGTATAAATTTGATAGAATAATCCTAGATGCAACCTGCTTCTTAACGGAAGAAGATGCGCCACCTCCTGCCGCACCATCACCACCTGATGCACCAGCAGGAGCACCCCCAGATGCCGCAGCAACCCCACCAGCAGCAACCCCACCAGTAGCTAAGAAAGAAACCACAGGTTTTATTGCTATCGTTAAATTAGCTCTTGCAGCTTTAAAAACAACCCAACCATTACTTGGTAACAAAGATATACATTTTACAAATCCAGATGAAAAAGCGATAACACTAAAAAAGGCTTATGAATTATTTGATGTTGTTAAACGAAATCTACCTAAACAGATGCAAGATACATTATTTAATGATATAACAGTTAAAGATCCCACTAATAAACCAGATAGTGTTAATAATATCATACAAGGTGCCAATTTAGCAGTTCAAGCATTGTTTTCACCAGATAAAGCACCTGAATATACTGAATATAATTTACTTTTTGATATAAAAGAGATAGATTCAAAAAATGCTGCAAAAATATATGATCAAATTAGAACATATGTTGAAAAATAATAAACTATTCTAAATATTAGAATAAGGAACATTAAAAACATATGAGAACATCTATAACTGGTCCATTTTATCAAGAAAATCTTAAATTAACGAATGAATATGTCAAAAATTGGAATAAATTCAAAATTTCAGAAAAAAGTTTAGAAATATATAATAAAATTTCTACTATTAGTGATAAAGATAACTTGTATAAATTATTAAATGAGTGTATAGATGACGTGATGTCATATAAAAAGACCGATTATGTAATTTTTCCTATAAATGTTATAGATATTTTATTAAAATTCTTTATTTTAAAATCAAAAGATGATAATTTTGCAGATGATTTATTAATTCAGAAAGTTATACAATTAACTAAACAAGCATTACATTTTTATGATATTATTTATTTTGTTCCATATTTAGAAAAATATAACAATATAGTTTTAGATGATGAAATTTACGTATATATTAAAGAATTGAATAATTTTTACTTAGAAGTTCAAGAAAGTTATACAAATATGAAGAAGTGGTTATTTGATTTTGGAAGTGTTGACGGGGTTGCTGCATTGATCGAAATTTTCGGAAATATTGATGAACAGATACAAATGTTGAAATTATATCAAAATAATGATGGTGAACCATATGGAAGTAGTGATAGTTTGTTACAAGATGTGATAAATAATTAAAATAGTTTAGGAGCAAAAAATATGAAATTTGATAAAATATATAAATTGATGATAAACGAGGAACATGACGACATAATTGATGATGACACAGTTGAAGAACTTGAGCCAACATCAGAAGATGTACAAATTGAGAGTGTAATTGAAGCAATACGTCTTTTATATCCCAATAAATATTCTGAAATTGAAATGAAAGCATTTGCTGAAGAAGCTATTAAACTTTCACTTCAAGATGATATTACTATAACAAACGCTTTAAATATAGTTTTAGAAGATAATGATGAAGGTGGCGACGAAGAAGAAAAAGAAAAACTAAGTCGTCGCTCAAGTTCAACTGGATTAGGGCGGGTAGATCACAGCATTGATCCTAGTGAATATTCTGATATTAGTACAGCATATGGAGATCGTGCATCAAGTTCTATGGATGATGAATAATTAAAATGAACAAATTTGATAAAAGTATTAAGATATGTTGCAAAAATTCTTCATCTGTTGATAATTTATTAATAGATGAAGGATTTTTAGATAGTCTTAAAGGTGTTTTTCAAAATGTTACGGGTAGAGCTACATATACAAGTCATGCATTAAAAGGTAATACCCCATATGTAATGAGGAACGTTTATTATTTAAAAAAACCACAAAATATAAATCTTCCTGAATTGGAAAAAAGATTAAAAATAGATGAAATAAGAAAAACCGAAATGTCACCAACACCAGTCGCAGCAAACGTTAAACCAAAAGCCGCAGGAGTACCAAATACACCATGAAGGCATTTTTAGAGTTTTTTAAAGAATCTGTGCATAGAATACCAAATAATACAAACATATTATTAGAAATTTCAAAATCAATACAAGCTAAACCTAAAACTAAAACTATTAACCCTAAAGTAGGAGCAACAGGAAAAGCAGGAGCAACAGGAAAAGCAGGAGCAACAGGAAAAGCAGGAGCAACAGGAAAAGCAGGAGCAGCAGGAAAAGCAGGAGCAGTAGGAAAAGCAGGAGCACCTGCACCAGATCAAAAATCTAAACTTTTTGATCTTAACGGAAATCTCAATTTACCACCAGAAACAGGCAATACAACCGTGGATGCTAAAGCATTATCTGATAAAAAACAGGAGTTATGTTTAAGAATTTATAATGCACTATTAGGTGTCTCAAAATATAACAAATTTTCATATGTTGATTTACCAGCAATTATAGAAGGCAAAATCGCAGGAAAAACAGAACAAGATAGAAAATTTGAGGAAACCGTAGCGATAAATGAAGCAGGGGCACATAAAACAATTTTGACAATTTTAACAGAAATGAATTGCATCGATTTATTTTTATATTTAACGCCAGAAGATGCAGCTAAACAAGCAGAATTAGACACAACTTCTGTTACCAAACGCTTGGCTACAGCGGCTGTTAATACAGTAGCAGGTGATTTACATGCTGGAGCTAAAAGAGGATATTTATAAAAGGAATAAATTATGCAAAACAACGATGTTGATAAACTAGAACTATGTTACGAAGGTATGTTTGACAGATTACGTGCAAAAGCAGCAGGGACAGGAAAATTTATTAGCACTACTGGTAGCAATATTGGAAAAATTTTTAAAGGTGGTACTGCTGAATCGCCTAGACAAGCATATACAGATGAAAAATTTAAACATATTATTGAAACATTTAAAAGTGAAATGAAAAAATTGTTTGGTAATAACTGGGAAGCTCGTTATTTTGAACTTGCAAAGATCTTAAATACATCAGGAAATACAAAACCAATTTTTAATTATAGGTCGAAATCAGAAACATCACCCTTGAAACCAACAACCAAAAATATTCCTAAAACACCAGAACCAATGTCAGAACCAAAAAAACTAACAAATCATCTAAAGTTAAATATTAGACAAATACAAAAACTACAAAAACGTAGTAATGAAGAATCAAGAATTAGAAATCGAATTAGTGAACTTACTAAAAAACCAATGGGACAAAGATTAGACCCAAAAACAAAATATGACTATAAAACATTTATGAGTCTTAAAAAATTGGCAGAATCAGAAGAAATAACATTTGAAAATACTTATAATGTATTAAAAGAAGCTAAAATACTATAATATTAAATAACAATATATTAGCTGTTAACGTAGTTTTATAGTGTTGTTAACAATATTTTAGCCTTTAATCCAGAATGCGAATGTTTTAAAATAAATTCGGTATTGATTTTATTTAATTTAAGTTTGCAACAAAGTTCATTAAAATCCTTGATACCTTTAAACTTTTTAGGCCATATAAATATTGTTTCACCAGATTCAATAAGTTTCATATTTTTTTCAAAGACTTCTTTGTTTTCTAACTGATTATCCAAAATCCATATTTTATTATATAAGAAGTATGGGGTTAATAATTCTTTTTGTTTTTCTGATATTTGTAACCCAGCTAATGAAATACCATTACGTTGGACGAACATACTATCTATTGGACCCTCTGTTATAAACAAATATTCTAAATGTGTGTCAATATTGTTTAATCCAAAAATGGTTTTATCACAATTTGATTTTGATAAATATTTGGCAATATCTTCATCTTCTTTATAAATTGCTCTTGTTTGAAAGAAATTTATCCTATTATTACTTTCATAAAAAGGTATACAAAGTCTATTTTTATGAATAAAATCTTTTAAACTAATATATAATGTACATTTGTTTATAGCAGTATCTAACCTTCTATTTTTTATAAGATTTAATGCATCTTGAACAACTTCGTTATCTTCATAATATTTTATTTGTATAGGATCAAATAGATTTATAGAATCGTGTGGTAAAATTTGATTATTTTTCTTTTTAGGTTGTTCAATAGGTTCATCACAATATAAATCATAATTTAAAGAGTCGTTGAATATTTCTTTATATGTTAAACCACTAACAATTTTAATCCAATTAAGATCATTCCAGTTTGTGGCACAATTGTGACAGGTTATGAGATGTTTTTCTGGTATAAAGTAAAGTCTTTTTTTAGTACTCCAAGAACTACCTTCACGGCAAACTGGACATTTACCATTTAGTATACCATTTGAACCCTTTGTAACATTTGAACTGTACTTGTAAAAGTATTTCTCAACTTGTTCAATAGGTAAGTTAGTAAATTTCATCTGTTAAAAGTTTAACAGATTTTAATTATTGATCAAGTGTTAGTTTCCGAAAGATTCACGAATATCATTGTTTCTTTTTTTGGTTTGTCTTTCTTCTCAGGCTTCTCGACCGCCACCATGTATTCGGCGTCCTGTTCGGGCGTCACCACCTGATCATAACTTACGTTTTTTATAGTGGCTATTTCAGTTTCATAAATCAATTCTAAATTTTTATCACCATAGTTCATAATTTATATCCCTATTTAATATTTTTACTATCTTTAGTATCTTGTTTAATTAGAGCGTCCCTTGTTTTACCCCTCAAACTCTCGCTTAAAGCAGCTAAATCTTCAGTAATATTTGAAATACCAGAAATATCGGGTGCAATTGCTTTAAATTCACCAGATACTATACTATCATGAAGATTTCTTAACATTGGTAGTATAATATTATTAATTTTTTCAGCATATTTATCAGCTTTGGTAAGCATATTAACACGTTGTTCTGGTGTTATGGAAGCATTTGTTATTTCAGCGTCAAGTTGTTGAACACTTTCAGGATTTTCAAAGTCCTGTTTAAATGTTGTGGCATCATCCATAGGGACTACTGCTTCATCTGCTTCTGAAATTAAAGAACGTTTAAAATATTTTGTGAATTTCGACATATATTATACCTTTACTTTAACTATTTATCCAATATTAGAATAAAAATATAAAATTTTGTTGCATTTATAAATAATTTTGTTAAGATATTAATGATGAAGCGATTAGATTACATTACTTGGGATAATTTATTCATAGGAATAGCCAAATTAGCTTCGGAGCGCAGTAAGGACCCAAACACCCAATGTGGTTCTTGTATTGTAAAAAACAATAAAGTACTCTCTATAGGGTTTAATGGATTGCCATACGGATTAAATGATAATGGTTCTATAGAAAATGGTAGAGAAATTGACTATTGGGATAAATCAATCAAATATGAAATAGTAATACATTCGGAATTGAATGCAATTTTAAATGCAAAACAAGATTTAACAGGATCAACACTATATTTATACACAGAAAAGGGATACTTTCCATGTTCTAATTGTTCAGGAGCTATTGTACAAAGCGGTATTTCTGAAATTGTTATGAATTTTGCTATTAAAAATAATACAGAGGTATATAATTGGGATATTACTAAACATATATTAAAAAACGCAGGAGTAAATATTAGAATTCTGGAGAAAACATGATAATACAAAACAATCCAAACCTTCCAAAAATATTAACCAATACATTTTTTAATAAGAAATTTGCTTATAAATATGTAACTGAAAATAAGATTATAAGAATAGGTAATATTATATCATTTGTTTCACCAGTAGATTTAACAATATCTGATAAAAGTTATAAAGGGGATAGTTTAATAAATTTTTGTATGGAAATACCAGATATATCAACATATGCAGGAGTTTGTTTTCAAAGATTAATGTTAACAAACGTTGCAAACTTATTGGGTAGTAAATATTTAAATACAGAAATAGAAATCTTAAATAGTGATGTAATCGTTAAGAAAGAACATCAACAACAGGGTATTCATCAGTTAGATGGTATTGTATCATTAAGTGACATTAAAAACATTAATGAAACAGTATTATTATATATTGGAATGTATAATGTGGCTGGTGAATCAGCAATTGCTAGAGCATTTTCATTAAATTTCGATAATGAAAAAACCATTAAATTTATGGACGATGTTAATTCCAATTTTTATTATTTGGCACATTCATTATTCATAACAACAAGTAGAGTTTAATATTTAAAATTTGTTTTTTCTGGTATTATTAAATAAAAAGAAATAAAATGAACATAATAGACATTGTAAACGATTTATTGTATAATAAAGATAGTGAAATTTATAATGATTCAAATTTTTATGAAGTAGTTCCAAATAATTATCTTTTACAACGCTGGACATCAATGACTTCAATAAATAATATATTTTTAATAAATGAAACCACAAATAAGTTGCATAATATATACGAAAATGATAAAGTATTTCTATATAAGATGCTAAATACTATAACAGACTCAAATGATTGTAAAATAAAGTATATAAAAAAACCAAAAGAAATTGTGAACGAAGAAGAAACTAAACAAATTACAAAATTAGCTAACGTTTATGAGTGTTCAGAAAGAGAGATAAAAGAATATATGAGTATGGTGGAGAAATAATATGTCAAATTGGAAAGAATTGTTAGATAACGAAGAACGACCAAAACATAAAAAGAAAATTAATAAATATGTGTTCTGTAAAAAGAATAAAATTACTGGAACCTATTATGGTAAACATGTTTATGAAAAAAACAGTAAAACTTGCAAACTTTGTGGACACATTAACAAACAAAATGAGCCTAAACTAGAAACAGAAAATGAAACTGAAAATGAAACTGAAATAAAGGAATAAATGAGTAATAATATAAATGTTGGAGTAACCGAAGACCTTATTAAAGGATATGCACCGCTAAACTTAGATGAATTTCAAGGACATGGAACGGTTACTAATGCTGATTATGATATTGATGAACTACTTGGCGATATTATAATGGCAGAATATGTTGACGAGAACAATCAGGGTGAAGTATTGCGAGGATTCATCTATGTTAAAGAAGAAGCTGGAACTAAACTTTGGAGAACGGCAAAAGTTATTAAAGTTGGTCCACAAACACCAAAACAAATTCAAGTTGGAACATTTATAAGATTCCCAAGCGATAAAGGTATCAAAATGATAGCAATGGACAAAACAAAATTTATATTTCTTAATGCTGAACGTATTTTTTGTACCGTTAAACCAAAGATTGCTTAATTTTTACTTATGAATTATTTAAAAAATAAAGTTGCATATTTGTGTGGTCCAATACACGATGCTTCAGATGATGGGATTGGGTGGCGAGATTTTATTACTCCAAAATTACAGAAATTTGATATAATTGTATCAGACCCATGTAAAAAAACAGAAAAAACATCAGAAGTTGGAACAAATAAAGAAAAATTTAAAAAATTGTTGCTAAAAGAAGATTTTAAATTGGTTAAAACTGGGTTTTGGCCAATCGTTAGATACGACTTAAGATCTGTTGATAAATGTGACTTTATTATTTTTAATTATGATACAACAGCAAAGATGGTTGGAAGTATTCATGAACTTATTGTTGCTAATACAGAAAAAAAAGTTATCTTACTCAAGTATGATAAAAAACAACTTAATGATTTTAATCCGTGGTTAGCTTGTTTGATTAAAGAACACCATTTTTTTGCAACTTGGGATAAATTGTTTAAGCATTTAAAAGATATTAATGATGGTAAATTAGATAGTAGCTATTGGATACTATAAAAATCATACATTTCACTAAATAATTTTATGGCACTAATATCAAGATCAGGGTTACATGCAATTCTACAGAAAAATGTAGTCGAGCTAGGATTCATACGCCGACACGCGAAGGCTGGTTATCCATTTTTTCGCCGCATGTTATGTACATTAGATAAAAATTTTCTTAATAGTATAGAAGGTCGTATAGTGTTTAATTTCTCTAATCCTATTAATGTACCAGCATATGATACTAAAGCATATAATTTACTCTGTGTGTACGACCTTCTTTGGCAAAAATTCCGTAACATACCATTAGAAACAACTAACATAATTAGGGCAATACCATCACATACTAAAGAGTTTCAAGAAGATTTTTGGAGATTGTTTGAAGCACAATTTAGAAAGATGTCTCCACACGATAAAGAACAATTTATGAAGCATTAACGCCCATAAAGCATCATATATAATACATTATTTTTAATCATCTATTTAAAAAACTTGCTATTTCATAAAGTTTATTAAATATTATAAATGAACATGGTTAAAAATTATGATATATAACAACTTTTCAGAAATAGATGACACACTAAAAGAATTTCTACAACAAGATTTAATAATAAAACTTAATAATCAATCTTATAAAAAAGGTAAGTTAATACTGTTTAATAAAAGTTACTTTTCAATCAATTTAATACTTAAAAAAATTAAGAAAGATAAACTTAAAACAGAAGTATTAAAAGTACCATATCCATTTGAATATTATATAAAAAATAATTGTTTATATTTTGATTATAAATTAAAAAGCTTTTTTAAAAATGATGAAGATTTACCAATACTTTTTAAAGGTGTTCGTAAACCAGATTTTTCTAAATTTTATGATAAACTATTAGAAATGAGTGTATTATGAGTGATAAATTATATATGTTTTCACCACTTACTGGACAAGTTGTCGAAATAGAAGAATGGGAACGTAAAACCCTTTTTGAATATCAAATAGTTGCTTAGAATGAT